>Ga0114951_10000096_pt1 | contig 116029 bp, 72 predicted proteins | sample AM7aDNAmetaG_FD_88677 | JGI IMG/M metagenome (GOLD analysis project Ga0114951, IMG submission 88677) | Freshwater microbial communities from Finland to study Microbial Dark Matter (Phase II) - AM7a DNA metaG | ecosystem: Environmental > Aquatic > Freshwater > Lake | place: Finland: Lake Alinen... | reverse complement strand
GACCGCCACAGAGTTGTTGCTGCTGCCCAGGTTGAATCCCAGATAGCCGCTCGTGTTGATCGCCTCGCCGCCATTGGCAATGGTCAGGCTGTTGCCGGGACCGGTCGCGCCCACATACAAAATATGCTTGTTCGTCATGAGCGATCCCGCCCCGGTCACCGTAATCGCATTGTTGCTGCTGGTGCCGTAATCGCCGATGTAACCCCAGTCCAGAAGCACCTTCCCGCCGTTGGCAATGGTCAGACTATTGCTGGAACCATTGTAGCCAATATGCACGTCGTTGTTGTTGCTCCACACCGAGCCGGGACCGGAGACGAGGACGCTGTTGTTGCTCGTGCTTCCTCCATAGCCGATGTAGCCGATCGTGTCCGCCACCAGCCCGCTGTTGGTGACAATCAGATTGTTGCCGGATCCCGAGTTCCCGAGCGTAAGCGAACTGCTGTTGCTCCACAACGATCCGCCGCTGACGAGCGCCCAACTGTTGCTGCCGGAATATCCAAGATAGCCAGTCGTGTCGAACACCTGGCCGCCGCTGGTGATGCTGAGATTATTACTCAAACCGCTGTAACCGACATACAACGTGCCGCCGCTATTGGTCCAGACTGCGGCAGGCCCCGCGACGAAAACCGCGCAGTTGGTGCCGCTGTTGCCCACGTAGCTGGACGCCGTGGTTTTCAGCGCATAGTTGCTGACGATCAGCGTTGTGCTCCGGCTGCTACCGGAGCCCACCGTCAGGCCGCCAAGGCCGGAAGGCGAGAATTGCAGTTGATTGGTGGTAAGGCCATTGATCATCAGACCGCCGGCCGAGTTCGTCATGAAAAAGGTCGTGCCGTTGTCTCCAAGCACCAGCCCGTAGATGTTGGTGAGCGCCGAGCTGCTGTCCATGCTCAGGCTGTTGCCGAACGCGCCGGCGCCGCTGCCCCACGTCAGGCTGCCGCCCCGAAGATTCCAGAGAGTATTGGATTGGAGAGTGACGAGATTGCTGCGGCTGCCGCTGGCGCCGATGGCCAGTCCCGCGCTTGCGATATACCCGGCGCCCGAGGCCATCAAGCTGTTGGCATAAGCGCCCGTGCCACTGCCGATTGTTGCTGCGCCACTGGCAATCACCTGACCGCCATTGACAATGGTCAAATGGTTGCCGGCCGCGTTGTTGCCGACGTAGAGGCTGCCGCTGTTAGTCCAAAGCGAGCCAGGGTCGGTTACGAGGGCCGAATTGTTACTGGCACTGGCATTATAGCCAATGTAGCCGGAGGCATTCATCACCACACCGCTGTTGGCAATGACCAGGCTGTTGCTGAAACCGCTGACGCCGACATACGCGCTGCCGCTGTTGCTCCACGTCGAGTCAGAACCAGCCACGAGAACAAGGTTGCCGGTCGAGTTGCTTGCCCAGCCGATGTTGCCGCCTGCATCCAGCACGCGGCCCCCGTTGGTGATGGTCAAGGTGCTGCCGGCGCCGGCATTACCGATCATCAGGTTGTTCCCATTGCTCCAAACCGACCCGGCGTCCGTGACCAGCACACGATTGCCAACGGAACCTGTTGAGTTGCCGATGTTGCCGTAGCCATTGAAAACCCGTGCGCCGGCTGCGACGGTCATGCTGTTGCTGCATCCGTAGTAGCCGACATAAAGACTGCTGCTGTTGCTCCAGATGGAACCGGAACCGGTGATTTGCACGGAGTTGTTATTAGCGGCGATACCATAGCCGATGAAACCGCTGGTGTTGACCGTCTGGCCGCCGTTGGCGACGGTCAGGTTGTTGCTGCCGCCGAAGGAGCCGACATAAAGCGAGGCGGCATTGCTCCAAAACGACCCAGCACCGGTTACCAGGGCGGTGTTGTTGCCCGACACCGCCGTATTACCGATCACTCCATCGCCGAGGGCGGCCATGACGATACCATTGGTGATGACAATGGGGTTGCCGTTGGTGACGGCCAGGACGCCTCCGTTGGTAATGACCAGTGTGTTGAAAGAGCCGTTGGTGCCGAGAGTGAACGCGCCGGCGGCGGTGGCGTTGGTGCCGTTGATGAGGGTGGTGACGCCGTTTTCGGTGGAGGTTGCCTCGCCGACGGTGAAGGTCATCGTCGCACTGCTCGCGCTGAAGTTGCAGAACCGCACGCCGGAGAGCGTGCCGTCCCACCAGCGCGCGCCGGGATAGGAATAGTCTGTGAACTCGTTCTTGTAGCCGGTGGCGGTGTTGCCGGCGTAGTAGAGGTCCTTGGAATCACCACCGTTCACGTTGTTCTGGAAATGCCAGAGATTGTCGGCCTGTATGAGCGAGACCTCGTAGTTGGAATGAGTGGAGTTCGGCATGAGGCTTTGGTTGTCCTTGTTGCCGAGTTCGTCACAGTGCCAGATGGCGACGCCCGACGCGGCTATGCCAATGTCGCGCCCGGTCTTCTGTCGGTTCTCGATCAGGAAATACTCGGTCGCAACGCCGGGCTTTCGGTAACGGTAGGTTTGCCCGGGCGTGCTCCCGGCACTTGCCGTCACGGTCGCGGTAAAAACGGATGTGCTATCCAACTCGATGGGTGTGATCCATCCGGCGGCGCGTTTGAGATAGGAGCAGAAGTAGCACGGATTGGTCGAGGGACCGCCGGAGTTCATGATGCAAAAAACGCCTGCGCCTCCCCGGGAATCGCCAGCGTAGTCATAGATGTCCGGAAATCCGCAGAGCATGTGGCCGTTTTCGTGGCACAAGGTGCCGATGACCAGCGACGTACCGATGTTGCTGATTTGAAACTTGTTGAGCTTCTTTCCGCTCCCCGGCAGCGACAGCGGCGTGCCGAGGCTTGTCGAACACGGCCACAATCCATAAGACCACACACCACTGTTGTTCCCGGCGAAAAAGACGTTGCACGCGACCGCATTGCTGTTGCCGTCCACCGTCAAGGGTGCCAGCAACGGCAGGATGTCGGTGGTGTAGTTCGACAAATTCGTCATGACATCCACGCATTGCCTCAACAGGTTTGTGGCGCATGTCCCGCCGCCCACACTGGTGTTGTTGTAGAAAGGCTTGGGCTGTGGCGCGCGAATGTAGAACGTCACGGTGTTCGTGTAGGTCAACAGGCCGCCCGAGTTGTCGTAGTAGTATTGTTTGACCGAACCGTTGTTCCCATAACCGGCGTAACCATCCGCGTTGCACAACGCGATGATGTTCGTTTGCGGGACCGTGGCGACATCGTCGGAGAAATCTATCAGGATGGTGAAGCCCACCTTGAGTCCGGTCGTCGTCGAACTCGGTGGCGATAACGGTGACACGGCGGCGGCGCCCGCGCCACCAGGCGCGGCCTGGACCTGCGGCTGGCGGTTGTGCATCGCCGCCTTGCGCGCCTCCCACTGCGGCTGGATTTGCATTGCGGCTTCCCACTGCAAATAGCGCGCCCGCGCCTCGCGCCGCCGCACCTCGGCGCTCATCCGAAGACCCTTGTTCAAACCCAGAGTCGCGGGGTTGCCTCGATGCACTTCCACGCCACTGGAAATCAACTCCCCCGCCGGTGCCAACTGCGCGTAACAATACGCCTTCCGCGTCTGATCGAACGCCACCGTATAGCCGTCCAACGTCTCAAACACGGCGTAAAACTCGTGCCCCCATCCATGCAGTTTGATCCGTGTGCCATCCGGTTGCGTGAACTCAATGACCTCGTCAAACGGTGCCGCAAGGCTTGAAATCGCCGCCAATACGCCGAGCCCCAAAGCGAGCAGGAGTCTGGCACAGCCAGAAGAGAAAGGGGGGCATCGCGCAGGCGACCTATTCTGCTCCAACTTCGATTCTCGATCGAAGTTCCTGCTCATGGGATCCTTGGCGTGACCCTAAAACGGCTTGACGACATTCAACCGCTCCTTTGACGACCTCCACCGCGGTCGAAATTATATCCGTCGCGCGCAACCCATTGCAAATCAAATGAATTCTGTTTTACAGGTGGCGACACGCTTGCTCCCGAGGTTGTTTAATGGCTGTCGTTGATCAGCTGACTGCAAAAGAACGGGCGGGCGGAAAAATTCCCGGGAATTCTCGGGATGACAACGGCGCGCAGAGATACGGTGGAGCGCATCACGGATCTCCTATCCGTTCTGCACTCGCTTATCCTTCGCGAAGTGCGTTCTCTCTCGGCGGTTCATGACTGCGTTCCTTGTTGCCTATCAGCTCTCCACGCAAGAACCAGTCTGCTTAACAGACAAATCCGGCGGGATTGTAAAACTGAAACCCGCCCTACGAGGTTCGGAAGAACTAAGTCCCTGCTGGCGCAGTTGAACCGTCACGCCAAGGTCAATCAACTACGCTTTCAATCCCGCAAGGTCCACTTCCAGCCGCTTGTTTTCCCTGATCAACTCATCCATCGTCAGTCGCACGCGTCGTGCGGCGGCTTCGCGACCAAGGACACACGCCAACACCCCATCCACCGCCCGCTTGCAGGTCTCGTTCGCGAAACGGCACTCGGTGACATCCCGATAAAATCGCGCAATATTGCGTTCAGCCCCGGCCAGATAGAGGTTTTCCACCGCACCGCCGCCGTAGTGCTTGCTGCCGCCGCGCACATACGCCTTGCCCCAGTAGTTGATCAACGCGTTGGCCTCCGTCCCATGGATGGCCGCGCTCAGCTCACCGGTGTTGTTGTTGTGCAGCCCCTGTCCGAAATGGTTGTGAACCAAACCGTCTGCATATTCATACACCACCGAGCACACGCCGTGGCTGTCGCCATGCGCGTCTGGACGGGCAATCCGGGACGAGCCCACCGCCGAAACCGGCCGCTGGCCGAGCGCCCAGATCGCCGCGTCTATCGCGTGGATGTCGAAGTTGCCGATGTAGTCGCAACCCAGGGCAATGTCGTTGATCCAGATCAGGCCGCGCAATCGGCTCTCGATGGTGGCCGTCTTGGCCGGGTCGCTGAACGCGTTGCAGATGCCCACGGTGTGAACTTGGGCAATTTTGCCGAGGCCGCCCTCGCGAATGCGCGCGACCACCTCGACGTTTATCGGATCGGTCGGCATCTGGTAATCCACAAGAAAGCACCGTTGTTTCTGTGTCGCCAGCTTGCCGGCCGCTTCGATCCGCAATGCGCCCGGCACGTCCGCCGCCACGGGCTTTGCCATATAGACGTGCAGCCCGGCATCCACCGCCGCGCTCGCGTGCTCCGGGATAAAAAAGGGCGGTGTCTCCACCGCCACCGCTTCGACGCCGCTCTCGATGAGTTTCCGGTATCCCGACAATCCGGAGAACCTTCGGGCCTTCTCCACGCCGAGCGTGTCGCCACATGTGTCGGCGACCTCCTGAAAATAATCCGCCACCGCCCACATCTCGTAGCCGCCGTGCTTCTGGAAGAGTTTCGCAATCCAGCTTCCGCGCCCGCCGTTGCCAATCACGCCGAGTTTGATCTTCCGTTTGAACTTCGCCGTCTTCGCCGGCTCCGCAGATCGTTCACCCGCGAACCCCGGCAACGCCGACGCCGCAACGGCCAAGCCACCGCCAATGAACCGGCGACGGCTCACGGAAGTCATTGTTTTTGGGGATGGATCTCTCATGGTTTGCCTTTTCTTTGGCTGGTTTTTCCGCAAGGAGTGCTCAATATCAACTTTCCCACACCTCTCGTCCGCGTCCGTCGTGAAGGGTGTCTCAAAGGGCTGGCTTTAGACCACGACCTCTTTCCTGTCACGCGAATTTTCGATTCGCGGCTTTTACAGCCAAAAAATGGCTGCCGGACTAGGATTCGAACCTAGACAGGCAGATCCAGAGTCTGCCGTGCTACCATTACACCATCCGGCAACACCGCGGCACGAGTATACCCGCCGCTGAAGTGACGCAGAAAGTAGCGGACGCGCCGGGGTTTGTCAAAGAGGAAGCCGCATGGCTCTGAAATCGTTCGGTTCGCGTGGAAATCCTACTTCATGCCGGGAGGCTTCAGCCAACGCAGCCTCCACTGGGGATTGGAGAGCGGACCTGTCAGTTCCATCTCGAACGCCTTGGTAATCGGATCCAGCACTAAAGGAGGCACCGGAAACAGCAGTATTCCTCCTTCGCTCATGATGTGTGCGCGGACGACAAAATTCAGGTCGCCGTGAATTTTCCAACTTCCGCGGGCGGTCATGCTGTGCGGCGCGGCTTTGACCATGACATCGTGGTCGGGCGGATTGGGAAGATAAACGTAACCCTTGTCAACGAGGAACGTTGTGTCAATGTCCGTGGCGGGCGGATTGGTGAAACTCGGGAACAACACGCCGAGCCGCGTCGAAAGCGCGCCGAAAATCGGAATCGTCCAGAGACGGCTGCCCACGATGTGCATGTCGCCGCCGGCATGGATCGAGTCGTCCACACCCCAAATGCCCGACGCGTGCACGTCGCCCTGGATCGCGCCGCTCACTTCCGTGTAGCCGAACATCGCCTTCAGCAGCGCGCCGCCGTCCCGCACGTTCTCCAGCCGGATGGAGGTTTGGTACCGCATCGGATTCTGGCCCAGGTCGAAACTGGCCTGGCCGTTTTGCAACCGGCCGTTGTAAAAATTCGCGACAAAGTTGGTCACGCTCAACACACGATTGCTCAAGCTGAGGTCCATCGAGAAACCGCCGATGTGCAGCCGCCACCAGTCCACCTCTGGCGCGGCGATGGTCGCGCTGCAAACCGCTTGCTGCGGCTCCTTCAGATCAATCGCCCCCCTCACGTGCGCTATTTTGGGCGGCGAGGCAAAATGATACGGCGACACGATGGCCACAGCGTTGCTGCCAAGCAATTGTGCGACCTCAACCGGCAACACCTTGCACATGTCGCACGACACCTCCAGCCGCTGGCGGGGCCGGTCGAAATCGAACCTGCCCTCGACCCGGCCGCTCGGAACTTCAAACGAACACTTGCCGGAGTGGATCGCCGCCGGATCGAGCGTGAAGCGCGCGTGAATGTTCGCCGCGTGACCGACGCCTGCTGCGAACGATCCAATGCTCACCGCCCCCTCCGCCGCCGTGCGATCGGGGTCGCGCATGTTGCCGCTGTAACTCTTTAGATCGAGAACGACCGGACTTTCCGGGCGATAAAGGTCCAGGGCGTGCCGCACGGATTCGCCGAGCGCCGGTTTCAGCGACACCAGATCGAGCGGGCCGTTCGCGCTGCCGCTGAAATCCGCCGTTTTGAAATTATATTGGTACCGGCCGTGCAGTTCGCCCTCCGGCCGCCGCACCGTCGCATTCTGGAAGAGCAGCACGTTGTGGCCGTATCGGAAATCGCTTCGCGTCGCGGTGGCGGTCAGTTTGTGCCACTCCAACGGGCCGGTTTCGAGATGGCCTTCGCACTCGCTGTTCTCCAGATGCAGCCAGTTGCCGGTCCAGCGTCCCGCGCTCAGCACCGCCGGCCGCGCGAGCCGGAACTCACGAAGCGATTTTACGAAGTTGGTGGACAACAACGGCGCCAGCCTCAACGACTCGGCCGTGGAATTCACGTCGCTAAAAACGAAATCCTGCTTCGTCAGGTGGCAGGCGTAATTGGCCTGGAGCGTGGTGATCTCGCCGGGCCGCTCCGCCGTCGGCTTCAGGTCCAGCAGACCGTCGGTGAGCGTGACAACGTCGTTGCGCAGCACGCCGCGACAGACCGCGCGCAGGAGCGGGATGCCACGAAACGTCGCGTCCGACACCGCCACGCGTCCGCGCTCGATGGTCGGATGTTGCGGGTCGGTGTTGGTCCACGAAATCTCGAACTCCAGCCTGGGATTGGACGACCAAGTCCAGTCCCGCAGCATCCGCTGCCACCCCGGCGGCAGGAACGGCGCCAGTTGCCTTGAGTCCACGTCGCTGCGCACCTGCGCGCCGGCCGTCATGGCTTTGAAATCGAAGAAACCGTTCTCAACCGTCATCGCGCCACCGGCCACTTGCACGGTCAACTTCTCCAAGCTCAACCGATCCGCCGCGTAGCTGGCAACCAAGTCCACCCGCGGCAGCGGATCGCAGTGCCACTCGGCCAGTTGTTGTTGCAGCTTGGCTGGCGCGAACTTCGACAGCGCCTTCCAATCCGCCGTGCTGTGCAGCACGATGTGCGCTTCGTTGCGTTGGAAATCATAATGGCCATCGCTCAATGCCAGCGTGCCGCCGCCGAGCGTTGCCACGAACTGCTCCAGCCGCAGCTTCTGGCCGCTGTAACCGAGTCGCGCGTGGAGAGCGTCAATCGCAACCTTCGGATGCGACACCGGGCCGGCCTGAATGGTCAGAGTGGCCTCGGCGGCGATCACGTCGTCGGCGCTCGCCTTGAACTCCAGCGTCAGCACCGGCGCCCGCTGGAATTGCAGCGAGCGCAGTTCCCCGGTGATCTGGCGCAGGAGTTTTGTGCGGCGTTCGCGCTCCTCGGCGGTCGGTGGCAGCTTGGGCTTGGGAGCCACCGGCAGAGAGAGTTGACCTGACAGCGCCAGCCGCAGCCGCAAAATCTCGGCGGTGACCTGCTCCACCTTGAGGACGTTGTTCTCCTCCAGGCGAACGCGGCCGTTGAGCTGGTGCGCCTCGATGCGCTCAGAGTGCGGGTCGTCGAAGAACAGCGGCACGGACAACTCGCCGTTCATCAGTTCCAGCGCGCGCACCGGCATCTGCCGCCACCACAACCGGCGCAGGTCGAATTGGATTCCGACCCGCTGCGCGCGCACGAGCGGCTGGTCCGGCGTCCGCGTGTCGCCCAACGTGACATCGCGGGCCACGATGCCCGCCGGTATTTCCAAGTGGATGCTGCGGAACCCAAACGCGATGCCGCGCGCGGCCAGTTCCTGGACCGCGCGTTCCTTGACAAACTCCGGCACCCCGTAGAAAGAAAGCCAGGCGTAGCCACCGGCGAGCAGCAGCAAGACCAGCCAGAGCGCCAGTCGCGACAAATAGAACAACCTCCGCAGCATCTTCCAAAGGCGTTTCATGTGAGACGCGAGCCGTCAATTTGCGCCGAACCGGGCGCGGCCAGCAAGCACTTTAGTTCCGACGCCGTGCCAGACGCACGACGCCAAAACATAGGCGCCGCCCGTGGGAAAATATAACGCCCGCCAGGCACGATTTGTTGCGCGGCCGTTTGCGGCGTCCCGCCGCCCCCGGCCGGGCGTTCTACTTCGTCACCTTCGCCGGCGGCGAGTTGGTTGCGGGCACGGTGATTTTCGCCGGCGGCAGATTGGTTTCGGGCCGTTTGAGCAGGTCTTTGGTGAGACTGCTGGCGGTGGAGGCGCTGAGTTCGAAGATCGCCGGCTCGCCGGTGAGCGCTCCGTAGCGGCCCTTGTCGGCGGTTTCATTGCCGAGCGACAGGCCGAAGGTCTTGTTGGTGCCGCTTTCGTTGACGTCGAAGTTCAGGACCCACGCCGGCTTGTCGAGGCCGAACTTGGTTTTATCGGCGGCGCTGGCGCTGACAAACTTTTCGGCGTTGAGGCCGGTCACGGTCCAGAGCACGTCGTCCACGGCATTGGTGTCGAGCACGCCTTGCACGCTGGGCGCGAGCTTCCACTTGTCGTCCTTCTTCTCGACGGCAATCGTGGCCGCGCCATGCTGGCAGGCCAGTTTGGTGACTTTGGATTTTTCGGTCGCGATCAACGTGCGGTTCCGCAACGCCAGCGCGCTCTTCGGGAGTTTCTCGAACGCCGCGCTCTCCACCGCGTAGATGTAAGGCTCGTCGGCGCGTTTGACGTAAATCGTTTTCTTGTCCTTGTCCTCCTTGCCAAATTGCAGCTCGACCACCGTGACCAGCTCCGGCTTCGCCGCGGCGGCGGCCACCGTCGTGGCGGCGGCGACATTGGTCGCGACGGCAGCGGCGGGAGCATTGGTGTGCGCGGTCGTCGTTGCCACCGGAGCCGGCAGAGGCGGCGCCGTTTCCTTCTTGACGGTGATGGTGTAGTAAGGCCGGTCGAGGCCATACTTGGCGGGGTCCGCAACAACATCGGCAACGAACTCTTTCACTTCGAGACCGGTCAACTGGCCGAGCAGGTTGCCAACCTCGTTGTTCTCGGCCCGCGCGGCTTCAGGCTCCGTCAGCTTCCAATCCTCCTTCTCTTTCGCGAGCCGGATCGGCTGGCTGGCGAAATTGATGGTGATCTGCCGCGCGTCGTCGCCGTTGAAATCGGCGAGTTTCTTGTCGCGCAGGTCGTTGACCTGGAGGTTGAAGTCCTTCAGCGCATCGCTGCGGACGGTGAGGATCGTGTCGGAGCCCTTGCGCTTGCAGTAAACCTTCGTCGCGTCGTCCTTCACCGCGCCGCCGAACTGCACGGTGATCGCGCCCTCGTGCTCGGTCGTATAGACCGTCAGTTCCAGTTGCGGCTGGTCGAGGCCGTAGGCGGTCAGGTCGGCCGGCTTGTCGGTCGCAAACGATTCCGCCTGCAAGCCGTGCAGTTTCTCCAGCAAACCGTCCACCTTGCTCTGGTCGGCGCGGGCGACGAGCGGCTGCGCCACGCGCCAGACCTGGTCGGCGGTGGAGGCGGCGCCGGGTTTGGGCGCCTTGACGACTTCGATGGATTTCTTGCCTTGAATGATTTCGAGCCGGTTCGCCTGCAACGTGCCGAACTCGGCGACGGTCTTGTCGCGCAACTCGTCCACCTTGCGGTCGAGCTTGCCGAGCAGGCTCTTGTCCACCATCAGGACGTCATCTCTGCCGGCGAGCTGGATATACACCGTGTTGCCCACCGCCGAAGACTTGCCGAGTTTGATGACCGTCGGCTTGTCCTTTTTCCAGAACATCAGCTCCACCGGCGGTTTGTCGAGGCCGTAGTCGCTGAGCTTGCCGCCCTTGGCTTTGAGCTCCGCCGGCGTGATGACGCCATCGCGGTTGAGAAACTCCAGCGCGCTGCAAATACTGTTCACCTCGCTGCCGCTGGCGCGGCAGTTGAGCGGCTCGCGCAACTGCCACTTGTCCTTGTCCTTTTCAATGACGACGCGCCCGACGAGATTGGAGGTGTTGAGCGCCACCTGGATCTTGGTGATATCGTCGCCCTTGAGGTCGAATACGCGCTTGGCACGCGATTCGCGGTCGGCCGTGGACGGCAACTGCGGCTCCTTCAACCAGAGGAACAGACCCATCGCCGAGGCGATGACCAGCAGGATGAGAGTTGTCTTGGGCTTCATGGTTCGTGAAACGTAAAACGTGACCCGTGGTTCGTGACTTGTGACTTGTGACTCGTGATTACTTCCGCCGGCTCATCCAGACACCGATGCCGATGATCGTCACGATGCCGGGGATGCCTCCGAGCACCGTGAAGGAGAACCAGCCAAACCGCGGGCCGAGTGTGAATTTGAACTCCTGCGGTGTCTTCGGGCTGATCGCGATCTTGTCCTCGCGCTGAAGCAGCCAGTTGACCGTGTTCAGGAAGAAATCGCTGTTGGCGGCTTCCATCACATACTTGTTGATCAGCAGGCTGGAGGTGCCGATCACGACCATCCGGCTCACGCCAACATCCACACCGGAGACGTTGCCGCCGCGCTCGACGGCGACGGCCATCGTCAACGGCGCCTTCTTGTCAACGCCTTCGTTGTATTTCGCCTCGCGCCGCTCCAGCGCCTTGAAGTCCGTCTCACCCCAGCAATCCTTTTCGGGCGACTTCACGAGCCCCGTTACCTTCGGTTTGTCCGGGCTGGCTTCGACGCCGCCGGCGTCAATCGCATCGACCGAGCGACACCGCGGGAAGAAACAGTTCAAGTCCCTGATCTTGTTCACGATCGCGTGATGACCGTATTCGCCCACAGGCAAGTCGAACGTGATGCCTTCGCGCAGGCCGAGAATCGAAACGCGCATCATGAGCAGATCGTTGTCGAGCCGGACGTTCCACTTCTCCAGCATCGGTTCCAGTGCCGTGTCGGTTATCGGGTCAATCATCACGATCAACCGGCCGCGGTTCTCGAGGAACTTGCCGACGAGGTCAACCTCCTCCGCCGTCAACCGCACCTCCGGGCCGGCGATGACAAGCACGTCGCAGTCCTCCGGAATCTTGTGCTTCTCGGCGAGCTTGAGCTTCTCCACCAGCATGTTGTCCTGCTTCAGCTTGTTGCTGATGGTCGAGTAGCCTTTGGCCTCGTCGAAGCTTTCCGGGTCTTTCTCGCCGTGGCCGGTCAGGAAGCAAACCTTCCGCGGCTTCTCTTCGGTAACGGAGAGGATGGCGGAGGTAATCGCTTGCTCGCCCTTGAACGCGGTCGGCTTCGGCGCCTCCGGCTGCCAGGGGTTGCCGCCGCCGGCGCTAAACTCCATGATGTCGCTGTCGCTGAGGTATTTCTTCTTGTCGCCGCAGAGCACTGCGACGGTGTTAGCGGTGGTGACCTGGTGTTTCTGGACGAGCTGCGCCGCCATCGGGTCGCGGTCAACGTCCACCACCTCGAACTTGATGTTCTTGCTCAGGTTCTCGTATTCCTTCATCAGGTTCTGCAAGTCGTCGTGCAGCCGGGCGTCGCCTTCCGACATCGGTTTATAGAACATGATGACCTGCACCGGTTTCGCAAGGTGGTGGCAAATCTCCTTGGTTTTGTTGGAGAGTTTGTAATAGGCCGACCGCGTCCAGTCGAAGCGGTAATCGGTCTTATGCGTGAACCAGTTCGGCGGCCAGAACCACTCCGCGTGGCGGTAGGCCAAACAGTTCAACATGATCATGATCGCGCCGGCCAGCAACGTCGTCAGCACCACGTTGGTGCCGATGGCGGTCTTCTGGCCAAGGCCGTGAATTGTTTTCTTGGTGGGTTGGGTCGGGGGATTGGACATGGCTTCGGTCCTTCCAGAATCTGAAACGTCTATCTCCACTTCCGGGATTCAACAATCTTTTGGGTGCAGAACAATACGAATACCGTCACGCTGACATAGAGCATCACGCGCCGCAGGTCCAGTTGGCCGCGGGCGAGATCGCGAATGTGTTCAATCGAGCCGATGTAGCCGAAGAACGTCTGCAGCCACGCCGGGCCAATGTTCATCATGAAGCCCAGGAAGAACATGATCGCCACCAGCACGAAACCGACGATGGCGGCAATAATCTGGTTTTGCGTCAGCGACGAGGCCAACAAACCGAGGCTGACATAGAACATGCCGACCAGCAGCGTGCCGACGTAGGCCAGCACCACCGGCCCCCAGTCAATCGGCGTCGGCGCACTGGCGAATTGGTTGAGAATCCACGAATACGCCGTCGTCGGCAGCCACAGCAGCGCGAAGAACGTCACCGCGCCGAGGAATTTCGACCAGACCACCGCCGCGTCGCTCACCGGCGCGGTCATCAGCGTCTCGATCGTGCCGAGCCGTTTCTCTTCGGCCAGAAGCCTCATCGTGATCACCGGCACGGCCATCAACATGCCGATCCAGTAAAAAAACGAGCCGAAGAATACCTGCATGACGCTCACGGGGTTGGTGTGGCCGTCGAACGCCAGCACCAGCATCCAGAAACCGAAGCCGGTCAGCACCAGGAACGACACCATCACCAGGTAGGCGATCGGCGACAGGAAATAGGCGGCAATCTCACGCCGCCACAGGGTGCAAAGCTTGCTCATGTTACTTCTCCTCCTCTTGCTTCGGCGCCGATGGTTCGACGCGCGTGATGGACACGAACACGTCCTCCAGCGTCTGCCGCACGCGCGACAGTTCGCGTAGCGTCCACTTGTTGGCCGCCGCCTTCTCGTAGATGTGGACCCGCACGTCGTTGCGGGGCGGCGCAAAGACGGTCGCGCGGATGAAATCGTCACCGCCCGGCTCGAAGGTCACGTTCTTCACGCCCGGCAGCGACCGCAACTCGCGCTCGACAGCCGCGCGGTCGCCGCGGATTTCCGCGCGAACCGTGCCGCCGCCTTCAAGCGTTTTAGTCAGGTTCTCCGGCGTGTCGCTGGCGACGATCCTGCCCTTGTTGATGATGAGAACGCGGTTACAAGTCATCTCCACTTCCGGCAGGATATGCGTCGAAAGCAGGATCGTGTGCCGTTTGCCGAGGTCCCTGATGAGCTGGCGGACCTGGCGGATTTGGTTCGGGTCGAGGCCGATGGTCGGCTCGTCGAGGATCAACAAGTCCGGGTCGTGGACGAGCGCGTCCGCCAGCCCGACGCGCTGGCGGTAACCCTTCGAGAGTTGGCCAACGATGCGGCGTCGCACGTCCTTCAGGCCGCAACGCTCCAGCACCTCGTCAGTGCGCGCCTTGCGCTTGGCGCCGGCCACGCCTTTGAGCGCGGCGCGATAGTTCAGATACTCCGACACGCGCATATCGAGGTAGAGCGGGTTGCTCTCCGGCATGTAGCCGATTCGCCGGCGCACGTCCTCCGACTGCGTGAAGACGTCGTAACCGGCCACCGTCACCTTGCCGCTGGTGGCGGGCATGAACGCCGACAGGATGCGCATCGTGGTGCTCTTGCCCGCGCCATTCGGCCCGAGAAAGCCCACAATCTCGCCGCGTTTGACGGTGAACGACACGTTGTCCACCGCCGTCACGCCCGCGTATTTTTTCGTCAGGTTTTCAACAGCAATCATGGTTTATTATCCGTGATTCGTTATTCGTTATGGGTGATTCGTGATGGGCAACCGGTCATGGGCCAACGGCGCGAATCGCTCGTGACCACCGACAAATTGCGAATTACGAATCACCAAGTCTCATCTTGCCTTCACTCGCACACTGTCCACATTCTGCAACAAAAACGCGCCGCGCCGCACGCTGGTGAAAACCGTCATCGTCACCGCGTCGCCTGTCGCCACTTCGCCCAGCGCGGCCGCCACGTCGCTCTCGCCACGCAGGTCGAGGCCGCCAATACGCGACACCACCAGGCCGCGACGCACGCCCGCCTCCCAGGCCGGGCCGCTGCGCTCCACTTCCGTCACAATCATGCCCTGGCTCGCCGCCACGCCGAGCGCTTGCGCGAGGTCGGCCGTCACCGGCTGCAACCGCAGCCCCAGCTTGCGCCACGCTAGGTCGAAACCCGAAACTTTCGGCACGGCCGCCAGCGTCACCGTCGCGCGCCGGCTCTTGCCGCCGCGCTGGAACGTCAGGCTCACCTCTTCGCCGGCGGACTTGCGCAACAAACGGCTTTCAAAATCCACCACGTCGCGCACCGGCTCGCCGTTCACCTGCTCAATGGCGTCGCCGGCTTGCAGACCCGCGTGTTCGGCCGGACTGCCTTTTTGCACAGCCGCCACGGTCAACCGGCCGTCTTGCGCCGCCACTTGCGCGCCGAACCAGACGCCGTTGCTTTTCTCCGGGCTGAGCAACTCGCTCAGTATCTGCCGCACGCGCTGGACCGGAATCGCGAATCCGATGCCTTGCGCCTCGGCCATCATCGCCGTGTTGATGCCAATTAGCTGGCCATCCAGGTTGATCAGCGCGCCGCCGGAATTGCCCGGATTGATCGCCGCGTCGGTCTGCAACATGTCTTCAAACACCACTTCACCTTCCCAGGTTGCTTTCCGGTTCTTCGCGCTGAGCACGCCGCGCGAAATGGTGTTCTCCAAACCATACGGATCGCCGAGCGCAATCACCGTCTCGCCAAGCATCAGGTCGCCGTCCGCCGCCAGTTCGATGGCGGGCAGCGGTTGCTTCGGCTCGATCTTCAACACCGCCAGATCGTGCTTGGCGGTGCCGTTGACGTAGCGGGCCTCGTGCTTCGAGCCGTCCGCCAGCGTCACCGAGATTTTTGACGCGCGCTCCACGACGTGCTGGTTGGTCACGATGTAGCCGCTGCGCTCAACAATGACGCCAGAACCGAGGCTGTAGCTGGTGTAAGTGCGTTGCGGCCGGCGGTAGCCGTAAAACTCGTAAAGCAAATCCTCGAACGGGTCGCGGTAACCGCGACGAACGATCCGTTCGGTGGAGATGTTGACCACCGTGCGATACGCCTTTTCGATGGCCAGCACCGTCGCGTCGCGCCGCACCGAACTTGGCGCCGGCAGCTCCACCGCGCAACCCAGAGCTTGGCAAAGAACAAATACGCCGAAAAAAACCGGTAATTTCCGCATTGCGCTCGTTAGACCGTTCGCCGGCCTCCCGTGTTGAAACAAAACCAGAATCGTTGTTCCGTCCTGCCGCCGGCAGTACGCGCAGAACGCAACCCTCGCCGCTGCAACTACATCGTCCGCTTCCGGCGTTTGCGGGCGCGCTCTTCGGCCAACTCCTTCTGGTCAGGCAGCGTGAAGCCGACCTTGCCTTCGGAAATCTCCTTCAACGCGATGTCCATGTGCGTGAAGCTGCTTTCGGTCGTCGTCAGCGGCCGGAATCCCGCAATCAACTGTCGCACGCGTTGCGAAACCATGTTGATCAGAATGTGCCGGTTCGGCACTTGTTGGAGCGCTATATCCAGATATTGGCTCTTCAAATCGTTTTTCTCCGTCGGTTTACTGCTTCCAAATGTTTCAAGGGTCGGTAATTAAGTCCCATTCGCTGCCGATAATCAAGCTATTTTTGCAGTTATCTCCCGCCGCGCCACCCTCGCGAGGCCAAATCATCGCTGGAGATCAACCTAATCGCATCACGTCCATTCCGACCAGACACACGTCGTCGTCGATGGTGTCGCTGTGGGCGAACCGCTGAACGTCCAAAAGCAGTTCGCGGAGCAATTCGGGGCCAGGCCGCTGGGCGTGCCGGCTCACGGCGGCAAGCAAGCGCTCTTTGTCGTAGAATTCCTGGCTGGGGTTTTCCACCTCCAGAACGCCGTCCGTCAGCAGCAGGATCATGTCGCCGACGGCCAGCGTGGTCTGGCCCGTGGGATAGACGGCGTCTTGGAACAAACCCAGGGCCGGCCCGTTGCCGTCGTCGGCCCGCAGCAGTTCGACGGCGTTTTCCAGCCGCCGCAGACGCACGCCATTGGGATGTCCCGCGTTGCTGAAGAGCATCTGCCCGCGCCGGACATCGACGATCAGGTAGAACGCGGAGACGAACATGGTGCGCCGGAGTTCCCTGAAGAATCCGGACAGGGTACGATTGAGTTCGCCGAGCATCCGTCCGGGGTCCGCGGTCTTGACGCTGAGTTCCTCCACCAACGAGCGGAGCATGGCCGTGACCAGCGCGGCGGACACGTCGTGTCCGACCACGTCGCAGATGAACACGCCCACCGCCGTGTCCGACAGCGGGATCACGTCGAAGTAATCCCCCCCGACGGAACCCGCCGGGATGTAGTGGCTGAAGAACCGCAGTGCGCTTTGCTCCGGCGGCGCTCCGCGCGGGATGACGGGGAAGCGGTGCGGCAGCATCGCGGTTTGCAGTTCCTGAGCGATTCTCAACTCTTCATGCATGGCCGCGTTGTTCTCGCGAAGTTCGCGCGTGCGCTCCAGGACGCGTTGTTCGAGTTGTTCGTTCAAGACGCGCAGTTGGCGTTCCATCTGGTGTTTGTAAAGGGCCATCTCCACCACCGCGCGCAGGGTGCTCTCGGAAAACGGCTTGATGATGTAACCGAACGGCTCGGCAATCCTGGCCCGTTCCAGTGTCTTCTCGTCGGCGTAAGCGGTGACATAGATGATGGGGATGTCATAGCGCTGGCGGATTTCCTGCGCGGCTTCGATGCCGTCGCCGCTTCCCTTCAGCACGATGTCCATGAAAACGAGGTCGGGTTGCCGGGCCGATACCTGTTGAAGGGCTTCCTGTTTCGATGACGCAATATCCGCCACGTCGTAACCCAGCATGTTTAATCGTGCCGCCAGTTCGCGGGCGATGATCATCTCGTCTTCGACAATGGTAATGGTGGCTTTGGTCATGATTTGCCTTTCTCCGCATCGGCCGGCTTGGGGAACGTGATGCTCACCACCGTGCCGGGACCGGACTCAAACTTGATTTCTCCCCCCAACTGCCGGGTCAGGTCGCCGACCAGTTGGAGACCCAGCGATTTCGCGTGCCGCCAGTCAAAGTCCTTCGGCAGCCCCCGGCCGTTGTCACGGATCCGCAACATCAGCCTCCCGTCGCCGTCGGGACCCAGTTCGACGCCGACCTCGCCCTCGCGCGTGTCCGGAAAGGCGTGCCGCAGGGCGTTGGAAACCAGCTCGGCGACGATCAATCCGCACGGCACCGCCACGTCAATCCCCACCATGACTGGCTTGGTTTCGACACGCATCGCGACTGTAGCCCGATTGATGCGGAGCGCCTGAAACACATCCCGCACCAGGTCCCGGATGTAATCGGAGAAGTCAATCACTGTCGCGTCGCCGGCGCGATAGAGCTTCTCGTGAATCAGCGCGATGGAGGCCACGCGGCTCCGGCTCTCGTTCAGGATGGCCTCTAGGCGCGGGTCACCGATGGATTGGCCACGCAAGAACAGGAGGCTGGAGACAATTTGCAGGCTGTTCTTCACCCGATGATGGATTTCCCGCCGCAGCAGCACTTCGCGGCGGAGCGCCTCCGCCATCATCTCTTCCTTGTGTTTGAGTTCCTCGATTCGTTTCCGTTCGGTGATGTCGCGCGTCACCTTCGCAAAACCGGTGAGCTGCCCCTGCTCGTCGTGCAGGGCCGTGATCAGCGCGCTGGCATAAAACCGCGACCCGTCCTTCCGCACGCGCCAGTTCTCGTCCTCCCACCGTCCCGTCGACGCGGCCGCGCGCAACGCCTCCGCCGGCTTGCCGCGCTCGCGGTCTTCGGCGGTAAAGAAGCACGAGAAATGCTGGCCGACGATTTCCTCCGCGCGATAGCCCTTCATCGCCTGCGCCGCTTCGGTCCAACTCGCCACGCGTCCCTCCGGATCGAGCATAAAAATGGCGTAGTCTTTCACCCCCTGCACCAGCACGCGGAACCGCTGCTCGCTCTCGCGCAACGCCTGTTGAATCCGCCGCTGCTCCGTCACGTCCCGGACCGCAGCCGACACCAGCATCCCCTGCGCGGTCTTCAACGGGCTGAGGCTGATTTCCACCGGAAATTCCGTGCCGTCCTTGCGACGGCCGCGCAGTTCCAACCCGCTGCCCATCGACCGCACCCGTGGATCCTCCTCGTAACCGTGCCGGAGCCCCTCGTGACGCGCCCGGAATTGCTGCGGCACCAGCACCTCCACCTTTTGCCCGATCAGCTCCGCGCGCGGATAACCGAACAACCGTTCCGCCTGCCCGTTCACCAACACAATCGTTCCGGTCTCATCGGCGATCACCATCCCGTCCGGCGCCGCTTCCAGCAACGCGCCAAACACTCCTTCCCTCTTGTCGCCTTCCCGTTTCAAAGCGTCATCCTGCGGCTCCCTCATAGATGTCTTAATATTGGCTCTCCACGGCAAATGGCAAATGACTTGAACCAACGGCGGACAAGACGCGACTTTCCGCACTGGCGAACGGCGGCGATTCCGGCTAATAGTCGTCTTGGAACCCGGCAATGAAACAACCATGATCGCTGAAACAGTTCTCTGGATATACATCGTGCTGCTCGTTGCGGGCGGCGCCACCGGAATGGTGAAAGGCCGGAGCAAGGCGACGCTCGCGGCGGCGGTGGCGTTTGCCGTGGGCCTGAGCTTGTGCGCGCTGCACGTGCTGCCCTACCGGTGGGCGTCGGGAATGCTGCTGGCACTGCTCGTTGTTTTCGCCGTGCAACTGGGCCGGACGAGAAAGTTCATGCCGGCGGGGTTGATGCTGGTCCTGACAGCGCTGGCGCTGGCACTGCCGCACCTGCCTTTCCGATGAACTCGCGACGTTGGCGTTTTTTGCCGGCGGTTGGTCTGGCGGCGGCGTGCTGGTTGTCCGCGGACGAGACGCGCGCCGATTCGGCGCCACCCGTGACGCTCGTGCCGCAGGATCGCGTGCTGGTGCTGGCGCCGCACCCGGATGACGAAGTGATCGGGTGCGGCGGCGTCATTCAACGGGCGGTGGCGATGGGCTTGCCGCTGCGCGTGGTGTTTCTTACTTACGGCGACGCCAATGAATGGTCGTTTCTCGTTTACCGGAAGCGGCCGGTGGTGATCCCGAAGTCGGTGCGGGCGATGGGCGAGGTGCGGCACGACGAGGCGCTGGCCGCCGCCGGCGTGCTCGGCGTCCCGGCGGGCCAAGTGACGTTTCTCGGCTATCCCGACTTCGGCGCGCTGGAAATCTGGAACGAACACTGGGGCGAGGGCGCGCCGTATCGGAGCCTGCTGACGCGCGCGACAGCGGTGCCTTACGCCAACGCGTTGCGGCCCGGCGCGCCACACAAGGGCGAGGAAGTGTTGCGCGACCTGACAACGGTGTTGCGCGAATTCCAGCCGACGAAAATCTTCGTCTCGCATCCGGCCGACCACAACCCGGAGCATCGGGCGCTGTATCTGTTCACGCGCGTGGCGCTCTGGAACCTGGAGGCGGAAATGAAACCGGAGCTGTTTCCTTACTGGATACACATCGGCGGCTGGCCGAAGCCGCGCGGGTTTCATCCGTCGGCGGCGCTGGAGCCACCCGCGCTCTACCGCGATGAGATTGCGTGGAAAATGTTCCCGCTCGGCGCGGTGGAGATCGAGCGCAAACAGGCCGCGCTGAAAGCCTACCGCTCGCAATATCAATCCAGCTCCGGCTATCTATTGTCGTTTGTCCGCGCGAATGAATTGTTCGGCGACTTCCCGCCGTTCGTATTGCAACCATCATCGCCTGCGGTCAGGCCGCTGCGCGCGCGGGGCGCGGCGTCGCAAAAGGAGCCGGACGAGGAGTTGACCGACGAGGAACGCGCGGCGTTCGTCGGCGTGGTGACCAAATCGCTGGAGCTTGACGGCGACGGTTTGACGTTCACCGTTGAGTTGTCGCGGCCGCTGGCGCGGGAAGTCGAAACGTCGCTTTACGTCTTCGGCTATCGCACGGACCGGCCGTTTGCGCAAATGCCCAAGCTGCACATTCGGGTCGGCCATGTGCTTCACGCCGTCTATGACCAGAAGCAGAAACTGTCGCACGACACGGTGCAGGTGAAGCGCGGCTCGCGGGAAATCACTGTTCGCGTGCCGTTGCGCGCGCTGGGCGACCCGCAGCGCATCCTCACGAGCACGCACACGCATTTCGATCCGACAATGATGCCGATGGATTGGGCCGGGCTGCCGCTGGACTGGGTGGGATGGCGGACGCTCGAATTGGCGCCCGCGCGGTGAACAGCGTGGAACGGGCGTCCAAGTCCGTTACTGGATGAATGCAACCGTTCGCACCGATGATAAACGGATGTGGACATCCGTTCTACGGTGGGCTGACCGTCGAAATCGGCTCGGAATGAACTGACGGCAGTCAGTTCTTGCGCGTTCTGAATGAGATAGTGGCCTCCGCGCCCCACTCCGCGCCGGCAAACCAGTGGTTTCACTGCCGCTGTCGGGACGCTGAAAGCCCTCAAACCTTCCACTGAACCCAAAAACGACCGAAATTAACCACGCCCGCCGCGGACTCCGGGCTTGCTTGCTTCCCCGGAGACCCGTAACCTTGGCGGCTTTTCATGCTAACAATATCGGGTGTAACAAAGGCTTTCGGCGCGCGCGTCCTGTTCGAGGACGCGACGCTCCAGATTAACCGCGGCGACCGCATCGGACTGGTCGGGCCAAACGGCGCGGGCAAGTCCACGCTGTTCTCGCTCATCCTCGGGCACGACGCCCCCGACGAAGGCAAGGTCTCCATCGAGCGCGGCTCAGAAATTGGTCATTTGCCGCAGGAAAACGTGCCGGTCGGCGACGAAACGGTGCTGGAACTGGCAACGGCCATCACGCCGGAGATCACGGCGCTGCGGCGCGAACTGCAAGCGTTCGAGGACGGCGATGCCACCGAGACGGACGCTTTTCACATCGTGCAGTCGCGGTTCGAGACGCTGGGCGGTTACCATCTCGAACCGAAAGCCAAGGCCATCCTGCACGGGCTGGCGTTCCGCGAGAAGGACTTCCACCGGCCGGCGAGCGCGATGAGCGGCGGCTGGGTAATGCGCGCGCACTTGGCGCGGCTGCTTGTCCAGCAACCCGACCTGCTGATGCTCGACGAGCCGACGAACCACCTCGATCTCGACGCGCTGCGGTGGTTTCAGGCATACCTGAAGACCTATCCCGGCGCGATCCTCATGATCTCGCACGACCGCGAGTTCCTGAACCAGCTTGTCGGCAGCATCGTGGAAATCCGCCAGAGCCGCCTGCTGCGTTACCGCGGCAACTACGACGCGTATCTGGTCCAGCGCGAGGCGCAGGCGGAGCAGCTTCTGGCCGCTTACAAGAACCAGCAGCGCGACATCCAGCGGTTGCAGGAGTTCGCCGACCGGTTCCGCGCCAAGGCCAGCAAGGCCTCGCAGGCGCAGGCCAAGCTCAAGCAGATCGAGCGCATGGAGAAGATCGAGGCGCCGGTGAACGACGCGCGCACGATCAAGTTCCGTTTCCCGCAGCCGCGCCGCAGCGGGTTGCGCGCGATTGCATTGAAGAACATCCACCACGCCTACGGCGAGAACGTCGTTTACAGCGGCATGAACTTCGAGGCCGAGCGCGGCCAGCGCATCGTGCTCGTCGGCCCCAACGGCGCGGGCAAGTCCACGCTGCTGAAAATCCTGGCCGGTGTGCTGCCGGTCCAGTCCGGCGTGCGCGAGCCGGGCTTGAACGTCAAGACCGGCTACTACGCGCAGTATCGCGTGGAGATGCTCAAACCGGAGCGCACGGTGCTGGAGGAGGCGCTCGACACGACGCAGATGATTTCCGTGGAGACAGCGCGCACGGTGCTCGGCTCGTTCCTGTTTCGCGGCGACGACGTGTTCAAGCCGGTGGCCGTGCTCAGCGGCGGCGAGAAGAGCCGGCTGGCGCTGGTGAAACTGCTGCTCGATCCACCGAACCTGCTGTTGATGGACGAACCGACGACGCACCTCGACATGCCGAGCATTGACGCGCTCATCGCCGCGCTGGAGCCGTTCGAGGGCACGCTCATCTTTATCAGCCATGACGTTTACTTCATCCGCAAGCTGGCGCGGCACGTCCTGCACGTGAACGCCGGCCAGCTCACGCCCTATCACGGCGACTACCAGTATTACCTCGACAAGACCGCCGCCATCTCCGCGCAAGGCGCGCTCACCGCCGGCGGGAAAGAGGCCGCGCCTGCGGCCGCCGCGACCGACGACAAGCGCACCAAGCTGCGCGACCAAAAGCGGTTCGAAGCGGAGACACGCCAGGCCCGTTCCCGCGAGCGGCGGGCACGGCAAGAGATCGTGGACAAGTTGGAAAAGGAAATCGCGCGGCTGGAGCAGCGGCTGAAAGAGCTGACCGCCGAGTTGGAAAAGCCCGAAACTTACCAGCAATCCGGCCGCGCCATGACCGTGAACCGCGAGTTGAGCGGCGTCACCGACGACCTCGCCCAGGCGACGGCGAAGTGGGAGCAGGTGGCGAAGTTGAGCGAAACGATGGAATCATCCGTCTAGCCCGACCTCCATGCGCAGGCAGCAATGCTGTGGTGGCCGCAAACGCCGGTTGTGTGGCGGTCTTGAAACTCATTCCGGCTTGATGTCTTGCCGATCGAAGAGATGAGCATGGTGTGATCGGTTCATCCTCGGCGCATCGCATTTGCAATGGCAATGCACGATCAGATTGCATGAAATGCCCGACGCTTCGAACAGTTCATTGAGCCCGATTCCCGTTCTCCACTCAGAACCCCCTGAAAACCGGGGGCTTCTCAGCGTTCTCTCCATCCTTTTCCAACCGTTGGCACAGCGCCTGCGCTAAAGCAGTTGATACACCCATTGAGAACGGCTTTGTGACGCAAGCGGCCAAGTGCCGATATCCGTTGAAATACGGCCTTGGTTGGTTCGACCGACAGGCCATCGTGCTGACATGAAGTGAACTTTGCCGGTGGGAGCAGTTGTTCATAGTTCTGGATAACGAAAAAAAAGGAAACGTGGCAACCAAGGCGATCAAGCTCTTAATTGCAGACAGCGAAGGCACTGTCTGTGACAGGATTTCTTCATTCCTGGCAGGCGACTCGACCTATCAGGTGGTGGGCCGTGCCATCAACGCCGATGAGTGCATGAGTCTGGCGCTGATCAAACACCCGGATGTGATCCTCGTTCACAGCGGCCTGAAGCCAACGTCGGGCATCGAGGTCTGTGAACAACTCGCGTTGCAGAATCTCAACTCCGCTACGCTGCTGGTGATGGCGCAGGCGATGGATGAGAACCTCTACCGCCGCATGATGGCCGCCGGTGTAGGCGAACTGCTGATGGCGCCGCTTCAAAAAGACCGGACGATGGAGGCGATCCGAAACGCGTTCGACGGAAAAACCAGTCAGCGCCAAAACGATGCGGCGGCTTCCAACGAAGAGAAACGCAGGATCATTGTCGTCACCGGGGCGCGCGGCGGTTGCGGCCGCACGATGGTGGCCGTCAACCTCAGTTGCGCCATCGCCAAAGCGACCGAGAGAGTCAGCCCTGGCAGCAACAATGTCGTGCTGGCTGATTTCAATGTTCGCGCCAGCGACGCCGCCACTTTCCTCGACATCCGCCCGCAGCGCATCTTGGCGGACATCACAGCCTCCGCCGGCGGCGTGGATCGCGAGATGATCGAATCGTTGCTGGAAAACCATGACAGCGGCGTCACACTGCTGTCCGCCTCATCTTCCGAGTCTGATGGCGGGCAGGAACTGACGCGCGGCATCATTGTTTCCGCCCTGGCCGTGTTGCGAAGCCGGTTCAAATACAGCGTCGTGGACGTTGGCGTGACGGGCGCCGAGGTCAGCAATGTCGTGCTGGATTTCTGCGATACCATTCTGATGGTCGTTGGCATGGATTTGCCGCGGTTGCGTGCCGCCCGGCTTTACCTGGATCAGTTGCTGGAGGCGAATTTCCCACGCGAGAAAATCCAAATTGTGCTCAACGATATTCAGCCCGATTCAAAATCCATCCTTACGGCGCAAGCCGAAACCATTCTCGAAGCGACGGTCGCTGCGCGTCTGCCACATGGAGGACCGGTGGTGCTCGCTTCCGTCAACCTGGGTCAGCCCTTTGTGCTGACGCATCCCAACGCCCCCATTTCCCTGGCCGTCAACAAACTGGCTGCAAAAGTCGGTGTTGAGGTTGGCAAAGGACTGTCCGTGGGAGGATTGCTCCAGCGGCTGCAGCCGGCACGGGAAAAAAACGAGCTGGGGCACGGCATTTGTTATAATGCTTACAAGGCAATCACGCTGGGCATAAAATAACATCCGCCAAAGGGCAACGGCTGTTTATGGGCTCACCGGTTGGATGAAAAACTCATGCGGCCTTGAGTTTCTGCTCGGCCCGCTTGGCGTATTCAGCCATGCCTTGGAAATCCAGCGCGATCACCGGTTCGTCGCCAACAACCCACGCATCGTGGCCGGGCGGTATGTTCGCCACGTCGCCCGGCTTGAGATCGAACTCCGTGCCGTCGTCCATGCGGACCCGCAACACGCCGGCGATCTGATAATGCGCGTGCGCCGCCTCGCAACTCTTGGTCTTGGCAATCGGCCGCACGCATGTGGACCAGCGCCAACCGGGCTTCAAGGTCACGCGACCCACGGTCATGTCGCCGATTTTGGCGAGTTCCACCCGACCCTTGGGAAATTCCCGGACCTCTTCCGGTTCCGTGAAATGTTTGACCTCTGCTTTATTCATATATCTCTCCCCTTTCAACGCGGCGTTGAATGTTGCCGCGCATGATCGCTGTCCGTCAGCGATGGGTAACGCTAAACTCCGCCTCGCGCTTTGTCGAATCAACCACGCCAGAGCCGCCGGCGCGGACGCTTTTCCAGTCGCAACCTTTCCACCACCTCGCTTCGGCGGCTGCAAAGCACCTGAAACACCCGGGCGGCGGCTTCGCTCGTCACGAATTTCTTTACAACCGGCGGTTTCGTGAAGATTATGGCCGCGAAGATGGAGTTGCTCGTGCATTGATGAGATTTTTATGAAGCCAACGAAATCGTCCTGCGTCACCCGACGCCAGTTTCTCCAACGCGCCGCCGCCCTCGCCACCGCGCCGTTGATCCTGCCGGGCCGCGTGCTCGGCCTCGACGGGGCCGTCGCGCCGAGCAACCGCATCGTTTTGGGCGGCATCGGCATCGGCAACCGCGCCCGATACATTCTGCCAAACTTCCTCTCGTTCGCCGAAATCCAGTGGGTCGCCGTCAGCGACTGCCGCGCCGAGCGGCTCGCATCGGCCAAGGTGTTGATTGACGAGCATTACGGCACGAAAGACTGCCGCGCCTACCCGGACTTCCGCGAACTGCTCGCGCAGAAGGACGTGGATGCGGTCTATATCGCCACCGGCAACCGCTGGCACTCGATGGCCTCGATGTTCGCCGCGCACGCCGGCAAGGACATCTATTGCGAGAAGCCGATCAGCCTCACCATCGGCGAGGGCCGCCAGCTCGTCGAGACCTGCCGCCAACTCGGCACGATCTATCAAGCCGGCACGCAACGCCGCTCCACGGCGTCGTATCGGTTCGCGCGCGACATGGTGCTCCAGGGAAAAATCGGCCGTGTTCACACCGTCGAGAGCCAGGTCTGGTGCGGCGCGACGGTGCCGCATCAGAAACCGGAGCCGGTGCCGGCGGGCTGGGACTACGACATGTGGCTGGGGCCGGTGCCGTGGCGTCCCTACGTTCCCGGCCGCGTCCAAGGCCACGGCTGGATGTGTTTCTGGGACACCGGCGAGGGCATGCACACCGACATGGGCACGCACTACACCGACCAGATGCAGTGGGTGCTCGGCACCGACAACACCGGGCCGGTGGAGTTTGAAACCAGCGACATCGTCTGGCCCGACCCGGTGAAGTTCATGAGCGAGACGGCCATCTCCGGCACGTTCCGCTGCCGTTACGCCAACGGCATCCAGGGCGTCATCTACCAGCGCGGCGCGTTCAAGGACCGTTACATCCGTTACATCGGCGACGAGGGCTGGATACAGGTGGACGACGACACCGACGCCGTCACCGCCGAACCGAAATCCATTTTGAACCTCAAGAAAGCCGGTGGCGCGAGTTGGTCCAACGCGGGCGGCCACATCGGCAACTTCCTGGCCTCCATCCGCAGCCGCCGTCAACCGGATTGCCATCCCGAAGTCGGCCATCGCGCGCAGAGCGTCGTCGAAGCGATGACCATCAGCGCCCGACTCAACCGGAAGTTGAAATGGAATCCGGCCACGGAGAAGTTCAACGATGAAGACGCCAACCAGATGATGTGGCGCGAGCCGCGGGCGCCCTGGTGTGTGTGAGGCCTCTGACAAAAATGGAAGGACGTTGCCAAACGAAGTCAGTGAAAGAGCCAAGGCGCGGCGGGCCGCCGGAAGATTCTGTAAAAGAAATGCGTATTTTTGTAAAAGGGCGCGCTTGTCGTGCGCGCCGGACCCGATAGCGTGAGCGCGATGAACCTTCACGGAGAACACGACATGACACCGCACACACCGAATTTGGATTCCAAAGCAGAAACGAAACTGAGCCGCCGCCAGTTTCTCAAGCGCGTTTCGACCGCGCTGGCCGTGCCGACGATTCTGCCCGCCTCCGTGCTGGGTCTCGACGGCGCCGTCGCGCCCAGCAACCGCATCGTCTTCGCCAACATCGGCATCGGCGGCCGCGCGCGCTACGTCATGCCGAATTTCCTCGCGCAGCCCGACATCCTCTTCACCGCGGTGAGCGACTGCCGCGAGGACCGGATGAAATCGGCCAAGGAGATGATCGACAAGCATTACGGCAACGCCGATTGCCGGATGTATCCGGACTTCCGAGAACTGCTGGCGCAGAAGGACGTTGACGCCGTGTTCATTGCCACCGGCGACCGCTGGCACACGACGGCATCGATCTACGCGGCGCGCGCCGGCAAGGACATGTATTGCGAGAAGCCGATCTCCATGTGCATCAGCGAAGGCCGCAAGCTCGTCGAGACCTGCCGTCATTTCGGCACGATCTACCAAGGTGGCACGCAACGGCGCTCGACCGCGTCGTATCGCTTCGCACACGAAATGGTGCGTCAAGGCCGGATCGGCCGCCTGCACACGGTGGAAATTCAAGTTTGGACCGGCCCGACCGTTCCGCATGACAAAGCCGCGCCGGTTCCGGCGGGCTGGGATTACAACACATGGCTCGGCCCCGTGCAGTGGCGGCCGTTCGTGCCGGGGCGCGTCAACGGCTGGAATTACTTCTGGGACACCGGCGAAGGCCCGATCATCGGCATGGGCTGCCATTACGTTGACCAGATGCAATGGACGCTCGGCCACGACCACACCGGCCCGGTGGAGTTTGAGGGACAGTGCACCTGGCCCGACCCGGTGAAATACATGAGCGAGACGCCCGTCACGGCGGAGGTCCACTGCCGCTACGCCGACGGCATCAAGTGCGTCATGTATTCGCGGAAGGATTTCAAAGACCGCTACATTCGCTACATCGGCGACGAAGGCTGGATCCAGGTGGACGACGAGACCAACGAGGTCACTGCCGAGCCGAAGTCCATTCTCAACCTGCGCGGCAAGGCCGGCATCAGTTGGTCCAACGCCGGCGACCACGTCCGTAACCTGCTCGATTCCATCCGCAGCCGCCGCCCAACCATCTGCCACCCGGAGGCGGCGCATCGCTCGCAGACGATCTGCCAGGCGATGAATATCGGCCTGCGCCTTGGCCGGAAACTGCAATGGGACCCCGTGAAGGAGAGTTTCGATTGCGAAGAAGCCAACCGCATGCGCCACCGCGAACCGCGCATGCCGTGGTTGGTCTAGCTGCTCAACATTTTGGAAAGGAAAACATCATGAAACAAACACTCGCCATCCTCGCCGCCCTCGCCGTCGCGCTTGCGCTGCCGCTGCAAGCCGCCGACATGTCCCAACTCATCGCGGACACCGCGAAATATGAATCCGGCCAGAGCGTTGAGCCGCTGCGGAAGTTCGAGCAACTCCTGCGCGACTGCGCCGAAAAGCCCGAATTGCGCGCCGAACTCGAAGGCGCGATGATCAAGCTGCTCGCGCCGGACGCCACCTTCGAGGCGCGCCGGTTCGCCTGCCAGCAACTCGCCGTCATCGGCACCGACGCCTCGCTGCCGGCACTCGCCGGACTGCTGAAGAACGAGGAGACCGTCGGCATCGCCTGTCTCGCGCTCGGCGTGCATCCGTCGGCCAAAGCCAACGGCATGCTTCGCGACGCTCTCGCCTCCGCGCGCGGCAGGGCGCGTCTGCAAATCGTCACCACGCTCGGCAACCGCCGCGACGCGGAAGCCGTGAAGCCGCTCTCGGAGATGGCCTGCGACACCGACGCGTTGGCCGCCAGCGCCGCCATTCTCGCGCTCGGCAAGATCGCCAGCGAACCGGCCTGCAAGACCATCGCCGCGTTGCGCAAGGAAGCGAAGCCGGCTGTCGCCCGCGTCGTGGCCGACGCGTCGCTGCGCATCGCGGAGAAACTCGCCGCCGATGGCGACAACAAGGGCGCGACGACGATTTGCGAAGAACTGTTCCAGCCGTCGCAGCCAGCCAACGTCCGCCGCGGCGCGTTCGGCGCGCTGCTGCGGCTCGACAAGGACGGCGGCGAGGAACGCATCCTCACGGCGATCCACGGCTCCGACGCCCTGCTGAAACCGGTGGCGATTGCCGCCATCGGCTCATTGAAATCCCGCGGCGCCGCCAAAAAGTTCGCCGTGGAACTTCCGAAACTCCAGCCGTGCGAGCAGGTGTTTATGATCGAGGCGCTCGCGGGCCACAGCGATGACGCTGCGCGCTCCGCCATCCGCGCGCAGGTTTCCTCCACCGACGCCGCCGTGCGTCGCGCGGCCATCGTCGCGGTCGGCCGGCAGGAAAGCGCTTCGGTCGTTCCACTGCTGGTGAAGGCCATGAAGGGCGACAAATCACCTGAGGAGCTTCAGGACATCGAGGCCGCCCTCGTCGGTTTGCACGGCGGCGCGGCCACCGACAAAGCGCTCGTCGCCGAATTGGAAACATCTCCGGCCGACGCGAAGGCGCGCCTCTTCACCGTGCTGTCGCGGCGTGGCGCCCACGTGGCGGTGCCGGCGCTGCTGGAGGAAGCCAGCAGTGCGGACACGGCGACGGCGCAGGCGGCGTTTCAGGCGATCGGAAAACTCGCAGCAGCCGACGACCTCCCGGCCGTGCTTGAACGACTGGTGGGTGTGAGGGCCGCCGACGCCCGCTCCGACGCTGAGAGTGCCGCGGCGCGCGCCATGCAGAAGATCACGGACCCGGCGCAGCGAACCGAACTCATTATGGCGAGAATGGCGAAGTGTTCCAACACCGAGGGGCGCTGCTCACTGCTGAGCCTGTTGCCAAACGCGGGAGACACAAAGGCGCTGGACACGCTGAAAAAGGCCGGCGCGGACAACGACCCGGCCATTCGCGAGGCGGCAATCCGCGCGCTGGCGGCGTGGCCCAATGCCACCGTGTGGGATCCGTTGATGACGGTTTGCCGCAAGTCGGACAGCACCACGCTGCGCGCGCTGGCGTTGCGCGGACTGACGCGCATGGCGGGCGAAATGAACGCGAAGCCGGACGCGGCGTTGATCGAGCGTTACCGCCAGTTGATGGGGGTCGCGCGCAACGCGGACGACGTCAAGGTGGTTCTCGCCCCGCTGGCGGGCGTTGCGCATCCGGATGCGCTGCCGCTCGTGTTCCCGCTGCTGTCCAATCCGGGCGTTCGAGCCGAAGCGGAACTGGCCGTCAGGAAAATCGCCGCGGCCATCAAAGCACAGAATCCGGAAGCGGCCCGTGCTGCCCTGCAACGCCTGCAACCGCCGCCGAAGACCCAGAAACCGGCGAAGAAGTAGCAGGCGATTGAAGTGGCGAAACCAGGCTTTATGAGTGGCATTCGACTGTTGGTTCTATCAGGTGTTTTGCTGGCGGGCTGTCTGCATCACGCAATCGCCGCCGATAACGATCCGCATCTGGTCGGCCGGTGGAAGTTCGATGAGACCTCCGGCACAAGCGCGGCAGACTCATCCAAGGGAGGACATAACGGCGTCCTCGAAGGCGACCTGACTTTTGACAAACAGTCGGTCCCCGGCCAGATCGGAAAGGCCATCCAGTTGGACGGCGCCAAGAACTGCATTCGGATCGCCGGCTACAAAGGCGTGACCGGGACGCAACCGCGCACCCTTGCGGTTTGGATCAAAACGCCGGCCACGACGGGCGAGGTGGTTTCGTGGGGCCTGAACGATCACGGCAAAATGTGGACGCTCGGCTTCATCCGCGGCCGCATGGGCGTGACGCCGAAGGGCGGCTACCTCTACATGAAGGACTCGATCAGCGACGACAAGTGGCATCACGTCGCGGCGGTGGTGCTGGAAGCTTCGCCGCCGAACCTTCACGACAATGCCAAGCTCTACAAGGACGGCGAGCCGGCGGAGATTCACGACATCGGCATGCTCGACCTCTGGCCGGTTGAGACCGGCGACAAACTGGATGTGACCATCGGCCAGCGATTCAAGGGCGCGATCGACGACCTGCGAATTTACGACCGTGCGCTTTCGGAGGATGAGATCAAGGCGTTGTTCAAGTCGGGCAGCCGATAGTTTTTGGACGGGTTTAGGCAGAAAGGAAGTCAGCGATGAAAAAAGGACCAATCACGCGGCGTGAGTTTGTAAAGGACGCGACGATGGTGGCTGCCGGCCTCACGGCGGGCGTGGCCGGTCTGGCCGGACAGAGCGCCCGGGCCGACGCGGTTAAACCGGCCGACACGTCCAAGATCCTCAATTACAACCCGGACATGGAATACCGCCGCCAGGGCAAGACCGGCTTGATGGTCTCGGCGGTCTGTCTCGGCGGGCACTCGCGCAGCAACGACAAGGAGCGCGCTGAGGTGATCAGCCGCTGTATCGAGGCGGGCATCAACTACATTGACGCCTGCTGGGACAACGAAGTGAAACGCGACGCCCGCGCGCTCAAAGGCCGGCGCGACAAGATGTATCTCGCCCTTTCGAATGGCGCCAAGGAGGTGCGCAACGAAAATTATCGCTCTTCCAAGAGGCTGTTGGAGTCGCTCGATGAATTGCTCCGGGACTCGGGGCAGGAATACACCGATTTGTGGCGCATCACCTGCATGGAACCGGGCGGCCGGCACACGTTCGACACCGCCGCCGAAATCGTGGATGCGTTGGAAAAAGCAAAAAAACAAGGCAAAGCCCGCCACGTCGGTTTCTCCACGCACGACCGCCGTTGGATCAAGTTCATGATCGAGTATTTCCCGCAGATTGACGTCGTCTGCTTCCCCTTCACCACCATGAGCAAGAAGGCGCCGACGGACAGCCTGTTCCCGGCGCTCAAGAAATGCGACGTGGGCGCCTTTGGCATCAAGCCGTTCGCGGCCGGGTCGCTCTTCACGGGCGAGAAGGAGGAGGACTACAACCGCGCCCGCCTCGCCATCCGCTACATCCTGCGCACCAACACCGTCATTCCCATTCCCGGAATGCACAGCGTCGCCGAGGTGGATAACGTGGCCCAAGCCGTGAAAGAGCGCCGCGAGCTGGACGTGAAGGAGAAGGCCGAGCTTCACAGCCTCAACGGCGAGATGCTGGCCAACCTGCCGGGCCACTATCAGTGGCTGCGAAACTGGGAATACGTCTGAGCGAAACGCGCGACGCATGAGATTCTGGCCCTCGTTGTTCGTTCTGGTTCCAGCCATCGTTCTGCTGGCGGACTCGCCGAAGCCCGCGTCCGACGGGAGACCTTCACCGAAAGCCAAGCCACTGCTGCTTCTCGACGATGACGCGGAGTCAAAGCCGTCCGCCAAGCCCGGCGCCGACAACAGCCGTTGCCAGGTGTGCCACCTGAACCTCGCGCAGGAAAAACTGGTGACCATCCACGCCAGGGCCGGCATCGGCTGCGCCAAATGCCACGGCGTCTGTGACGCGCACATCGCCGACGAGTCCTGGGCTTCGGGCGGCAACGGCACCGCGCCGGACATCATCTATCCGCGGGCAAAGATCAACCCGTTTTGCATGACCTGCCATGCCAGGGAGAAGATCACCAACGACGCCCACAAGGATTTCTTCGCCGATGCAAGCGGAAAGGAAACGTGCACCGATTGCCACGGCAAACACCGCCTCGCGAAACGCAAGTGCAAGTGGAAATAGGCGTTCTCTTCGCCGGATGCCCACCGGCCAACGGCGATGTGGAATCGCACGCGAGTCTTGCGATGACGCCCAATTGAACTAGGATACTCCCATGCCAGATGCCGCCGACTTCTTGTTGAAAACCAGCGATGCGAACGGCGGTTGGCCGTATCGGCCTGGAACATCGCCGTCGCCGGAGCCGACGTGTCTCAGCCTGATGGCGCTGGCCGGTGTGCGCGAAGCGGCGGCGGCGCGCGAGGCGGCGATCCGCTGGCTGGAGTCGCGGATGAACGGCGACGGCGCGCTCACGCTCGCCGGAGACAACCAGCCGCATTGGTGCACGTCGCTGCTGGTGATCGCCCTGACGCGTTTGGGAGTGCGCAGTGATTTGCGGGACAAGGCGGTCAACTGGTTGCTCGTCTGGAAAGGCGAGCGGACGGTCCAGAACAAGGAGAACACTCTCGACGGTTCGCTGCAAGGCTGGCCTTGGGCCAGCAAAACTTTCAGTTGGGTCGAGCCGACGTGCTACGCGCTGCTGGCGCTCAAGCTCACGGGTCATGGCCGGGATCCGCGCGTCGCGGAGGCGGAGCGGCTGCTGCTGGATCGCGTCTGCGAGGACGGCGGCTGGAACTACGGCAACCGCCTCGTTTACGACGCGGCGTTGCCGGGTTTCCTGCCCACCACCGCGCTCGCGGCGATGGCGTTGCAGGACTCGACCGCCGCGCGCCCGACCGTGGAGCGCGGCCTGGCGTTCTTGGACAAAGGACTTCAGGACCACAAGTCCGCGCTGTCGCTGGCGCTCGCCATTCTCTGCTTCCAGATTTTCTCCAAGCCGGCGGTGCCATTCGCCGCGGCACTCAAGTCGCGGCAGGAAAACGACGGAAGCTGGCGGCAGCAGGTTCATCTCACGGCGCTGGCTGCCCTGGCGCTCCAAGCCGCCGGCGGCGGCGCGAATATTTTCGCGCTGCCCGGTTCGCGATAAACAACTGGCGCGCCTCCTGATGGCAAAAGAGGCTTTCGACGGGCAAAAAAAAGCGCTGATTGATGACACTCAGGCGTGGCCCATCGTCTGAGATACCGAAATACAAAGACGAATTGGGAATGCGGGATTACCGGACCGGTTCACGTCCCGGCTTCGGGGAAACGTCTTCGCCTTCATACAGAAAACGGGCAAACACTCTCGTGAGCAATGGCATGACGACCCAGGTAAGCAGCGGGACGAGGAGCGACACAAAGGCGATTTTCTGGACCATCATGGGTTGCGACTTCAGAAATGGATTTGTCAGCAGTGTAATCACGATCACCACTGGCAATGCGCCAATCCAGGTCACGATTGCCTGGCGGTATTTTTTTGGCGCTTTTACCACCTCCTGTCCGGGGAGGGTGAACCAGGTTTCGAGTCCTGTCAGTGTCCGTGTTGCCGGCGGCGCGATGACAAGCGCCTGTTCGGCTGCCATCCACTGTTTGTAACTTGGGGACTCGTGCCACCGAGCGAGTTCCTCTTGTGATGCGAATTTGTAAACAATCCGGTACACGCCGTCAGGGTGTTTTCCCGGCCGAAAAATGTTGACCCCGAGATTTCCAGGAACTGCGCCAAACTCTCGCGCGTATTTTTTCATTTCCGTTTCAAACTGCTCCTCGCAGCCCTCTTTGACGTAATGGATACGCACGACGGTGATCGGACTGATCGGAAGCCGCTTTTCGGGTAACATGATGGAGGTTCCTTGTGGTGGCAGTGCGCCGAGAGTGCCAAAAGACGCCGGGATATCAAGTCTGAAGGATACGGGACTTTCCTCGAGTCGTGAAGAACCGGCCTCCGGGGTGCGTCTTCCTTCAGAAAACCGGGGATGTAACATCCCCGGTTTTCAAATTCCCATTTCTGACTACCCCCGGAAAAAACCGGGGATAGTTGTGTGAAGCGAAGAGCCAACGACTCCCCAGCCAACGGCGGCGCGAATGTTTTCGCGTGCCGCGATAGCCGTTCCGCGCGAACGCTCCCTAACTGACGCGTTTCGTTTTCAAAGAGCGGCGTTACACGATCTCTTCCTCGGCCGCATCCCAACGCACCTGCCGCCGCCTCACGTAGGACTCGATGGACATCAGGGAGGTGGCAATCTCGACGAACGCCTCGTCCACGCCGCACTTGGGCGTGCCGCGGTTGCGGACGCAATTGATGAAATCCTGCATGTGGTTCGGCTGGCGCGGCGTCTTGCCGCGCACATAACCCTTCGGCAGGTCTTTGCGCTCGTTGTGACCTTCGGGAACGAGGGTGAAACTGGTGGAATCGTGCGCGATGCCGTCGAAACGGAGCAAGGCGTCCTTGCCACAAATCTCCACCGGCTGGCCGACGCTGCTGTTCATGCTGCCGGTGAACGTGACGGTGCGGCCCAGCTTGTTGAATTGATACGTCGTGGCCCACGTGTCGGGCACTTCGCGGTCGTCCTTGAGCAGCGCGTTGAGGCCCACGCACGAGCAGGTGTCGGGAATGCCGTGGCCGAGGATGTATTGGACGTAGTCCATCTCGTGCGAGAGCAGGTCGCCCGCCTGGCCGGTGCCGTAGCGCCAGTAACAGCGCCAATGCCAGAAATGCCGCTCGTTGAACGGTATGTTCGGCGACTTGCCAAGCCAGAGTTTCCAGTCCACGTCCTTGACGACCTTCGCGGGATCGGGATGCTCCCACTGGTTGTAATAGCCATACCAGCGCCAGATCGGGTGCGACATGTCGTTGTTGCCGAAGCGGCCGGTGCGCACGAGCGTGATCGGGCCGAGCGCGCCGGTGGCGATGAGTTCCTTCGCCTGCAACGCGCAGAGGTTCTGCCGCGCCTGGTGGCCGAGCTGGAACACGACCTTGCTCTTCTTGAGCGCGGCGCGCATGAGTTTCGCCTCCGGAAGCGTGCGCGAGAAACCTTTTTCGCAGTAGATGTCTTTGCCGGCCTTCACTGCGTCGAGCACCATCTGGCAATGCCAGTGGTCCGGCGCGCCGATGACGACGGCGTCCACGTTCTTGTCGGCGAGCAGCTCGTGGTAGTCCACGTAGGTTTTCACGTCGGGATTCTTGCTGCGCTCGACGCCCTTCTGCCGGTGCGGCCCATACACGTCGCACACGGCGACCACCTTCACACCGTCGCAATTGACCACGCCGTTGATGAGGTCGCCGCCGCGCGTACCGAGGCCGATGCAGCCGACGCCGATGGTCTCGCCCGCCGGCTTGGCGCTGAGGATGGCCGGCGCGAAAGCCGAGGCGGCGGCAAGCGCCGTCGCCGTGGCGCCGGTGGTGTTGAGAAATTCCCGTCGGGTGAAGTTGGGTTGGTCGTTCATGTTGGTTCTATTCTGATTGTTCCCGGTTTGGACACCCGCGCAGAAAACACTACTTCGTGGCAGAGTGCAAGCCTTCCGCAACGGGTATTCAGCGGTCGGATGTGGCCGGATCGACTCGGATTTGGCCGAATATTGGGGGAAAGTCGGATTCACTTTGGCTTATTTGGCTTCGTTTTGTTTCGTTTCAACATCGGTTTTTTCACAAAGCCATGCCACCACGTATTTTGTAATTCTCTATTTGGGTTCGTTTCGTAAAAACATGTTTTCTCACCGGGACATCTTCAACCCGAAATGTTCATTTTCCACTGGAAAAACGAGGTTTCCCGGTCTTGACCACGATCATCATTTGGGTTCGTTTTGCACATTGGCCGTAGCGTCGGCAGAACCAGTTCCGGCATCACGACTTGGACGGAATCATCGGATACAAGTCCATGATCTTGCCTCTTCTCCATCTTTCTCATCGTGGCTGCCTCCCTGTTTTCCGAAGGCCTCCCATCTTCCGATCTCTGACTTCTGACTTCTATTTTTTCTTCTTTCATCGTCGGGCGCAAAATATAGATATTTTCTCTATTCTGTCAAGAGAAATATGTTGTTTTTTTCCAGCGCACATTCTGGCACGAACGGTTTGAAGGGAAGAAGACAGGATGAACAGGGTGGCCGGTTCGACATTCCCATCCTGCAAATCCTGTAAATCCTGTCAAAACAGTTTTTCTTTAGCGTCCTTTAGCGTGTTTCGCGGGCCGGTGCCGTTCCCACCACTCCACCACTCCATTGCTCCATCACTCCGCCGCTCCGCTCCCCCGCTTCTCCGCCATTCGTCCTTGTCTCCGCCCGCCGATGCGATATGCTGCGCAGCAAGATTCATCCCGAGGAGATCATGAACCGAGTTTGCCTCTCCGCCTTCGCCGCCGCATTCTTGTTGGCCTGTCCCGCCTCGAATGCCGCACAGACGTTGCCGCCTGCCGATGCGGCTTGGGCGCGCGCCGTGAATCTGCTGCCGCTCATTGATCCGGCTAATGACGCCGTCAAGGGAGAGTGGAAAATGGAAGGCGGCAAACTGATCTCCGACCGGAGCCGGCAGGCGAGAATACAAATCCCCTACGAACCACCCGCCGACTATGATTTCCGCATTGTCTTTGTCTGTTCGGAAGGCATTCCGTCCGTCGCACAATTCATCACCCACAGTGGCTGTTGTGCGTTTTGGATGATGGGCGGCCCCTCCAGTTGTTCTTTTCCCGGCGTCAGATCCCGGCGCATGGAGTACAACCCCCAAAAATATCAATTCGGAGGAAATCTCGAGTTCAACCGCGAATACACCTCGGTGCTTAGAGTTCGCGACGGAGGAGTCGCCTCCTACCTGGACGGCAAACTGATCAACCGGTGGACGACGGATTATACGGATGCCAAAGTGGTGTCCACTTGGGAATTGCCGACTGCAAATTTTCTGGCCGTGGGAAGCGACGGGACACTCACGACGTTTGTCAAAATGGACGTTTTGGAAATCAGAGGCAAAGGGAAAGCCCGATCGCAACCCAACCGAAACGCCGCCGCCGTTGCCCCCGTTGCCCCGTCGCCAGCAGCCACTGGCACCACCATGACCACCTCCACCGGCATGGAACTGGTCTGGATTCCTCCGGGAGAGTTCATGCTCGGAAGCACGGCGGAGGAACGAGCGTGGGCCAATGCCAACGGTTGCAGTGTACAGTGGACAAACCAAGAGGGCGATCAGCCGCGCAGAACAGCCATCAATGGGGGCTTCTGGCTGGGCCGGACGGATTTGACCGTGGGCCAATGGCGCAAGTTCGTAGAAGCAACGCATTACGTCACCGATGCGGATAAAGGCACGAAGGATACTTGGCGGCTGCCCAAGGCACGCTTTGTAATTAAGGAAGATCATCCCGTCTGTTGCATGAGTTGGAATGACGCGGTGGCCTACTGTGCCTGGCTAACGGAATCAGAAACCAAGTCGAGCAGGCTGCCGAAAGGTATGGTCTATCGGCTGCCGACGGAGGCTGAGTGGGAATACGCTTGCCGGGCAGGCAAGCAAACGAAGTTTTGGTGGGGTGACGAAACCGACGGTTGCGAGAAACGGCTGAACTTTTATGGAACAGCCGATGGCTTTGAGTTTATTTCGCCTGTGGATAGTTTTGGTGCTCGTGGTCGTAACGGGTTTGGCTTGGCGGATATGCTGGGAAATGTTTGGCAATGGTGCCTTGACGAAGCTGATCCAGCGCAAGCGCATCCAGATTGCTACTCGGGGAATCCCAGTTCCAAGATACTGCGAGGTGGTTCCTGTTTGCATTACCTTAGTTTTCAGCGATGCGCTGTGCGGCGGCAATGCAAGCCGGATGGTGCAGAAAATCAGTTTGGCTTCCGGGTCTGTTGTGGCGTGCCCGGTGGAAGCGGAACGTCATTCAAAAATGGGGTAGCGATGGCAAGAACTCCTTCCGATGAAAAGAAAATGACTGCCGCCGACCGCGAGCTTCAGAAAGACGCCAAGAAGTTTGCGAAGAACCAGAGCAGCATCAAGGGGCTTTACGTTGTCCACACTGACACCGGGCTGCGGGTGGGCAGCGCGCAGGACATCATTGCCACCGCCGAGAGAGTCTCCAGCGACCTTGAAACGATCTGCGATTTCACCGGTGAGGTTGAGAAGGACACGCGGATTTCGATGGAGGAGGCGGAGCGGCTGCTGAAGGTGCGCTATCCGGTCTGGCAGGCGGGCCACAAGATCCGGTTCAGCTATGCCAACAAATACGCCAAGCAGGCAGGTGGCTCCGCCGGCGGCGCGTTCTCCGTGTTGCTGCTGTCGCTGCTGGATGGAATGCAGATTGATCCCGCCTTCGCCATGACCGGCGACGTGACGGTGGACGGCAAGATTCGCGAGGTGGGCGCGGTGGCGGAGAAGATTCGCGGGGCGGTTCTGGAGAAATGCCGAATCGTGGCCGTGCCCGCGGCAAACAAGGAGAGCCTCAACGATCTGGTGTTGCTCTACACGCCCACGATGCTTTGGGGCACGCAGCTATTCTCCATCGGCACGCTGGATGAGGCGGCTGCACTGGCGCGGCAAGATCGGCCGGAAAATTTGACGAAGGCGCTGGCGCTCTTCGCCGATGCGCAAGCGCGGCTGCTGCCCGCCTCCCAGAGGACCGACCTCGGACCGAACGCGACGGCCACGGCGTTGCGCAATCCCCAGGTGAACCAACTGTTACGGGAGGTGCTGCGGCTGGCGCCGAATCACCTGTCGGCGGAGTTCATGCTGCGGGCGGCAAACAACCAGCTTGCGCCGACGCTGACGCTGGAGACCTCGCTGGATGAAATCTGGAACGCGACGGGCGCGCTGCTGCCGGTGCTGTTGAACAAGGACCCGGACCCGACGCAGTTTCGCCGGTTCAAGATAGCGAAGATTTCGGACGAGACGATCAAGACGGCATCGGCGCGGCTGGCGTGGTTGCATTTCCGCATCCATCCGAAGACGCGGGATTTGAAACTGGTCATCACTGAATACATCACGACGCTGACGCAGATGGTGAACCAGCCGGCGACGATCTCCCGGCAAACTTTCGAGCAATACCTCGCGAAGAAGGAAAAGGTCTTCGGCGAAGCCACCAAGATCGGCACAGACCGCAAGGCGCTGGAAGAGTTGATGCACTGAGGAAAGCCGCTCGGCGCGGCGAGTGAAGAGTGAAGAATTCCGAAAACTCTTAATTTCTCCGCACGGCTGTCCCTGCCCACGGAAGCTTTTCCCTCTCCTTTCGCGTCTTTTAGCGTCTTTAGCGGGCCAATAAAAATCACCGCATCGCCAGCCCGCCGCTCACGTCCACCGTCGCGCCGGTCATGTAGCTGGCGCGGTCGGAGGCGAGGAAGACGACGACGTTCGTCACTTCTTCCAGCGTCGCGATCCGGTGCAGCGGCACGCGGCTTTCGAACTTCTCGCGGTCCACGTCAAGGAACGGCGCCAGCATCTCCGTGTACATGAAACCGGGAGCGACGCAATTGACGCCGATGTTCCGCGGCGCCAGCTCGCGGGCCAGCGACACGGTGAACGCGACGATCGCGCCCTTGCTCGCGTCGTAGGGCGCCTTGCCCGACTGCGAGCCGCGAAACGCCGCCTGCGAGGAGATGTTGACGATCCGCCCGGGGCGGTTCGCCTTCAACAGCCGCCGCGCCAGTTCGCGGCTGCACAGGAACGTGCCGGTCATGTTGACCTGGAACGTCCGGTTCCAATCCGTCTCGCTCATCTCGGTGATCGGTCCGACCGGGCAGACGGCGGCGTTGTTCACCACCGCGTCCACCGGGCCGAGCCGCCGCTCCAGTTCATCGAACATCGGGATGACATCCGCCTCCTTCGCGATGTCGCCGCGCGCGCCCGCGGCTTCGACGCCGTGCGCCCGGCGGATTTCGGCGACCAGCGCGTCGGCTTTTTCGGGATTGCGGTGATAATTCACGCCCACCTTCGCGCCCTCCGCGGCCAGACCGAGGCAGATGGCCCTGCCCAATCCGTGCGAGCCGCCCGTGACCAGCACCACCTTGTCCTTCAGTTTCAGGTCCATGAGTTTTTCTCCGCTTATACCATTTAGAGTTTGTTTTCGCCCTGTAGCGGCGGTCTCCGACCGCCGATGGTAGGGCCGGACCGCCGGGCCGGCCGAGACAGCGATGCGGCGCGCCCAGCGGTCGCGCCCTACCGCAGCATTTCGGCGGTCAGAGACCGCCGCTACAGTTCTGCAACCGGTATCACTTCCCAAACGCCTCGACGAACTTCAGCAGCGCGCGCACGTCGTGGTAGTTCGTCTTCCAGTTGTGCGCCTTGTTCGTGTTCTTCGGCTGGCCGTCCGCCATGACGCTGTCCACCCAGATGCCGTCTTTCGGGTCGGTCATATACCGCGCGACAAACTCCAGCGTCTTCTCCAGCGCAGCCTCACAGGCGGCGTCCGGCTTGTGCCGCAACGCGTCGGTGAACGCCGCGATCATCTCCGCCTGCACCCACCAGACCTTGGTTGTGTCGTAGGGCGGCTCGTTGCCGATGCCGCGATGATACAGCCCGCCGCGCTCGCGGTCGTAGCCGCATTTCAAGGCGTGGTCGAGGTGCGCGTAAAAGTGCGGCCACGATGGCGCGCGGCCGAGCGCCTCTTCGGCGCGGACCATCAACCACGCGAACTCGACATCGTGACCGTAGGAGAGGCCGGCGCTGCTCGGGTCGGTCACAACGGACCAGTCGGGATTGCGATGGAAGCACGACTTCGCGGCATCGAGCGGATAAAAGTATTTCGTGTTGATGTCCAGGGATTCCTCCAGCGACTTGCGGACATCCCCGTCGCGCGTGACCTCGTAAAGGTCCGTCAATGCCTCCATCAAGTGCAGATGCGTGTTGGCGCTCTTCAATCCCGCCACCTCCACCTCGCCCGCCGGATCGCGCAACGGCAGCGGCGTCCAGTCGCGCGTGAAATGCTCCGTCCAGCCGCCGTGCTTCGGGTCGTGCGCGCGTTTCTGCAACGTCCGGTAAAGCTCCATCGCCCGCCGCAACGCCTCCGGGTCGCCGCTGGCGCGGTGATACTCCACCAGCGCGTAGATCACGAACGACTGGCCATAGACCATCTTCCGCTCGTTCACCGGCTTGCCGACGAGATCGGTCTTCCAGAAATAGCCGCCCTGCTCCTTGTCGAGGAAATGGTCGAGCAGGAACCGATACCCTTGCGCCGCGGCCTTGAGGTAATCGCGCCGCGCGTCGCTGAAACCCTTCCGGTGCGCCAGCGAGAACGTCCAGACCGTCCGCGCCTGTGTGACGATGGCCTTCTCCTTCGGCAGTGTGCGGCCTTGCACGCGATCGTCGGAGAGCAGGTAGCCGCCGTTGGCCGCGTCCTGCGCCGTGTCGAACCAGTAGGGCAGGATTTTTTCCGCGAGCTGCGTTTTGAAATCGCGCGCGCTCTGCTCCAGCGAAGCCGCCGGCGACCGAGCAGCGCCGATCAATATCAAACCCATCACAGTCGCCAGCAAAAGCGGAAGTGGTCGTGTCATCGTTCCCAGTATAAGTTGGCCAACGCCAGATTCCAAGCGCGCCTGCGGACGGTCCTTGATGCCTTCGTGACACGCTTGACGCGCCGCCGCGGCGCGGAGCGCGCGGTCCACCTGCCTCGTAAAATGTTCTCGACTCGCCCAAAACCCGACACGACAATCCGACGTCTCGCAATACAACACGTCAAAGAGGCGACTTCCATGATCATAACGGCCAGTCTTTCCATGCTTCTGCTGAACGGAGACATCCTCAAAGCCAAGGCGCCATCGCTCGAGGACCTCCAACAGGCATACGCCATGAACCATTTCGAGCCTGAATCACACATGGCGCTCGCAAAGTTTCATCACGACGGAGGCAACCGCCTCCTCGCCTACTACATTCTGGAATCGGCGCGCCGCAACCGCTTTGAGGAAAAGGTCTTTGACGCCGCCTATGCCAGGGCCTTTTACAACATCAAGCCGTTCGACAACAGCAAAGAGGCGGAAGACAAGCTCCTGGCCAGGCACCAACAAGAACCCAAAGACGCCGATACGCTCTTTGGCCTTTCGGACATTTACGTCTCGCGGGGAGATTGGAAGAACGCCAAGTCTTTCCTGAACCAGTTGATTGTCGTGAAACCGGAGGAATACAAGAACTACGAGGCGTTGGCCGAGGTGTATCGGCGCGAGAAAGACGACACAAGCGCCAATGAAATTGTGGAGGGCTTTTTCAGGAAGCATCCGGACTCCGTCGAATCGTTCGCAGGGAAAATTGGTCCGTTGATGCGAAAGGAGCCGGACAAGGCAAGATCTCTGCTTGAAGAAGCACTCAAAAAGCATCCCAAGCACGCCATGTTCCTGTTCAATCAGGCCGTCCTGTTGCAAGACGCCAACAAGCTCAACGAAGCGGAAGAGACGTTCGTGAAGGCCGCGGAATCTGGCAAGAACGACGCGCACATCCAAGGGTGGGTTGGGCGGTTTTTCCTGCGAGTCCGGCAGAACGAGGAGAAATCGCTCCACTACTACTTGAACGCTTACTTTCTTGATCCGCATTTCTATGACACGGAATACGCCGAGGCCCGCATTCTAAAACTCAACGCCAGTGTCGCGGCACACATCGTAGAAAAAGCGGAAAAAGACGGCAAGAAGATCGAGGACCTCCTCAAAAACGAAAACCCGGCGGTCACAAGTTACGCTCTTGTCAAACTGGCTGCGCCATGGGACGTCAAAAAATGCCCGTATTTTCTGGAAGCGATGGGACACGACGACCCAACCATCCGCATGCAGGCCATGGGAATCCTTATGAAAAATGCGGACGATTCCCTCGGCACGGAGATTCAAGCGATGATGGGTGGCAATGACTTGCGAAAGCGCGGTCTCGCCTGCTATCTGGCGGTCCATGTTTGGAAAACAAAGGGCGTCGAATCCGTTCGGGCGATGTTGGCGGAAAAAGCCCAGTTGGTCCGCTTCGACGCAATTTCCGCACTGTGGTTTGGCGGCGGGGAAGAAGGGAAGAGAATCGTCCGCGACCATCTCAAGAACGAAAAGCACCCTTGGCTCATCAACATGATGAAGGCCCTCGACAAGAAATTGGAATGATCCCGTTGCAATAAACTGCCGAACCAAACATCTCCACGGCGCGGCAGAAAAAACAACGCCGTCATAACCACAGGGCCGCACAGATGGCGGACACAACCTTGTTTGCAGAAGTCACGCTTAAGCGGATTGTCGCATACATCGCGCGCCATTCGCCCCGTTCACTCCGCGCTTGCAAGCGCGAAGTCGCCGGGCGCAGACTCGCCGCCGTTATGAGCAAGAGGCTTGCGCTCGGACTGTTTTGGTTGGCCGCGCTGCCTGCTTTCGCGGCGAATGCGGGCTGCGTTTTCGAGGATTTGGGCGAACCGGTGCGCGTGCGCGAACTGGCGGTGGAATGCGTCACGCGCGAGCCCGCGGGCGGCTATGTGGCGTGGGGCACTTACGAAGCGCCCGACAGGAACGCGCTGGTCGGCATTCACCTCGACAGCGGCGAAGTGACCTGGATCGAAACCACCCGCTTCTGCCGCACGCACATCCAGATGGTCCAGGCCGCCGACGGGAATCTCTACGCCTACACCGGCTCGCCCGGCCATTTCCTGAAGTATGACGCCGCCACGGGCAAGTTGGTGGACCTTGGCGTGCCGGCCAATCCCGCGAGCTACTGGCTCGGCAACGCGGTCGGGCCGGACGGGAAGTTTTATGTGGGTTCGTATCCGCAAGCCTGCCTCGTGCGGTGCGACCCGCGCACGGGCAAGGTCGAAAACCTCGGCCGGCTTCCCAATGACCCGAAACAGTTTTACCTTCTTCACCCCGCCGCCAGCGCCGACAACGTCATCTACTGCCCCGTCGGCTTGCATCATCAGGAGCTTTGGGCCGTGGACGCCGGCACCGGCGTGAAGAAACAAATCCTGCCCGAATCGCTGACCAAGGCGCAGGGCAACCCGCGCGTCTGGCTGGCGGCGGATGGCCGTGTTTATGGCGAGTCGGGCGACGCGAAGTTTCGCTGCCATCCCGATCGCGTTGAAATCGGCGTGACGCAGCCGCCGGCGCCGCGCAAGCCGCTCGTGGCCGGCGACAAAATCGTCGGCTACATCAACGCCGCGGGCAAGCTGGCGTTGACCGATGTAAAAACGCGGAAGACCACGCTCTTCCAGACACGCTACGAAGGCGCGCCGCGCTCGATCTTCAGCGTGAGCTGCGAGCGCGACGGCGTGATTTACGGCGGCACGTTTTCCCCGGCCATTTCGTTCTCCTACGACACGCGCAGCGGAAAGTTTACGAACTTCGGCGAGCTGGCAACCAAAAAGACCCAGATCTATGACACGCTCAATCATCCGTCAGGGTTGTTCCTGAGCAGCTACATGCCCGCCAGCGTGGATTTCTTCGACCCGGCGCGGCCGATCAACAAAACCGACAATCCCCGGCACGTTGTCTCCGTCGCCGGCCAGGAGCGGCCCGTTCAGTTGACGCTCGGCCCGGACGGCATGATCTACTCGGGGACGTTTCCCTCCAAAGGCCGGCTCGGCGGCGCGCTCGTGCGTGTCAACCCCAACGACTTCACATGCAAGGTCTGGACCAACGTCATCCCCCACCAGAGCATCTTCAGCGTTGCCGCCGTCCCCGAACTGGGCGGCTTGTTCTGCGCGTCGTCCATCCAGGGCGGCTCCAGCGCGATCCCGACCGAAAAGGAAGCGTGCGCGTTCCTCTGGGACTGCCAGCGCGAGACGGTCGCGTTCCGCGTCCAGCCCATCGCCGGCACGACGCAATACGGCGCGGTCGTCCACGCGCGCAACGGCCTGCTTTACGGCACCACCGGCGCGAAATACTACGCGTTCGATCCGGCGCAGCAGAAAGTCGTCTTCACGGGAACCTTGCCGGTGGCCAGCCTGCGCTTCCCCGAACTCAGCCATCAACCCGCCGGCCCGAAGGGTCTCATCTACGGTATCGGCGACGATGCGGTCTTCGCAATTGATCCCGCCGACCACAGCGCGAAGATCATCGCGCGCGATGATTCGCTCAAGCGCGCCTACGGCTTTTTTGTGACGCAGGACGAAACGCTCTACTACGGCTGCAGCTCGCGCCTGATGCGCTGCCGGCTGCGAAAACAGTAGCTGGTTGGATTTACTTACGGCGTCAACACCACGCGCAACGCCTCGCCGCTCACCGTCACGACCAACGCGGAGGCCAGCGAAACTTGAGGCGGTTGTTTCATGCCCCGCAGTCTAAACCGGGCCGCGCCAGCTTCCAAGCCCGCCGAGGACGATCCGTGTGCCGCCACCGCTATCCGCTTGGAAACGTGCCTTCGGGTTCGGAATGAATCCCGCCGTCATATTGGGGCTTCTGTTTGTGTTTGCTGCTCCAATTAATGAAACCAACGAACCGCGTAAGATTCGCAGCCCCAGCGGAAAAGCAAGCTTTTCCACCTTGTCATCGCTCCCGTGTTATGCGACACATCCGCCGTTCTATCTATAATGTTAGGAGTGAAGACGCGCTGATTGCTAAAGGACACGATATGAAAGAACTCGCACTAAAACACACGAAAGTTCGTGTGGGCCGGATGGCGCGCGAATACCGTGAGATGTTCTCGGGAGCGTTGTTGGTAGTTATGCTTGTGTTCGCCGGTATTTACGGCATCGGGCTTGCCTTGTGGTCTTACGCTTCTGGCACGCCGCAGCGACTTGGCTTTTTCCTCATGTTCTTCATCGGTCTTCCGGCGGGATACATTGTGCTCGCGCCGTTCCTCGCGAGAGTTTTCCTCCCCATTATTATCGGCGCGTTGGAGGTTGTGCGACTTCTGATCCATTTTGTTCAGTATATGATAGACGCCGCGCTCATCAGCGGTATGACGGCAAATTCCCTCTATCCCACTTTAGACGATGATCCCCCCAATGCCTAACAATCCGATGGAGCTAACCGAGTCCCGCGCGCCAGCGCGGGACTCGGTTAGCTCATCTTGGTCATTAGGCGCTCCGGCTTGCGCGGCAACTACGGCACCAGCACCACGCGCAACGCCTCGCCGCTTTCCATCAGCGCAAAGGCTTGCTGGATGTCGTCGAGTTTCAACACATGGCTGGCGACACGGTTCGCGGGCAGGCTGCCCTTGGCGATCAACTCCACGGCGCGGCGGACGTGGGCGTCGGTGGAGTCGCTGGAGCCGATGACGCGAAGCTCGCCGTAGTGGATCGGGCGGCTGTCCACATGGAGCATGCTCTTGCCGGCGGGCAGCGAGGCGAACAGACAGACCGTGCCGCGTTTGCGCGCCAGCGTCATCGCCTGTTCCTGCGGCTGCGCGGCGGGCGCGGCGACGATCACCACGTCGGCGCCATAACCGCCGGTCTCGTCCTTGATGATCTTGGCGAGGTCTTCGGTGGCAGGATTGACGAGCCGGTCGAAGCCGAACGCTTCGGATTGCTTCAGACGGGCGGGGTTGATTTCGCTGAGGATGATCCTGGCCGCGCCAAATTCGCGCGCGACGCAGGCGTTGAGGATGCCCATCGGCCCTGCGCCGAGCACGGCAACGACATCGCCCGCGGTGATGCCGCAATTCCCGGCGGCGTTGACGCAGCAACTCACCGGCTCGGCGAGCGCGGCGTGGATGGCTTTGACGCCGGCGGGGACTTTGACAACGTGGCCCTGCTGCAACGCCCGTGCCGGAATGGTCACGAACTCCGCCATGCCGCCGTTGTAGTAGAAGCCCATCGGCCGCAAGTCGGTGCAGAGGTTGCGCCAGCCGCGCCGGCAATAGAGGCAATCGCCGCAGGAAAGGCTCGTCGCCATGACAATGCGCTCGCCAATGGCGAAACCGCGCACTTCGGCGCCGACGGTCTCGATGAGGCCGGTAAACTCGTGGCCGATGGTGATCGGCGGCTTCATGCGCGGATTGCCGGACTTGTAGGCTTTCCAATCCGAGCCGCAGACGGCGCAGGCGTCCACCTTCACGCGGATTTCGTCCGCGCCGCACGCCGGCATCGGCACCGACTCGCAGCGCACGTCGAGCGGGCCGTGATAGACGACGGCTTTAATAGCTGCCACTGGCGGTACCTCCATCGAGCACGGCTTCCGTGGAACCGACGCCGAGACGGTTGGCACCCTGTGCGAGGTAGCCGACGGCGGTCTTCCAGTCGCGGATGCCGCCGGAAGGCTTCACGCCGAGCCGGCCGCCCACGGTCTTGAGCATCACGGCGATGATCTCCGGCGTCGCGCTTCCGGGACCGAAACCGGTGGAGGTCTTCACAAAATTCGCGCCGGCTTCCTCGGTGAGGAGGCAGGCTTTGGCGACCTGGTCGAGCGTGAGGTAGCCGCTCTCCTGGATGACCTTGACGAGCGCGCCCTTCGGCTTCGCGACGGCCACGACGGCGGCGATGTCGCGGCGGACGTAGTCGTAATCGCCGGCGAGGAATTTACCAATGTTCATGACCATGTCGAGCTCGCGCGCGCCGTCCTTGATGGCCAGTTCGGCTTCGAGCGCCTTTACCTCCGGCCGGTGATGGCCGTGGGGAAAGCCGATGACGACGGAAACGAGCACCTTGCTGCCGGCGAGGCACTTGGCGGCCAGCGCCACATCGCACGGCCGGACGCACATGCTTTTCACGCCGCGGGCAACGCACATCTTCACGTGTTTCTCGATATCGGCGTCGGTGAAACTTGGCTTGAGCACCGCGTGGTCAATCGTCGCGGCGACTTGGGAGACGGTGAAGGAGTTCATAAAATTGGAGTAATGGAGTGTTGGAGTAATGGGCGGGAATGGAATCGGAGTTTTTATTTCAACACTCCATCACTCCGTCGTTTTGTTTTTCAGTGCATTTCTCTTCCGCCGGTGACGTTGATGGCCTGGCCGGTCATGTAGTCAGCGCCGCTGCCGGCCATGAACAGCGTCACGGCCACGATGTCCGCGATGCTCGCCAGACGCTTGAGCGGAACCTTGGACGTGAACTGCTTGACGACTTCGTCGCGGGTCTTGCCGAGGTTCTGGATGTAGCCGGCGCTGACGTTGGCCCAGACGCCGGTGTTGTCGGTGATGCCCGGGCAGAGGCAATTCACCGTGATGCCAAAATCAGCCAGTTCGTAGGCAAGCGACTGCGTGAAACCGATGATGGCGGCCTTCGCGGCGGAGTAAGGACTCATGATCGCCGAGCCGGTCTTGCCGGATTTGGAACTGAAGTTGACGATCTTGCCGTATTTCTTCGCCTTCATCAGCGGCACGACGTGCTTGGTGAAGAAAAACGTGCCTTTGCAGTTCACGCCAAAGACGCGGTCCCACTCGGCCTCGGTGATCTCCTCAACCTTGCCCTGGCCGACGACGCCGGCCACGTTGACAAGGATGTCCACCGCGCCGTCGCCGAACTTTGCGGCGGCATCCACGACGGCCTTGACCTCGGCTTCGCGGGTGACGTTGGCGGCGAGGCCGGCGGCATGGGCGCGTTCGGATTTGAGTTCGGCAACGGCTGCGTCAACGCCGGCCGGGGTGATGTCGGTGATGAAGACGCGCGCGCCGCCGTCGGCAAACGCCTGGGCAATGCCCTTGCCGATGGCGCCGGCAGCGCCGGTGATGAGGGCGGTTTTTTTGTCGAATCGAAGGTTCATTTTGGGATCGCTTGCTTAGTGTTTCAGGCCGGCTTCGATGGACGCGGCCACCTGTTTGCCGAGAAGTTCGTAACCCTGATTGTTGAAGTGAACGTCTTTCGGATTTTGCGCCTCCGCAAGATGCGGGGTGATGAAAGTGAAAAGGTCATCCATGGCGATGGCGTGCTTCTGCATCACGCGGGCGGCGATGGCGTTTTTCTCCACGATGGCGGCGGTGGCCGCGGGGCCGTCCTTGGTGTCCGGCGGCACGGGCGTGGTGGTGGCCCAGATCAGTTTCGCGCCGGTCTTCTGGAGCCGCGCGATGATCGTCTCCAGCCGCTCCTCGTAATCGGCAGGTTTCGCGGCGCGGTCGTGGATACCGAAGTTGAAATGGATGACATCCCACTTGCCGTCGCCCAGCCAGATGTCGAGTTTCTTGACGCCGTTTGCGGTCGAGCCGCAGTTTTCCGGCGCGCGATGGACATTGACCCTGCCGGCGAGCGCATGGCGCACGGCCAGCGTGTAACCGCGCGAAACCGAGTCGCCGATGAGCAACACGCGCGGCAGCTTCGGATCGTCCGTCACGTAGTCCCACGCTTGTTCACTCCCGTGGACGCGTCCGGCTTTGTAAATCGGCAGGTAGAACGAGCCGAGGTTTTGTTCGAGCGTCGTTTCCCAGGCTTGCTGCTCCGGCGGCAGCGTGGCTTTCCACGCTTGGAACTTCTCGTCAATCGCCTTTTCAGCTGCGGCCTTTTTAGCCGCAGTTTCCTTGGCGTTGGTCGGTTCGCTCGACGGCGAAGCAGCCAGCGTGACGCTCGCAAAGAGCACGATAGATACAAGAATCGGGATCAGGCGCATGGGAGGATGTGGAGTGGTGGAGTAATGGAGTGTTGGAGTGGTTGGAGTATCGGAAAATGGGAAAAACCATCACTCTAATACTCCACCACTCCAATCAACTATTGTTTACTTCTTCAACTTGATGACCGAGAGCGTCGAGGGCTGCTGCCACTTGGCATTTTTGAAGCCGGGGAACGGCCAGTCCATGTTGCTGACGATGATCTCGTTGCCGCGCACCAACGCCTCGCACGGCTGATCGAGCTGGCCGGTGAGCTTGTCGGTCACGTCGTCGTTGCACGCGAGCGTCTCGATGCTGCCGTCCTTGCAGTTGATGACCTGAATGGCGTTGTTGGCGGAGTCGGCGAGGTAGAGCTTGTTGGTGCGCTTGTCGAGGTGCATGCCGTCGCAGTTGGTCATCTTGCCGGGGGCCTTTGCGAAGACCTCGTTGGACTTCACGTCGCCTTTCTTGTCGAACGTGATCTTGTGCAGCTCGCCCTCGCCAAAAAGGCCGACGTAGAGGTTGCCCTGGTTGTCGAACTCGATGCCGTCCGCGCCAAACCGCCACTGGTCCTTGTAGCTCTTAAAGGTGGTGATGATGTGCGGGTCGTTCTTGAGCGGCGTCTTGAGGATGACGTTCTCCTCGTCGAGTTTGAAACGCATCACGGCGCTGGTGAGCGGATGCGAATCCTCTTCGAGCACCGACTCGGTGATGTAGCAGTAACCGCCGTGAATGACGGTGCCGTTGGCGACGTTGAAGCCGCTGGCAACCAGCACCATTTTCTCCACCTTGCCGTGCTTGACGACGAGCCGCCACAGGCGCGACTTCTGGATCTTGTCCTTCGCGTATTGCATGTCGGCCATGTAAAGGTCGCCGTTCGGCGCCGGCGCGTTGCCCATCGGCGCGATGCGGTCCGCGCCTTTCGGCAACCCCGGATACGGCGTCGGAAATTCGTAGAACTTCTCGGCCTTGGTCTTGCCGGTGACGCCGGTGACGCGCACCAGCAGCGGCGGCTTGGTCTGATCGTTGAAGTTGGGCGCGGAGACGATGATGCTGCCGTCCCGCAGCAGCGCCATGCCGTCGGGCGTGTTAACGCAGTCGGGCAGCGCGATGAACAGTTCGGCTTTGCAACTTTCGGCGGCGGTGGCGCTGGACAACGCCGCGACGGCGGCCAGCAAGGCAATATTTCGGAACAACACGGTCTTTATCATTTGGTCTTGGTCTCCTTCGTTTGACAAGCGCGTCACTCCAGTGACGCGGCGGCTTCACTGCAAAATGGCCCGCGCGACTTCACCGCGCAGTTGGGCCTCGCCCGGCTCTTTCTCGAACACGCCGTAAAACATCGAGCAGCAGTCGAGCCAGAGCGCCAGGCGGTGAAAATCCTCGTCGGAAAGTTTTACGTCGTGGTGCCCCTTCTCCAGCATCTCGATCAGTTTCGAGGCGTGCGCGCCAAACTTGCCGGGCAGCGTGCGGTAGCCGTCGCCGTAGGCGGTGAAGCCGAATTTCACAAGGTTGTTGTAGGACGCGTAGAATTTGTTCGCGATCGGCTCCTTGGCGAGGCTCGGAGCTTTCCTGGATTTGTCCTGCTCGTGGCAGCTCACGCAGTTGCGGTCGAGCACCGGCTGCACGAGCCGCGGATAGCTGAACGGATTGGAGCCGTCCACGTCGGGCGCGGGTTTCGACGGCTCGCGCCTCAGCGCCAGCGGCACCACCGACGGCGCGCTGGTCGCCTGCGACTTGTGCTCGTGGCAGCCCATGCAAACGAGTTTCTCGCCGTCGCGCGCGTGGGTGGCCGAGCGCATCGAGTTGATCGCCATGCCGCGCTCGTCGAGCGCCTGGAAAAACAGTTCGCGGTAGGCCGGCACGGTGAAATGCGCGCTGCCGTCTTTCTCGACCGGCACGGTGCCGAGCACCCAGCGGCACGGCACGAGGCTGTCGCCGGCCTCGGCGATGCGCCTGCCGGTTTCGTGCGGGCGCAAGCCGCCGCTCGGCACGGCGCACGGCAGCAGTTGGAAGATGCGCAACGATTTGATCTTCGTGCCCGCCGGCCAGCCCTTCATGGTGTCATAGACGTTGATGACCGCCATCGTCGCCTCGCCTTTGTCGCCGGCGGCGATGGCCTTGTGTTCCCGGACCTCGGCGAGCTTCGTCGCGGGCGCGGCGGGCTGCAGTTCGGGGCGCAACGGAATCGGACTCATGCAACTGATGTCGGGATCGCGGTAGACCAGCTCCTTGTTGCCGAACGCGTCCACGAGATAGATGCCGTAGTTCTCGTGCCGCTTGACCGGCGCGCCGGACATGGCGGCGTCATAGACGCAGAGGTGATACTTTTCGCCGAGCGGCCACGGCGTGCTGTAAGCCTGCCGGCCGCCCTGGCTTTCCGGGAAACCGACTTCCGGCGTCAAGCGGCGCACCGGCCCCATGCCGTCGTCGTCCGCGACCTGCGGATTGATGATGACAATGGAGCCGTAAACCTGGCCGTGGTGCGGCGCGGCGACCGCGACGTATTTCGGCGAGCCGGGAATCGGCCGGACGCTCACCTCCATGTCGGGCCGCGACTGGCGCGGCGCGTAGTTGCCGTGGAGCGGGCGCGGGTCGCGGCCGTCGAGCGTGGTGATCCACGGCATGTGCGCGATGCAACCGTGGCGGTCCACGTAATCCCATCGCGTCCAGACAATGCGGCCGTCGTGCGCGACGCTGGGGTTCCACTCGTTGCTGTCGTGGAAACTGAGGCAGTTGATGCCGCTGCCGTCGAGGCCCATGTCGTAAAGATTGTAGAGCGGGCAGGCACGACCGCAGCGCAGATAACCGCCGCGGCGCTCGCTGATGAACGCCATGCGGCCATTGGGCAGCCAGCACGGGTCGAAATCATTCCACGTGCCGTCCGTGAGCTGCTGGAGCCCGGTGCCGTCGAGGTTGACCTTGAAAAGATGGTAGCAGCGCTGCGGTGCCCAGTGGCCGCGCTTCGGGTCCTCGTGGAAGACCTGCTCGCGGCTGCCTTTGCATTCGACGTAGGCGAACGCGATTTGCGTCCCGTCGGGCGAGAGCATGGGCGTGACGAACGAGCCGCCCTCGGTTTCGTCGCCGCTGAGCCGGACGGAACCGTCGTAGGTGAGCCGCGGCGGATGGACCGCGCCGCCGAAAAGTTTCTCGCCCTTGAGCCGGCCGGTTTCGCAAACGGAGCCGGCGAGCACGTCGTGCACGCGCGGGTTCGGGCTGAACGCGCCGTCCAGCACGTAGAGTCCGCCGCCGGGATTCTGGCACAGGCCGTAGTATTGGTCGCACATGTGTTGGTAGATGGCGCGGTGGCGCTTGATGAACACGAGCTTGTCGAAATCCAGCAGCGGATTGTTGAACGCAATCTGCCGTCGCAGCGCGCAAAGCCGGTCGAACAGCGCGCGGCGCGCGGCGGTGTCGGTCACCGCCGTGTCGGCAACGGCTTTTTGCAAATTCGTCAGTGTCGCATCAAACGCCGCCAGTTTCGGCGCGGCGTCGGTTTTCTTCAGGTCGTTTAGCAACGCGGCTGTGCGGCGCGCAACGATGTCGGCGGGATCGCGGTCGCTCTCAAGCACCAGCGACGTTTTGTTGAACACCTCCTTGGCGATTTCGTCGGCGGTCGAGCGCTCGGATGGAATGTACGTGGAGCCGTTCCAGATTCTCTCGCCGGTGGTTTTGCTGAGGACGGCGCGCTGTTTGATGTCGAATTGCAGCGTGGCAAACTGGCTGTCGAGTTCCGCCGCCTGCATCGCGCGCGCCCGCAGCGCGACCCAGCGCGGATCGCTGTCGCCGGCTTTCGCGGCGGCGAGCGCGTCGAGTTCCTTTTGCAGCGCCGCCGCGGCGTCCGCGCTGTCGAGTTGCTTCAACGTCGCCGCGCACTCGCGGTAACGGCAGACGCGCGCGTAGAGGTCGAGCCAGCGCGTGTCGCCGGGTGCGGTCTTCGCCGCCACGAGATTTTCCATCTCGGTGCGGAAGCCGGCGCCGGCCGGAGCGATCTGGTTCAACGCGCGGCCAATGATGTCCCTCTCCACGGCGATACTTTCCCGTCGGGCGAACCACGCCAAGAGGCCCTCCGTGCCGCCGTCGTCTTGCAACCACGCCGCCTGTAACGGATAATCCCGCGCCACGTCGGCCCAGAACGCCGGCAGCGGCTCGGTGCGGCCGGAGAGCACCTGGAACCGGACGGCGCCGGTCGCGCGGTCCTTGTCCTCGCCGACGAACGCCTCGAACCGCTCGTATTTGCCGTCGAGTGCGAACCGCAGCTCGCTGTCGGCGTGGACCCAGAAGCCGAATTTGAACGTCCGGTCGCCGACGCGCAGCGGATGGTTCTGCCAGTTCTTGTCGAGCATCGGCTGGCTCCAGCCGACGACGGCGGAGAGCGGCTTGAGGCTCGTCAGTTTGGTGCGCGTGCCGTCCCGGGCGACAAGCTCCGGCTCACCCCAGATGTTGCAGTTTGCCTGGCCCTGCTCGCGCGTCGCGACCAGCCGCAGCACTTTCAGGCCGGTGACATCCACCGAAACGCGCTGCGCCGGGCCGTCGCCGCGCAGCGAACCGCTGTCGTAGGGATGAAACGCCGCGGCAATCGGCTCCTGTTTTTGGCCGGCGGGCGATTGCAAAAACTTTTCGCGCGTAGCCGTCATCGTCTGCTGCCACGAGGATTCCTTGACGTAGGCGAGGGCTTGTTCCCGGCGGACGGCGTCCGCGTCGGAGGTGGCGTTGTCGGCGGCGGCGAGGCTGGCGACGGCCAGCCACAAACTCGCGCCCGCGAGGCGGTGATTCCATGAACGCTTCATAACATGACAATCTCCGAACGGTTCTACACGGCGGCAACACTCGCTCCGCGGCCTTCGCGTCGCAGCGTTTGCACCATCGCCTGATAGTTCTCCGGTTTCACACCGCTGTGAATCGAGTTGCTCGAGGACAGGATGATGCCGTCCCGCCCGCAATCGCGCAACAATTCTCGCACGGCGGTTTCCACCTCGGCGACCGTGCCGTTCTGGAGCACGCCGGCGCAATCCACGTTCCCCTTCAGGCAGATGCGGCCGCCGTATTGTTTTTTCATCGTCGGCATGTGCAAGCCGCCCGACGGATCAATCGGGTCCAGGCAACTGATGCCGCACTCGACCCAGAAATCCAGCACCGGCCGGACGTCGCCGTCACAGTGCTTGATGACGTGGCAGCCGAGGCTGCGATAGCCGCCGATCACCTTGCGGAACGCGGGCGCGATCACCTTGAAATAAGTGGCCGGGGACATCAGCAGACCGGAGCCATTGGCCACGTCGTCGGTGGTGGCGATGACCTCGACGCCGAACCGCTCGACGCCAACGCGCGCGAGGGCGAGGTTGTAATCCACCGCGCGATCCAGCAGCGCCGCGAAATGCTCCGGCTCCAGCAGCATCTGCATCATCGCTTCCTCGTAGCCGAGCAGGTCGCGCACGTCGGAGAAACCGTCGCGCAGGTTCCAGATGATGGCCCGCTTGCCGTCCACGAGTTTCAACGCTCGCTCCAGCGTTGCGAACCGGTGCGGCGCCGTCGCGTCGGGAAACCGGTAGTCGCCATGGCGCGCGATGTCCTTGATGGGACTCTCCAGCACGTGCGGCATGGCGTCGCTTGTGAGCATCCGCTTGACGCCCCACTCGTCCACGAACGTGCCGCTGTCGAGGAACTGTTTGCGGTAGTCGGCGCGGACGTTGATGGCGTCGAGGTCCAGCGCGTGCGCCGCCGCCACCGGCTCCGTCGTGCCGACCAGCGCCTGCGTGACCACGCCGTCAATGAACCACTCGAACGTTGGCACGCAATCGGGCGTCTGACGCCGTAGCGCGGTGAGGATGCGTTGTCTTCCGGTCATGGCTTGTATGTGGCCTGGACGCGACGTGCCGCGTCCGACCAATCCGCACCTTAACAAAACGGCGGCGTTTTCCGCAATGGCCAAGCGTTGGAAAAACATGTAAAACCATTGGGTCATGGATGAGTTCCTCTCTCACGTCGAGGTCCAGATGCTGGAGTCGCGCGTCTCGAACCTCACGCCGTCCTACTGGCGCAAGGAACGCGACAACCGCCCTTATGCCCGCATCTATTACGTGAAATCCGGCGCCGGCTTCATCCGGCCCTACGGCAGGGAATACCGGCTGCGGCCGGGCCGCCTCTATCTCGTGCCGCCGCGCGGCGACTTCGCCTACGGCTGCACCGCCAACCTGCAAATTTGGTGGATGCACTTTGCCGCGACGCTCTTCGGCTGCATCGACCTGTTCGACTACGTGCCGTATCACGTCGAGCGGAAGCCGGAGAACCCCGCCGCGCTGGAGAAGCGGATGCTGCGCCTGCTGGAAACGGCCAGGAGCCAGCGCGCCGCGGACCAGATCGAAGGCACCGGCCTCCTGCTGCAACTGATCGCGCCGTTTTTCAACGACCCGCCGCCCACGATGCTGGGCGAACTTCGCGAAGGCCGGCGGCGGCTGCTGCCGGTGCTCAAGCACATTGACGAGAATCTGGGCCGCGCCATTGCCGTGCCGGAACTGGCGCGCGTGGCCTGCTATGAGAAGTCGCATTTCTCGACGCTTTTCACGCGCCTGTTTGGTGTCCCGCCGATGCGATATGTGAACCGCAAGCGCATCGAGCGCGTGCAACTGATCCTGGCGCGCTCCAACGCGAAGTTGGAGGAGCTGGCGCGCGAGTTCGGCTTCAGTGACGCGTTTCACCTTTCCAAAACCTTCAAGCGCGAGACCGGCCTCTCTCCACGCGAGTTCCGAAAGTCGAAACGCGAGAGCGTGCCGTGACACCCGCTTGAACCTTGATGACCGGCAGTGCTTTCACCGCACGAGCATCCGTGAGGATGCGTTCTCGTTAAGTCATATTCCGCCATCCCAAATCGTTGCAGTCGGTTCGAGAAGGGGAAAACGACGGTTTTCCCACCTTGCTAAGGTTCATATTGATATGCCATAAATCCAGCGCTTCATGGGAATGATCAGCCCAACCCGTTTCCAGTTCGACGGTCCGATCCCTGAACAAACGCTTCAGGAGCTTGTCGGAAACCCTCGGCTCGAAGTACTGCAGTGTTCCGTGCCGGTCGACACTTCTGTTTGGGCCCGGCTCAACGAGAGTTTTTTTACAGCACGCCCCGACGTCAGTTTGCGTGTGTATGGCCACTACTCAACGGACTGCGATCTAAGCTTCGCGCGCTATGCGCCCAATGTTCGTCATTTCTCGGCTGACTGCCTGATGCGGGCGACAAACGTTGAAGCCATTGCCGAAATCCCGCGCTTGGAGTCATTGTCGTTGGGCATTTACGATTTGGAGAGTTTTCGAGTCTTGGAATTGATACCTGGGACCCTCACTTCCTTGGCCCTTGGCACCACGAAATCGAAAAAGCCCAACCTCATACCGTTGGATCGCTTCCGCTCTCTCCGGGTTTTGCATCTCGAAGGCCAGAGCAAGGGTATTGAGGTTCTAAGCCGGCTGCAGGAACTCGAAGACGTTACCCTCCGATCCATCACAACTCCCGACCTTGGCTATTTGGCTCCCCTCAAAAAACTGTGGTCGCTCGACATCAAGCTTGGCGGAATCCGGTCTTTTCGTGGAATCGAGGGCAAGGAGAGCATCAAGTATTTGGAAATCTGGCAGGTCCGTGAACTGAACCATGTGGATATCATCGCGGACTTGCCAAAACTGCAGAATCTCTTTTTGCAATCCCTGCCCCTTATCAAATCATTGCCACAACTCGCGAAGGCGATGTTTTTGCGTCGGATGGTGCTGGAGAACTTGAAGGGAATGCAGGATTTCAGTGCCGTTGAGAAGGCACCGACGCTTGAGGAATTCGCTCTTATCGTGGGCAACAAGCAAACACCCGACCAGCTTCTTCCAGTGTTAAGGAATGCGAACGTACGGCGTGTGAGTGCGCACTTCGGCAGTGATCGAAAGAACGAGGCCTTTACGCGCCTTGCAGAGAAATATGGGAAAAGCCATTGGGACTTTCTCAAACCATTCGAGTATCGGTAGCCGCGTCGCCAAACACTGGCGCGCAACGGTCGGCATTAAGCGTTACCGCGCCACGCTGGCGAAGAAGGATTGACCTTCCCGGTTCAACTCTGGAAACTGGCGGGTCATGAACCGGCGTGATCAGATTTTCCAAGATCTCCAGAACGAACCGCGGGTGAGTGTGCTCATCCTCGGCGGCGGCATCAACGGCGCGGGGTTGTTTCGCGAGCTGGCGCTGCAAGGCGTGGATTGCCTGCTGGTGGACAAGAGCGATTTCGCCGCCGGCGCGACCTCGAAATCGTCCCGCATGATCCACGGCGGGCTGCGCTACCTGGAGAATCGCGATTTCAAGCTGGTGGCCGAGTCGCTGGTGGAACGCAACCGCCTGCTCGACAACGCCGCGCATTACGTCGCGCCGCTGAAGACGACGATCCCGCTTTTCTCGTGGTTCGGCGGCTTGGTGAAGTCGGCGCTGATTTTCGCCGGCTTCAAGGTCGCGCCCGGCAGCCGCGGCGTGGTGCCGATCAAGGTCGGCCTGAGCTTCTATGACTTCGTCACGCGCAAGAACCCGAGGACGCCGAAGCATTTCCTGACCGGCCGGGAGGAATCGTTGCGCGCCACGCCCGGCCTGGACACGGGCATCGCCGCGACGGCGACCTACTGGGACGCATGGATCACGCAGGCGGAGCGGCTTTGCATCGAGCTGATTCAGGACGCGGTCCGCGTCGAGCCGCGTTGCCGCGCGATCAACTACGTTTCCGTCGCCGGCGTGCGGGACGGCGGCGTGTTGTTGAAGGACGAGGCCACCGGCCAGACGGTCGCCGTGCAGCCGCGCGTGGTGGTCAACGCCACCGGCGGCTGGGTGGACAAGACCAACGCCGCCCTCGGCCTCGGGACGCGCTACATGGGGCCGACCAAAGGTTCGCACCTCGTGGTGGACAACAAGGACCTCCACCGCGCGCTCGACGGCCGGATGGTGTATTACCAGTATGACGACGGCCGCGTCTGCATCGCCTTCCCATTCCTCGACAAGGTCATCATGGGTTCCACCGACATCCGCGTGGAAGACCCCGACACCGTCCGCTGCGACGAAGCCGAGATCGAATACATGCTCACGACGCTGCGGAGTGTCTTCCCCGGCGTGAAAATCACCCGCGAGCAGATCGTGTTCACCTTTTGCGGCGTGCGCCCGCTGCCGCGCGCCGGCACGGAAGTCACCGCCATCGTCAGCCGCGGCCACAGCGTCCGGGCCGACGAACCGGCTGCCGGCCGGCCTTTTCCGATCTACAGCCTCATCGGCGGCAAGTGGACGACCTTCCGCGCATTCGCCGAGCAAGTCGCCGACCGGCTCATGGCGCGGCTCGACGCGCAGCGAAAATGTTCCACCGCGCAGTTGCCCATCGGCGGCGGCAGGGATTTTCCCGCCGATCCATCGCGGCGGGCCGAGTGGATCCGGCGCGTGGCGCAGAAGACCGGCCTCGCGGAACCGCGCGTCACCACGCTCCTCGAACGCTACGGCACGTCCGCGGAAACCTACGCTGCGTCGGCCACCGCCGAACAGGAACGCCCGTTGAAGTCGCTGCCGTCCTACACCGTCGGCGAAATCCAGCAGATCGTTGCCGACGAATACGTCGAACACCTCGGCGACCTCGTCTGCCGGCGCAGTCTCATCGCGCTGCTCGGCGACGCGCGCGAACCGGTCCTGCGCGAACTGGCCGGCATCGCCGCGCCGCTGCTGCATTGGGACGACGCGCGCAAGGAGCAAGAGGTGAAGTCGGCGTTAATCCACGGTTTGGGCTGACCGCCCGCAGCGTGACGGCATTGACTGTTACAGTCCCCCGTTGATCTCCTTCAACGCCGGATAAATCTTCCGAAACACCTCGAACCGCTCCGCGTAGAATGCGGTGAGCTTGAGGTCCGGCTCATAAACGCGGCCGGGGCGATAGACCTGGCGGAACGCGTCCTCCTCGTTCTTGTAGAGGCCGACGCCGATGCCGGCGAGGATCGCCGCGCCGAGCGGCGTCGTCTCCTCGACGGCGGGCGCTTCGATGGCGCGGCCGGCCATGTCAGCGCGGTTTTGCATCCAGAATCGGTTGCTCGTGCCGCCGCCGCCGGCCAGCAGTTTCTGCGGGGTCACGCCGACGGCGGTTTCGAGACCGGCCATGATCTCCAGAAACTGGTAGTTCAGCCCCTCGATGACGGCGCGGATCATGTCGCCCTTCGTCGCGATGTTGCGCAGGCCAATGAACGCGCCTTTCGATTTCGGGTCGGGCGCGGGAATCGTGCAGCCGGACATGTGCGGCAGGAACATCACGCCGTGCGCGCCGGGCGGCGACGCCTCCGCGGCGGCCATCAGGTAATCCCAGTCCTTCCCGCCCGCGGCGGCGGCCTGCGCCTTCTCCGGCTGGCCGTATTCGCGGCGGAACCACTCCAGCATGTCGGCCGAGACGGCGGTGCCCATCGCCACATACATGTCGCGCGCGACGTGCGAATCAATCCACCAGCCCATCCGCTGCACCGCCGGCGTCAGCACCGGTTGTTCGATGGCGACGGTGACGATGTCCCACGTGCCCATTACATCGAGCACGACGCCCGGCTTGAACGCGCCCACCGGCAGCATGCCGCAGAGAAAATCGTGTCCGCCCAAAATCACCGGCGTGCCCGCCGGCAGACCGGTCGCCGCCGCCGCCTGCGCGTGAACCTCGCCGAGCGGCGTACCGCTGGGGAGCGGGTCGCAGAGCCAGCGCCGCTCGATGCCGGAGAGCCGCAGCAGTTCGTCGGAGTAGCGGCGCGTGCGCTGGTCCAGCAGCAGGGTGTTGGAGGCCATGCTGTAGTCGGTGGCGCGCACGCCGCAGAGCATGAAATTGAGGAAATCCTCGATGAGCAGCCACTTGTCGGTCTTGTCGAGGATGGCCGGCTCGTTCTCGCGCATCCAGAGAATGCGCAGCGCGCTCTTGATGGCCCAGAGCGGGTTGCCGCTGATGGCAAACTGTTTCTCCGCGCCGATGTGTTCCACCCACCACGCGTGTTGCGGCGCGGTGCGCGGGCAGTGCCAACTGATAAACGGGTAAAGCCAGCGCCCCTCCTTGTCCATCGGCACGCCGTCCATGCCCATGCCGGTGACGGCGACCGCGCGGATTTTTTTCGGGTCGTCGAGCCGGCTGATCGCCTCGCGCAACGCCTCGGCCGTGCCGCCCCAGATTTGCTCCGGCTTCCAGATGGCCCAATCGGGATGCGCCGGGTCGGGATTGAAAACCTGCGTCGGCCGGCTCGCCTTGGCCACCGCGTGCCCCGCGAGATCATAGATCACCGCCTTCAGGCTGGTGGAACCGAGGTCAATGCCGACGAGGTAGCTCATAAAAGTTTTCCTTCAAAATGGCGTGACGGAGGCGAAGATGTCTTCTGCACCCATGCCGGGAATCATTTGTCTTTCGTCATTCTGTTTTTAGCCAACTCGACAGCCTGCTCCCGTGTTGCTCGGTTGGTGGAGAGGATGCCATCAAAAAACGCCGCAAGCGTTGCTGCGTCGGCTCTTTGGGCAAATTCCTTCTCCGCGCTCGGCGCGAGCAAGAACACCGGATGAATTTCTCCACAAGACCAGAAGGTCGGCGATCCGAAGATTGAGCTTCCTTGTGTGCAATTGGAGCGGCGCCAGACGTGCTCGTGTGGAGAATGATTCGCGCGAAACCATTCAGTGAACTCCGTGTCCCTAAAAGTTTGCCGCAAGCAACCGAAGAGTCGGGTATCGGTGCGTTCCGCACGACAAAGAACGCAGGCGTAGTGAGTACGCGTCCGGACAGTAATCTGACTGACCTGACCTAGAAAAACCACGGCTATGACAACAACTAGCAGCCAATTACCAATCTTGACTGAGCGGCGCATTGTCATAATGCAGACACTCTCCTAATTTACGGGCAGCCGCACATGTTTCAGAGTCAAACGACGCTTCCCATCCGCTTCTTTCTCTCCCGCCCCAGCGCATCGGCGGCGATCATCGCGTCCACGATGGTGTCGCTGGTGACCTTGAACGGATGGTTGTGGCAGAGCGAGCCGGGGCCGGCGCAGATGTCGCCGATTTTCTTCAGGCGGTCGCGCGTGACGCCTTCGAGATGGATGTCGGCAAACGTCACCGGCAGGCCGACGGCGATCATGAAGTCCACGATCCGGTGCATCTCGCCGACCGGCATGGCGTCGTCGAGGCAAAGCTGGCTGATGATGCCGAAGGCGACCTCCTCGCCGTGCATCAGGCCGTGGCATTCGGGGAAACCGGGCAGGCAGTTGGCGATCATGTGCGCCGTGGCCACGCCGCAGCTCTCGAAGCCGATGCCCGACAGCAGCGTGTTGGCCTCGATGACCTTCTCGACGGCGGGCGTGACGAGCTTTTGCTCGACGGCGCGTTTCGCCTCGATGCCGTGGGTCATCACGGTGTCGTAACAGAGCCGCGCGATGGCCAGCGCCGCCATCGTGGAGACGCCGCCGATCAGGTTTGACCCGCGCGTTTTATACACGGCCTCGGCCTCCAGCCACGTCGAGAGCGCGTCGCCCATGCCGGCCACGAACGCCCGCACCGGCGCCTGCGCGATGACCTGGGTGTCCACAAGCACGAGATCGGGATTCACGCCCCAACTTTCGAAGCCCTGGCAGACGCCCTTCTCGTCATACCAGACGGTGAACGAACTGGTGGGCGAATCGGTCGAGGCCATGGTCGGGCAGGTGACCATCTTCGTGCCGGCCTGGGCGGCGGCGGCCTTGGCGGTGTCGAGCGTCTTGCCGCCGCCGACGGCGACAATGATATCCGCGCCGCGTTCCTTCGCGATCTGCGCGACGCGGGCCGCCTCGGCCTTGGTGGAGTCGCCGCCGAACTGCACGTCCTCGACCTCCAGCTTCGCCGCCTTCAGGCTCGCCAGCAGCGGCCCGCCCAGCAATCCCTTCACGCGCGCGTCCCACAAGACGAGCGGTTTTTTGCCGATCTTGCCGATGTAGCTGCCGGCGTCCTGAAGCACGCCGCGGCCCTGCACGTATTTTCTCGGAGCGACGAAGGTGGCGATCATGTGAGTGGTTCTCCAACGAAGATGTTTTGCGTTCGGTTCTTCCTCGGCGCGGATGCTACTACGCGCCCGGCGGCGATTCAACGGATTCCGTTCAAAGTGGCGCAAGCTTCCAGCTTGCGAAGTTTTTTCACCACAACCGCCGCAAGCTGGAAGCTTGCGCCACGATGCTACCTGCCCAGCGCCCACGCGACGGCGTTGACGAGCAGGTGGCGGAACTCGGGATTTTGAAAATCATCCACGTGGCCGAGCGGCGCGAAGAAAATGCGCGCCTGCTTCGCGCCGTAAAGCCGCGTCCACGCCACCGGCTCGGCCGGCTTGTCGGGAATCGTGCCAATCAGGAGCGGCTGCGCAGTCGGGTCGAGCGGGCTGACCTTGTAGAGCGAGCCGTTGCCAACGAGCTTCGCGACGGTAATGCCTTTCAAAATCGGATGCGACTCCGCCCCGGGCGCGACCGTGATAACGCTCTTGATGGTGTTGCCATGGTGGCCCACGTAATGGCCGCCGAGCACCTCGGGGTCGAATTCCTGCCACACCGCGAGTTTCGGATCGGTGAGCGTGTCCTTGGGCCGCAACGCGAAGGCGTGGCACGTGGTGCGGATGCCGACGAGCGGCTTGCCGGCATTGAGATATTCCCGGATGGCGTCGAGTTGTTCCTTGTAAGGCGTGCGGCGGCGGACGCTGACGAAAAGAAGATCGGCTTCGCGCAACGCCTGCACGAGGCCGGGGAAATTATTTTTGTCCGCCGCGTCAGCCTGGATGATCGTGACGCGATAGCCGCGCGGCTCCAGGTCGCTCTTCGCAAACACCGGCAGCGTTTCCCATGTTTTGTATTCGTCCTCGCCGATCATGATGACGATGTGAGCCGGCTTGGACGGTTCGGCGGCACCGGCGACGAGCGGGATGAAAAGGGCCGATGCGGCAGCCAGCAACGCGCGGAGGGAAGTTCTTCTTGTCATGAACTTCGACATTTACCTAACATCCGCGCCGATGTCCATCATTCAACACGGGAGAATAACGCGCCCATGAACCGCCGGACCTTCATCCATCGAACCGCCGTCGCCGCCGCCAGCCTCGCCCTGCCGCGTCTCCAGGCCGCGACGCCGACGTTCAAACTCAACTACCTCCTCGGCTCCGCCATGTATGGCGACCTGCCGCTGGCGACCGTCATCGAGGAGACGCCCAGAACCGGCGCGCCATTTCTGGACGTGTGGCCGCGCCGGCACGGCACGCAACGCGAGCAGATGGACGAAATCGGCCACGAGAAAGTTGCGGAGCTGCTCGCCAAACACCACGTGAAGCTGGCGGTGAGCACGCGCTATGACCTCGGGCCGTTCAAACTCCAGGACGAGATGGCCATCGTGAAAAAGTTCGGCGGCAGCGTGATCGTCACCGGCGGCGTGGGGCCGGTGGGATTGACAGGCGGCGAACTGAAAAAGGCCGTGCAGGAGTTCGTCGAGAAGCTCAAGCCGCACCTCGCCAAGGCCGGCGAGGCCGGCGTCACCATCGCCATCGAGAACCACGGCAAGAACCTCATTGATTCGCCCGACTCGCTGCGATGGCTCGTCGAATTCGGCCAAGACCTGCCGCTCGGCATCGAACTGGCGCCGTATCACCTGCCCCAGGACGCCGCCGTGATCGCCGGTTTGATCAAAGACCTCGGCAATCGCATCAAGGTTTTCTGCGCGTGGCAGCATGGTCACGGCTGCATGAAGCCGATGCCGAAGGAGGAGGAGCTGCTGCAAATGCCCGGCCGCGGCCCGCTGGATTTCACGCCGGTGCTCGCCGCGCTCCAAGCCATCCGCTACACCGGCTTCACGGAAATCTTCATGCACCCGACGCCGCGCGGCATTCCGATCCTGCCGACGGCGGCCGAAGTGACGGCGGAGATCAATCGCGCGCGGCAGTATCTCGAAGGCCGGCTCGCGGCGATTTGAGCGCGGGTTTTAGGCTCGCGATTCGGGCGCACGGCGTTACGATGACGCCGAAATCCTTGAAGGAGGCTGTGCTCATGATGCCGACATTGCCACGGAGCCACGGCGGCCGGAAGGCCGCCTTCCGAACCCTTGCCGCCACAACCATGTTCCCGGTGGCGTTGCTAATGAAGCACCGGATGATATTCGTCGTGTTGGCAGCCGCGCTCGCGCTGGCCCATCCTTGTTCCGCCGGAGAAACCTGGAAAGCCGGCATCGCGAAAGCGGTGATCACGCCGGAGAAACCCGTCTGGCTGGCGGGCTACGGGTCGAAACGCGCGCCCGAGGGCAAGCTGCACGACATCTGGATGAAGGCGCTCGCGCTCGAAGACGCCGCCGGCCGGCGCGCCGTGCTCGTCACCACGGACTTTCAAGGCATCCCCAAAGCGATGTGCGACCGGACGTGCGAGAAGCTCCGGCAGCGGTTCGGCTTGGCGCGCGACCAGATCATCCTCGCCTTCGCGCACAACCATTGCGGCCCGCGGTTGACCGACGATCTCGTGGATTATTATCCCGTGGACGCCGAACAGGTCGCGCTCGTGGATGAATACACGGCGCTCATGGAAACCCGGATCGTCGAGGTCGTCGGCGCGGCGCTCGCAAATCTCTCGCCCGCGAGCCTTCGCACCGGCGAGGGGCGCGCGACATTTGCGGTGAACCGCCGGAACAACCGCGAAGCCGAGGTGGCCGACCTGCTGGCGAAGGGCATTGCGCTGAAAGGCCCGGTGGACCACGCGGTGCCCGTGCTGACGGTTACCGGCGCGGACGGGCGGCTGCTGGCCCTGTTGTTCGGCTACGCGTGCCATCCGACGACGCTCAGTTTCACCCAATGGTGCGGCGACTATCCGGGCTTCGCGCAGCTCGCGCTGGAGAAGGGGCATCCGGGAGCGGCGGCCATGTTCGTCAACACCTGCGGCGGCGATCAGAACCCGTTGCCGCGCCGTCGCGTCGAGTTGTGCGAGCGCTACGGCAACATGCTGGCCGAGGGAGTCGAGGCCGCCTTGCAAAAGCCCATGACGCCCGTCTCGCCAAGGCTGCGCACGGCGTTCGAGTTTGTCGAACTGCCGTATGAAAAAGTCGTGACGCGCGAGGAATTGCAGTCCGAGATGGCGAACAAGAACGCCATTCGCGCGCGCTGGGCGGCGCGGATGCTGAAGAAGCTCGATGCCGGTGAAAAGTTCGCGGCGTCGTATCCGTATCCGCTCCACGCGTGGCGGCTTGGCGGCGAAATGCTTTTCATCGGCATGGGCGGCGAGGCGGTGGTGGACTATGCGCTGCGGTTCAAGAAGGAGTTTGGCCCCGGCACGTGGGTCTGCGGCTACGCCGATGACCTCGTTGCCTACATCCCCTCGCGGCGCGTGTGGGAGGAAGGCGGCTACGAAGGCGGATCGTTCCTCTATGAATACGGCCGCCCCGCGTTTCGATGGGCGGGCGATGTGGAAGAGCGCATTGTCGAGGGCGTGCGGCGGTTGGTGAAAAAGACGAAGGAAAATCCGTGAGAACCCGCCGCGGAAACGTTTTACAGAACTTTTACACAGTGATGAGACTCGTTTGACACATCACCGAGCCCGATGTGGCAGTGTGGGTGTCATGAAAACACAGCCCTTCAAACTGTTGTTGATCATCGCCACCCTGATCGCGTTTGCGGGCATCACGCACGCCGGGGACGAAAAGGATTCCGCCAAGAAATCCAACGCGCCATCCAAAACGGCGGCTGCGCCGTCGTCTGACGCCGCAGATGCCGCGCTCATGGCCGCTCTTAACGCCGAGTATGCCGCGATGGAAAAGCGGTCGTCGCTTATGTCGGTGTCGGTTCACGAGGAAGCTTTCTCGTTGCCCATCGCGGACGCGTTCGCGTTGCTGCGCAAATTCCGCACCGACGCGGATCGCTACAAAGAGATCGTCCGCCGCGCTGAGTCCGGCCAGGCGCGCGTCGAGCGGCGGGTGGTCTTGCGCACGGCCTCCGGCCAGCAGGCGAAGACCGAGTCTGTGAATGTTGGCGACGCGCTCAACCTCACCCCGATGATCAGTCCGTTCAGAATAATCAACATAACTTTGATTCCAGAAGTCTCACGCTTCGGTGGTTACACAGGTCCCGGTGGCGGAAAAGGGCCGTCGCAACCGTTGATCGAAAAACAAAGAATCACAACTTCCATAATGGTGACAGACGGCGAGCCTTTCCTGCTCGGGACGCTCAACCCGCCGTTCAACAACGGCGTCGCCACGGGTCAGAAAGAACAGCGCGTATGGCTCGACTTCCTCACCGTTCATGTCCTGCCTGAACAGAAGAGGATTGACTACCCACCCGCCCTCGATGTCGTGCCCGCGTTCGGTGGTTGTTTTGCGTCGGCCCACGAGGAAACTTTCTCGTTGCCCGCCGCGGACGCGAACGCGTTGCTGGGCAAATGCCGCTCGGACGCGGACCGCTACAACGAGATCGTCCGCCGCACTGAGGCCGGCCAGGCGCGCATCGAACGGTTGCTGGTCTTGCGCTCTATCTCCGGCCTGCAAGCAAAGACCGAGTCCATTGAGGAATACACCTATCCCACCGAGCCTGGAGTTTCCGAGTCCGCGCCGTCGTCGCAAGGCAACTCGCCGGGTGCAAAACCATCTGCGCCAGCCCAACCACGACCCGTCGCGGGCGCGCCCGGCGACATTCAAACGCGCGATGTCGGCGACACGCTCACCCTCACCCCACAGATCGGTGAAAACGGGCTAACCCAGGTCGCTCTGGTTCTTGAAGCCTCCCGCTTCGCCGGTTGCAAAGGTTCCGGTGACGGGAAAGGGCCGCAGCAACCGTCGTTCGAGGTGCAAAGGATCGCGACCGGCCTGGCAATGAAAGATGGCGCGCCTTGCCTGCTCGGCACGTTCAACCCGCCGGTCAACAACGGCGTCGCCACGGATCAAAAAGAAAAGCGTGTGTGGCTCGCCTTCCTCACCGTTCACCTCGTGTCTGTAGGAGGCAGGATGGTCTTTGCCGACACAGAGCGGGTATTGCAACTCGCTGTGCCTGACACCCGGTTTACGGACGCCAAGATCGCCGATGTGGTGGCGTTCTTGACCACCAAGAGCCGCGAACTCGACCCCAACAAGCGTGGGCTGAACATTGAGTTGAGCGCGCCGCCGGTCAAGACCCAGGAGAAGATCACGCTGTCTCTGGATCATGATAACTTGTTCTCAGCGGCCTGGCGCGCCGCGAAGCAGGCCGGCCTGCAAATGACCGTGTTTGGAAACAGGGTCATCTTGTCTTCGAAGGACGAGAAACACGCAGCAAAACCATGAGAGCGGTGGACGCACACGATTCCGCGGAATCCGGGAGGAGCCTCGGTGCTCCGACCGGAGCGAATGTCCAGCCAACATGAAAACACAACCCTTCAAACCGTCATTGATCGTTGCCGCCCTGATCGCGCTCGCGGCCATCACGCACGCCGGGGACGAAAAGGATCCCTTCAAGAAGTCCGACGCGCCACCCAAAACGGCGGCTGTCGCACCGAAATCCGCCGCCGACGCCGCGGAGGCCGCCGCCGTAAAGGCCGCGATGGAAGAGGCGGCGTCCCGGCTGGTGTCGGTTCACGAGGAAACTTTTTCGCTGCCCATTGCGGACGCGTTCGCGTTGCTGCGCAAATTCCGCTCGGACGCGGATCGCTATAAGGAAATCGTCCGCCGCGCGGAGACCGGCCAGGCGCGCGTCGAGCGGCGGGTGGTCTTGCGCACAACCTCCTCCTCGCAGCAGGCGAAGACCGAGTCGGTAGATGAATTTCCGGATCCCACCTCGTCTGGAAACTCCAAGTCCGCGCGAGCGCCGCAACGCAACCGGCCGGGTGAAAAACCGTCTGCTCCGGCCCAACCCTCCCCCGTTGCGGGCGTGCCCGGCGGCTTTCAAACGCGCCATGCCGGCGACACGCTCGAACTCACCGCGGTGCCCGGTGAGATCGGGCTAATCAACCTGACTCTGGTTCCTGAAGTCTCCCGCTTCGCCAGTTACAAAGGCCCCGGTGACGGGAAAGGACCGCAGCAACCGTGGTTCGAAAGACAAAGGATCACAACTTCCGTGGCGGTGATAGACGGCGAGCCCTTCCTGGTCGGCACGCTCAACCCGCCGATCAACAACGGCGCCGCCACGGAGCCCAAAGAACAGCGCGTATGGCTCGACTTCCTCACCGCTCACATCCTGCCTGAACAGAAGAAGGTTCTTAACGCAAGCGCCCTGGGTGCCATGCCCGGTGTGTTTACGTCGGTCCACGAGGAAACTTTCTCGTTGCCCGTCGCGGACGCGGGCGCGTTGCTGCGCAAATGCCGCTCGGACGCGGATCGCTACAACGAGATCGTCCGCCGCACTGAGGCCGGCCAAGCGCGCATTGAGCGGCTGCTGGTCTTGCGCACTATCTCCGGCCAGCAGGCGAAGACCGAGTCCACTGTGGAACCATCTGCTCCAGCCCAATTACGGCCCGACATGAGCGTGCCCGGCGACTTTAAAACACGCCATGTCTGTGACGTGCTCAACATCACCCCGATGATCGGCAGCAACGGGCTAATCTCGGTCACTCTGGTTCTTGAAGCCTCCCACCTCGCGGGTTACAAAGGTTCCGATGACGGGAAAGGGTCGCAACAACCGTCGTTCGAAGGCCAAAGGATCGTGACCGGCTTTTCTATGAAAGGTGGCGAGCCTTGCCTGCTCGGCACGCTCAACCCGTCGTTCAACAACGGCGTCGCCACGGAGCAAAAAGAAAAGCGTATGTGGCTCGCCTTCCTCACCGTTTACGGCCAGCCTGAAGGCAAGGGAGTCTCCGCCGACACACAGCGTGTGTTGCATCTGGCCCCGCCTGACACCCGGTTTACGGACGCCAGGATCGCCGACGTGCTGGCGTTCTTGACAACCAAGAGCCGCGAACTCGATCTCAACAAGCGCGGGGTGAACTTTGTGTTGCGCGCGACGCCGGGCAAGAGCCAAGAGAAGATCACGGTTGGCATGTCTGCGGAGCTTGACTTGTTCATAGCGGCCTGGAATGTCGCGAAAGCGGCCGGCCTGCAAATGACCGTGCAGGACAACACAGTTGTCCTGCATCCGGAAGGTGAGAAACCGTAGCCAGACCATGAAACCGGTGGACGCACACGATTCCGCGGAATCCGGGAGGAGCCTCGGTGCTCCGACCGAAGCGGCTGTCCAGCCAAACCGAAGCCGGGACGCTCAAGCGCCTCTCCCATTCCAGAGCCGGCGCACCCGGCCCGTTCGCCCGCTGCAAACCACGCGTGCCCCGGTCTTCGGTCTCGCGCTGATGCTCGTGGCAGCGGTGGCCGTGCTCGTGGCGGGCAACCGGCTCGCGCGACGCGAGTTCGACGCGCGCCTGCCCGCGGACCGTGCCGCGCTGCAAGAGTTGGGCGCGGCTCTGCAATCGGAACTCGCCCGGCTTGAAGAACTCTACGTTCGCGACCTCACGGAGACCGCCGTCGCAGTCCGACGCGACGACTTGTTCGCCACCCAGGCCGTGTGCGCCAAAATCAGTGGCATCCGGAAATGCCTCTTGATTCCCCTCGTCCCAAGTCGGGTCCAGGAAACCGTCAATGTCCCTGGCGCGAGCGGCGGCCGAACGCCGGACGTTATTGCTTTTAGCGCCGGCCAACCACCATCGCCGGCCGGCTCGTTCGCGCTTGACCTCACGGCCATGGCCGCAGCATCCAACCGCGCCGTGTCGGGATGGCTGAAATCGCCCGACCCCGCGTTCGGCGCGTTTTGGCTGCGGCGCGACGATGGCGACGTGATCGTGCTCGTCGTGGACTGGCGCGAGGTGGCGCCATGCGTGAATGAACATCTCGCCGCCTGGATTGAGGCGCCGATCGCGCCGTTGCGCGGCTCGCGCGGCCTGGTATCGGTCGAAGGCCCCGCCGGCGCGTTGCTCGCGGGACTCAACCCCGCTCCGCCGCGGCCTGCCGACTTTATCCTGCCGCTGCGCAACCGGCTCGGTCTCTGGCAAATCCTGGCTTGGGATCGCATCGAGCCGCGCACCATTTATGACCTTCGCACGCTGGTCGTCGCCTCGACCGTTGCGGGCGTGCTGGCGGTGCTCGGCGTGGTCCTGTTCCGCCAGCAACGCCGCGCGTTGCGGCGGGCCGAGGAACGCGTCTCGTTCGTCAACCGCGTCTCGCACGAGCTGTGCACGCCGCTGACCAACGCCCTGCTCAATCTCGATCTGGCCACCGACGCCGTCGAAGCCCGGCCCGACTACGCGCGCCAGCGGCTGCGGCTCGTGAACGAGGAAATCCAGCGCCTCGGCCGGCTCGTGGCCAACGTGCTCACCTTCTCGCGCCGCGAACGCGGCACGCTCGCGCTCAAACCCGCGCCGTGCGCGCCCGACGACGTCATTGCCACGGTGCTGCGCCAATTCGAGCCGGGACTGGCGCGGCGCGGCATCCAGATCGAACGGAACGCCGCCGCGCATGAGACCGTCACGCTCGACCCCGATGCGCTCGCGCAAATCGTCGGCAACCTCGTCTCCAACGTGGAAAAATACGCCGCCAATGGGAAGTGGCTCGGACTGGAAACACGACTCGATGACGGCGCGCTGGTCGTGCGCGTGGCCGACCGCGGGCCGGGCGTTCCTGCCGCCGACCGTGATCGCGTGTTCGAGCCGTTCGAGCGCGTGGGCGGCCGCGTGAATGAAGGCGTGGCCGGCACCGGCCTGGGTCTGACCATCGCCCGCGAGCTGGCGCAGCGAATGGGCGGCACGCTCTTGTTGTTGCCGGCCGCTGCAGGCGCGACGTTTGAATTGCGCGTGCCCGCGTCCCGTGACATCATCGCGCCTGCGACGTAACATGAAAGTCCTCATCGCCGAAGACGACCCGATCACGCTCGACACGCTCGTGGCGTGCGTTCGCGCCGAAGGCTTCCAGACCTTCGCGGCGGCGAACGGCCAGCAGGCCCTCCAGCTTTTTGAAAACCACCGCCCCGACCTTGTTTGTCTCGACATCATGATGCCCGGTGTGGACGGCTACGAAGTCTGCCGTCGCATTCGCGCGAGCGACGCCGCCACGCCCATCCTGTTTCTCTCCGCGAAAAACGAGGAGGTGGACATCGTGGTCGGCTTGGAACTCGGCGCGGACGATTTCATTCGCAAGCCGTTCACGCGCGCCGAGGTCATGGCCCGCATCCGCGCCGCATTGCGCCGCACGCGCGCGGCGGCCTCGGCGCACCGCAGCCTGCAAATGCACGACCTGACGGTTTGGCCCGATGAACTGCGCGCCGAACGGGCCGGCGTCGAGATCGAACTGACGCCGCGTGAGGCCGCGATGCTGGCGCTGTTGCACGAATGCGCCGGCCGCCCTGTGACGCGCGACACCTTTCTCGACCGCTGCTGGGACATCGAGTATTTCCCCGATTCGCGCACGCTGGACCAGCACATCGCCATGCTCCGCAAGAAAATCGAGCGTGACCCCGCTGAACCCCAGATCATCGAAACCGTCCGCGGCGTCGGCTATCGTTTCCGTCCTCAGGGAGGAGTATAGAGAGCAAGAAAGCAGATGAGGATGAACCACGTGGAAAGACCGCCAGTGTATTTCCTCACCGCGCAGAAACCCGGTTCAAAGTGGCGCGCGCGAACCTGCATGGCGGCCATCGTGATCCACGCGACTTTGCTGACGTTTTTGGGCTACGCCGGGGAACTCAAGCGCGTTGGTTCCGAGAACATCCCGGCTCCGCCCGACCGCAATCTCAACAAGCGCGTAGAGGTCGCGCCGCAGGCAGACCAAGCGCCCACCACGCCTCGCGGTCTCACAGTACCGACCCACGGCGGCTTTGACGCCAGCGAAGCCGCCGTAATAAAAGCGTTGCGCTGGCTTCAGAATAACCAAAACACTGGCCGGGCAGAGATGGGATCGTGGGGTGACCGATACAAAGTCGCCATGACCGGCTTGGCGTTGCTGGCGTACTTGGGTCACGGCGAGACACAGGAATGCCATGAGTTCGGGCAAACCATCAAGGAAGCCCTCGACTTCCTGTCAAGACGTTCGTTGGCGATCCAGCGTGGAGCCCGTTTTGAATACCAGCATCCGATAGCAACCTGCGCGATGTGCGAATACTACGCGCTGACACATTACGCGCCGTTGAAGCCGGCTTGCGAAGCCGCCGTTGCGCTCATCATCAACGCCCAGCGGCCCGACGGCTCGTGGGACTACGATTACAACACCGGCCCCGGCTCCGCGAAACGTCCCAGCGGCGACAGCTCCATCAGCGCTTGGAACGTGCAGGCGCTCGTCGCCGCCAAGAACACCGGGCTGGCGATTCCAGGTCTTGACGACACGTTGCACCGTTCCCGCTTGTGGTTTCACACCGTCTACGTTCGCTGCCAAGGTTTCGGCTACGCCGTGCCCAACGACAGGCGCAGCAACGCCATGGACGGCGGCGGCGTGTTGTGCCTGCTACTGCTCGGTGACGGCGACGACGCCGAAGTAAAAGAAACGCTGCCGTGTCTGCTCTCAGCCGAGACCAACTTCCACTCCGCCAACGCCAACTCCACCTACGCATGGTATTACATCACGCAGGCTCTCTTTCATGCCGGCGACCACTGGTGCGAGTGGAATACGCGGCTGTGCGACCAACTGGTGAAGAATCAGGATCCTGACGGTTCGTGGGGCAGCCCAGGCGCGGTGGCCGCCGTGCAGCACAATCTAACGATGCGCATGGTGCAGGGCAAAGACAGCAGGGTCTATCACACAACGTTAATAGGTCTGGCGCTGGAAGTCAGTTCGACCATAGCGACACGGGACTTGGATGAGAAATGGGTGGTTGCCAAGCAGTGGCAAGGGACAGGCAACAAAACGACAGAGATATTTTCAGTTCCAACGTCACCCTGGCGTATTCGTTGGACAACTGCGTTCAGCAACCCAGTTCCCGGTTCAAGAATCCCCAACAGTAATAGCCTCGTGTTTTTTGACGTTACCGTTTACCAGCCGGGCAAGGCCTTTTCCATTTCTCTTAAAAATGAGAACTCGCATGGAAGCGGCACGAACACGACGCTTGTCCATGCGACGGGGCAGTTCTACTTGCAATTCACAGCCGACCATTGCAGATACAACGTCGTGATCGAACAAAGGGCAGGCTTGTAAATGCCACCGTGCGGCTCAAGAATTGGAGCGTGCGACGGCTGGCAAGGCAAACGAAGGAGGCGCGATGAAACTTCAAATCCGAAACTGCAAACAGTCTGTAGCGGCGATCTATGACCGCCGGCTTGTTGTTGTCATTGCATCCGCATTCCTCATGACTTCTCTCTCAGCCTTCGCCGCGACCACGCTCCGGGTCGAGCCTTACACGCTGCCCGCCGCCGATGTCGGGGCGGAGAATCCGCTGCCGATGTTTCGCGGCGACAAGGAAGACGACGTGCCAAAGCTCGACCCGGCGATGCCGAAGGACGATCGTCGCTACCTCGGCTGGCGCACGATGTGGCGTTGCCTGCCTCACCGGATGCAAGACGGCTACAACCGCGAGAAGAAGCCGCGCGCGTTCGAATCGCTCGTGTTGGAGAACGAATGCTTGCGCGCGACGTTTCTGCCGCAGTTCGGCGGGCGGCTCGTCTCGCTGGTCCACAAGCCCGATCAACGCGAACTGCTGACGCGCAACCCGGTGTTCCAGCCGGCCAACCTCGCCCTGCGCAACGCGTGGTTCAGCGGCGGCATCGAGTGGAACACGACGTTGCGCGGCCATCATTATATGACGTGCTCGCCGGTCTTCGCCGCCGAAGTGCGCGGCACGGAGGGCGAGCCGGTGCTGCGGCTCTACGAATGGGACCGCGTGCGCTGCTTTCCGTGGCAGATTGATTTTCATCTGCCGCCCGGCTCGCCGTTCCTGTTCGCGCGGGTGCGGCTGATGAATCCGCACGACCGCGAGATACCGATGTATTGGTGGACCAACATCGCCGTGCCGGAGCGCAAGGACGTGCGCGCGCTGACGCCGACGGACACGGTCATCACGCACCGTTACGAAGGCGGTCTGGCGGTGATGACGCTGCCGCGGTGGGACGACCGCGACCAGACCTATTCGATGCAATCGCCACGCGCCTACGATCTTTTCTCGCGGATTCCGGCGACGCAGCGGCGCTGGATCACGGCGCTCGACGGCGAGGGACGCGGCCTGTTTGAAACGTCCACCGACCGTTTGCGCGGCCGAAAACTTTTCGCGTGGGGCATGAGCCAGGGCGGCCGGCGCTGGCAGGAATTTTTGTCGCAGCCCGGCGAAGCCTACATCGAAATCCAGGCCGGCCTCGCGCGGACGCAGATGGAGAGCGTCCCGATGCCGGCGCGCGAGACGTGGTGCTGGACCGAGGCGTTCGGGCTGCTGGAAGCCGACGCGAAGCGCGTCCACGGCGACAACTGGCAGCGCGCGTGGCAGGCCGCCGACGAAGCGCTCGAAAAGATTCTGCCCCGCGCGCGCGTGGAGCAGCTCGACGCGAAGTTCGCCGCCGTGACGACGCGCGCGCCGGAGCGGTCGCTGCGGCTCGGCTCGGGCTGGGCGGCGCTGGAACGCCGCCGTTGCGCCGCGCAGGGATTGCCGGACCCGATTCCCGCCGAACTGCCGTTTCCGCCGGAATCGCTCGGCGCGGACCAGGCGCCGTGGCTCGCACTGCTTGAGACAAAGACACTGCCCGAGCGCGGTCCTTGCGAGGAGCCGGGTGCGTTGATGACGCAGCCGGATTGGCAGCCGCTGCTGCAGAAAACCCAAAACGGCCACTGGCTGACATGGTGGCACCTGGGCAACCTGCGGATGGAGGCGCTCGATCTCGACGGCGCGGAGAAGGCGTGGCAGGCGTCGCTCAAGTGCCAGCCAACGGGCTGGACGCTTCGCAATCTCGCCGTGCTCGCCGAACGCCGCGGCGACAAGACGAAAGCCTGCGAACTGATGCGGCAGGCGTGGCAGGCAGGCCCGCCGATTGCGCCGCTGGCGATCGAGTATTTGCAGACGCTCATACGGGCCGAGCGGTTTGCCGACGCGTATGATCTCGTTGCCACACTCCCCGCCGGCGTGCGCGCCCATGAGCGCGTGCTGCTGCTCTGGGCCAAGGCTGCCATTGAGACCGGCCGGCTCGAAGGCGTCGAGCGTGTCTTCAGCTACGATTTCGCCACGATCCGCGAAGGCGAGGTCTCGCTGACCGACCTGTGGTTCGCATGGCAGGAGAAGCGCATCGCCGCCGCCGAAAAAATCCCCGTGGACGACAAACTTCGCGAGCGCGTCCGGCGCGATTTCCCGCCGCCGCGTTTCATAGACTTCCGCATGTCGCTCACAAGAGAGAAGTGAGCGGCGCGGCGCATTTCAGAATTTGAAAGGGTTGGGTAAACGGATTTCCAAGTCCGTTGCTTCAACTGGTCCGGTAGTTGAGGGCGTGTTACCCAAATGTTCTGTTTGCTCAAAAACAAGCCAGTTCTAGAGGAGAGCGCCGGAGGCGCGCCAGATAATAGCCCACGGCGCAAGCCGTGGGAATGTAGCTCGAAAAACATAAGCCCCGTTAGGGGCGGCAGAAAGCGCGCACCGATGTATGATTTCTTTCGCCCCTGCCGGGGCTTTCGTTTTGCGTCACGAAACCCACGGCTCACGCCGTGGGCTATTATCTAACGCCGCTCCGCGGCTGGAACCATTTGTGCAACACGCCCTTGAGATGCTGCCGTGGCAGCAGGGCGGCGATTCTGCTCTTGGCAAGGCTGAGCCAGCGGCTACACTGCCGTCCAACGAGACGCGCGCCGCAACTGGAGTTCCTTATGAAGAACCACGCATTGCTGTCACGCCAAACGGCGTTGATCGCCCTCACGGTGGCACTGGTCACGGCCGCCGGCGTCAACGCGGCTGCAACCCAGACGCTCGACCCCAAACAAGCCTACGCGAAGAAAGCGACGTGGGCCGAGACGATGATCGCCACGCGCGCCAACTGCGCCGCGTGGATCAAGGAAGCCAAACCGAAGGAAGCCCAGCTCACCGCCACGCCGGTGCCGCGGCTCTGGGCGCTGATCGCGAAGGATTGGCCGGCGCAGTGCGGGTGGTTCGCGAGGGAACTGCCTCGCAACCGCCATCTCGATTGGTTCCTGCAATCGCACAGCATCGGTTTCGAGCAATGGGTTCTGGGTCTGGTCACAAAACGGCTCGGCGAATACGCCGGCATTCTGGATGGCGAGGTGGCGGAATTGCAGCGCGCGAAGGCGGGGCCGGACGATCCGCGCTGGCTCAACCTGTGCGACAGCGCCAACCGCTTCGATGAGGTCGTCACGGTCACGCGCCGGATCTGGCTGGGCGAACTGCGGCAGGCGCTCGAAGGACAGGCCGCGGAGTTGATGCGGGCCAAGGCGGCGTTTGGAGACGCACGCTGGACGGCGTTGAAGCAGCGCGCCGGACAATGCGCTGACGCCGGGCCGGCTATTCATGTCGGGGACATCGCCGGACTGCGCTCAACCATCGAGACACTTGCCGCGGCCATGCCGGAGCGTTTTTCCGGCGACGCGCTGAAAAAGCGGCTCGCGGAAGCGGAGCCGAAATGGAACGCCATCATCGCCGGTATGCTGAAGCAGGACGCGAAGGCGTTGGAGCAGTTGCCGGCGCTCTACACCGAGGTGCGCGCGTTCCGGCGCTCGTTGCTGCTGGCGGTGCGCGGCATGGACGGGTTTCTCGGCACGTGGTCGCGCGTCAGGCTGGAGCAGGAATGGGAACAGCAGTTCGCGGCGTTGCAACGCGACCTCGGCAACCGCGCGCATTTCGACGCCGTCGCGCCGGAAACGTTCCGGCAGGAGTCGCTGGTGCTGCCGGGCAACCGCGATCCGGCTGACATCGTGCTGCGGCGGACGGCGGCGTTGCTGGCGGACCTGAAACTTCCTCAATTCGAGTCATCGCTCGCCGCGCTGCGTTCGGCCAACGCCGCCATCGCACCCTCCAACGCCGAGGCGCGCTACGTTCTCTTTGCCGACACCTGCCGGTTGCGGCGGCAGGTCGCGTTCAGCAATCCGCTGCTCACGTTCGACAAACTGCTCTTCATCAAGCATCACCCCGCCATCTACAACCACATGTGCGACCAATACTACGGCATCGCGGCGCGGCCCGGCGGCGCGGTCTGCGTGCTGGAGCGGCCGTTCAGTCCCGACGCCGCCGCGCGCGACCTGCTCGCGAGCCAGGCCGTCGAGCGCGGCCGGCTCAAGGGCCAGAAGCTCGGCGGCGGGCCGAACCGCGATTACAAACTCAGCTTCGACGGTCTTGGCAATCTCAGCGGCGACGAAACTGAGGGCGGTTCGTTCCTGTCGCCGGACGTGTCCTTCGACGGCAAACAGATCGCCTTCGCCTACGTCGAGTGCCGCGGCGAACGCGGGCATCGCGAGCATACCGACCCGAGCCGCGGCCACTGGGACGAGGGCCGCTGCTACCACGTCTTCAAGGCCAACGCGGACGGCTCGCGGCTGGAGCAGCTCACCGACGGGACCTGGAACGAGTTCGATCCGTGCTGGATGCCGAGCGGGCGCATCGCGTTCATCAGCGAGCGGCGCGGCGGCTATCTGCGTTGCGGGCGCATCTGCCCGACCTACACGCTGCACGACATGGCCGCCGACGGCAGCGATATCCGCTGCCTGTCGCCGCACGAGACCAACGAGTGGCATCCGAGCGTTGCGCACGACGGGTTGATCGTCTGGACCCGGTGGGATTATGTGGACCGCCACGGCGTCGTCGCGCACATGCCGTGGACCACGACGCCCGACGGCCGCGACCCGCGCGCCATTCACGGCAACTACTCGTTCCGCCCCAAACGGCCCGACATGGAGCTAAACGTGCGCGCGATTCCCGGCTCGCCGCGGTACGTCGCCACCGCCGCGCCGCATCACGGGCAATCGTTTGGTTCGCTGGTCATCGTGGACCCGCGCGCGCAGGACGACGACGCGATGGGGCCGGTCAAGCGCCTGACGCCGGAGACCGCCTTCCCCGAAAGCCAGGGCGGCACCGTCAGCTACGGCGAGGCGTGGCCGCTCAGCGAGGATTATCACCTCTGCGTCTTTGACGCCCTCGCCGGCACACAGGCGTCGGGCGGCCCGGTCGGCAGCGGCGACTACGGCATCTATCTGCTGGACAGTTTCGGCAACAAGGAACTGATCTATCGCGATCCGGAAATCGGCTGCCACAAACCCATGCCGCTCGCGCCGCGCCTGCGGCCGCCGGTGATCAGCGAGCCGGCCAAACAATTCGCCGCGGGCCAGGCCGCCGAGGGGACGATGGCGGTGCTCGATGTCTATAACAGCTTCAAGCCGTGGCCGGCCGGCACGAAGATCAAGGCGCTGCGCGTCTATCAAGTCCTGCCGCAGACGCTCGGCTCGCAGGCGCTGCCGCACTCGACGGGCTTGCAGATTCCATTCACGCTCTCGGTGAACGTGGCGCGCAAGGTTCTCGGCACCGCGCCCGTCGAGGCCGACGGCAGCGCGTATTTCACCGTGCCCGCGCGCAAGGAGCTTTTTTTCCAGGCGCTCGACGAAAACGGGCTGGCGGTGCAATCCATGCGTTCGGCGACGCACGTGCAGCCCGGCGAACAGCGCACCTGCCAGGGTTGCCACGAGCCGAGGCCCCGCGCGCCGCTCGCGGCGCAGAGCAAGCCGCTGGCCTTGCTGCGCGCGCCGTCGCGGCTCCAGCCCGACGTGGACGGCACCAACCCATTCAGCTATCCGCGCCTCGTCCAACCGGTGCTGAACCAGCACTGCGTCGCCTGCCACCAGAGGAATCCCGACAAGGCGCCGCGGCTCGACGCGGAACTGGTGCAGATCAAACTCAACCACTGGTGGAGCGACGGCACCTACTACGCCTCCTACCTGAGCCTCACGGAAAAATACGGCTTCTACGATTACGGTGGGCGCGACTTCAGCGACGAGCGGTCGTATCACACCATCCCCGGCCAGTTCGGCGCGCGGGCGTCGAAGCTTTACCCGCTGCTGGTGAACGGTCACCACGACGTGAAGCTCTCGCCGGAGGAACTGCATCGCATCGCCGTCTGGCTCGACTCCACGTCGCCGTTCTACGGCGTCTATGAAAAGGAAGGCGGCCTCGTCCAGCTCCGCGGCGGCATTGCCAAGCCGACGCTGGAGTGAACTCGGCCGCTGCGCGTGATGCACCAGCCCGCTACTTGAGCAGCGTCAGCAGGATCAACCGCACGTCCATCACCGTCTTGCCGGGCACTTTCAACGCGCGCAGCGTCAGCTCGCCCCGGCCCGGTTTCAGGTCCATCACGCCGAGCCGCATCGGCTTGAAGTCTTTCACAAGCGACTCGCCTTCGCGCGGACAACGGTCGTGCTCCTGCCCATGCAACGGCGGATCGTGCGCCGCCGACACCGTGGCCTCGACGCGGCTGTCGTTGAAGCCCAACTCGATGACGGAACCGACGTCGGCCTTCGGGCAGGTGTAGTAAACCACCGCTTCGTATTTGCCGGCGGTGGCCACCTCGATGTCCCACGTGATGCGGTCGTCGGCGCTGGCCCAGTTTATGAAATACGAACAGTTCGGCGCCTTGGAACTGCGCCGGACGTTGCCATGCGGGATGCCGTCGCGCGCGGGAAGCTGCGTGATCGGCAACTCGCGGTAGCCCACGGTGAACGGCCAGTTTTGTTCGCCGAGGCCGGTCAACAGTTCCTTCTTCCATTTCTCGACGGCGCCCGACAGTCGCGCGGCGACCTCGGGCTGCGCCTTCGCGATATTCTGATACTGGCCCGGGTCGGCGACCATGTCGAACAACTGGTTCGGCACGACGAACCGGTGAGTCTGCGTGCGCACGCTCACCTTGCCGGCCCAATGCGAGAAGATCATCCGGTCCGGCCAGTTTTGATTTTGCGAGCTGCCGAGCAACAGCGGCTTGAGGCTGACGCCATCGAGCGGTTTGGTGCTGACGACCGGAATGCCGGCGAGATCGGCCAGCGTCGGCAGCAAATCAATCGCGCCGGCAATCTGCGAAACCTTCGCGCCCGCCGGAATGCGCCCCGGCCAGCGGATGAAAAACGGCGCGCGCACGCCGCCCTCGTCCACAGTGCCTTTGTGGCCCTTCATGCCGCCATTCCAGCGCAAACTGTTCGGGCCGTTGTCGCTGAAATAGATGACGATGGTGTTTTCGGCGAGCTTGAGCGCGTCGAGCTTTTGCAGCAGCCGGCCGACATTCCAGTCCACGTTCTCGCACATCGCCAGGATCGCGCGGGTCTTGACGATGTCTTCGCGCTGCGGTTCGCGGTAGCGCATCGTCGGTGTGAAGTCGGCGAACTTCTTGAAAAACCGGTCCGGCACCTGCGCGGGCGTGTGCGGCAGGTTGAACGGCACGTAGCAGAAGAACGGCTGCTTCCGATGCTGCTCGATGAATCGCATCGCGTGGTTGGCCAGGTCGTCGGCGATGAAACCGTCGCCCGTAATGAGCCGGCCGTTGTGCTCCAGAGGCGCGTCGAAGTAATCGCCCCAGTGCCCGGAGCAGAAACCGTAGAACTCGTCGAAGCCGCGGCCGCGCGGATGATACGGATACTGCATGCCGTTGTGCCACTTGCCGAACGCGCCGGTCGCGTAGCCGGCGGCCTTGAACGTGTCGGCGATGGTCTTTTCGGCCAGGTCCATGCGTTCGCCGCCGGTGGTGACGTTGAAGACGCCGCTGCGCGGATGATAGCGTCCCGTCAAAAGCTCCGCGCGCGTCGGCGAACAGACGGGGCAGACGTAGAAACGGTCGAACACGGTGCCGGCGCTCGCGAGCGAGTCCACGTGCGGCGTGGCGAGGTTGGTGTTGCCGTTGACACTGAGATCGCCCCAACCCTGGTCGTCGGCGAGGATGATGAGGACGTTGGGTTTGCCGGCGGTCGAGCCCGCTCCAAGAACCGGGCCGCAGAAAACGCCGAGCGCACAGAGAAGAATTGGCACACGCTTCATGGTCTGAATCCTTTTGCCGTGACGGTGCGCCGAACAAAGCGCCGGTGTCGAGCCGAAACGCCCGGCGCTTATCGCAGCAGGTAATCCACCGCCGTTGCGGTCGCGGAGAATTCCAGCCGCCGGCCGTCGAGCGGCTTGACGCTCGCCGCCGTCGCTTTGCCGGCCTCGTCGCGCGCAGTGACGCGAACGTCCGCCGCCGGTTTGCCAAGCAGTGATTGCGTGTCGAGCACGATGTGTTTGCAACCGCGGTCGGCGGGGGTGTTGGCGAGTTGGGAATCCAAGCAATTCTTCGGCAGGCCCGGCGGGTTGAAGGTTTTCCAGAAGCCCAGATAGCCGCATGGAATCAGCCGCCACGCGCCGCGGTCGCGCTTCAACCACACCGCGCCCTCGACTTCCAGCGGTCCCTCGCTCGCGCGCCCATCGCCGGCGTTCAGGTAGATGTAGTCGGGACACTTCACGAAATCCACGCGCTTGCCGCCGGCCAATGCGCTGTAGGCGAGAATCGAGTCCGGTTTTTCGATCAGCCAGCCGAACGGCGGCAGTTCGTAATGCCGCCCGCCCAATTCCACGCTCCACGATTTTTCGGCGTTGTAGTTCACGTGCACCGTCAGCCCGCGCGAGTAGCGCACGCGGATGCGGCCGGATTTTTGCGAGCCCTCCGCGAGCGCGCGGCTCGTCGGCAGGAATTCGACGCCATTATGATAATGAATGGCCGCGACGGTGTCGGTGAGATACTCGCGCTGCACGCCCTGCATGAGGGCGTAGTATTGGATGAACCGCGACAACGGCGGCACGTAGCCGTAACCGAGAATGAGCTTGTGGCCATACGCGAGGCTCGCCGAGACGTAGCGGTAAAAATCCTGCGGCGCGACGCCACGGCCGCCGTCGGTGTGCAGGCCGGTGCGGACGGTCTGGCCGAAGAACGCGGCCGGCGCGTAGCCCATCATCGTGCCGTGCTCGAACGGATGAATCTTCAGCAGGTCGAAATCCACCAGCGGCGGCAGGTCGGGCGCGGGCTTCGAGGCGATCAACGTGGCGTAGTCCATGTCGCACGCGCCGGCGTAGAGCCAGCGGCAGATGCCCTCGCTGATGGTCGAGCCATACCACTTGCGCGCTTCGAGGATGCAGTCGCCGTTGGCGATCACCTGCGGCCGGGCCATGCCCGCGCCTTCGACACCGGCCTCGCAATCCATCGCGGTCAGGTCGCGGTTGGTATGCACGTCGAGGTAAACGCAGTCGGCCGGGTAATGTTGTCTGACCTTCTGTCCGGTCAGCTTCACGAGCAGCGGCATGGCGTTGGGTTTCGCGGCGAAGTTCCCATACCACGCGTCGCGGAAAACGCCCGCCGTCGTCAGCGACACTTTGTTCTCATCGAACCACTCGTTGCCCGGCCAGTAGTCCGTCGAATCTATGTAGAAACTGAAGAGGAAACCGAGCGATTGGATGGCGCGGCGGAAATCCTGCACCTGCGGGATCGTGAACCTCGGATGCGGCCGCCAGCGGTCGGCGAACCCTTCCGAGTAATCGTCGCACAGCACGCCGGCGAAGTCGCTGGCGATCAGGTGGTCAATCCCATGACGCTTCAGCGTCGCGTAAAAGTTCTGCGTCCACGCGCGGCCCATGTAGAACGCAGGTGGCGCAAGCCGTTCGCGGTTCGGCGAGACCGGATTGCGCGCGTTGGGCAGCGTGTCGGCAAACTCCGGCGAGACCGTGACCAGCACGCGCTCGCGCAGATCGTTGCGCCGGCCGTTGGTCAGCGGCGTATAAACCGTGCCCGTGAACAGGCCGATCCGGTCGCGGGTCGGCGGCGTCACGGTCGCGTTCACGGTGGAGAAATCGCAGTGATACCAATCCGGCAGGACCGAAACGAACAGGCCGCCCGCGCAGGCGATCCACGGCCCCGGCTTGCGGCCCATCATGAGGTAGGGCACTTCGATTCCTCGCGGGTTGGGCAGGCCGGCGACCTGGCCGAATGCGACACCGGCCGCGGCGCCGCCTCCGCAAGACACGTCCACAACCAGGCTGCGTCCCCGGAGCGAGTAGCTCGCCGTCCATTCGACGGCGTTCGTTCCTTGCTGCATCCGCCAGCGCGCGGCGAGTTTCCCGCCCTTCAACTCCGACGACACCACCTTCTCCGCGCCCGGCGCAGGCAGTCGCTCGCCTTCGCCGAAATCAAGCGGGATGCCGCCGCCGTCCAGCGGATGAAACACGGGGCCGTCCTTCCATTGCGCCGTGACGCCGTTCAGGAAGCCCTCCGCGGGCCGCACGCGAAAACGCAGCGCGCCGTCCTTCCCTTCCGAGACAAACTCCGCGCCGCCGTCCACCGCTTTCACGCCGGCCTTCACGTCCTTCGGCGGCGTTGGCAGCATGCCATCGTCCGACGTCGGAAAAACCGACCGCCTGGACTGATCGAGCCTGGCGAATGGCTTGCGGTTCTGCTGATAAAACGCCAGCGATTCGAGAAAAACGCTCCGCTCGGCTGGCACGTTGTCGTGCTCCATCGTCAGCGCCGTGAACTTCATCGGGTACCGCGCGCGGGCGGCGGACTTCGCATCGAGCACGCCGTGCAGCAAGTTCCAGTAACCCGAGTTCAAAAGACCGAGGTCCATTTCGAACTCGCGTCCTCCGGCATCTTCGAGCAACACGACAAATCGCGGGTGCCGGTCCTTGTAGCGGTCGAACGCGCCGTAGAGCCAGAGGTTGGCCGCATCGAATTTCTCCCGGATCACGACGGGTGCCGGCGGACGCAGAATGATGACGGAGTTTCTGCCGCCGCCGGCGTAAGCCAGCTTCGCCACTTGTTTCCGCCAGAGCTGATGCTCCACCGACGCCGCCAACGACACCTTCGCGCCATCCAGCACCTGCGCTTTCCAACCGGTCAGGTTCTCAAAGCCGATCTGCGCGGGCGGCAATTCCTTGCGGCCCGACCAGTCGATTTCATAAGCGCGGTCGCCGGGCTTCGCGTCAGCCGGCAGCTTCGCCTCCACCGGCGCTTCGCAAACCGCCGCGCCTTTTTGCGCGTCGCGCCGCAGACGCTCCACATCGGCGGCTTTCATCACGCCGAGCGTGACGCGGTCGAGCACCAGCGGCGCGCGATCGAGCTTCAGCGCGGCGGGCAGCGACGGAATCAGATGACGAAACGACAGCGTCGCCGTCTCGCCGCTGTTCACCCATCCCGTGAGATCGAACACAAACTCGAAATCGCAGCCGGTGCCGGCCCAGTTGGAGGCGTAATCCCGGCCGAAGATGATTTCCCATCCCTGCCGCGCGGAATCGAACCAGTGGAAATGATATGGCGTGCGGGGCGGGTCGAAGTTCAGCGGCTTGTTCAACAGCCGTGGCCGCAGCGGTGTCCCGCCGACCGGCGCGCCGTCGAGCAGCATCTGCATCACACAGTTGCAACCGCCGCCGGGGCTTCGGGTCTGCACCCGCGCGCGCAACGCCAGCACGGGCCGCTCGTTGTCGCCGAACTTCGGCGCTTCGACGCGCCTCGTCCACGTCTGGCCCGCGTCAATTTCCAACTCTGCCTCTTGAACGACGACGCGCGGCGTCATCGGCGGCAGATTTTCCCATGCCGCGAATAACGGCAGGGACGAAAAACCAATCGCGGCGAAAGAAAAGGCGGCGACAAACCGTTGGCGAGTCTTCACGGGAATAACGTTGTGTTACTTTTTCACTTCAACCACCAGCGGCGCCAGCATGCTCGGCGGACTGGTCAGCGCCGTCACGTGCACCGGCTGGCCGACGACGTGGAAATAAACCGTCAGTTCCTTCCGCTGCGCCGACGCACGGAATCGGCCGTCCGCGTCGAGACGGAAAGCCGGCTCGCCGCCCGCGCCGAAGTCCGCCATGCCGAACGCGATCACGCGGTGCTTCTCGGCGAGATGGCCCCAGCCTTCGCAACGCTTGCCCGACGCGTAAAGCGACGACGGCTCGCCCGCGCCCGTCAGCGCGCGCCAGCCGTCCGCGTCCTGCCGCAGCAGGACCGTTTCGGTTGGTTTTTTGAAATAGCCGTAGAGCCAGCTTTCGACGCCGAAGTCCCACAGCACCGGCGGCTCCGGCATCGCGAAATGCGCATCCACGGCGAGTAAAGGTGGGGCGAGACTCCGTCGAGCCTCATTCTTGCCAGAAGGAGCGTTGTTGGGAGACGGAGGCTCGACGGAGTCTCGCCCCACCTTAACCAACTCGCCCACTCGCTGCGTGATCTTCACCCACGACTTGCTGCTGACATATTCGAGCGTCACCGCGCCGAGCCGCACCGTCACGTTGAACGGCCCGCGCTTGAGCACCTCCGCCTTGCCCGGCGCGAGCGTGGTTGTGATGCCGTCGGCCGCGAGGAACTCGGTCTTGCTGTTGACGATGGAAGTCAGCAGCGGTTTGCCGTCGCGGCGGATTTTGTGGGCGATGGCGCTCGACGCCACGGTGATCTCATCCGCCGTTTCGGTGACAGCCAGACCTCCCCTGCCCTGCCGCGGCGCGCCGGCGGCCGGCTCCACGCGATACGCTTCGGTTTCCTTTGGCCCGATGCTCGATGTGAAATCCACGTCCAGCCCGCGCACGGAACCGTCGGCCCACGACGACATCGCCGTGAACTGCGCCCCCACTTCCTTCCCCTTCGCGTCGAACAGCCGCGCCGCCGCCGCGTCGCGCATCACGCCTTGCGGCATTTCCAACGATGCCGTGACCGGATAGCCGAACCGCCGCAGGCCGGCGGTTTCATGGACGGTAAATGCGGGGGGCGCGGCCATCGCGTGAGGAACGAAAGCGAACAACGCACCGACCAGCAGGGTGAGCACGAAAGCAGTCCTTCTCATGCCGCGAGATTTACCTGACATCCGCGCCAATGTCCACCGCGCAGCGCTGTCCGGTTTTTCTCAGGCTTGAATTTCGGCGGCAATGGCGGAATCCTGTCGCCATGACAACGACTCGCAGGGCGTTCCTCAAACAACTCGGCTGCGGCGCGGCCGGCCTCGGTTTCATCTCCGTCATCCCGTCGTCCACCGCCGCGAGCTGGTTCGGCGGCAGGAAACTGCCGCGCAGCACGCCGGAAGCGGAGGGCGTCGCCTCGGCGGGCATTCTGGCGTTCCTCGACGCGGCGGCCCAGGCCAGGCACGAGATGCACAGTTTCATGCTCGTCCGTCACGGCCGCGTCGTCGCCGAAGGGTGGTGGTCGCCTTACGGGCCGCAGTTCAACCACACGATGTATTCGATGAGCAAGAGCTTCACCTCCACCGCCGTCGGCTTCGCCGTCGCGGAGGGCCGGCTCACCGTGAACGACAAGGTCGTGTCGTTCTTCCCCAACGACCTGCCCGCCACGGTCAGCGACAATCTCGCCGCGTTGCGCGTGAAGGATATGCTCTCCATGGCCGTCGGCCACGACAAGGACCCGACGTTCGAGGTCGTGAAGCACGAGAACTGGGCCAAGGCGTTCCTCGACTGGCCCATCCCGCACGCGCCGGGGACGAAGTTCGTTTATAACAGCGCCGCCACTTACATGTGCTCGGCCATCGTCCAAAAGCTCACCGGCCAGAAAATCATCGCCTACCTCAAGCCGCGGCTGTTCGATCCGCTCGGCGTCGAAGGGCCGACGTGGGAAACCTGCCCGCGCGGCATCTGCACCGGCGGCTGGGGATTGAGCATTCAGACCGAGGGCCTCGCCAAGTTCGGCCAGTTGTATCTGCAAAAGGGTCTTTGGAAAGGCCGCCAGATTCTGCCCGCGAAATGGATCGAGGAAGCGACGACGTTCAAGATTCAGCAGCCGCTCCCCGCCAAGCCGGCCCGCCCGAACGCGCAGAACGACTGGTTGCAGGGTTATTGCTACCAGTTCTGGCGCGCCCAGCATAACGCCTACCGCGGCGACGGCGCGTTTGGCCAGTTCACCATCGTCATGCCCGACCAGGACGCCGTCATCGCCATCACCAGCGAGAGCAAGAGCATGCAGGGCCAACTCGACCTCGTCTGGGAACATCTGTTGCCCGCGATGAAGGCAAGTCCGCTGCCCGCCGACGCGGAAACACAGGCGCGCTTGAAGCAAACGCTTTCATCACTGGCGCTGACGCTGCCGAAACAACAGCCATCGCGTTCGGAGAACGCGATCCACCAGACCGCCGCGCGCGTTTCCGGCAAGACCTTCAAGTTCGAAGCCAACGTCCTCGGCCTGCAAAGCGTCTCGTTCGCGTTCCGCAAAGACGGCTGTCTCGTCACTTTCAAGGATGTCATCGCTTCCCATCCCATCGCGTGCGGCAACGAGCGATGGGAACGCTCCGAGACCGCCCTGCCCGGCACGCCGCCGCGGCTCATCTCCGGCGGCGCGCCCAAGCCCGGCACGAAATCCAAGCTCGCCGCCAGCGGCACATGGAAGGACGAGAACACCTTCGAGATGATGTGGCGCTACTACGAAACCCCGCACCACGACACTGTCACCTGCCGGTTCGACGGCGACAAGGTTGCCATCGAGTTCGCCGCCAGCATCGGCGCCAACAAGCGGCCCGTGTTGCAGGGCCAAATCCCTCGCGCTTGCACCATTTATTGAAAGCCAGCGTCGGCGCCGACAAGCGGCTCGTCTTGCAGGGGAAGATGGCGGGGTGAGGCTGAAAATCAGAGAACCAGCGGTTCGCAGTTGAGGATGCGCGGCGGCCGAAAAGCTGCGACTGCCCGGCAGGAAAAATTCTTTTGGGTGCGGATGCTTTTTCTCCAATCGGGCGTATAATATACCAGACGGCGACCTGCCAAGACTTCACCGTGAACCTTTTGGTGAGCCCCCGCTGAAAGAAGAAGTGTGACGATGAAAACTGATGTTGGGGCGGCAGGAAGCCGGGACACACCAACCGTTGCGGCGTGGAAGGAAATTCTGGCCCGATTCCGGGTGCCATGCGTCTCGCGCAGCGTCTGGCAGTTGGTCAACACCTTCATCCCGTATGCGGTCCTCTGGTATCTGATCTATTTGAGCATGGCGGTGTCTTATTGGATCGCCGTGCCGCTGATGGTGGTGGCGGGAGGGTTTTTGGTGCGGGCGTTCATCATTTTCCACGACTGCTGCCATGGCTCATTCTTCAAATCCCGGAGGGCGACGGATATTCTGGGATTCATCACCGGCGTGATCGTGTTCACGCCATTCTATCACTGGCGATGGCAACATGGCCTACACCACGGCCATTCGGGAAACCTGGACCGGCGCGGCATGGGCGAAGTGTGGACGCTGACGGTGCGGGAGTATCTCGAAGCGTCCCGCTGGAAGCGGTTCGCGTATCGGCTGACCCGCAACCCGTTCGTGCTGTTTGTCATCGCGCCGTTCATTTTATTCCTGGTCATCCACCGGTTTCCTGTGCGCAGCGCTGAGAAACGGGAGCGTCACTCGGTGTATTGGACGAACCTGGCCATCCTGGGAATGGCAACCGTGCTGAGCTGCTTGCTCGGGTTCAAGGCATACCTCTTGATCCAGGTGGTCGTCATGTCGGTCGCCGGCTCAGCCGGGATATGGTTGTTCTACGTGCAGCATCAATTCGACGGCGTGTATTGGGCGCGGCGCGACGAATGGGATTTCACCCAGGCGGCGCTCAAGGGCAGCTCGTTCTACAAACTGCCCAAGGTCCTGCAATGGTTCTCCGGCAACATCGGGTTCCATCACATCCACCATCTGGACCCGGCGATTCCCAATTACCATCTGGAAAAGTGTTACAAGACCGTGCCGTTGTTCCAGACCGTGAAGCCCGTCACGCTGTTCTCCAGCTTCAAGTCCCTCACCTACCGTCTGTGGGATGAACAACGCCAGAAGCTGGTCGGCTTCGGCCATCTCCGCGCGCTTCGACGCCAACAGCGCCGCGCCACGCCTTGCTGAGGCTTTGGAGAAAGGGTTGGCGAAGGGACGAGCAGATTTTTAGCTGATGTGGCGTTGCTCCGATACCTTGCGCCAAGACCCCATCACCCGCCGTTTCGGCACCGACAAGATCGACATCGAGTTCGTCGCCAGCATCGGCGCGTGTAAGAGGCCTGTGTACGAGGAATCACGAGCAAATAGTCAATAGCGCAACTTTTTCTATCTTCTAGAACTTGCCGAACAGCCGGTCGAGCCATGACGTTTGCCGCGCTCTATTAAGCGCTGTGTTAACTCGTGTCTCAATCGCCGTCATACGCACTTCGGCCTGACGAGAGGCTTCTAGTTTAGTATTCGCTTCTTTGAGCAATGACTCCGCGCGCTTCATCATTTGCTCGCTGCGTTCCAAATCAACCGCGGCAAGCTGGCACTCTTTGACAGCAACGTCCTTCACCTTGCGTGTCTCCCGATAAATCTTCGCAGCCAACGGTCGAATCTCTTCAAAGCTCGGCGGTGTGTCTCCCTCGCGAAGAAACTCGACAGCACAACGCTCGACGAGAACATCTTCGCGACGAAGTTCACGCCGAAGATGCAATTGACCAAGACGCCTGACACGAGAAAGCGCCACATACGTTTGTCCGCCCGACCAAACGCGATGCCCCAAATCAACCCACATCGGTCCATCAACGGTTTGTCCTTGAGCTTTATGGATAGTCATCGCCCACGCCAATTTGAGCGGCATCTGCGAATACCACGTAGTGCCAGTGCGCAGCATGCGTTTCTCGACCTTGCTCCATTCCCATACTGGGAATTCCCAAGTGTAGCGATGGACGGGTTTTTCTTCGCCGTCAACAAGCAGAATAACATCCTCATCATCACATCGAACTACAGTTCCGATGCTCCCATTGACCAACCCGGGGCCAGCGCCGTTCGCGCACACCAACATCCGAGCGCCCACCTTCACGTCCACCACCTCTGGCACTGGCTCTTCGTTGCGCCATTTCTCTGGCCAGTTTTCATCGCGGCTGGCGTTGTGCCGAAAGACTGGCGTTTCCAGAGCATTGAAATTCCGGTTGTTTTCCCTATCGGCATCATCGTTTGTCGTGACCAGCGATACCGAACCGTCCGGCTGTTTTACGGTAACCCTTGAGTTGAACAACGCGAAGTCATCTGGCTGCACTCGGCCTTCGCGCAATCGTCGCAAACTGGTCGTAAACCGATTTACGTCCGGATCGTCTTCATATTGGCGCAAGTCTTGGTTGAGCGTGACACGAACAAATGAGGCGGTGCGGAATGCTAACGAATCGAAGAACCACGGTGAGGGCCAACCGTCCGCCCACGCTCCGTTGAACGCCTGTGACTCATGATCTTTAACAATTGGAGGAAGCTGTAGAACGTCTCCAAACAAACCGACTTGAACTCCGCCAAACGGTTCGCCTGGCCGAGGGCCGTGGTCACGCAACACTGCGTCAATAGCATCAAGCAGGTCTGCGCGCACCATGGATACTTCATCAATCAACAAAGCATCAAGACTCGCTAGTACCTGTCGCCGCCGCTCGTCTCGCCTGGCGGTGTCCGTTATTCGTAGACGAGATCTCTCTTGAAGGCCCAACTCGAAACCAAAGAACCTGTGAACCGTTTGACCGCCGACTAACAAGGCAGCGAGGCCTGTTGGTGCCAATACTTCAACTCTCTTGTGTGAAGTCTCGACGAGACGCCGCAATAACACACTCTTTCCGGTTCCCGCGCCACCAAGCACCACAAAGCATTTTCGTGTTTCGTGAAACAAACGCTCAACTCGTCGCATCTCATTGGTAGTAATCAGCGGCATGGCGAAGTGATTCCAGAAATGGCTCGCCTACAGGCCAAGAAGACCTCAGTCAACTCGCATAAATTTCTTTCCGGTCACGTTATTCTACTTTCTTCCTTCTAATTCTGTAACGGCTCCGTCCTTCCTTGACTTGAAACCCGATCTGCTTCTTTGGCGGTTCGGGTTGAGGCGGAGGATCAATGAGATCCATGACGCGCTGGAGGATGGTGACGATGGCAACTTCGTGGACGTCGAGACGGTCTTTGAGTTCCTTCTCCAACGCGGCCAGCTTGCGGGCCAGCGCGCGGGTGTCGGTCAGCGCCGAGCGCATCTTCACGAAGGCGCGCACGACGAAGACGCTCATCTGGGCCGCGCGCGGGCTGTTGAGGACGTTGGCGGCCATGATCGCGCCGTGCTCGGTAAAGGCCCAAGGGAGGTAGCGGACATTGCGTTTGGATGCGGTGCCAGATTGACACCGCATGGAACCGGAACCGAGGTGTGGCCCGTCGGATGCGGTCACAATTTGTGACCGCATCACTGTGCTGGAAGGTTGGTTGTTTAAGGTCGCAATTTGCGACCTTAAAGCATCGAATTCGCCTGACGTGAGCTGGAATGCAAAATCGTCAGGAAATCGGCTTTGGTTGCGCTTCATCGCCTGATTCAGCGACTTCGTGGTCACGCCATAGACTTGCGCCAGATCAGCATCAAGCATGACTTTGTGGCCGCGAACTTCGTGGATGAGGTTGTCGAGACGATCTGCCGTGTATGCGACTGGTTCTTCGCTCATAAGCCGAACCTTTCGGTTGGCGATGCCGCGAACTCCAAATTCGCAATTCCCGGCACATGTTCGTGCCGGTCATTTCCTTGGTTCTTCATCGAGCCTCCGCCTTGTGCAAGAAGCTTAACAAAAACGAACGACGGGAGTCGAGCGCCGAGTGGCGTGGACTCGATCTGGGGTTGCGGCGGTTGGAGTTCAGGCTTCAGCCTGCGCGGGTCTTTTGAGGTGCCAATTTGGCACCTCAAATCAGTCTCCGGATACCCCGGTCGCAATTTGCGACCGCATCACTGTGCCAGGATATTGGTTCTTTAAGGTCACAGATTGTGACCTTAAAACGAGGGCGGGATTAGTTTGGGATGCGGTCACAGATTGTGGCCGGATCTTTGAGATCACAATTTGTGACCTCAAACGCGGGTCAGAATTGTTTTGGGAACCGGTCGCAACTTGCGACCTCAAAATCGTGTTTATTTGTTGCTGCTTGGAAGGCGAAGGCGTCGAGGAAATGTATTCAACGGACAAGAATGTCCGTTCTACGCGGAACTTCGACCTTTTCGTTAATGCCAAATCCCGCCCTGAATCGCGTCGCCGGGCACGTCGAGCAACTGGATGCTGGAGATGGTCTTCATCGTCTGGTGATCGGCGAAGGTCCAGACGACCTGCTTGTCGGGCGTCACTTCGATGAGGTGCGGGGCCTTGCCAAACTGGCCGTGGCCAAGCCAGTTGGAAATGACGGTGTTGCCGTTGGGCAGACGCTGCAGGCCGGTCATGAATTTCAAGCTGATGCCGGGCAGGTCGCCGTCCTTGACTTCCCACACCGTTTTGCCGGCGGGGTCCACTTCGAACACGCGATGGCCGCCGGGCCTGTCGCCGCAAGCGATGAGCGTGTTACCGTTTGGCAACCGGATGGCGCTGTGCGGGCCGCCGGTGGAGGGAATCTCGCGGACCACTTTGCCCTGCGGGTCGTATTCGCGCACGGCCTGCTCGCTGTAGTGGGTGACGAGATAGTTGCCGTTGGCGAGACGGCGGGCGTTGCGAATGTAGGAGTGGCCGCCGTCCTTGCCCTCCGGCAGAAGCCGTATCTCCTTGACGATCCGGCCCTCGGGCGTGACTTCGAGCAACCGGCCGGTGTTGCACTCGCCGATGAACGTGTTGCCGTCGGCGAGCCGCTGGCAGGCGTAGATTTCGCTCGGCCCCTCGACCAGCTTCGTCGTGCCGTCCTTCTGTTTGATGGCGCGCTTGATCGGCGAGCCTGTGTAATCGAAGACGATCTTCTTGTCGCGCGTGACCTCCTGAACGCCGGTGCCGGTGTTGAAGAGCATGTTGCCGTTCGGCAGCACCCAAAGGTCGTTGCACGCGCCGGTCGCGTATTCCCACTCGACCTTGCCGCCGGCGTTGACGATGAACACTTTCTTGCCGCTGTAGTCGGTGCAGGCGAAGTGGTGGCCCTTGCCGGTCTGAAGCGGCATGTCGTCGGCCACCGCGAAGCACGCGGACAACAGCGTGGCGAGGAAACAAAACAGTTTCGTTGTCATTTGTATTTTCAAATCTCCATCTTCCATCGCGCCTGGCGCAGCACGGCGCGCGGCGAGCCTTTCATGGACTCATACCACACCGTCAACAACCCGCCGTCGGCCAGTTCGACCGTGCTCGGATAGCCGAGGTCGCCGCCCGCGCCGTCGCCGGAAACGATCACCGGCTCCGACCACGACTTGCCGCCGTCGTCGCTGAAACGGGCCTGGTTACCATACGGCGGCCGGCGATGGCCGTAAGTCATCAGCAGCTTGCCGCTGCGCAACCGCAGCAAATGCGACGGCAGACCCCAAACGCCGATCGGGTGCGGCACGCTCCACGTCCTGCCGCCGTTGCTGGATTCGGTCTGGAGCGTCTCGCCGGAGTTGGCTTTGTTGTGGTTGCGAATCTGGACGACGATGTGGCCTCGCGACACCTCGACGGCGTGCAGTTCGTGATACTGTTGTGCCGTGTCGCCTTCGCGGGTGGGAATCTCCGCCAGCCAGCGCCACGTTTTGCCGTCGTCGCGCGACTCGCAAACACCGGTGCGTTTCTTGCCGGTCCAAAGCTCCTTGCCGGCGTAGAGCAACCGGCCGTCGCCGAGCTGGATCGGGCCGTGCGGGCTGTTGACGATGGTCGGCAGCCGCGTGGACCATGTCTTGCCGCCATCGGTGGAACGGACCAGCCACTGCCCAAGCTCCGCCTGCCGCTCCGCGGCGTTCAAACGCTCGTGACAGGCTTTCCAGCGCGCGAGGTCGTCCGGCGTCATGCCCTTGGTGGACCAGCCTTTGGACGACACCTCGGCGAATTTCATCTGCTTCTCGAGAAGCGGCACGTAAGCGAGCGAAGTGAAGGTGGTGACCAGCAACGTGCCTTTGGCGGTCTCGATCACGCCGGAATCCCGGTCGTCAATCGCGCTGTCGAGCAAGACGCGCGGATACGTCCACGTCGCGCCGTTGTCACGCGAAGTCATCGCCACCACCTGCCCGAAGGGGCACACATGGGCCTGGCGTCCGCCGGAGCATGTCACCCAGAGTTCGCCATTGGCCCGCCGCGCCACGGTCGGCCAGCCGTGATAATACTCCGGCTGCTGGCTGATGATTTTCGTGTCGAGCAACTGGATGGACGGCGGCGCGGCGGACGCGCGCGACCGGATGCCGGCCCACGCAGCGGCGGTGACAACACCGGCGGCTTGGAGGAAATGGCGGCGGGATAACTCGGCGGAGAAAGTCGCATTCATGCCCATTTCAGCTACCACGTTGCCGCGCGCGCCTCAAGCAGTTCGTTGCAGCGCCGGACGCACTGCCAATTTTGGATTTTAGATTTTGGATTTTGGATTGAGGAATGGTGACCCGGGGGCTTCCCAAATCGTGTCGTGAAATCGGCGATAAATGTCTTTGCGTCGGGCGCATATTGACACACGCACCCATTGGGTCGGCGAGCCGCAGCCTTTGGAACGTGAGCGGTTACGGCTCAGCGGGGACGCTTCGCCCTGCCTCAAGACTTGATCGTGGTGCGTGTGTCAAGGGCGTGTTGCCCAAACTGTTTTAGCCGCGGAGCGGCGCCAGATCGTAGCCCACGGCGCGAGCCGCGGGTTTCGTGACGCAGAACGAAAGCCCCGGCAGGGGCGAAAGAAATCATTCATCCGTGGCGCGTTTTCTATCGCCCCTGACGGGGCTTATGTTTTTCGGGCCACTATTCCCACGGCTCGCGCCGTGGGCTATTTTCTGCCGCGCCTCCGGCGCTCTCCTCCAGAACCGGCTTGTTTTGAGCAAACAGAACATTTGGGCAACACGCCCTCACGCCGTGGGCTATGACCTACCGCGCCTACGGCGCTCCCCCGTCACCACTAACCGGATGTTGAACAAACAAAGCGTTCGGGCAACACGCCCTCAAGATGTGCCCCCTGTGCACCGGATTTTCATTTCCGCCTGCCGGTTGCCGCGCGTATATTTTGCCGTTCGCTGGGAAGGAGTGGTCATGTTCGCCAACCGCCAGGACGCCGGCCGCAAACTTGCCGGGGCGCTCCGTGCTTATCGCGGCCGCCACCCGCTTGTGTTGGGCTTGCCGCGCGGCGGCGTGGTCGTCGCGGCGGAAGTCGCGCGGGCGCTCGGCGGCGAACTGGACGTGCTGTTCGTCAAAAAACTCGGCGCGCCCGACAATCCCGAACTCGCCATCGGCGCCATCGGCGAAGACGGCAAGCCCTGCCTGAACGACGACATCGCCCGGACGTTCGGCGTGGGCCATGAGTATGTGTCCAGGCTGGCCGCGCGACGGCTGGAGGAAATCCGCAAGCAAGCCCGGCTCTATCGCGCGGTGATAAAGAAATCCTCGCCGGCCGGCCGCCTCTGCGTTCTTGTGGACGACGGCCTCGCCACCGGCGCGAGCATGATCGCCGCCATCCAGACGGTCCACGTCGACCAGCCCGAGTCCATCGCCGTCGCCGTTCCCGTCGGCCCCGACGACACGCTGATGAGAATCCGCGAAATGCCGGAAGTGACCGACCTGATTTGTCTCGAATCGCCCGAATGGTTCAACGGCGTCAGCCAGGTTTACGGCGACTTCGAGCAGGTCGAGGACAAAGCCGTGGTGGAGTTGCTGAAAGAGTTCGCCGCATTGACTTGAGACGCGGCGGGTGGTTGCATGGCGGCGTGAGCGCGCCCGATCCACTTGAAATGCTCCGCCGGCACGAGCGGAGAACGCGGATGTTCTTCGTGGCGTTCGGCGCGGCGGCGGTGTTGACGGCGCTTCTGACCCTGACCGTGGACACGTGGTGGCCGCATCGGCCGCGACTGGCGTTGAAGGAGGATCGGTTTCTGGCCAGCACCTTGTTTGCCTTGGGCGCGTTCAACATCTTTGTGTCGGCGGCGATCCGCGTGTTCCTGCCGACGCTCCTGCGCAGCAAGACCGGCCCGGCGGGCGTGGCCAGCGCCGCCACAGGCTGCATGATTCTCTCGTTGGCACTGTGCGAGACGCCCGTGGTGTTCGGGCTGATCTACGTCCTCGCGGGCGGCGACACGCACCCGGCGGCGCTTTTCGCGGCCTTCGCGCTGACCTGCATGGCGGGCCACTACATGGCGCGGATTCGACCGTGAGAGGCAGCCTCAATGATGAGCAGCACCGACAACGACGCAAAAAGAAACGCATGATGAACATCCAACCGTCGTCCGAAAACCAATTCGGTCTGCCAACAAACCCGGTGGCCATGATTTGGAAACGCTGTTGCCGGTGGCTGGCTCTGATTGCGCCATTGGGGTTGGCGGCCAGCGGCTGGGCAGGCGGGGAATTCCGGCCGGGCGAGGTCTGGCTCGACACGGCGGGCAAACCGATCCAAGCCCACAGCGCCGGCATCCTGCTGGTTGGCAAAACCTATTATTGGTATGGCGAGGACAAGACACTGGGCGACTTCAACAAAACCGGCGTCTCGTGTTATTCCTCCACCGATCTCTACCACTGGAAACACGAAGGGGTCGTGCTGCCCAAGCAAGCCGTGCCGCCGGCCTTCCGCGACAACGGCATCTGCGAACGGCCCAAAGTCATCTTCAACGCCCGGACCCGCAAATACGTCATGTGGATGCATCTGGACGACAGCAAATATCACGTGGCCAGCGCCGGTATCGCCCTCGGCGACCAGCCGACCGGGCCGTTTGTTTTCCAGGCCGCCTTGCGGCCGATCACCGATGACTTCGGCTACAAAGAGAACGATCCCAATCGCCAGAAACAACTCGGCGGCACGTATCGCGACATGAATCTGTTTCTGGACGATGACGGCAAGGCCTATGCCATCTATTCTTCCGAAGGAAACGCCACGATGTATGTGGTGCGGCTCAACGCGGATTTTACCGGTCCGGAAACCCCGACGGTGCCGGGCAAAACCTGGGCGCGGGTTTTTATCGGCAAGTCTCGCGAAGCGCCCGCGCCCTTCAAACATCAAGGCCGCTACTACCTGATCACCTCCGCCTGCACCGGTTGGGCGCCCAATGCGGCCAGCTATGCGGTGGCCGGCAATATTCTGGGTCCGTGGGAGACCAAGGGCAATCCCTGCGTCGGGGCCGAGGCTGAAAAGACCTTCCGGTCCCAGAGCACCTTTGTCCTGCCCGTGGCAGGCAAGCCGGGTTGCTTCATCTTCATGGCCGACCGTTGGTTCAAAGACAAACTCGAGGACTCGCGCTACATCTGGCTGCCGCTGATCCTCAAGCCCGACGGCTCCTTCACCCTCGAGTGGCGCGAGAAGTGGGACTTGTCGGTGTTTGAGATGAAATAAACTCCGCCGAACGATGAAGGCAGACCGTTGGTTGCGGGGCGGGGAAGGCTGATTGGATGCACGTTCTGAAAACCGGCGTGCGAACAAAATGAAATTACGGGGCCGGTCCTTCAAAATTCAGGACAACCTTCTAAGACTTTTCCTGACCAGATCCTAGGATTTCTCCTTAAGTATAAATTCATACGTTCCGTGCTGTTGTTTTCCTTGCCACGTTCGACAGGTGGCGTAGCATTCGCCATGTTGACCCATGAAGGTGGCACAAACAGGCGAGGAGCGCGGGAGTTTCAGCGGAGCGCTGCGAGGGATAGATCGCGCCCGCATGACATGTCCAACCGACAGGATCAGAATTTCCGCCAACAACCGGATCCCCGGCAGTACCACTTTCCAAATCCGACAAGGAGACCCATGAACAACATTCTCATCACGCAATTTCGCCAGTTGATGCGACGGGACGTGTTGCTCGCGTTGGCGTCCTGCGCCTGTGCCGCGCTGGTCGGCGGCTGCGAGTCGCTTCAAGGTTGTCCGAGAAACCCGGTCGATGTCGGGGACGAGCTGGAGCGACTCACGCCCTACTTCACCCAAGACGTCGTAAGTTCGTATTACCTCGATGGTAAATCCGCTCCTAAGAGTCCCCCAGATAAATCTGTCTCTAAGAAACCCGCAAAGAAAGCTGCTCCTGAGCTTCCAAACCCCGCGCTGAGGCGACCCGGTGAAGACCAAAAAGACTACCGCGACAGAGTGGTTTGCTGCCGGATGCGTGTGATTGACCTGCTGTTTACGGATTACGAGCAACAATTGTACAAGCTGCATAACATAGGCACGATCGCTGGCGACTTTGCCGTACTGGGACTTACCGCCGCCGGCTCGGTGGCGGGTTCGGCTGAGACCAAGGCGATTTTATCCGCAATCGCCGCCGGCGTTACCGGCGCCAAACTCTCGGTGGACAAAAACCTGTATTACCAGCAAACCATGCCAATCATCTTCCAACACATGGAAAACCTGCGCAAAACACAGCGGCAGATGATTTTCGCCAACCTCAAGAAAAGCGCGTCGGACTATCCTCTGCCGCAAGCCATGAGCGACGTGGATTTCTACTACAAGCTGGGCACCTTGCCGGCGGCGATCGTTGACATCAGCAAAACGGTAGGCAATGCCACAAATTTTGTGGGACAGGCTGCCGTCACGGCACCGGTTGCTCTCCTGTCGGCCACTCCCACCACTGTATCCGGCACGAACGCAGTGGAATTCCGGGATATATCATCGGGGTTGCCAGCCCTTATCACGGGCCGTTTGCTCAAGTTCGGCGATGGGCAACAACAAGATATCACCGACAGTGTCAAGCTCGGCACGAACAAGTTTCCCCATCAATACAATACAACCAGCAATTACACAGCCGAAGCCGCTTTGATCATTAGCGGCCCCTTGGGAGTCAACACTAATACTGTGTCGATCACCGTCACGAATCAGACGAACGCGGCCACCGCGCCTGCGCCAGCCGCATCACCGTAGATCATTTGGCGCTGGCGGAGCGAGCCGTTGCTCCCAGTCGTCGGCGAATCGCAAATATTGGACGGGCGCAGGAGCGGTGTTTGGCGATTGGGGCCGTTGGAGGCAGCAGAAAGATTTTGGCAGGAAGGAGCAAGCCGTTATGAACGGAGATAAAGCTGTCAGCATAAATCCCCCCGCCGGGTCCAATTCGGGTTCAGCCAATTCGGACCAACGGGAATTGAAACCACAGGTAAGCGGAACCTATCCGGACGAGCTCGCCAAGCTCGAGCAGCAGTTGGTGGAGGGCCGCCAGAACAACTTGCCGAAGCCGAAGCCCGACGACCCGCCGCACGTGCTGGCGGGTTTGGCGCTTTCCGGCGGCGGCATCCGCAGCGCGACGTTCTGCCTCGGTGTGTTGCAGGCGTTTGCGCGCCGAAAGCTGTTGCAGCGGTTTGATTTTCTTTCGACGGTGTCAGGCGGTGGTTACATCGGCTCCTTTCTGGGCGCATGGATCAACCGTGCCGGCATGGAGGTGGTGCAACAGCAACTGCCCGACACCCAAAGCGAGCCGTTGCGTTTCCTGCGTGACAACGGCCGTTATCTCGCGCCCAACGGCGGGGCCGATATTCTAACCGCTGCCGCCACGCACCTGCGAAGCTGGTTCACCATCTGGCTCGTGCTGGGGAGTTTTGTCCTAGGCGGATTGCTAACGACAGAAGCGGTCAAGATTCTTGCGTTCCATGAGGCGTGGGAAATGTCGCTGGCCAGGGAAAAGGGATCGCCCGTGTTTTTGGCGGGCGACTTCAGTGGAGACTGCACGCCTCGGTGTCTCTTAAGAGCCCTCCATGACAAAGGTATAAAAATTCCCAAGGCACCGACAGAAATCGAGCGGCTCAATAAACTGCTGTTGGAGAGCAGCCTTTATGAAACGATCCGTCCTGAGGATGCCAGCCGTTTGATTGAAGAGGCGAAGCGTTTGCTGAAGGAGGCGAAGAGTCTGTCCAAGGAGGAGCGGCGTCTGCTGCGGCAGTTTCTCGCAAGAGCCGGGTTGAGTCAAAGCGTGGATGAACGCATCAGATTCAATCGGTTTGTTCTCGAGACTGTTTGCTCAAATGAATGCCCGAAAAAGAACAAATCTGCAACCGCGCCCACCGCAACTCTCGCTGGCGATTCCGTCAAGCCCCCCCCAAGCCCGGCGGAGCAAGTGGCCGATGCGGTGACGAAAGCAGGCAACGCTGTCGGCAATGCCGTCACAACATCATCGGCACCGAAGCCGTCGTTTTGGACGCGGGCGCAATCGCACATCAACGAGAGTCCGTTTTTCCGTCTGGCCGGCTGGGTGCTGTTGGTTTTTGCGTTGCCGCTGGCAACGGCCTATTGGTTCATCAATGATTGGAAGAAGCGATTGCCGCGCTGGCTGCTGCTGCTGTTTATCGGCCTCGGGCTCGGCGTTTGGTGGTATTTGGACAAGAGCGGAGCCGGTAGTCCGCAGCACCCGCACATCGCCGCCTTAAGATGGTGGCTCATCGTATCTACAATAGGCTACGGAGCCGTGTTCTTCTTCGCCCTGCTCGCGGCATGTCTCGGCTGGCTCGCAACATGCCCTCGCAAGTCCGATCCGGACGTGGTCCGCAATGACTGGAAGAAGCAATGGCCTCGTTGGCTGCTGCTGTTGATTATTGGCCTCGCGCTCGGCGTTTGTTGGTATTTGGACAAGAGCGGGGCCGGTAGTCCGCAGCACCTGCACATCGCCGCCTTAAGATGGTGGCTCATCGTATCTACAATAGGCTACGGCGTCGCGCTCTTCTGCTCCCTGCTCCCGATATGTCTCGGCTGGTTCGCAACATACACTCGCAAGTCCGATCGGGACGTGATCCGCAACCAGTTCACGGATGGGCTCGCCACTTCATTGAAGATCGCCGGTGCAATCGCGATTTTCGCCGTCCTTGACACGGTCGGGCAATCGCTCGCCACCGGCGTGGGGTGGTGGATGTCGGCCGCGGTGCTCCCGGCGCTGGCGGCTGCGGCGCAGTGGGTGCTGCCACGGTTGGCGGAGGCATCGAAGGGAAAGCTGCCGGGCTGGCTGTCGGCCTTGATGCTGCCGTTGGCCGCTGCGGTCGTCGTCTCCATCGCGCTTGGCATCCTCAGCATGACGGCGCATCGGATCGGCGGCGCGATAGCCGATCCCGTTCGGCTCAGCGCATGGGCAGAGTTCGGAGTTGCGGCAGGGGTCACGCTCCTGTTTCTTTTCGCCGGCTGGTGGCGCAATCATTGGTCGTGGGATTGGTTCGGCAATGGTGTGGTCGTCGCGTGTGTGCTCGCTGCTGGTGTGCTCCTCTTTGGCGAACTTCTTCTGGCGTTCGGCGGCGCCAAAATCAATATCGTCCAACAAGCTTTTGTCGTTGCGCTCGCAGCGTCAGTGACGTTGTTCGTCACTTGGATGCTCGGGATGGAGACCGCGTTCGTCAACGCATCGTCCCTCCACCGGCTTTATTCCTCGCGGCTCACACGCGCTTATCTGGGCGCGTCGAATCCGCAGCGCAGCGATCCCGCACATGCCGACGTCACGACCGCGATTTCGGGAGATCAAATCGAATACCCGGATTACCAGCCGCACAAGCGCGGCGGCCCTTTGCACCTGATCAACGCAACGGTGAACGAGACGTTAAGCGGCATTTCGAATATTGAGCAGCGCGATCGGCACGGTTTTTCGTTTGCGCTGGGACCATCTGGCGTCAGCGTCCGACCGACCGATCATGCCATTTTCGACACGCAACCATCGAACCCGTCGGAAGGGCACGCCTTCGTCCGGGGCGGCAAGGCCAAGGACTTCCATACACTCGCGATTACCACGGACGATCATGTCCAGATCGAGTTGCCGCCGCTGGGCCGGTGGGTGGGCATTTCCGGCGCGGCGTTCACCACAGGGTTGGGCGCGCGCACCAGCCTCGCGTTCAGTTTCCTGCTTGGTTTTTTCAACATCCGGCTCGGCTACTGGTGGGACAGCGGCGTGAATCCGTGGCAGCGCGCAGACGTGGCGAAACGCGCTGGTATAATCGTCAAGTTTCTCGACATGATCAGCGGCTGGTTTCCCGTCCAGACAGAGCTGCTCGATGAGTTCCTTGCTCAGTTTTACGGCCCGGCCCGGCGTTACTGGTATCTCTCGGACGGCGGCCATTTCGAAAACTGCGCCGTGTATGAGCTTATCCGCCGCCGCCTCCCGCTGATCGTCTGCTGCGATTGCGGGGCGGACCCGAAATATGAATTCGAGGATCTCGCAAATCTGGTGCGCAAGGCGCGCATTGATTTCAAAGCCGAGGTCGAATTCTGGAAAAAGGAAGAGGTGGAAGAAGTGGCCAAGCGGTGGCCAAAATTGGCCGGCGTTGTTGGCGCGCTCGACGAACTGAAGCCTGTCGGTGATTACGCCAAGAAACACGTCGCGATCGCGTGGGTGAAATACGACGAGGACAAGAGCCGCTCGTTGTTGGTGGTCATCAAACCGACGGTGAGCGAGGATATGCCGGTGGATGTGCTCAACTACCGCAAGACCGAGACTTCGTTCCCGCAGCAGACCACGCTCGACCAATTCTTCAACGAAGCGCAGTGGGAGAGCTATCGAAAGCTTGGTGAGTTCATTGGTGACAAGCTCTTTGGCGACGGCCAAGCTGGTTCTGACGCATGGAACGCGTTGGCGTCCCTGGCGAACCAACACCCGTACGCAGACAAGTCGCTGGAGGCCGTGCCTTGAGTCATGGTGCGGGATCAAACACGCAGGGGGTAGAGGTCTGCCGATAACCTCGTCCCGTTCTCTCCGTGTTTTCCCCGCCGCATCTTTTCAATTGTTGTTGGCTCCGTTGCAAATTGTAAACTGCATGTATCGCTTGTTTCACGTCATCTCGAAGGATACAACCCAACCGGAGAGTAAACTATGAAACATATCGTTCTGTGGCTGGGTTTGCTGGCGATGGCGGTGGCGCCGTCGCGCGGAGCTGAAGCGCCGAAGTTCTACGCCTACTGCGTCGAGGTCGGCGTGCCCGGCGTCAAACCCCGGCCCGTGTCCGAACAAGCCGCGCTGCTGCGCGACATCGGCTTCGACGGCGTGGGCTACTTGCTCTGGCTCGATGAGAACCTCGAACAAAATCTGAAAACCATCGAATCCTCAGGCCTTCAGGCTTATCTCCTGCAAACCGGCATCAACATTGACCCGAAAGCCGCCGCGCCTTTCGACAAACGCCTGCCCGATGCGATCCGCAAACTCAAAGGCCATTCCGTCACCGTCGTCGCCACCATCAACGGACTGAAACCGGGCGATCCCGCGGGCATCGAGCCGGCGGTCCAGGCGTTGCGCGCCCTTGGCGACATCGCCGCCGAAGCAGGCGTGCGCATCTCCGTTTATAACCACGTCAAGTGCTGGGCCGAGTCGGTGCCGTTCATCGTCGAGCTGGTCCGAAAAACCAACCATCCGCAAGTCGGCTTCAATTTCAACCTGTGTCATTGGGTGAAAGTCGAAGGCGCCAAGGACCCGCGGCCGTTGCTGCGCGAGAACGCGGCGAAGCTTTTCTGCGTCACGATCTGCGGCAGCGAAATCGGCGCGGCGCAGTGGACCAACGGCCTGATTCAACCGCTCGACAAAGGCATCTTCGACAACCGCGCGTTGCTGGCCACGCTCGACGAAATCGGCTATCGCGGCCCGGTCGGTTTGATGTGTTACGGCGTGCCCGGCGATGCCCGCGAACATCTCACGCGCTCGATGAAGGTCTGGAAAAGCTGGTTTGCGAAATAGGAATGGCAGGGACGGCGCGCTGCGCCGTTCGCCCGTCGTTCTCGGGTGGCAACCGCATTCGGACGCCGTAGCCTGGCGTCTCTACCAGGTTCACGGGAAGGCGGTTGGCTCGTGCTTGCCGAACGATCCCGTCTATCCATGAACTTTCCGATGCAGCCGAGCCGCGAGGTGGATCGCGACCTCCGGGCGCGATAGCCGTTGAGATGCGAAAGCATGGTGTTTGAGCCGGACGTCGCGCTTTTCAATCGCGCCTCTTTCTCCTGCCTGCGTCCATCGCGCCCGGAGGTCGCGATCCACCTTCGGCTTTACCGCCGCACGAGATCATGGCCCGGACGCGCCAACGCCGAGTTGGTGGAGTTCTCCCCACGTCGGCGGCCACACCTCAGTCATTCATCCACGATCAACTCCGGTTTTTGGATTCCGACCGTGACGGGGAAACGGCAAAAAATAACACGTTTTCTGGCGGACGGGGATTTTGTGAAGTAGCTTGTGCGCATCGTTGCAAGGAAGAAAGGATGAACATCCCGGTGCGGAAACGCTTTCTACGGGCACTGGCCGGCACGGTCAGCGCCCGGCCGTGGTGGTTTGTGATCGGAGGCGTGGCGGCGGCGGTGGCGGCGTTGGCCTATGCGCAGCACTCCCTGCAGTTCCAGAGCAGCCGCAACGATCTTCTTGGCCATAAGGGCGAATACATCCGGCTGCTCGAAAACTACAAGCGGGAATTCGACGGTGACGACGATTTCGTCATCGTCGTGGAGGGCGAGTCGCCCCTGCGCAATCGTGAGGCCGTGGACGCGCTGGCGAAGGCGTTGGTGGCTCGCGAAAGCGGTTCTTCGCCGGCCGGCGCGGGCGGCGAACGGACGTTCCAAGCGGCGGACGTGTTTTACCGGCTCAACTTCGACGCGCTGCGGCCGCGGCTGCTGTATTTTCTCGAAGCCGAGCAACTGGACGCGATCCGCAAGGCGTTGCGCGACGCCCAGCCGCTGCTGGCGATCTCGCAGAACAAGCCGCGGCTGGACACGTTCCTGGACGTAATGACCGCGATGGTCACGCGCATCGGCTCGGTGGACGAGACGCGGCGCCGCCAGATGGAGGGGTTTTTGCCCACGCTCGGCCACATTGTCACGCGCATGGCCGAATTCCGTCCGGATGCGGATCCGTGGGGCACGGTGTCGCCGTGGTTCGGCGCGCTGGTTGGCCCGGCCCTCACCGGCGAGGCGGCGGCGCAGTTGCGCTGGCGCGGCTACAACGTGTATCGCGATGGCCGCGTATTCGTGATGACAGTCCGGCCTTCGACCGACTCCGCATCCAACAAGACCGAAGCGCACGCCGAGATGATTGCCCGGCTGCGCCGCGCCATCGAAAAAGTCCGCGCGGCCTTTCCACAACAGCGGATCAGCCTGACCGGCGAACCGGTGTTGGGCCACGACGAGATGATGACGGCGCGCGACGACACGGAGCGCGCCACGTGGTTGACGGTGTTGCTGGTGGGCGCATTGTTCGCGTGGAGTTTTCGCGAGATGCTTCGGCCGTTGCTGGCGTTGGCGGCCACGTTGCTGGTGGTGGCTCTAAGCCTCGGTCTGGCCACGCTGACCGTGGGCCACCTCAATATCATTACCGTAACCGTGGCGGTCATGATCGTCGGCCTGGGCATGGACCTCGGCATCCAGTTGATCGCGCGCTACGAAGAGGAACTGGCGCGGCACGGCGAGCGGTCGGAGGCGGCGCGGGCCGCCATCGAACAAGCCGGCCCGGCCATTACCACCGCGGGCGCGGCCAACGCCGCAGCGTTTTTCGCGATGTGTCTGAGCGGTTTTCACGGCGTGAAGGAACTGGGCGTGATCGCCGGCGGCGGCATGTTGGTGGCCACGCTGACCATGCTGACGGTGCTGCCGGCGTTGTTACTCGTGGTCCACCGCCGTCGCGAGGCGACACACCTGCCGCCCGCGCAAGCCATTGCGGCGCGCGTCGAGCAGCAGTTGCTTCGCTGGCCCGGCGTGACGCTGCTCCTTTGCGCGGCGCTCACGGTCGGCGCGGTCTGGATGGCCGTGCGCGTGGGGGTCGACTACAACGTGCTGAACCTCCAGTCGCTCGGGCTGGAGGCGGTGGATACCGAGATACGCCTGCTGAAAGCCGACGCGCGGGCGACGATCTACGCCGCCGCAATCTGCGACGACCTCGATTCGGCGCGGGTGCTTCAGAAGAAACTGGAATCGCAACCCGCGGTGGCCGGCGTTGTCAGCCTCGTGTCGCTGATGCCGGAGCGCCAGACGGAGAAGGCCGCGATCATTCGCGACATCCAGCAAACGCTCGGGACCGTGCGGTTCCGATACGATCGGGCGCAACCGCCGGCGGCCGACAACGTGTTGCGCCTGGTGAACGAAATACGATTGCGATCCAGGCGGCTGTTGTCCAACGGACAGAACGGCAAGGTGGACAAAACCGCCATCACCCGCTTCGCGGATGCGCTGGATCGGGACTGGAAAACCCTCCAGTCGGAAAACGAAAAGGAGCTGACGCCGCGGCTGATGGGTTACCAGGGGCAGTTGTTTCACGAACTGGAAGACCTGCTGAAGTTGGTGGCGGAACAACGGACCGACCATCCGATGACGCTGGAGGAAGTGCCGGCCGAGGCGCGGCGGTTGATGCTTGGCCGCACCGGCAAGCTGCTGCTGCGCGTATTTCCGCGCGACAATATCTGGGAGCGGGAGCCGCTGACGGAGTTTGTGCGCGAGGTGCGCACCGTGACGCCGCAAGGGACGGGCGTGCCGATGGAGCTTTACGAATTTGTGGACCAGCTCCTGAAAGGATACCGCGACGCCGCGCTGTGGGCGCTGCTGGCGGTGGCGGCGCTGGTCCTGCTCGATTTCAAAAACTGGCGCGCAATGGCGCTGGCGTTGTTGCCGGTGCTGACCGGCATGGCGTGGATGTTCGGCGTGATGGCGCTAACCGGGATGCAGTTGAACCCTGCCAACATCATGGTGCTGCCGTTGCTGGTCGGCATCGGCGTGGCCTATGGCATCTATATCGTCCAGCGCTACCGCGAAGACCGTTGTGCGGAATTCTGCTGCAAAAGTACCGGCCGGGCCGTTGTGGTCAACGCGCTGGTGACAGCCATTGCGTTCGGCAGCCTCATCCTTGGCGCGCACCGCGGCGTGCGCAGCCTCGGATTGCTGATGACGCTGGGCGTGGCGGCCTGCGCGTTGGCCGCGCTGGTGTTGCTGCCGGCGCTGCTGGAGCTGGCCCGGCGCAAACAATGGCGGATCTGACACCACGAACGGCCTTTTTCACGCACAGCTTGGGGAACGCCGTTTGTATCTCCATGCCTCACGGCAGGAAGGTTTTCTTCTTCAGCTTGTCGGGGAGATGTTTTTCCAGGACGCCAGCAGATGCGCCGCGTTCTCCATCTCTGAGCCAGTGCTGTCCACTGGCGCTACAAGCGGAATCACGGAATCTTTTTTGCCGTCTCTTCAAGCCGGTTCAGCAAGGCGGGGTCGGTCACATTCCTGGTGCGGATGTTCTGAACAATCATCGCCGCCTCCCTGAGATTCTGTTGTTTCTGCATTTGTTCGGCCGACGCGCTCCCCGCCTTGGTGGTGTCGGTGAGCAATAGTTCCGCGAACTCCAATTCGGTAAAACCGCGCGTCGGCTCGCGGAGCTTGCTTCCCCACACGGCGCGCCAGGAACGCATGCCGATCAAACCTTTGCCAGCCTTCGCATCGCTGCGAGCCTGCAAAAAACCCGGCAGCGCCCGGGGAGGAAGCGATTTCATCCACTCGTCAGCCTGAACAGGGCCTGTCGTCATTGAGGGACTGAAAGGCCGGGTCAGGCTCGCCGTGGAAATACTGGATGGAAGAGCAGGAGTTGGAGCAGGAGCGGGAGTGGAAGGAACTGAAGGAGCTGAAGTGCCCGGCGTAAAGGGTATTGGGGGAAGCTTCGCCAGGCTGGCTTGATACTCGGCGATGGCATCGGTCACCAAGACCAACCGGAACCCCCCGTTGACAAGTATGTTGCCGGACATGACGGCCCTGCGGGATCCCGACGCGAGATCGTTGGGGACGTCGCGACACGAACCGCCGCGCCACACGCGCTCGGAACCGGAATCGGGGCCTTGCGGGTCTTGCTGCGAGCCGGCGGGATACGGTCCATACCAATCGCAGCAAAACTCCGCGACGTTGCCGTGCATGTCATGCAGACCCCACGCATTCGGCTTCCTGGAGCCGACCGGATACGTCGAGTTGTTGCGGGCGTCGGCGCCACGGATGGCAAAAGCATAACACCCAAATCCCTCCAACCTGCCTTCGTCATCGCCGTAACAAAACTTTGTGGTGCTGCCGGCGCGGCAGGCATATTCCCACTGCGCCTCGGTCGGTAATGAGACCTTCACGCCGGACAGTTTTTCATTCAACTTGGCCACAAAGCTCTGGCTGGCATCCCAGCTAATATTCTCCACCGGATACTTGTCGCCTCTGACCAGACTGGGGTTGTTGCCCATGACCGCCTGCCATTGTTGTTGTGTCACTTCGAACTTGCCCATGTAAAACGCCTTGGTGAGGGTGACTTCATGCTTTTCGTTTCCCTCGCCCATGGAGAACTTGCCTGGCTGAATGAGGACCAGGTTCATCGTCACACCACCGCCAAGGCCCATCGACAATTCCCGCGGCCACGGCAGCGCGGCGGCCTTTGTGCGGAAGTCGGCCATGCGCGGGTCGGCGGGGATCAACTGCTCCAGTTGGCCCAACGTCCAATGGACTTGGAGCCAGTCGCCCGAACGGAGAGCGGCTTCCATTTGCGCCACGACAGGCCCGGACTTGGAAAGGTTCGCCTTCGTCCGCGCTTGAGCAATCAGTTCCTTGAGAGCCGTTGTCGCGGCGGCAAACTGCTCTGCGGCCTGCCCCGGGTCTTTTGTCGCCAGAGCCGCAGCCGACTCCGCCTGTACTTTTACCTTCGCCAATTCACCGATGGCTTGTGGCTCCAACGACAACGCCTCTGCTGCTGGCAACTGTTTGTTCCACTTGGCGCGTGAAACCTCAATGCTGTAAAGTTTCCCGGCGTCGGTTTGCGCGGCCTTGAAACCCTCGATGGCGCGGGTATAAAGCTCCCTGGCTTTGACGAATTCTTCACGGGACAAAGCCGTCTCACCCTCTTTCTCGCAGCTCACGGCGGTGAGGAACGACTCGGGCCGTGCGTCGGTCTTGAACGCCGCCATAGCCGTCAACCGCCCGGTCTCGGCTTCCCTCTTTTTGGCGTATGCGTCACGCGAGGCATCGATGCCCATGAGCCGTTCGCCTTCAGCCTGCGCGACCTTGTACCTGTCGGTGGCATGGGCAAAGAGTTCCTTGGCTTTCTCGAAATCCTCCCTGGCCAGCGCCGCCTCCGCCTCTTTCTCGGCGTTTGTGGCAATGGCGAACGCCTCCGGCCGTGCATCGGTTTTGAACGCCGCATTGGCCGCCGCTTTCGCGGCTTCGGTTTCCTTCTTTGCGGTGAGCGCGGGGCGGGCCGTCTCGGCGCGCATGAATTTTTCGGCTTCGGCTTGCGCGGCCTTGTAACCGGTGATGGCGCGGGCAAAGAGTTCCCTGGCTTTCTCGAAATCCTGCCTGGCCAGCGCCGCCTCCGCCTCTTTCTCGGCGTTTGCGGCAGTGACGAACGACTCCGGCCGCGTTTCGACCTTGAATGCCTCGTCGGCGGCCGCTTTCGCGGCCACAACGCTGTTCTTTTCGGAGAGCGCAGCCTCGCGTTTCGTCTGCATGGCCGCCTCGATGCCCACCGCCTGCCGGTAGCATCTGCGCGCCTCGGCGAACGAGGATAGCGCCTTGACGTAATTTTTGGCTTCCAGCGCCTCGCCGCCGGTCTTTTCCAAACTTTCCCCGCGGCGCATGATCTCCTGCAGATAGGGAGCCTCGGAGGACTTGATCTGGCCACGGGCGGTTCGCATGTGCTCGCGCGCCTCGACGGCATTTTCCTGGGTGGCTGCAAGTTCCTTTTCCTCGCGGCCGCAGCCGGCGGCCAGCAGGAACAGAACGGTTAGAAAAAGAGTGGCGGACCAGGCAAGGATTTTTGCAACCGGATTGCGACCCTTGTGTTGTCCGCCACCCACAGCGCGAGCCGTCATTGACCCGGCCATGGGACGGGCGGGCGTGGACATTGAAGAAGAGATGGCGGGGATTGCACTTTCGCAGCGAACAGTTTTCTCAGGCATGGCATGAACATCCAGTAGATCATTACAAACTCTGTAATGATGTTCGTCAGATGGCGGCCCGACCATCCGGTTGCCTCCGAGACCTACGCGGCCCCGAACCCTTGCTGCGTTGGAGAACAGTGATCTCCAACAGTCGCCAGACAACCAAGAAAAACGGTTTGCGTCAAGCAAACGTGTCACAGGAAGCGGTCTCGAAGAACGACGCAAGTATCCAGCCGGTTATTTGTGACTGCGGGAGCGAAGACTCCCGCCCTGGCTTCACGGCAGGAACGTCTTCTTCTTCAACTTGTCGGGAAGATATTTTTCCAGGACGTAGTTGAGGCCGTGCTTGGCGAAGGCCTGTTGCTCGATGCGGACGCCCATCTTGAGCATCTGCTCGATCGCCTTCTGCCACTCCGGGTAGTGCCGGATGAACGGGTCGTTCTTGAGCGCGTCCTGCGCGCGCTTGATGTCCACGTCCTCCAGCGGATGCGTCGCGTCCTCCAGGTCGTAATCAATGATGTCCTGCGGCGTCACGCCGAGGTAGTGGACCTGCGGGACGCAGAAAAACCTGTTGATGTGCGCGGACTGGCCGGAACCGACCTTGAGCGTGCGGTAGATGTTGCCGTAGCCGTAAGGGTCGCCGTCGGTGAACGCCAGCACCGGCAGTCCCTGGTCGTCGGCGAGCCGCCGGATGAACCGCCGGCAGGCGCGCGTCGGCACGCCGCTCATCGAGATGAGGATGCAGTGCGCCGTCTCGTAGTAGCGGTGGTGGACGAGACGCTGGAAGAGCGAGCTGGTCTCGACGGCGAGGACAAACTTCGCCTTCGTCTCGAACTTCAGGTGCTCGACCTGGCTGGGAATGCTCCACGCGCCGGTGCCGAGCTTGGCGCAATTGATGCGAATCTCCTCGTGCGTGGCCGGGTCGCGGTCAATCACCATCAACGGGCCGGTGACCTCGCCGCCGCGCTCCTCGGGGATGTAGCCGAGCTGCTCGCGGTTGACGCCGAGCATCGCCTCCATGTCGTCGAGGAGCGAGTCGCTCTCCGGCTGCTCGTCGAAGCGGCACTCGCCCCAGCTCTTGGCGTTGTAATAGACCTCGCGTTTGCCGGCGATGTCGTCTTTCAGGAGCAGGTCGTTCTTCGTCGTGGCGAGCAGGCGCACCGATTGGGCGAAGGTCTTGACGGTGTTGTAGGTGAGCGTGCGCGTCGCCTCCTTGCCGATCATCTCGAAGTAGCCCTTCTTCGGGTCGTATTTGACGTTGGAGAGCGAGCGGATCGGGAAACGCATCTCCGGCTTCCGCGACTTGCGGATGATGTCGGTGTGGACTTCCACCGCCACCTCGTCAATGCGCTTGGCCGCGTCCTTCTTGGAGATGACGCGCGGCGCGGCGCCAGCGGCGGGTTGGGTATCTACCGGTTTGGTCTTCTTCATTTTGGTTATCAGCCCAAAAATCTCTCAAACTCCCCGCCCAGCAGCAATTTGACATCGCGCTCGATCTCGGCGTCGGTGAGCTTCCAGCCGGCGGTCAGCAGGTCGCCGTATTTGTCGGTGAGCACGCGCGTCAGGATCTTGCGGAAGTGATCCCACTTGTAGATGAGCTGGTCGAGAATGCGGCAGTCGGAATGCTGCGGCGTCACGCTCAGGCCGAGCGTCTCGATCCGCATCCGCGTCATCTCCTCGATGAGGCTGGGGTTGTTGAGGAACCACCAGCAGCCGAAGATGTGGAGGTTGCGGAACTTTCGTGCGGCGATGCAGAGCGAATGCTGGTTCTCGCGCGAGAGCATTGTGACGAGGAATTTGTTGTCGGGGTATTTCGCGCAGAGGTTCGCAACGGCCTCCACGGACGACGGCTTCACAACGCCGTCGCCGGCAAGCCGCAACGCCGGATTCACCTGCCGCGTCACGCCAATCATCAACGCGAACGGAATGCCGTGCTCGCGGCAGTGCGGCAGGATGCAACGCTCGATGAGCTGGCCGCACGAGGAATTGTCCGGGAACGCAAAATCCGGCGTCAGCGACACGGCGCAGTAAAGCGGGTTCATGCGCTTGGTCCAGTCGGCAAGGAAGCGGCGGACTTCGCTGGCGGTCTTGTCGTTGATCTCCGCCTGCACATCGTAGCCGAACTCGCGAAGCTTCGGCGCGTTCGCCTGCCAGCCCATCAGGATTTCGTCAATGCGCAGCGCCGCCCGGAACCGCTCGTCGCGGGCGAACGTCTTCTTCCACACCGGCTGCTCCAGCGCGTCGAACGGGTTGTTGGTCATGACGGCGCGCCGGACGCGGGCCGTGTCGAACACGCGCGTGACGAACCGCTCCGGCGTCCAGCGCTTCAGTTCCTTGCGGACGGCGGCGAGGTCGCGCTTCTTCACGTCGAAGCCGAGCGCGTTCAGGCAGGTGATCACACCGCGGCAGGCCTCGGAGATCGGCGTCTTCTCAATGAAGAGCCGCTGCCAGACCAGATCGGCCTGCTGCGTCTTCGGCAGTTTCCAGAAGTCGTCATACGGAATCGCGTCGGCGCGCAACACCTCGGCGACGAGATAATGATAGGTCAACAGTTCATCCACGCCCCAGAGCAGCAGCGGCCCGAATGCCGGGTCGTACAGGTGCGTGTGGATGTCGTAAACCGGCGTCGTCTCGACGATCCGGCGGATGGTGGCTGGCAGCGTTCCCTTGGTGATGACGGTTTGTTTCTTCATGGTGGGTCTCCAATCGCGGCTTACGTTTGCAGGTGCGTGCGCTCGAGCATCGTCTTGAGCTTGGTGATGATCTTGTGCTCCTCCTTGTCGTTGAGACTGAGGATTTGCTTCAGGCCGAGCGCCAGGTGCGGCAGGTAAAGCTGGATGTAGTCGCGCTTGCGCTGCGCCTCAAGGTCGCGGCGGCGGCGGCTGAGAAAAACCGAGAGCCGCCGGCCCAGTTCCTGCAAGCCGAGCGTAAGCTCGCGAATGATTTCATCGTAGCTGGCGATGGCTTCCTTGCTCTCGCTGGTGAACGGCACCCAGACGCTCGCCATGTGGACAAAGAGAGTCAACGGCCCCATCGGGAGCTGGCCGCGCGGCTGGCTCAGGCCGTAGTTCTTCCAATCCACGCCGACGACGGCCTTGGAGATGGAGCACGCGCCCTGTTGGTAAAGTAAAGGCACGCGGTTGGCGAAGCGGAGCAGCCGGATCGGTTCTTCGGCGGTCTGGCCTTCGCCGCCACGCTCCGCGCTCGACGCTTTACGCTCCGTGCCCTTCGGCTGGCCGGGCGTGGTGTAGGCGATGCCCAGCTCGATCTGGAACGGGTTGCCGCGATACACCGACGGCGCGCGCGTGACGGCGTCGTAATAGCTGGCCTGGACCTCTTTCTTCAAGCCCGCGAGAATCTGCTCCTCGCCGATGGGCGAAATGCAGTCCAGCGGCGGATTCATGAGCTTGGTCTCGGCGATGGCTTTGTAAAGATTCTCGCTCTCGCGAAACGCGACGTTGCTGGGCCGCGAGGTCGGCTCCAGGCCGGCGCGCTGGCAAATCTCCACCGCGGCGCGGTCGCTGACGCGGCTGAACTCGGTGTGCAGGAACGACCGCACGTTGCGCGCGCGGGAGTTCTTCAGCAATTGCATGAGCATGCCCAACTCGATGCCGTGCGGGTGAGGTTTGATCTCCTTGGGCTGAAACGGCAGCAGTTTGGTGCCGCGCTCGAAGACGATCCAGTCGGGTTCCGGATTTGGGGTTTCGGGTTTCGGGTTTCGGGTTTCCGGCGCAGCGACCTGGCCTTCGGCGACGGGCGCAGGCTTCTCCTCCTTCGGCAGCAACCAGAGGCGGTAGCGGAAAGTGACGTGCGGGTTGGCGATGGCGCAGGCCTGGATGTATTCGTCCACGCTCTGTCGGCCGCGCTGGTAGGTCGCCTCCAATTCGATCTCGACGCGCGTGCCGTGGTGCTGGTCCCAGTTCACCTCGTTGTCCTTGACGATGTGCGGCTCGTTCTTGCGCGTGTCAATCTGCAGCTCGTAGTAATGCGCCTTCTTCTTCGGGCCGATCTTCGAGGTGATCTTGGTGGAAACGCCGGTGGTGAGCTGGCCATACATGCCGGCGGCGGAGATGCCGATGCCCTGCTGGCCGCGGCTCATGCGCAGCCGGTGGAATTTCGAGCCGTAGAGCAGCTTTGCGAACACCTTCGGGATTTGCGCCTTCACGATGCCCGGGCCGTTGTCGGTGATGACGACGCGGAAACGGTTTTCGGCGACCTGGATCAACTCAACGATGACTTCCGGCAGGATGCCGGCCTCCTCGCACGCGTCGAGCGAATTGTCCACGGCCTCCTTCACCGTCGTCAGCAGCGCCTTGCGGGCGTTGTCGAAGCCGAGCAGGTGGCGGTTCTTGAGGAAAAATTCGGAGACGGAAATCTCCCGCTGCTTCTTGGCCATCACCTCGGCAGCGTTCTGCGGCTCCTCCGCAGCGGGCGCGGCCTCGGCAGCGGCCGCCTCAGCGGCAGCGGTCTTTGTAGCGGCGGTCTCTGACCGCCGTTTCTCATCGTCCTTGCCTTTTCGGCGGCCAGAGACCGCCGCTACAGGTTTGACGAGGGCGGCCGGCGCTGCCTTTGGTTTCTCCTCGCGACCCTTCTTACCGGCGGCAGTTTTCTTGCCGGCCTTCTTGACGTGTTTCTGAACAGTTCGACTCATGATTCAAAGCGAATGTTACCACAAACGGCGGTTCCTTTATGCCAAGCCCGCGGCGGCAAGACAATCTTTTGCTCGCGGGAACAAGCGGGCGCATCTTTGCACACGCGCCACGATCAAGCCCCAGAGGTAGGGCGAAGTGTCCCCGCTGAGCCGTAATCGCTCACGTTCCAAAAGTCGCGGCTCGCCAGGGACGGCTCGCCCTACCCAACGGGCGTTCCCAAAAGCAGGCCAACTCTGAAAGAAATCTCTCCAAAAGTCGTCGTCCGTTTTGGAGCGGCGATCTCCAGATCGCCGAACCATCGTGGAATCCAAACGATTCGGCGATCTGGAGATCGCCGCTCCGGGGCTTTTGCAGAGGTCTCCGTTGGAGTTGAATGAGTCTGGGGATGGTTTCCCGGCGCAGGCCGGAGGACCGGCCAACCCCGGGCTGAGCGATTTCCACCCCGTTGGGATGGGTCGGCAGGACACACCTCCATCAGGCGAGCGATTTTACCTTGACATGTTAGAGAAATATGCTACGTTTCTCTTGACGTACAAATCCACCCCAACACCCCCAAGGAGAATCCCATGAACAAAGGACAGTCCAAACACATGACGCCGAAACAAATCGCGGCCAACCGCCGCAACTCCCGCCGTTCCACCGGACCCAAAACGCCGCAAGGCAAGGCCCGCTCGCGCCTGAACGCCCTCCAACACGGCATCCTGGCCCGCGAGGCGGTGCTCCAGGGCTTTTGGATCAAGGAATCCCCGCGCGAGCTGGAGGCGTTGCACCGGCAGTTCTGGCGGCAGTGCGCGCCGGTCGGCG
>Ga0114951_10000094_pt1 | contig 117206 bp, 136 predicted proteins | sample AM7aDNAmetaG_FD_88677 | JGI IMG/M metagenome (GOLD analysis project Ga0114951, IMG submission 88677) | Freshwater microbial communities from Finland to study Microbial Dark Matter (Phase II) - AM7a DNA metaG | ecosystem: Environmental > Aquatic > Freshwater > Lake | place: Finland: Lake... | reverse complement strand
TATTAATTTTTCTAAACCGAATCATTCAAAATTTAAAAAAAGTTTCAGTAATTTAACTCTTAAAAGGAATAATTAACATTCGAATCCTCGGCTTGGGCGCCGATTTATTCTTGGTTCAGATTTTAAATGCAGTTGACAACTCAATATTCCCTTTTCATAAACGATAAATCAATTTAACCACAAAAAGAGCTGTATGGATCAGACCAACGAAATTCCTTGTGTTGCTTGCAAATTTTGGAATGGAAAACGGAAAAAATTATCATGTAACCCCCAAAAATGCACGGATATATCCACATGGCTTCTTGAGCATATTCCGCAGATAAGTGATGAAACATTTCACATGCAAGGGCATCTTCCCGAAATCGCAATTCAATATGTAGTGTAGTATAGGTCAAATTCCAAGTGTTCGGTACCCCGAATATTTTCCTGCAGGTTTATTATTTCCCAATCCTAACTTTCTAATGTAAACAATTTTTTTGAGCGCTTAACTTTTGAAATACAAGACTCTGCATCATACAGCCAAGCAAATCGACCATTTAATAGACAACTACATACAATCAAGCGGAACCTTGTTTATCCCCCAAGAAGACTTAAAAAACCTGATTTTGAATAATTTTCCCGATTTATACGTCAAAGATTTTGGCTGGCACAAGATTGTCTTCGGCATCCGCTCAACAGACCAGAAAGTAGTGATTAAGGTGGGCACCAAAAAAAGCATCGAAAACGACCACCGAGCCTACAAGCGGGTTCCCGAAAGCATGCGTCACCAACTGTTTGCTAGAATATTTGGTAACAGCAAATACTGTTTGGTGCAGGAATACGGGTTTGCAGCACAGGTTTCTCAAGAAGAACTGGCTAGCATAAGAAAAACTGTGTATAGGTACGGTGTTTTTGATGTTAAAGCTGCAAATTTGGTGAGAATCGATGGGCACCTGTAGATTATCAGTGTGAACGTGGCGCCGTTTCCGCTTCCCACCGTTTGGAGGATGGTTGATGAAGTGAAGCTGAAACTTCCTAAACGATTGATGTTACCGCTTAAAAAAATAACCAGAATGCTCTGCAATAGATAAATAGGAAAAAAATGTTTAGGTTTTAACTTGTTTTTTTGGGTGCTTGAATTCAACGTACACGATGAATCCTGCGCCGACTGGCTCCGAAAGCCGCTATTGTCTCGATGGATGATTCAGGGAGCACCTGTATGTATCCTAAGATGTAGACGTTGGTTGAGAGAGTTAGCTAGTAGGATGTTCCGATTCCGATAAGGTCCTGCGTTGCGGGGTCTGTGATGTCTACGTATCTTTGGGGCCAGATGCTTTGGGTGGATGCTTCAACCGCGATGGTTGAGCCTATGAGGGTGTCTGAGGGCACGGTTACGTTTACTTGTGCTTTTCCTTGGCTGTCCGTGAATGCTGACGCGGGTATGACGTATGTTGAGTTCAGAAGTTGTGTTTGTCCGTTAAAGTTCAGTGTTGCGTTGAAGAGTACATGAACGTTTGCTCGCGGCGTTCCCGCTGAGGTTGTCAGTTGAGCGGTAAAGGCTACGGTTTGTCCAGGGTTTGCTTGGATAGCGGACATGTTGCTTGAAATTGGTGAAACCCCGTGGAACTGGTCACCCTGCCGAACGACGTCTTTGCCCCATGCTTGAGCTGCAATAGCGTCGCCTGCGCTGTCGACGGATGTGTCTAGCCATGATTCGCGGTAGTAGTTGGTTCCTCGAGTATGGTTGAGCAGTTTTCAAATTGCTACTTGGTCGGCGGCTGCGTCGTTGTTGCTAGCTGCTTGGTTCCAAGTGAGTAGGTAGCTTACTGCTCGCCACTCTGCGTTGTCTGCGGCAGGTGTTAAGGATGCAGGGTAGGTGCCACCTACAGAGATGACGCGGTCAAAATCCATACAGTAACTGGTGGTTTGGACTGGATTCGATGTGCCATCGGTTAGGGTTATGGGGATTTCTCCAACATAGTAGCCGCCCAGCGAGAGTTCCTTGTTGCCGTTTGTTTGGCTGAAGGGGTCATTTATGTAAACTGAAATGGTTGAGTCTGCTTTGACGGTTGCGCTGTAGGCTAGTGCTGTGGATGCGAGCAGGATTAATGTCAGGGCGTATATTGATACTTTTTTTATATGACACATCTCTTAGTATAGAAAGAGTCGTATCATGACACTTCATGTAAGCAAGCCTTCAATACCCGACATGAGTCGAAAACCGAAATACCACAAAATTTCACAAAAAAACAGGCGTTTTAAGCATTTTCATGCAGAAAAAACATATGAGAGAACAACAAGATAATTATTCAGAATGACGCTCCTCCAAAAGCCCCAGAGCACCCAAAAACCCAGCAACTGGCTAGTCGACATCATACAAAAAGTCAACAGCAGCGCACTCGAGCAACAACAAATCATGACTAGAGGCAGAAACGACAGCCTGTGCGTGTTATGCAAGGGAGCAAGGGCACTATGCGGCAAAACCCGCTGTCCAATAATGGTCAAAGTCAACTATTTCCTCAAAAGCGTTCCGCTCATGTTCTCCGAAGACATCAATGGCATGTCTCCACCCAGCGTTTTTATCGGAAGAATCGGCTACCCCAACGTTTATGCTGGACCGCTCGTTCCGCCCGTACACGAAGACACAGGCATTTATGATTTGCCTGAGCGGTGGTTTGGGAAGTCGATGGATGAGATCGTGGGTTTTCGCAGTCTTCTTGTGCGTGGTAAACACAGGGTTAACGTGCAGAAATTCGCGGATGGAGGCAGAATCTTGGATCAAACGCGGGAGTTAGCTCTCGCAGACAGTTGCGTTGACATCGAATTGAATCTCACTAAAAAACCGCGGGGCTCCATCTACCTTGACGATGATGTGCAGCCTTTTGGTCCTTCGGCGCCCATCCGAGATCTCCATGTGGGCAACGCTCGCTACGACACAAAAATCGAGAAAGCCTACTACGACACGGATTTGAAGGCAACAAACGCGGTAGTGGAACTTTACAATCGCGGTGTCTTGGTTTCCAAGATTCAGAAGGCTTTCAGCGTCGGCGCATTTGGCGTAGAGAAGAAACGTCGTCTGGTGCCAACGCGCTGGAGCATCACAGCCGTCGACGACATCATCTCCAAGAACCTGCGGGAAAAAGTCAAGACGTTCCCCGAAATTAACGAGTACCGAGTCTACGAATCCATCTACATGGATAACGTGTTTGAGATTCTGATGATTCCTGGGCAGTGGAGTTACGAATCCATGGAGGCATGGTACCCGGGCACTGTTTGGAACCCCACTGGCCAGAACATCGTCATCTTCTCGGATTGGGAAGGCAACAGCGGACGCACGACATACGCAGCGATTGGCGGCTGCTACTACTCGGCGCGTTTAGCCATCTGCGAGCAGCTCCAGAAGGAACGGCGCCAAGCCACAGCCATCGTTTTGCGTGAAGCCAGACCAGGCTACATCATGCCCATCGGCGTTTGGCAAGTCCGCGAAAACGTCCGAAACGCCATGCACCAGAAACCCTACATGTTCAAGAGCTTAGCCGAATCTCTACAGTTCATCGGCGGGAGGTTCGAGATTCCAATGCAGCGGTGGATACTCCAAAGCGAACTGTTAAAGAAGGCGCTGTTTCAGAGGCGGATAAGCGATTTCTTCTCGTCTAAACCGCCTGCTGCACAAGCATAATATACCAGGTTTTATCCCCTAAGACTGGGAAATCTATGCCATATACGATCCATTACAATTTTAGCCAACATTTCGCGGTTCCTGCAAAGGTAGCTTTCGAGTGGTGTATTGATTATCAGCCTGAAGACCATGCTTTGATGGGTGAAACCAACACTAAACGAGAAGTCATTTGGCTAACAGAGTGCACTGCAATTTTGAAAGAGACTTTCCACATGGACAGCGGCATTGTGGAAAAACAAAAGCTCGTACACCTCTACCCCAATCGACTGTCATGGGTTTCAACGCATCTGTCGGGTCCAAACAAATATTCCCAATTCATCTATCAAATTACCTCAGAAAGCGAGATGGCGTCGCGGTTAGATTTTAATGCCCAGCATTTAGAGCCCCAAGGAAACCTCAGCCAAAAAGACCTCAAATTATTGACTGACAAATTATGTGAAGAAGATTCCGAGCTCTGGAAGCTTTTGGCTAAAGCAATGGAAAGGGAACTTAGCAAATAGGCGCTTGCCCAGCTGAACCAGACTTCTGATTGGTTAAGGGAAGGCAAATTTTAAAACAGCTGTCCACTATACCATGATTGATTCCATGTTGTCCCCTGCCATAAAACGGTCAAGTTTGCCCTTTTCAAACCAACGAACCAGCGCGTCTGGGGTTGAGGCGGCAGCTGTTTTCGCCGTTGCAGAGTTTGAACGAAGCAGGGGCGGCGGCTTAATATCAAGGCAGCCTGAAGAAAAACTCGTTTACCTGATGAAAACAGGCTATCCTTTGTGGCTTTTCCCAAAGAACGATTCAGCCCTCGTTTTTGATGGTTTAGGCAACGCCAGCCACAGCATCTCTTACCTCGAGATGCCTTCTGCGAAGAACTTCATCGAGAGTTTGGTGGTTAATTCGGCTCCAAGAGAAAAATACTCCGCCTTTCTCTTTGACCACAGCAGTTACTTTCAGCAGTCCACAAAAGAGAAGCAGTTTGTTTTGAGCGGTTTAATCGTGGACTTGGATTTTAAGAGCGAGTTTAACGTTTACCGCGAAGAAGCTACGGAATTGTCGGCGCAGGCAGATGTTGCTTTGCTTTCGCCTGTCCTCGTTGAATCCAATATTTCCGCCATACTTTCTGAGTTTGACAACCTGCAATCTGCGCTAAGAGAGGAGACTGAAAAACTAGCAGAATGCAAAACACTTGTGAACAAGACCACGAGCCAGTACTTAACCGAGCTCGATTATGAAGCGTCGGCAGACAAGGAGGAGGCAGACGCCAAAATCAGGGCCCAAGAAGAACTCGTCAACCCAAAAATAGCCAAACTAAAGAAGGATTACAAACTCAAAATAAAGAACACGACAAAAAGTTTTGACACAGAAATTGGACGATTACAGAAACAGAAAGCAAAAGCCCTCAAATCTATCAAAACCCGAGAGAGAAAAATAAAGCTCTACCAGCATGAAGCTAAAGCCCAAGCGGTACAGAACCACATCGCTTACGAGAAGCGGTGGAAGGAGAAAATCAAGAAAACCCAGAAGGAACTCGATGAACTTAAAAAAGAATTAAAAAACGTTGAAAACAACATTAAAAAGATGAGCAAACAAAAAGCTGAGGAAATTTCAAAGTTAAATTTTGGGCTCGACACAGAAGTTAAGTTTGCTCAACAGCCCCTGCTGGACCTTGAAGCCGCCCGCGACGCTAAAATCCGCGTTTTCAAGCTGGAAACCGAGAAGCTGCTTAATCTAGCGAGACCGGTGCTTGAAGGCTTGGACAGAAGCGTCGAGCAGCAGAAAGGTACTTGGGCTAATTTTGAGGGTTTGGGTATCAAGGACCAAGAGTTGAAGAACGCCGCTTTGTTCTACGTTCCGTTCTATGTGGTTTGCTACGAAAACGGTTCAGGGAGACGCTACCTAATCGTTCCCCCATTGAACATTGGCAGTCAGGATTTTTCGTCTAAGCTCAGGGGCGCGTTTGGTATGTCAAGAATCAGGGACCGCTTGACTCCGTGGTTTAAAACGTTAACCGCCCTAATTGATAAGGTTCAACCGCTGACTAAACAGAACGGCATGTTTGAAAGCCAACTTAACGGTTTAGCAAAGAAGAATAATCTTTTGAACGATGACTCATTCATGGAGAACGTTGAGAAAGGCTTAGTTACCCTTAGAAGCGAAGGTTGGCTCTCGGATAAGGAAAAACAGGTGTTAGGCAACCGCTTAACGGTTCAACGGTGATTTGTCAAAAAACTTATTGCACTCCTCATGTTGTATCTGTTAGGTTGTATACGGGTTTAGACGGGACGAAGGTTGTGTTAATCGATGTCTGAGAACGATTTCATATTGAAAGTTTCGAACCTTGGCGTAAAATTGCAGAACCAAGTCTTACTTGACCACCTAAGCTTCAACGTTACCAGAGGAACCACATTAGCCATTCTGGGACCCAACGGCGCAGGAAAAACCGTGCTACTTAAAACGCTGCTAAACCTTGTTCCCCACACGGGTACAGTTGAGTGGACGGAGAAAGTGAAAATTGGCTACGTGCCCCAGTACGTGGCGGTTTCGGATATTCCCATGTCGGTAAGAGAGTTTCTCTTGATTGGAAACGGCGTTGATGTGGAAAACTCGCTTAGAAAAGTGCGTTTAATGGATAACAGCATCTTGGATAAGCGGCTGGGTGTCCTGTCGGGTGGACAGTTGCGGCGGGTTTTGATTGCTTGGGCGCTAAACGATAACCCTAACGTGCTGCTTTTGGATGAGCCGACGACGGGCGTGGATATGGATAGCGAAGAACCCATTTACTTGATGCTTAACGAAATCAAGAAAACCCAGAAAATCACGATTTTTCTAATAACTCACAACATCCACATCGTCCAGGAATACGCCGATGCATTGCTCGCGTTAAACAAGTGCCTAACGTTCTGTGGGCCAGCCGCGGAAATAGCTAAACCAGAGATCCAACGGCAGATTTACGGCGAAACAGTCTGCGTTGAAACCAAAAGAGGAGAAAATTAAAGCATGCTTGACTCCACCTTCTACAGTTTAATTCTTTCGATTTTCGTCGGTGTCGCCACCGGTTATTTGGGTTCGCTGATGGTGTTGGAGAAGATGGCGCTGGTCGGCGACGCACTTTCCCACGTTGCCCTGCCAGGGTTAGCGATTGGAATAACGTTCCATTTTAACCCATACATAGGCGCATTTGCGTTCCTGTTTGTTTCTGCAGCGATAATTTGGCAGATTCAAAGAACCACAAAAATCTCTTTCGAAGCCCTCGTCGGCGCAATGTTCACGCTCGCATTGGCAATCGGTATTTTGATTTATGGGAAAGATTTGGATGCGCTTGAATCGGCGCTTTTCGGAGACATTTCCCAAGTGACCCTGCTCAGCATGTCCATTGCAGCGGTAGTCTGCGTTGTAGCGATAGTGCTCACGAAACTAATCTATGACAAGCTGGTGTTGGCGATGATTTCTGAGGACCTTGCCATTTCAAAAGGCATCAAAGTCGCAAGAATAAACCTGCTCTACCTTTTCCTTGTCTCCGTCGTTGTTGCCATAGGCATCCAAATAGTAGGAACCTTACTCGTCGGCTTCCTCGTAATCGTGCCAGCGATAGCGGCTAAAACTCTGAGTTCACACATGAAAAGATACGCGATGCTCAGCGCAGTGTTCGGCGCCGCAGCCGGGTTCTCTGGAGTTCTCATCTGGAGCATCTTCTTTGGTCCCGATTCGGCTATTCCCTTTTCGGGTCCGCTGGTTGTTTTCTCAGGCATCATAATCTTCGCTGCATCCATAGTAATCAACTGGAGATACAAACTAACCACTTAGGAATGAATCCAAATGAAGAAGTACACGGGTAAAACCTCAACAGCCATAATTCCCTACCCCGACAACAAGATTCTTTTGATTAAACGCAACACGAAACCATTCGTTGGCTACTGGGCGCTTCCCGGAGGCAGAATGGACCCTGGCGAAGCAATCGAGCAAACCATCGTTAGGGAAGTCAAAGAGGAAACGGGACTCAACGCCGCCATCGTGTATAAAGTAGGCGAATATATTGAGAAAGGCATCAAAGACGACATCGACTACGAGTACTACCCTACGTGTTTTGTGGTGAAGCCTGTGGGCGGAGAAATCAAGAAGCAGGACAGCGAAATCCGAGAAATCAAGCTCTTCAGCCTAAACGAGTTGCCTAAACCCTTGGCTTTTGAACATGATTTAATTATAAAAGATTATCTTAAAAAATTGAAGTAGAAAAATCGGAATAAGTAAAGAAAAATTTTGGGTAGGAAACCCAATTTTTACATTTGCCGTGTGTTTTTCTGGGTTGGCGGCGTTGGGATTGGAATGATTGTGGCTTTGGCGAGGTTTTCTTGTTCGTTTAGTATCAGCGAGATTGCTTTGCCTTCGGGCACGATTATTTTGGTGTTGTTCTGCAGGGATGCCGTAATCGTGTCCAGCTGCTTGAAGGTGATGGCGCTGTCTTTGAAGTACGTGGTTAATGCCTCATTGCGCAGTTTAGTCGCTTGGGCGTCTCCTTCCGCTATTTCGATGGTGGCGGTTTTCTGTCCTTCCGCTTGGAGGATAGCGGCTTGTTTTTGTCCTTCTGCAACTTGAATCGCAGCGTTCTTCTGTCCGCTTGCTAAGGTTGCTTGGGCTATGGCGGTTTTCTCGGCGGCTTGGCGGTCGTTGTCTGCTTTAAGCACGGACTCCATTGAAATGATGAGTTCCCGCGGGGGCTCAAGGTCTTTGATTTCTGCCCGCACGATTTCTATGCCCCATCTTTCGGTTTGCTCGTCAAGGGCTGTTTTGAGGCTGGCGTTGATTACAGGTCTTGAAGTGTTCGCTACGCTCATATCCATGCCGCCGATGATGTCTCTGAGGACGGTTCGGGCAAGAGTGTCGATTTGAGCGGCAAAACTTGCCACGGCGTACTGTGACGCTTTAACTGAGGTTTCATCAGATTTGATTCGGTAGAACACCACAGCGTCTACGCCCATGAAGACTTTGTCTTTGGTGATGACGTCTTGGCGCTGCACGGGTGTCATGCGTTCGGTGACGTTGACTTTTATGATGCGGTCGATGAATGGAAACAGGAACGTTACGCCGCCTTCGACGAACCTGCGGTATTTGCCTAAGCGTTCAACCAGTCCCTTTTCTGTTGGTCTAATTATGCGAATTGTTGAAATGACTGCATATACAACTATGACTAAAGGTACGATTATAGCTAAGACTAAGAGTGGATCAACCATATTTTTTCCCCCAACTGCCTCTTTCTATTGCATATGCACGTGGGATTTAAAACTTGCTAAAACCAGGCAAGCCCAAGGCAGAATAACCCGTTAAAACGCCCCTTTAGCGTCCAAGCCCACGTAATTAAGAGATAATTCCAAAAAAAAGAAGTGAAGCTAACTTCCACGTCTAAGCTTTGAAGAACTGCGAGCGGTTATGTGCGATGCAGCGGAAGCCTTTGGATGCCGAAAAGTACCTTTGGTCTTCAAACGCATCTGCGTTAAGCGGCCAGCCATGGATGAAAACGACTGGTTGCCCGCTGCCCAGTTCTTGTAGTAGATTTCTGTTCCATCTTTAGTCTTGAATGTTGGCATAGTTAAAAGTCTCCAAAAATCCAGGTTTGCATGCCCAACAAAACTCCACAAAAAAGACAGCAACATGATTATTTACGGGTATATGACTTCAAAACGCAATAACAAAAACAATGAAAGCGGGCCCGGAGGGATTTGAACCCTCGATCTTCAGCTCCGAAGGCTGACACCTTAATCCGTGCTAGGCTACGAGCCCAAACCTAACAAGTCAATATCTGAGTTGCACATAAAGATTTACGGCAATCCTATTAAATCCACCCTCAAGGCGATGTCCCGAAATTATGTGTTAAAACTGCTGCTTTGGTTGTTGCCTAAACCCAACAACGTTGCCGTCAGCGTCTTTAAACGTTGCAATCAACAAGCCCCCGCCAACCTCCTTAACGTCCTGAACAATCACCGCGCCAGCTTTAGTCATTGCTTGAAGGCTGCTCTTAATATCCAAAACATCCGTTTACGTGATAGGTCCCAGCTTAGATTAGGGTCTGAACCGATTTCCAGCTCACCAATCCTATAACCTGCATAAAAGTTGCTTTCGACATACGGCTCTGTGCCAAGAAACTTTCCAAAAAACTCCTTAGCTTTCTCAACATCCCCAACAGGATAGACTAAAATCTTGATGTTACGTGCCATAAAAAAAGTCTCCTAAAGAAATTAAGCTAGCGCAACTATAATAAATTTCGGACCCCTTCAGCCATGACGAGAGCTTCGATTTTCACCTTCATCTCTTCCAACAGTAACGCAACTGCACGCCTATGGTTCTCTGAAAGCATAGAACGTTCGTATAGAGCAGTTATTTTAACTCCAAAAATCAAATAAGCGAAGCTATTTTGGTTGTTTTCTGTTTGGTTTTATTGTATTTTTTGTTTGTGGGGTTTGTTTTTTAGGTGTGAGTTGTGTTGGCGGGCGTGTTGGTTATCGTGTGGTTGATTCGCGGTCTTCGCTTATGAGGGGTGTTGAGTTGATTTTGGTTTTTCTTTTTTGCCAATCTTTGTTGTACATGGGTTCTTGTGTAAAAAAAACAAACGATATGTACTTTCACATCCACACCGTGACCGTTTCAACATGGAGCATGCAGAGCATGTGAAAGAAAATGATTATCTCACATCGAAACAGAAGCAGAAAACGGTTGCAACCACAAAAAGCAATTGTTCCCTTTTGCAGTCTTGTGGCACAGTTAAAACCGTTTTTCCCACATAAAGAGAGAAAAGCTGGAAGCCTTAGCCGTTATTCTTATAAACCCACGCTAGTATTTACTTCTGTCACCTCAAATGGGGGCCGGTAGCTCAGTTTGGCTGGAGCGTTCGACTGATAATCGAAAGGTCGGCAGTTCAAATCCGCCTCGGCCCACCATTCCAACTTCTCAAGCATCCGGACTTTTAAAGAGTAATTTGTGACTGCCATAAACCTACCACAAACGCTTATGTTTGGTCAATGCGAAATAGTGAGAGTTTAGCTTTCTTCCAAAACTATTTGCTTGGAGATTCAACTTATGAACGATAATCAAAGCCCAAAACTTAGAATCGCCTCAGAAACCAGCATAAAATAGGGCAAAGAACCCAAATCAACCATGCAGTTTGTAGAGTGCACATGCGGAGAAAAAATCCTGGTAGTTCCTGACGTAGCAGCAATGTCTATGGCGGTAAAGAATCATCTAGGAGACCATAAAGATGCGGATGAACAATTTTTAATCGCGCAAATCTTTGAAGCAGCCAGCACACAAACACAGTCCTAAGTTAATACGTGAACGTTAAGATTGACGGGTCGACTGGTTAATCTAACGTTGTCTTTAGTTAACGAAGTCTTTTAGAAGATTCTTGCAAAATGTTTTACTTCCAGAAAAATACATTATCAATAGGCGTTTTTATGAGCAAAAACAATCCAGCTAAAGAAAAAGTTGTTGGAACAAACTGCTACAACTGCAAATTCGTAGCCAACAACAACGAACCCGTAACCCCGCAGGAACTAAACAACGAAGGTGGAATCAACCCGAAAAACAGGGAAGAAATGGATCGAGCCGAAAACGCTGACTTGATAACGCTTCCAGGCGGATCAAAAGCTGACGCATCGAGCAAGAGGCTTTGCTACAGCAAAAAAATAGAAATGTACGTTACCGCTCGAATGTGCTGTGCCTACTGGGATAATGAAGGCGTTATTAGACCCTGGAAAAAACAATAACGTGGAACGTGTCGGAAATGACTGAGAAAAAAACTAAACCGCAAGACACCAGCCATGATGCCTGCGTAAGGGCAGTGGCTGAAGAACTCAAAAAAGACCACTGGACAGTTAAAGCAGATTTAGAAGGCTACCAGAAACCATCTGCAGTTGGGAAAGGGTATCTTCCAGATTTACAAGCCGAAAAAGAAGGCTGCTTAACCCGCATCTGCGAGGTTGTGACGCCTGAAATGTTCGAGGGCAACAGGGACAGGTATCTTGAAGTCAAAGATTACTGCGACGAATACGACTTCCACATGTACGTGGTGGATAAGGATGGCAAGCGCAGGCAGATTGACCCTGAAACCTTCGGGAAAAAAACGCCTTAACCTTTTTTGCCCTGACTAATAATTGCGTAGTCCATTTTTTAATTCTTGGAGCCGCCTGAATTTAACAGCTCCTAAAACAACCAGCAGCGAAACCGGCAAGCCCACGATGAAGGCGGAAGCAACCAAGAACGTTGAGTACTCAGGGATTGCCCATACGCTGGACGAGGATATCTTCATCATCTGGGTCGTATTGGTCTGTACGTTTCCGCTTGCCTGGATGTATTGCTGGCGCCACTGCACCATCATGCCTGTGGCTTGGTCAAAGTAAAAATCTGAATTCACCATCATGCCGTTCACAGTTGTGCTCGTGACATAGTGATTAGTTAACCTTGCGCCGCTTGGGTAGGGTATCGACTGCGTGTCGTTTATGGTTGGGCTCGAAGCCGAAGAGGGAAACATCCGTCCCATCATCCCCATTCCGCGCGCCATGAAAAAGAAGCCCGACGCATCCGCGGGACCGCCGTACCCTGAACTCGAAGCCGCGCCAGTTCCCACGTTCATACTGCATACCCCAACGTGGCTTAAACCATTCAAATCCTTAAGCGTTGTACCAAAACTCACTGAATCACCTGAAACCCCTGTTACATTTATCATGAAATAATCCGTCTCGTTAATCGAGGAAAAAGTTGCCGAAGGAACGGCATGGGGGTCGCTTGAGTTAAAATAGCAAACGTACCCGTACCGGAAGACGTCGCCGCCCGCTACCCCCACGTTTGACGACATCATCTCACCAAAAACCATGCTAAAAGATGCCGCAGACAAGACAAACAGGACGAATACTCCGAAAAACACGATTTTCCGCATAAAAAAATACAATTGAAAATAGCTAAAAGAAACTCTTAAACATTACTACCCAACCAAACAAGCTCAACAGAAAATAAAGCTGCACCTTAACCATTTTCTTCTTCCAGCCACAAAGATAATTATGGATAACCTTCTGTCCAAGTTTTCTTGGGTTGGTGAAAAAACACATTTTCGTTTCGCGTGATAACAGTCTTAAGTCGAAAGCCTTAATAGTCGTAAATGTTCAATTTTCCATTGAAAGGGACGAACGATTTGGGGCTGTCTAGAATGGAGATGTACCTAGCCATCATAAAGGTCTTAGACAAGGGGGACTCGATGGCACAGCAACAAATAATGCGCAAGGCCGGCATTAACTTGAGCGTTTCAAAAGAATTCTTCAACTTCCTAATCAAGCTGGGCATAATTAAGGAACAAAACCTCGGATCCAAAATAGTGTATTCCATCACGGTTAAAGGACAAAGGTTGAGCATATATTTTGGTTTAGACGACGATTTCATTTTTAGTGGAACGGGACTCTTTCGAATCGACTAAACCCGTCCGCGGCTTGCGTCTCAAACAGAATACTGCACACCCCTCGGATCCAAATAGGCTGGTGAACTTTCTGCAGAGCACTAAAAAAGAAAATTGTGGGCGCGAACGGTTTATATCAAACAAACCTAAAACTAGTACTAGTTGGTAAATGGAGAATGTATCAAATGAGCGCTGAACCTTTTCATGTAACTGACGCAAATTTTGAAGAAACAATCAAGAACAACAAGTTGGTCTTCGTTGATTTCTGGGCAAACTGGTGCGGTCCTTGCCGAGCCTTAGCCCCAACCATCGTGGAGCTGGCAAAAGAGAACAGCGGCAAAATGGTAATCGGAAAACTCGACGTAGACGAGAACTCAGCTACAGCAGAGAAATTCCAGGTCTTTAGCATACCCACCATGATAATTTTCAAAGACGGCAAAGAAGCAGAACGCCTCGTCGGGTTATGCCCCAAAAACAAGATAGCTGACACGCTAAAGAAACATTCAGTGTAGGCTTAAACGCCACTTTTCATTTTTTCATACATTTTCTCGAAAGTCCAGCGGATGCTTGACTTAAGCTCTTTAACTCGTTCTTCATCAGCGTTTTTTATGGTGATTTCACGGATTAAATCGCCTTGCCGCGCAATGTTGTAGGAGAACATTTTGTCGGTTGACATCTGCCCCAGCCTGACGAGTTCCTTGTCTTTTTCCTGCATTTTAGCAAAGACTTTTTCGACTAGGAAATTGGTGAATGGGGGTGTGTTGACGCTGAAGTTTTTGCTCTCGTCGGGCAGCACGTGGATGGTTTGTTTGTCGAAGTACATGAGTGCCAGGGGTTCTTCTGCCATGGTTTTTAGGGGGATTACGCCTTCGGGTTCCGTGTGCTGCTGGGTCGGCGCTGGTTTTGGCGGTTCAGGTTCATGTTTTGGCAGGACCACTTCTTTGGGGATGGATGCTGAAGATGCGGGGACTTCTTTGATGTCGCCGCGTTTGAAGCCTTTCTCGAGCAACATTTGGTTAACCATGTCGAGGGCCGCCTGGGCCTCGCTGGCTTCAATTGCTAACTTGTCCAGTTGGTCTTCTAAGCGTTTTTTGAAGGCAATCATCGATTTCATTTTTTCGGGGTCTTGAGACAAAGCAATCCGCACTCGCAACTACTTAGCAAATTGGTGCTTATCAGTTTTAGCTTTTTGGGATTTCACCGATTTTCTTGAGCTGGGCACGGTACATTTCCACGATTTCCTTGCTTGTGGTGGCGTCTTCGGGTGCTTTGTCGGTGCGGTATTTGCCTGTGAAGCGGGGGAAACGGATCGCTAAGCCTGCGCCTTTACGGATGGAATCCATTGCGGTCATATGGATGGGGCTCAACGTGACTTCGGCGCCTAAAATATCCAACACCACCGCTGGCTCAAACCAAACATCAGCTTCAAGAGTGGATTGGACGCGGCTGTTTTTGCGTGGAACCACGTGTTTCTGGAGCATCTCGTGGAGTTGGGATAGGTCTTTGTCTGTGAATCCTGTGCCGCATTTTGTTACGGTTTCAAACGTATCCTTTTCATCATTGTAAGTGGCGAGGAGCAGCGCACCGTAGGCTCCCACGCGTTTGCCCCTGCCGTGGAAAGCGCCGACCACCGCCAGGTCCACGGTGTCGGTCATTTCGCTTCGGTAATCCCGCTTCAGTTTTATCCATAGCCAGCCGCGGCTGCCTGCTTGGTAAACTGAGTCTTGGGCAACGGATTTACACATTAAGCCTTCGCATCCTTCCCCGATGGCTTGCTCAAAGAAGTCCTCGAGTTCTTTTGGGCTGTTGACGCGTTTTTGGGTGGCGGGTTTCATGCGGTCGCCTGGCGTGATGATTTTTTCGAGGGCTTTGCGCCTTTGCGGGAAGGGTTCAAGGGTTAGGTCTTTGCCGTCAACGTATAGGGCGTCGAATGCGAAGAGCGAGATGGGGTAGTCTTTGATGGCGGTTTCAACGCCGTATTTGCGTCGGCGATGCATGAGTTCCTGGAATGGGCGCATGTCGCCGGTTTCTAAATCCATCGCGACGCATTCCGCTTCCAAGATGGCTTCTTTAGCAGCTATTTTTTCCTTGATTAAATCCACCGCGTCGGGGTACTGGTCAGAAATGTTTTCCAAGCGCCTTGAGAACAGCACGACTTTGCCGTCTTTCTTGTGCGCCTGCACCCGTTCGCCGTCATACTTGTATTCGGCTACGCATTTGCCGCTGAACTTCTCCAAAATCTCCTCGGGCGCGCCAAGCCGCTCGGCAAGCATGGGGCGGATGGGCTCGAAAACTTTCACTTGAAATTTCTGGATGCCTTCTAAGCCTTTTTCGGCTACGATGCTGGCTACTTTGCCAAGGTCTGAGGATATGTTGTAGGCGCGTTCGATGGATTCGCGGGCTTCTTTTCCGCCGCCATACGCAATCGCCAGTGCATCGAGAACTGACATGTCCGCGATGCCCAAGCGCAGGTTGCCCGTTACGGTGCGGATTATCCATTTGGCTTCTTTAGGCGAGGCGTCGGTGAGGAGCCCGCAGAGAAGCGTCATCTTCGTATCCACGGTGCCTGAACCCGAGGTCTTCGCGAGTTTTTCGAGCGTTTCATAGACGCGTTCGGCGGTGAGTTTTTTTGTAAAAAAAGTGGATTGCTTACGTTTTGAGAGTTGTTTTTCGGAGGTTTCGCCGATGTCGCCGCTCTTCTGAAGTTCAGACTGGATTACTGTTTCGCTTTGCCCCGCCGCTCGGGAGAGGGCTTTCACGGCGAGTTTCTCGGCTACGCCCATTTCGACGCCCATGAAGTCGGGGTACAGTTTGCCCTGCGTCAAATAAACGACTCTGGATATGATGTCTTTGGGGGTTTTCTTGAGCAGTTCAACCAGCAAATCGGTCATTTCGAGGCGTTTGGTGGTTGCCTCGATTTTTTCGTATGAGTCGGCGATTACTGCGTAATCCATGGGTTTTCGCTTCAGTGAAATACTGCTTGGCTGAACTTTTAAACTTACCACATCGACGGGTACAGAAGATTTTATTAACTAAACCAAACCTACTTGAATCTATGAACGCGTGTGTAGTTTATTTTTCAAGGACGGGAAACACCAAACGTTTAGCGCTGGCAATAGCCGACATGGCAAAAGCCCCCATATACGACTTGGCCTCAGTTGCGCCGTCAGCCATCCAGACCTGCGGCCTCTTAATCTTGGGAACACCCGTCGAAGGCGGAAGCCCCGCAAAAGAAACCTTAGCCTTCATAGAAGCTATGCCCAACGCGGAGGGCAAAAAAGCAATCTTGTTCTGCACTTTCCGCCTATTCGGAAACAACCGAACTCTAAACGCCATGGAAAAACTTCTATCCGCTAAAGGGTATACTACAGTTTTGAAGGTTTCCAAGAAGGGGATGAAGCCGGATAAAGAGGCTGATTTCTCAGAGATTCTAAGCGAAATAAAGAAAACACTGGAAAAACAGCAGCTGGAAACATAAAATAATCTTTAAAAATTAAAAAATAAAAATAAAAGAAAAACGGGAAAAAACCTTTTGCTTAAAATTAACAATTTAACGCTAAATTTATGCACCGTCAATTAAATGGGCTGTTCCATCTGGACAGTAAACGCAGTTGCCTTTCTCGGCGACGTCGAATCGTTTGCTGCAGGGCTTCATTTGGGAGCATCCATCACAGTCTCGTGATAACATTTCTTTTCTTTTCCTCCTTTTGTTATTCTGACCTTTTTTCAGCGGCTGAATCGCACACGGTCTCTGAATCGGCGTTCTACCAATTCACACATGCACCATTTGCCGTTGAAGTTCAACCATAGATGTGAACGCTGCTTTTAAACCTTATGAATATTGAAATGTAGATTTTGACTAAGCAAATCCCGCTGAACGTGAAATCAGAAGGTTTCTTTATGCATTACCTCACCGATTGGTCTTCTCGGGCGGTTTTTAGGCGTTTCAGCTGGGTACCCGACTGGAATCAACGCTACAGGACGCCTGCCCTCCAGCATCAATCAGCGTCTCAACGGTGCCCTTCGACAACTCCTGTTTTTTGTAGGTTCTTATACTTCTTCTGTTCGCAATCGCTTCTGAAACATCCAAACCCAAAACTCCGCCAATAAGAACACTGATTTGGTGGATAAAAACAGTTTCATTCACGGAAAACATGGTTTTGCAGCGTAACAGTCTTAAGCGCAGGCGTTGACGTATTGGTTGGATGATGAGCACTAGAGTCTGAGCTATGCAGTGAGAAGGACTCGACGGGCGAACTGACAAAGGTTCAAGCGGAAAACTTATCAATAGAGTAGCTATGAGAAAGTAAGCTAAATCATCAGTTAATTGGCGCAGCATGAATCGAGGTGAACAATAAATGGTTGAAATGAAAGTCGATGCTTCAGAACTTAAAGGCGAAGAAGCAAAACTCATAGAAAAACTAGCCGATTTCCTCAAGGACAAAACAGGCGGAGACGTATCCACAGACGGCAAAACCGTGACGGTTAAAGGCGAAGGCGAAGCACTCAGCAAAAAATACGTGCGTATAACAGTCAAAAAATTCCTGCACAAACACGAGCTAACTGAAACCTTCAAGGTCATGGGCGACGAAGAATCCTTAAAGATTAAGGAAAGAAAACTTGACAAAGAAGAAGACTAATTTTTTCTTCAAAAATAATTTATTTTTTGTTTTAAAAAAGTCAGCCTCTGTTCCAATCATTGAACACCCTGTTCCAACGCTTAGCATTAAATCAAAACAATCCATAACAGTACAGCAAGCAGGCTGTGAGAGAATTGAGCCACAAAAACTTAGCCATTGGAACAGCGGTAATCTTGGTTTCGCTAACGGCTATACTTGCGTTCGTGGTATCTTCTTGTGAGGCACTGCAAACCATAAACCCGGTAGCGGCATTAACCGCCATAGCCGTAGCCATAGTTGGTATCGCATGGTTCAAAAAAAACCCGTTAACATCTCTGTTCCTTCGCGGCGCAGCAATTGCCAGCCCAACCGTACTAATCGACTTAGCAGTTGTTTCATTCTCGTGATAGGCATCTTGGCTGTTGGCATCGTGCTGTACGCAAAATACTGCAAAATCTAAGTCATCCCAACTTTTCCTTTTTTTGTTTTTCAATTATGTTTAACAGCATGTTGTTCCAATTAAAAATGCAAGGCTGATTAGTTTGGTTGACACCTGGCGCGAACCCTACCACGTTGTAATCGAAGTCGAGAACAAACAGTGTAGAATGGTGGGAAAACTTGCGTCATTGGGGTTTAAGCACCTGAAAGTCGTTGATGTGCGAAGTTCCAGTAGCGGCTCCGTTAGGCACCTGATGGATGTTGGGGCGGACCAAGCCAGTAAAGTTCCTAAAGAACTCGCCGCCAAAGGACACGTGGAAGGAAAATCGGCGGTGTGGCTGGAAAGCCAGGGCTGCGAAGTCTGCAACGCGATTTTGGCGCACGACGCTTTTTTGGTATCGGGCAAAAGCATGCAGGACAATATTATCACTTACAGTTTCATGGTGCCAACGTTCGAAGCCTACAAAGGCATAGTGGACGACTTAGAAAAATCCGGGCACCCAGTGAACGTGCGGAAAATTGGCAAGTTTGAGCAGCAAATCGGCGTTTTAACTGAGAATCAGGAACGGATTTTTTGGCTGGCGCTTAAAAGCGGCTTTTTTGATTATCCGCGTCAAGTCGGGATGGCGGAGCTGGCGGCGAAGCTGGGCATCAGCGCGGCGACGCTTTCGGAGATTATGCGCCGGGGAACACGCAGGCTTTTGGAGCATTATTTTAAGCGGGAACTGTAAGCTCAGCTGTTAAGCGGCGGCGCAACACAGAATAAGATGCATGCCCAAGTAGTTTTGTAGGTAGCTCAATTTTTAAATCCCTAACATATTAGGGACAACGGCTATCTGCAAACTTTCACAGTATATTGTAAAGGTGTAAAAAATGAGTCAAAACCAAATGTTCTGTTACCAATGCGAACAAACAGCCAAAGGGCAAGGCTGCACAATCGCGGGCGTCTGCGGCAAATCAGCAGAAGTCGCAAACCTTCAAGACCTCCTAGTTTACAAACTAAGAGAACTCAGCCAGCACGTAATCCAAGCAGGGCTGCACGACGAGAAAATAGGCGTCTTCACCGCTGAAGCACTCTTCGTCACGTTGACAAACGTGAACTTTGACCCAGAAGCCATCGTAGCTTACATAAGAAAAACCGCTGATTTCCACGAGCAACTTCATAAACAGCTGCAGGTAAAATCCCCCCACTTACCGCTAGAAAACACGGTTGAAGGCTTAGTTGCTCAGGGCAAACAACATGGAATAAACGCCGATGCAACAATGAACCCAGACCTGCATTCGCTCCAATGGCTTTTGACCTATGGGTTGAAAGGAGTCGCCGCGTACTCGTACCACGCGTATCTTCTTGGCAAAAAAGACCAGAAAGTCTCCGACTTCATCCACCAGGGACTCGCAGCTCCCTTTGACAAATTGCTTGGCGTAAACGATTTTGTTGGTTTAGTTTTAAAATGCGGCGAAGTCAACATCCGCGCAATGGAACTGCTTGACGCGGGCAACACCGAAACCTACGGCCACCCCGTACCAACTAAGGTGCCGCTGGGACACAAGAAGGGCAAAGCCATATTGGTATCTGGACATGACCTCATCGATTTGGATTACATCCTAAAGCAGACTCAGGGCACAGGCATAACCGTCTACACCCATGGAGAAATGCTCCCAACCCACGGCTACCCCAAACTTAAAGCGTACCCCAACTTTTACGGGCACTTCGGCACAGCATGGCAGAACCAGCAGCGTGAATTCGCACAGTTTCCAGGAGCCATCCTCATGACCACCAACTGCATCCAGCGCCCCATCGAAAGCTACAAAGGCAACATCTTCGCAGCTGGACCCGTCGGCTACCCAGGCGTACCACACATCACAAACAAAGACTTCTCGCCAGTCATCAAAAAAGCACTGGAGCTCCCAGGTTTCCCCGAAGACGTCGAAGGCAAAACGGTCTTAGTGGGCTTTGGCAGAAACGCAGTGCTAAGCGTTGCGGATAAAGTCATAGAATCCGTCAAGAACGGTCACATCAAACGGTTCATCCTGGTGGGCGGATGCGACGGAGCTAGACCCGGACGCAGCTACTACACCGAATTCGTGGAGAAAGCACCAAGCAACACCATCATACTGACGTTGGCATGCGGCAAATTCCGATTCTTCGACAAAGAACTGGGCACAATCGACGACATCCCGCGCCTACTCGACATCGGGCAATGTAACGACGCCTACTCCGCAGTCAAAATAGCTCAAGCCTTAGCAGATGCGTTCCACGTGGAAATCAACGACCTGCCGCTTTCAATGGTGCTATCGTGGTATGAACAGAAAGCCGTAGCAATCCTGCTGTCGCTGCTGTACCTTGGCATAAAAGACATCCGCCTCGGACCAAGCCTACCAGCCTTCATCACACCCAACATCCTCAAAGTGCTCGTTGACAAATTCAACATCATGCCCCTGAAAACACCCGACGAAGACCTCAAAGCAATAATGAAATAATTTATTGCTCCAAACTTCATCTTTTTTTATTTTAAAACTTTTTCTTTTCGGCAAAAACGTTTTATTTACCTGACACTGCCTATCAAGAAACCAAGCAGGAGACCAGCCGTTGCCCCGCAAACCACTGTTAACTACCAAAACCAAAGCCGTCTTCTTCACCATACTCGCAGGCGCGTTGTGGGGCACCTCGTTTCCAATCATAAAAATCGGTTTAAAAACCATCGACCCTTTCACATTCGTATTTTGGCGTTTCTTGGTCTCCGCCGCTGCATTAGTCACCGTCATGCTGGCGCTTAGGAAAATGGAGTTCAAGGTAGCTAACAAGAAACTGCTTGTGTTTTTGGGGATTACAAATGCTGCAGGCTACCTGCTCCAGTACGTCGCCATGAACTATACAACAGCTGCGAAGGCGGCGCTGTTCATAAATTTAAGCGCCATGTGGGTCGCGCTGCTCAGCCCCAAACTGCTGGGAGAGACGTTTTCACGTAAAAAGATTCTCGGTGTTCTAGCTGGGTTAACGGGGGTTGTTTTCGTCAGCACCAACCTCAATTTTTCGTCGATGGGTGAAGGCCAGTTGCTTGCTGATTTGATGCTTATCGTTTCGGGGCTAACATGGGCAGTCTTCATGGTTTATAACAAAAAATTAGTCATGAATTCAACTTCTGCAACGTTCCAGTCGATGACGTGGGTTCTCGTCTTAACGTTTCTTTCAATAGCGCCCTTCGCGGTTCTGTCTGGTCCAGGCTTCTTTGTGCTATCAGGCTGGGCGTGGCTGGCGATTTTTTGGACAGCGATTGTCTGCTGGGTTCTGCCCTATTACTTGTGGCTGGAGGGACTCAAACATCTTTCAGCATCGGTTTCTACTGTGCTACTTTTGTCTGAAATCGTCGTCGCCGTCATACTATCGATTGTTGTCCTAAAAGAACCTATTACGATATTTTCCACCATCGGCGCCTTCTTCATAATAATCGCAATAGCGCTCGTATCGATCCAAAATGAACATCCCACAATTAAAAAGTAACAAAACAAGCTTTTTCTTGTATTATGCTTAAGTTTAAATACGTAAACCAGAGAATATTTGGGCAAGGGAGAAAATAACAAAATGGCAAAAGTATTAACTGTAGCTTTAGTTGTTATAATGCTCGTTGTAGGTTTCGGAGTAGGCTTAATCTCAAGCCCATTTCTCATAGCGCAAAACTCATCAACAGACACAGCGTGGGCAAACATAGAGAAAACAGGCGTCATCAAAGTCGGTACAGACCCAACATGGCCACCATACCAACTGCTCGACAACCAAACCGGCAAAATCGTGGGATTCGAAGTTGACTTAGCAAACGCTGCTGCAGCAAAATTGAACTTGACAATTGAATGGCAAAATGTAGGTTTCGACAACATTATCCTCTCTGTTCAAGGCGGCCAACTTGACATGGGCGTCAGCGGCTTCTCAATAACACCAAGTAGACTCGACCAAGTCTCCTTCACTATACCTCACAGTGTATCTCAATCACAAGTAATTATGTTGAAGAGCACCATGGACAAATACCATATAACCACTATAAACTCGCTTCAAGACCTCAAAACCTTAGGCATCACTGTTGGAACGCAAGATGGAGAAATCGAACAGCAAGAACTCCAAGCAGCAGGCGTAGCAATGCACTCCTGGGGTGACTCAGCATCAGCAGTACAAGACATGGTTAGCGCAAACCCAAGCGTAAAAGCAGTATACGCTGAAACACCAGTCACTAACGCGTGGATTGACCAATACGGAGCTCAAGGAATTCAAATCGGTCTCATCTATAACCACCCATACTATCCAGTAGCATTCGTAGTTGCAAAAGGCTCACACACACTCTTGGACAAAATGGACGGTGCATTGACACAATTAATCGCCGACGGCACAGTGGATCAACTGAAAGCGAAATGGCATGCTGAAACGTGATAAGCATTGGACGTTTGGCAACAACTCTTTAACCTATTGGAAGGAGTACCATTAACTCTTTCCATTTCCATTATTTCTTTCTTAGTCGGCATAGCACTAGGCTTGCCATTAGCGTTTACCCGAATTTATGAAAAAGAAATAAGTTTTGCAGTAGACCTTTACGAAAAGATTTTCAGAGGAATCCCTGAAATCGTTTTAATGTTGCTGTTCTTTTTTGGCTTAGGCACCTTTTTCCCGTTACCATTTGGCAGTGCGTTCTTTGTGGCATGCTTCGTTTTAGGATTAAGAAGCGGAGCAAATCAATCGCAGATTTACAGAGGCGCAATCCGAGGCGTTGGAGACGAACAGATGATTGCCGGTCAATCCATCGGGCTTTCGAAGTGGCGGTCAATCTGGCATATTATGGTCCCGCAAGTTTTCACTTTTTCAACTCCGGGTTTAGGCAGCGAATACGCCTTGCTCATAAAAGATTCAGCTTACGTCTACGTTCTCTCAGGATTACTGGAAATAACGACTCGAGCAAATCAAATAAGACAAAGCACGGGCGACTTTATAACACCGTACATTTTCGGCGCGCTCATCTATATCGCAATAACTTTCCCAATTGCGTATTCACTTGACAGATGGGGAAATAGAAGAAAGAAAAAAATAGGACTGTAAAAAAATGACCGACTGTGTAATGGAAGCAAAACATGTCTACAAAACGTATTGCGTTAAAGGCGAGAAGAGAAAAGACGTAAAAGTAATTGAAGCAGTTAAAGACGTCTCCTTACAGATCCGAAAGGGAGATATTAAACTTATTTTTGGCCCCAGCGGCTCGGGAAAAAGCACTTTTCTGCGTTGTATGGCGATGCTTGACATTCCTGATAAAGGCGACATCTACCTTGGAGATCAAAGCTTAACCGCAAAAGGCGTTGACTTAAACAAAGCTCGAGCAAGAATTGGTTTTGTTTTCCAGCACATTTACTTGTTCAGGCACCTCACTGCCTTAGGCAACGTTGAGCTGGCGCTACGGCAAGTACTTAAACTGCCTAAGGAAGAAGCGCGTAAACGTGCAATAGCTGCCCTGGAAGAAGTGAAATTAACCGATTGCATTAAGAAGTATCCTTCGCAGATGTCAGGTGGGCAAGCTCAAAGAGTAGGAATAGCCAGAGCCATAGCACGGAAACCGGACATCATACTGCTAGACGAACCAACCTCCGCATTGGATCCTGAGCTTACAGGCGAAGTCATCGATACGCTACGTGACTTAGCCCATGAAGGCACAACCATGCTCATCGTGAGCCATGAAATGCCCTTTGCTAAAGAAGTCGCTGAAGAAATGATATTCTACGATGAAGGGCATGTAGTCGAAACAGGACCGCCGTCCCTGTTCTTTAATGCGCCAAACACAGACCGTGCAAAACAATTCATGACGAGGATCATCAATCGAACAACTAGGGAATAAATGAATGTTTGAATGGCTAACAAATCCCTTGTACTGGACATGGATCTTTCAAGGGTTGACTCTTACTGTAGAGATAACTCTTTTCGGCGTCTGTTTGGGTCTGCTCTTAGGGACACTACTATCGATTGGAGACATTTACGGGGGAAGAACCGCAAGAGGACTCATCGCAATCTACGTTGAATTCTTCAGAGGAAGCCCCCTGTTTATTCAAATATTCATAGCTGTGTACACGGTGCCCGCTCTGCTGCATTTGCAGATGGACCATTACTTGTTAGCTTTCCTAGTTTTCGGTTTAAACAGCGCCGGATACCAGAAAGGCTACGTGAAAGGAGCAATGCAAACTATTCTCGACGATCAAATGGCTGCAGGCATGTCGGTTGGAATGTCAAGATGGCAGACGCTTCGCCATGTGATTATCCCGCAGGCTTACCGAATCGTTATCCCGTCATGGACAAACGAATTTTGTTCACTAACAAAAAGCACATCTGCCTTAGCATTCGTAGGTTTGTTTGACCTAACATCTGCAGGCCTGTCAATCAAAGGTATCACCTACCAAGTACTTCCCGTTTGGATGGTAATAGGCGCGATTTACTTTGTTTGGATTACAGGAGTATCCAAGTTAATGGATGTAATCTACGAGAGAAAGAAAATACCGGGCGTCGAGCTTGACCTGCAGTCTTAGGTTTTCAGTTTCTTGATTAGCCACGCCATGTTTCTGCCCAAGTCATACATGGTTTTGAGACCTTCCTCGTCTTTTTCAACGTCGCCTTTCGCTAAGCCTATGCCCACGTTCCAATAAGATGATCCGGGCACTATCATTTGGCTGATGAGGAAGAAGTTGTTTATAGCGTCAAATGTGGGGATGCCGCCTGCCCGACGCACAGCCACAACAGCCGCGCCGACCTTGCGTTTGAAGAGGTCCCCGTTTCCTCTGGCGACAAATCCTGCTCGGTCTATAAGGGCCTTCATTTCGGAGGACATCATGGAAAAGTAAGTTGGTGAACCCAATATTATGCCGTCTGCCATAGCCATCTTCTCAATGTAGACGTTGACGTTGTCGTTTACAATTTTGCATTGCTTGTTCTGGACTTTTCTGCAAATTCCACAGGCTGTGCAGCCGTGAATTTGCTCTCCGGCGAGCTGGATAAGTTCGGTTTCTATTCCTTCACTCTCAAGAACACTGAAGACCCGGCGGATCAAAATGGTGGTGTTTCCGTCTTTTCTTGCGCTTCCGTTAATGGCTACAACTTTCATCTATTCACCATTTAACAAATTAGGATAATGGGATAAAAGAATAGCGCAAACGCTAATTTCTCTTTCTGCTTCTATACACAACCGCGGCAACAGCCACAACCGCCGCTGCCGAAAACCCCAAAACTATGGTTTCAACGGGAACTTTTGCCGCTGGACTGGGCATTTTGGTTGGGCTCTGCATCAAAGGGTAGCGGTCTTGGTTTAATGCGTCGATTACGTAGCGTGTGTCGCCTATACCGTCGCCGTTGCTGTCGGTGCCGTTGTAGTTGCTCCAGTGGTTGCCTTGGCGGCCGTTATCCCAGCTGTGAGGCGGCTCGGAGGCGTTGATGTATTTGCATTCACAGCCGTTCAACTGCACAACGTTGTTTTCAAAATCGTTGTGGTTGATTACTATATCTGAAGGGATAACGTCGCCTGCATTGTTGAAGCCGAAAAACAAGCCGCGCTGATTGTCGGCGATATAGTTTTTTGTCACGGTTTGGTTTGAGCCTGAAAGCAGGATGCCCACGATGTTGTCAAATACGCCGTTGCCAGTTATGGTGTTGTTCTGTGTCCAAATGTACATGCCAATGCTGAAGTTTTTGACGTCCAGGTTCTCAATAGTGACCCCCTTAACATCAGGACTGCCCAAATCGATGCCTATTACGTACTGCGCCAGCGTTCCATTAGGCAGCTGGTCGTTTCCTTCACCTATCACCCAAGCATCCATCGCCGTGCCGTTGTAGGGACCCGAAAGCGTGAAACCTGCGCCATCGAGCACTATGTTGCTTTTCTGAATTTTTATCGCTGCATACAAGTTATCGGTGAAAGTGTAAGTGTTTCCATTCTGGACAATAGCCTCAGTAGGAGGATAAACAGTGCCGTCGGGCTGAATCACAACCGTTGGCAAAGGCTCTTTGGAACGTGCGGGTTGAGCCGAAACGAGCACTAACGTGAGCGCTAAGAAAACGACAGTTAAAACAAGCACTTTACGCATGTAAAGTCCCCTCATCTTATTCACCCTTAACGCTGTCGGATTTATTTAACCAATTCCTCGACTTACAAACAGTTTTACCCGCAAACTTGAACTGCAAACAATCCTCGCTTGGACACATTTCCACGCAGCGCAGACAGAAGATGCATTGGGATGACGCCACATCGCCGCTTTTTTGCTCGTAGACCTCCTTTACTTGGGTGGGGCAAACCCGTTTGCATATCCCGCATCGGGTGCATTTCTCTTCCGTTTTGTTTAGGCGCACCCCTGAGACCCATTTGAATGGCGGAAAACGGTTAAAGAGCGCAACTAAACCGCCGAGTGGACAGATTCTGCACCAGGAACGGCGGAAGAAGAATGCGGCGGCAGTTACAATTGCCAGTATGATGAGGTTTGTTGATGTTATGTATTGTCCAAGTTGCCAAAACTGCCCGGTTGTGTTCTGTGTTAACCATTCGGGTTTCATCAAGCCCACGCTGGCTTCGGTTAGGACGCAGAAGGGTTTCATTGGGCAAACTTGACAGAATGGGGTTGAATAATAAGTGTAGGCTTCCCCGCCTTTTTGTGTTCCAGCCACAAGTTGGGTGCCCGTTATGGCTTGTGAAGCAAAAACCACGCTGAGCACTATGAGTAAGGCAAGGAGAAGATAGCTTAATTGGTGGAAACGTTCGTTGAACTTGTCGGAGAAGTTGCGTCGCTTAATTCGCAGTGCTTTTCGCAGACGCGTCATTAAATCAACGTACAATCCAAATGGGCAGACCCAACCGCACCACACCCGCCCCAAAACCACAGCTGCCACTATGATTATGCCGAAAACAATCCCTAATCGCTCTAAACCTGCCGAATCATAGTGTACGCCCCAGCCTCCGCCAACGTTGAAGAAAGGGTAGATGTAGGCTTGAATCTGCCATAATGCGCACGTTACGGTTCTTCCACAAGGGTAGTAGCAACCAAAGAAGGGCGCTGGAAGCCCATCGGGCATGCCGACTCCCAATACGGTGGTTCCAATTGATAGTTCATGTGGAGCAATCTGGGCTGCAGGCACAGGCAACCCGTAGTGGTCGATGAATACGCCGAAGAAAATAACGAGTATTAAGCCAACTTGGACAAGGAAACGCAAGGAACTGATTTTTCGGGTTTTGTTTCTTGTTCCGAAGACGGCAACGACTGCACCGACGCTTAAAAGGACAGCGGATGCACCTATAACCGACCAATTGGGTTTGTAAGTTATTGGTATGCTCGGGCTTGGAGGCGGTGCATCTGGGTGCTGGGGATCAGTGACTTGCGCGAATAACCGGTCACTGATGTGTCCGTCTATGGCGAATATATTCCAGTACCCAGCCATGTCGAGTTCCTGGGTGAAGGAGTAATTGCCCGTTTTCGCGTCGGTTAATACGTATTGTTCGATATAGGTGTAGTCGGGTCGGGTAAACGCGATTCGGATAGTTTTGTTCGACGCGGCGGGGCAGACTTGTCCAGTTACCGTGACGGATTCGTTGATGTTAATATGGGTTTTATCGATGTCCGAGGTTATGCAGGGACCATAGCACGGGTCGGCTGGCGCAACTTGGGTGCTTAAGAAACAAACAGCAATCAGGGTGGCAATCAATAAACAGAGAAAGGTTCGCTGTTTAATATCCATCCCCACCCATGTAGTTCATACAGGTTTTTTTACTCATAAATCTTTGCAAACAACCGCTGACTTTTTATCCGCCCTTATTCACATTTAAGTTCACACATGCTTGAGCATAAAGCCTTTTTTGTCAATGTTCCTTGACTAACCACCAATTTTTAGTCCAGATTCCTAAACAAAGCTAAACAGCCAGATTCATAGACAATCCATTATTCATTTTTGGAGCCTAATATCCAAGGTATGCAGGAAACGATAGGAGGGAGGCTACGCACGAACATATTTGGATCTGAGGGGTGTGCAGTATTCTGTTTTTGGGTGGTTTGTTGCTTTTTTTCTGTTACTCTAAAGTTGATCATCAGGAAAGTTAAACAGTAAAGAAAACACAAAACCGAATTATGCACAGGGCTCGGATCCTATTAGGAACTCATTGCACAAACCATAGAGGGGTTCTATCTCTAAGGGTGTAGGTCGCTATTGTCGTTTTTCACAGTTAATAACATGTTGAATAGCAGCGCCTAAAACACGGGGTGTAAGATTTGGCTAACCCCGGAATTTCCCGTGTCATTTTAGATTTAGTTTAGACGGGTAAAGGTTTAAGTGCATCATCCATGCATATTTTGCCAAAGGTATGGAATATGCCAACTCACGGAAGCTTATCAAAAGCTGGAAAAGTAAGGTCTCAAACGCCAAAAATCGTTGCAAAAGAGAAAACTGCTCCAAGCCCAAAAATCAGAAACAAACGCAATTATGAAAAGCGTGTGATTCTGCAAAGAAAAGCAGGGCAAAACTGGGTCTAAGCAGACCATTTTTTCAAGCTGATTTTTCCTTTTAACTTAGTGTAGTTTATTTATTCGTAGTCTTAACCTTATTTCTGGTACTTTCCACTTGAACAACCAAGACGCCCTCAGAGAAATAATCTCCACTTTACTTTCTATGACTTCGCCCACTCATGAGGATGTTAATCGCCTAAAAATTAAAGTCTCGGCAAAGTACCATTTGGAAGCGGTCCCAAGTAACGCCGATTTAATAAGCGTCTTAACATCGATGGAAGCAAAAAAGCTTTTACCCATAATACGGAGAAAAGCAACCCGCGGTATCTCAGGCGTTACAGTAATAGCCGTTATGACAAAGCCTTATCCATGTCCGCAGCCGGAGCCCTGCGCTTATTGCCCAGGCGGACCAACACAGGGCAGCCCGCAAAGCTACACGGGGTATGAACCTGCGGCGCTGCGCGGAACCCAGAACAGTTTTGACCCTTACGAGCAGGTTAAGAGCCGATTCCGCCAGCTCACCGCGATTGGGCATAAAGTGGATAAGGTCGAGTTAATTGTGATGGGTGGAACCTTCCCGGCTACTCCCATGGAGTACCAAACGTGGTTTATCCAACGCTGCCTCGACGCCCTAACAAATAAAACCTCCGCGAACTTAGAAGAGGCAAAGGCGAATGCGGAAGTCAGCAAAACCCGCAACGTCGGTATAACCATTGAAACCCGCCCCGACTGGGCAAAACAACCCCACATCGACGCAATGCTCGACATGGGTGTAACCCGCATTGAGCTAGGCGTGCAGAATCCCGACGACGAAATCTATCGTTTAGTCGGCAGAACCCACAGCGTCGCGGACGTGGTTGAGGCAACGCGCATCGCAAAGGATGCTGGATTAAAAATAGTTTATCACATGATGCCTGGAATGCCCGGTTCCGACCACCAGAAAGACCTCGCTGCTTTCAAGCGGATTTTCACGGATTCAGATTTCAAACCTGATATGATAAAAATCTATCCCTGCTTAACCATCGCGGGAACCAAAACCTACGAATGGTATCAAAACGGCACATACGAACCCTACACCACCGAAGAAGCCGCAAACATCATCGCTGAAATCAAAAAAACCATCCCGACATGGGTGAGGCTGATGCGGGTGCAGCGCGACATTCCTGCAAGATTGATTTTAGCGGGGGTAAAAAAGAGTGACCTGCGCGAGCTTGTTCAAACTAAACTCAGAGCGCAGGGTAGCCAATGCCAATGTATCCGATGCCGCGAAGTGGGACACCGATTAGCCGTTGACCACATCAAGCCTGACTTGGAAAAAATCAAAATCTTAACCCAGCGCTACGAAGCCTCGGAGGGCACGGAATTTTTCATCTCAGCCGAAGACCCAGAAAACAACGTTCTACTTGGCTACCTGCGCATGCGAGTTCCCTCCGCGAAAGCCCACAGACCTGAAATAACAGCCGTGCCATCTGCAATAATTCGGGAGCTCCACGTTTACGGGCAACTTGTTCCAGTGGGAAAACACGCCAAAGACGCCACACAGCACAAAGGCTACGGACAAATCCTCCTAAAAGAAGCCGAACACATAGCTCACGAGGAATTGGGTCTGAAAAAGCTTTTAGTCATCAGCGCGTTAGGAACAAGAAGGTACTACATGCGTTTCGGGTACGAGTGCGATGGAGTTTACGTTTCAAAAACCTTGGAGAAAAAGTAGATGAGTCAAATTGAAAATTCAGGTTACAAGGGCGAAGCTTTGCGCCAGCTTAAATTGGCGGACTGCGACATCGGCGACATCATCAGAGTTACCAGCAAAAGCAAAGTTTACGAGGGCATCTTGATTCCACGTGCTGAGCTGGGCGAAGGCACCATCGTCATTGTTAAGATGAAGAGCGGCTACAACGTGGGCATCAACGTTACAAAAGAAGTTAAAGTGGAGAAAATCGGCAAAGGCACAAAACCCGCATTTGCCTCTCCGTCCATCCCCAAACAGAACCCTGCATTGCCCCACGTAGTCATTATGAGCACAGGCGGCACAATCGCCAGCCGAGTCGACTACCGAACAGGAGCCGTGCGCTCAGCAATTTCAGCAAGCGACCTCTACGGCGTCGTTCCCGAACTCGCGGATGTAGCCCGAGTTGACACAGAAATCGTTTACAGCATCTACAGCGAAAACCTCACCCAGAAAAACTGGACAGAACTTGCCCAAAAAGTGGCGGAGCGCATCGAGCAGGGCGTAGATGGCATAGTAATCGCCCATGGCACAGACACGATGGCTTACACATCCGCCGCGCTGAGTTTTGCCTTGCAGAATTTGCCTGTGCCAGTTATAGTTGTGGGTGCGCAGCGTTCGTCTGATCGACCCAGCAGTGACGCAGCCACAAACCTTATTGGCGCAGTGAAAGCCGCTGGAGAAGCGCCGTTTGCCGAAGTGTGTTTAGTCATGCATGAATCTGTTTCCGACATCGCCACGGTCGTGCATCGAGGCACAAAAGTTCGCAAGTGCCATACGAGCCGCCGAGACACCTTCAAATCCATCAACGGATTCCCAATCGCCAAAGTCAAAAACCTGCAGGTAACCATGGAAACTGACCAGTACCAACGCCGAGACCCCAAGAAAAAGCTGGTCCTAAAACCCAACTTCAGCGAAAAAGTCGCACTTGTAAAGTTCTATCCCGGGCTAGACCCAGCGGTCATAGATTTCTACGTTGAAAAAGGCTTCAAAGGCATCTTGCTTGAGGGTTCAGGTTTAGGTCATGTTAGCAAATTCTGTTTTGACTCCATCAAAAACGCCGTAGCGAAGGGCGTTTTGGTTGCGTTGGCTTCCCAGTGTATTTGGGGTCGCGTAAACATGAACGTCTACGATACAGGGCGGGATTTGCTGTCTTTTGGTGTTGTGCCGCTCGATGACATGTTTCCCGAAACGGGATTAGTTAAATTAATGTGGGTTCTTGGACAAACCAGCGATGTTGAAGAAGCAAAGAAGCTATTGAAAACTAACATTGCAGGCGAATTTTCGTCACGTACGCTTCCGCAGGACAAAATCGTTGAAGGAGCACAATAAAATGACCATTGACTACGCTAAAGTTGGCTTAAAAGTGGGCTTGGAAATCCACCAACAGCTAAACGTGGGCTCTAAACTATTCTGCAGTTGCCCACCCGAACTCTTCAAAGAAGACCCTGAAATCACTTTTCTACGCAGGCTCAGGCCAACCCAGAGTGAACTGGGACAAATCGACCCAGCCGCCTATTTCGAGTTCCAGAAGGGCGTAAAAATCCTCTACGAAGCCAACCGAAAAAGCAGCTGCCTAGTCGAGATGGATGAGGAGCCGCCGCACCCAATCAACTTGGACGCGGTACAAGTGGTTTTAACGGCTTCGCTCATGATGAACATGCAGCCCGTTGACGAAGTACACGTTATGCGCAAAACCGTCATCGACGGCTCAAACACCACTGGTTTCCAGCGCACCTGCATCATCGCGCTCGACGGCTGGATAAAAGTCGGAGAAAAAATCATTCCCATGCAAGCCTCAAGCCTTGAAGAAGATGCCGCTCGCAAAACGGGGACACAGGATGAGGGCAAAACCATCCGCTACCGCATCGACCGCCTGGGAATCCCGCTTATCGAAGTTGCGACGGCGCCAGTGATCTATTCGCCCATGGAGGCGCAGGAAGTCGCGTTTGCCATCGGCAGGATTCTGCGTGATACGGGCAAGGTTATGCGTGGCTTGGGCACGATTAGGCAGGACTTGAACGTGTCTTTGCCAAACGGTGCTTTAATCGAAATTAAGGGTGTTCAGGAACTTGAGTTAATATCCACCGTCGTGGATTATGAGGTCCAGCGGCAACTGGGTTTAATCGCTATAAAAGAAGACCTCGCCAAATGCGGCGTAAACCATGAGTCGCTTAAATCGGACTTCGTGGACGTCACAGACATATTCAAAGAAACAAAAAGCAAGGTTATTCGCAAAGCAGTCGACAAAAAACAAAAGGTCCTAGCCGTCAAACTCCAAGGATTCGCAGGTTTAACGGGCCGCGAATTGATGCCTAACTTCCGTCTTGGCAGCGAGTTGTCTGACCGCGCCAAATTCTGGGGCAGAGTCGGCGGCATATTCCACACTGACGAGGTACTTGCCAACTACAGTATCACAGCCGAAGAAGTGGAGGCTTTGAGAAAAGCAGTGGGTGCCGCAGAAACCGACGCAGTGGTTTTCGTCGCTGACACTGCAGAGAACACGCAAGATGCACTCAAAGCTGTCGTGGAACGTGCGCAGGAAGCCTGCACAGGCATCCCGGCGGAGACTCGGACTGCAAAAGACGACGGAACCACACGTTACATGCGTCCACGTCCCGGTGCGGCAAGAATGTACCCCGAAACCGACATTCCCCCACAGATGATAACAGACGAATTGGTGCACAAAGTCATGTCGAACTTGCCTGAACCAGCCGAAAAGAAGCTGGCACGTCTTGTCAAGCAGTACGGCTTGAACGAGAAGTTGGGTAAGCAGCTTATTGACTCGGAGTATGGCAGCCTCTTTGAGGTAACGGTGAAAGAGAGCGGCGTTGCGGCTTCCACGGTTGCGGCGTTCTTGACAGAAACGACGAAGGCGCTGAAACGTGAAGGCATCCAGCTTGACAACGTTTCAGATGAGCAAATCAAAAGTATATTCAAAGCCGTAGGTTCAGGAGAACTCGCAAAAGAAGCCATCGCAGATGTGTTTAGCTGGTTATCCAAGAACGAGGGCAAAACAGTGCAGGACGCAATTGGTGCTTTGGGCTTGAAAATGTTCACCGAAGCGGACTTGGCGCCTGTTATCGACCGCGTAATCGCCGCAAACAAGGCGCAAGTAGACAAACTGGGTAAGAACGCATTTGGCATGCTTATGGGCGCCGCAATGAAAGAGGTCCGCGGTAAAGCCAACCCCGAATTGGTAGGCAAACTCCTGAGGGAACGGCTAAAATAGCCTTTTTTATGTTAAAAGAAGCTATTAGCCGCAAATCCTAAATGCTTTCTAAGAGTTAGCAGTAACGAGGCAGAAATCTGTTGAAACGCATCGAAGCACACATAAAAACTGGTTTTGGCGAAGTCGTCATCGAAGGCGAAAGCCCACAAGACATAATGAACATGCTCGAATCCATTCCAGAGAACTTCGTTGAGAAACTCTCCGATTTCGTCTCAAACCGCCTAACACCCTCGGGAGCACAGCTCAAAGGTATAATCGAACCTACAACCGAAGGACCAATCATCGTTACCCGCGAAAACCTCACCCACTACGAAGCAGTCGGTTTGGTTTTATACGCTTCAGATGAACGAAAAAACACCGCTGCCCAAGTTCAGAAGCTTTTGGAGTCCAGCGGCATAAAAAGCATGGTGCCTGCTAGGCTTAACGAAATGACTAAGCGAGGGCAAATCTTCAAACCTGACCCATCGAAACCCGATTTCAAGTTGACGATTCAGGGCGAAAAATGGGTTGAAGACGATGTTCTCTCAAGGCTCAGGGGCAAAATGAGCGAACGCTAAATTCGAAAAATCCACGTGCTGGTGACCTAACGTTTAGGATAGCAACTTTTGGTGTGCTTCAGGTTCAAAGAGAGGTTCTTCCAAGAATTAAATCAAAAATAACCATCTAAATTTTGTTTGAGCGCTAATCTGTTTAGGTAACGCTTATTAGCCTCCGTTACAACGGTTAATTGAGGACTTTTATTGAATTTAATTTTTTTGACTATAATTTATTCGATACTTAGCAGCTTGGGTCTCGGTGGATTCGACATTGCTTTCCTCATCGGACTTGTCATAATTGGCGTGATAATCATTATTCTCATCAAACTGTTTCTGGTTTTGATTCCCGCAATTCTCGTTGCCGTCGTAGTATGGTTCCTCACAGGCGACCTGTTATGGACTGGCATCGCGTTTCTGGTCGTTGCGGCATTGTCATTATTGGCTAAGCTATAGTTTCGCAACCAATCTCCAAATCCCTTTTCTTTTGTGTCCTTGTTTTAGTTAGCTCAATTAAAAGTAATGATGGCTAATGAAGACCAAGTTTTACGCTTAGTTTTCTTAAATAAACCGTTTTCTAACCTTACCGAACCTGTTTTTGCTTAATTAATTATGGGACGCTTTCATAAGGCTTTTATATTTGGTAGGGGGTTCTTGCATATCAACAGGAATGGACAGGGACCCTAAATTGACGATGATGGAACCAAGTAAAAAACCATTGAACGTTCTCATTAAACAACTGCATGGCAACATCGAAGTTGTACTGAAAAACGGCTACGAATACAAGGGAAAAATGATAAAGTGCGACGGGCACATGAACATACTCTTGGAAGGCGCCACAGAATTCAAAGAAGACCAATTAATGACTAACTACGGGAACGTGTTGCTTCGAGGAAACAACATTCTCTACATAGTCATGGATGCCAACCACCACTAAAAAGCCAGATTTCTGGCTTCTCCAGTAACGTAGTCACAGGCGCTTTTTGCAGCTAAATCTACGTTAAATTTGCGGCTAAAAAAAACCAGCACATTTTTAATGTCCCTTTCAAGGTACTCGCCAGCGTTTGCGTGGTCGGTTTTTACTGCCTGTGGCCAATCGATGATGAGCAAGTGACCGTCAGGTTGCAGTATAATGTTGTATTCGCTCAAATCGCCGTGGATAATGTGTGCTTTTAAGTATGCTTTTCTGACGTTGCGCAGGATGTCTTTTAGGATTTTTTCGGGTTTGCCGATGTCTTTGTACTTGTAGAGTTGAGCACCTTCAATCATGCCCATGGCGACGACGTGGCGGTTGTGGCTTATGGGTTCAGGAACCGCAACACCTTTGGAGTAAACCAGCTTCATGGCTTCAAACTCTTTTTCCGCAGCTATATGAGATTGAAAAAGCCAACTCGAGTGTTCCCGGCTATAGCTCCTCTTGCGTCTGGTCTGTCTAAAACTTATTCGCCCCAGCCTATGGAATTTTATAGCTATGCGTCTGCCCTCAGAGTTCAACGCATCATAGACATCGGCTTCTTTTCCAACACCTAACGTTTGCCCAAACGATTCAATCACCCCTGCCTTGACCAGCGCGTTTATGGCTAAACAGTCGTACCCCGTGTAGTTGAGGGTGTGGCCGTTGTAGGTTTCTTGTGTGCGGTAAGTTAAGCCCAGTTTGTTTAACTTGCCAAGGATAAAGTCTACACGGTCCATTGGGAGTTTGGAGTGTTTCTGGATTTGTTCTTTGGGTACAAATTCGTGTTTGCTCATTCCAGCTTCGATTATGTTGAGGATTCGGAAGTCTTCATTTTCCAATTCCTTGAATACTTGGACAGCTACTTCGGCGCTTGACATACAATCATTTATAAAGTTGTTTTTCTGCTATTAAAACTAGGTTTTACTGGGATTAACATGTTTTTTTGAGTGGCACTTATATTGGCGTAAGCCTTTTTAATGGATTATATGCCAAAACCGTTCATCAACAAGGTATCATTAAATAGTAAACTCATGGTTTTACAATATGGCAGTAGATCAAGGAAACGTTTCAAAGGTACTTTCCGTCCTTTCACATCCCATACGAAGGGAAATATTACTAGACCTCAGCAATAACGGCGAGTCATCTTTCACAGACTTGCTAAACATGCTCAAGGTCGATACTGGAAAGCTCAGCTTTCACCTCCGCGCACTCGCACCTTTCATAGAGCAAACCTCCAACGGCAAGTACAAGCTCAGTAGAGCTGGCGAGAGCGCTGTGCGCGTCATTCATGATGTTGAGGGTTGGGCAGAAGTGGCTGACGTGCAGGGGAAGGCAAGTTCACTTCCGCTTGCTTCTTTTAAAAATCGGGCTTTTGCATTCCTTATCGATTTTTCGATGATATTAGCTATCACGGCGGCAATTACTTTCATTCCTGACGTGCTTTCGATTTCTCAGGCGGGTTTCTTTAGCAACAAAATTAGCTCATTGCTTTTCATAACAATTGGCCTTCTTTGGCTTTACTCCACTTTACTCGAGGGCTTTAACGGTCAAAGCATAGGAAAACGTGCAATAGGATTAAAGGTCGTTAGAACTGATGGAAAGAAAATGTCCTACGACCATGCAGCAGTACGAAACTTTGGCAAAGTTTTACCATTACTCCCCTTCGACTTACTTATAGGGTGGCGGATAAAAAACAGCGCGTTCATGCGGTACTTTGACAAGTTCGCAGGTACCACCGTCATCAATCTGCGTTCTAATATTCAATAAATTTTCTGTTTTGTTTTGAGTAAAATCTTATTTGTTGCATCTTCATAGCTTATGCGGGAGACAAAAAGGGTATGAGTGACAAGGAGCTCAGAGTTACTAAAATCAAAGACGGCACCGTCATCGACCACATCCGCGGCGGATACGCGTTGGATGTTGTGAAGATTTTAGGTATAACGGGCAAAGAAAAACGGGTTATGACCATCGCAATCAACGTTCCCAGCAAAAGCATCGGCGTTAAAGACATTGTGAAGATTGAAGGCAAAGCCCTGAGCCCGCAGGAAGTCAACAGGATTGCACTGGTGGCTCCCCATGCATCTATAAACATCGTTCGCGACTACGCGGTAGTCGAAAAATTAGAGGTTAAATTGCCCAGCGCCATCGAAGGTATAGTTAAATGCGTAAACCCCTGCTGCATAAGCAACGCCGAGGAACCCGTAACATCCAAATTCCATGTTAAAAGTGAGGAACCGCTACTGCTAAAATGCCACTACTGCGGCGTCACATTGGAGCAGGCGGATGTTCTGGGGAAGCTTTAAGGCAGCTTTTCTTGAGCCAACAAAAACATTTCTTCAAAATCTTTTCGAGTCAACGTTTTGCCCTTGCCTATCGCAGGGCACTCGAATGTAAAATCGAAAACATGCAAGTCTTTGTCAGCATCAAATTTTAGTTCAAAGGGATAGAACCTGCAAATTAAGGGTCTATACGCGTAGATACTGCACTGGTTGTCTTCGAGGAAAACACATTTGCCCACGCGGTTTTTCTTCATTTCATAAAGGTAAGGCGTTTTATCTGCAACTATCTGGGTAAAATCCTGTTTTGGCAACCGCGTTTTTTTGGAAATAGCGTTTGCTTCTGACTCCAAAACCAAGATGTGCCTTGTCTTCTGCTTTGTGTCGCCGCAGCATAAACCGCATTTGCTGCATTCGAAAACTACAGTGTTGGGATAGGTGAAATCCAATTTCTTTTCAGCAAACAAAATACTGTGGTTTTGCCATAAAAACCTTAGTTACGGTTTTTTTGTTTCTGTGGGCTGTTTGGCGCGGTGACCTTCGCCGTACTGGAATGGTCGCCCAAGGTTTTTCTCAAGTTTCTTCTTGAACACTTCATCCATGTTCATGCTGGGGCACGCTAAGCGGCTGGCATCCAAAACGTAGAAGACAACATCGATTAGTTCCTCAGCAATTTTTTCTTCAGGCAACCCCTTCTTCCATGCGTCGCTGGCTTCGCCAAGTTCTATGAATGCAAAGAGCAGTTTCTTTGGGATGTCCTCGGGTTTGTTGTAGAAGCCTTTTGCTATGACTAATGCTTCGATTTCTTTCTTCATTTCTTCCAGCTGCAACCAACTTACGCTCCTTTGCTGCTCTCAAAAACTATAGCCCTCTTATATAAAGGGTAAACCGATGAAAAGCTGGCGAAGATTGTGCTCTCACGACCTACCCCTCCATTATTTATAGAAAATTTAGGGCTATTTCGCTGATTCGCCTTTTTTTGGTTCCCGTTTGATGCGGTTTCTTCGTCGTAGCGCAAGCGAAACCAGACTTAACATGACTGGAATCTCTATGAGTGGACCAACCACAGTTGACACTGCCACCATCGGCATCGAAGCGAATGCAGTTAAGGCGATTGCTATTGCCAACTCAAAGTTTCTGCCCGTACAGTGAAATGCCATGGTTGAGGAATCTTCGTAGTTGTATCCGAGGCGTCGCGTGGTGAAATAAACGATGTTAAAGAGGGAGGAAAAAGAACAGAACCACCGGAATCGCCATCTGCCAAACCAGGGAGGGATTATCGAGGATGACGCCGCCCCGCAGCGCAAACATAACAACCATCGTGGCGAGCAGCGCCAGCAGCTGAAGCGAGTCGAAGTACGGTATCAATTTTTTTTGGAACCACTGTTGCGATTTGCGTTTGATGATTTCTCTTCGGGTAATGGCGCCTAAAAGCAGGGGCAGCCCGAGGTACAGCAGTATGCTTTCTCCAATGATTGCAATATCTATTGAAACATAGGTGCCAATGAGCAATGCGATGAACAAGGGCGTGGTTACTATTTGAATTATCGAGTTCCAAGCCATAAGCACTATTCCAAGCGGACCGTTCCCCTTGCACAAGTCAGTCCACACCAGCACCATGGCAATGCAGGGCGCAACCCCGAGAAGGATAAGACCCGTCCAAAGATACCGCGCGGTCACGGGATCTATTAACCCAAAGTATGGAAAAATCACTTCAAAGAAAACGTATCCCAGAGCAAACAGGAGAAAAGGGTTTACGGCGTAGTTGAAAAAGATGATTATAGAGGTTTGCTTGGGGCTTTTTACGGCTTTTTTTAGTTCGCTGATTTCGATTTTTGTCATAGCCGGGTAAATCATGAAGAATAAGCCGATGGGTATGCCGACTTGGAGGGTGCTGCTGAAAGCTGGGAAATATTTGCCGATGGCCAACCCGATAACTATGGCTATTGCAATCCACAGCGCGAGGAGTTTGCTTATCCAGCCTAAGGTTTTAGGTTCCTCGTCACAAGTCACTGACGACACCTACCGACACCATGTTATTCATCTTCAGAACTGCAGCTCATCTGCTTTACAACTTCTTTCAGCAAAACACTGACCAGTTCAGGCGTCAGGGAATCAACTGCGTTGAGTATTCGCGCATTGACGATGGAGTACATTCTTTTTGTTCCGTCTTTTCGGCAGCTAATTATTCCAACGTCACGCAGGATTTTGAGGTGTCTGGAAACGACGGGTTGGATAAGGTTTAGGTGGGGGACTATTTCGCAGACGCATTTTTCACCGTCGCGTAGGAACTCGAGTATTTCTAGTCTGTCTGATGCCGAGAGCGCATGGAAAACTTGGGCTTTGAATCTTACTTGTGCGATTGCTGGTTGGGGCATAGTTAAAAAATGTTCATAACAATATTTAAATATATTCATATTAGACTATTGAATAGACGATTTCTATGTCAGAAAACGAATACGACGGAATCCCAAGAAACAAAATACACTGGGCGCCAAAAATTGACTATGAAAAATGCGTCTCCTGCGGAAAATGCGTAGAATTCTGCCACATGCAAACATTTGATTTTGAAGAGAAGAATGGAAAAAAGAAAACTGTAGTGAAAGACCAAAATGCATGCGTCGTATTCTGCAGAGGTTGTGAAGACATATGTCCAGCAGGTGCAATAACGCATCCATCAGAAGAGGAAACTCGAAGGTCGATTGAAAAACTTCAAGAAGCTGCATTAACATAGAAAAAGGCGTTTAGAATGAAGAAAATTTTGTTCGTCTGCGTTGAAAATGCTGGAAGAAGCCAGATGGCAGAAGCGTTTGCAAAGAAATATGGCGCAGACAACGTTTCAGTTTCCAGCGCGGGCAACAAACCCGCCGACAAGGTTACCCCCATAGTCGTTGAAGTCATGAAGGAGAAAGGCATCGACATTTCAACTAACAAGCCTATGGAAATAACTGCCAAAATGGCGATGGATGCAGACTTGATTGTAACTATGGGTTGCAGCGCTCAAGGAATTTGCCCCGGTCCATTCTTTAAACCCACGGTTGATTGGGCACTTGAAGACCCAAAGGGTAAATCCATAGATAAAGTCAGAGAAATCCGTGATGAAATCGAAAGAAGAGTAAAAGAACTAATAGCCAAACAAACGACGTCATAACTCGGTTAGGAAAGCGTCCCTTTTACCGCATCTGCCTTTAATCTTAGAAAATCAGCGGTATCTTCGAAATCAAGGCAGGCATTGTCGACCTTTTCCGGGCTGGTAAGGGAACAGCGCCCTTCTTTATAGTTTATACAAGTTTTTTGTGACAAGAAATTTGGCTCAAAGAAGTTCTCCCCAAAAGAAAAAGGGTTAGGGAATATCTGTATGTTTACGAGTTCCCATGCCATACCAGAAGAAGACTTTGACCACAACAGCTGTCAGTACAGCGGCGAGCATGCGTGTCAAGACGGTTAGTGCAAACCCCGTTAGTCCTGTGACTACGTTTGCGGAAGACATCTGGAATATAGTAAACAGTACTAAACCGCCAATTGTGCATGCAACTAAAGCAGAAATAAGCAGCCTTTTGAAGTTGTCTGAGCGCTTATTTAGAGCTCCAGCCATATAACCGATTAACATTGGGCTCACAATATATGCTAACAGGACTGTGCCGGAACCAGCTATGCCATGGAAACTGCTGGACCAGTACAGTGCATAGAAAGTGCCCATTAAAAAGCCTGAGGCGCCGCCTGCCCATCGATTCCATAGTAGACCAAGGGCTAAGGGAACACCGACTATGACGACAAGCTCCAATATTTCCATCGTAAGTCCAAAAACGATTCCAAATCCTCCGATTAGCGATTGAAGTTTTGAAATTAACACAATAACAAAAACTGCGATTATGGGTAGAACAATTCCAAAGATAAGGTCATTTTTTGTCCATTTTTTCCAGTCTAGACTCATAAATGATGCCCAAGTTAGAATTTGTAGTTCATAGATATATATGAATATTGCTATAATACTTGAGCTCAAAACTTTTGGCAACTATTATATTTAACAACCCACATTTAGGAGCACTAGGTAAAAGCATGCCAAACATTTTTGAAATCGCCAAAAAAATTAAAGGCAACGGCTGCACACGCCTCGTCAAATACACGGGTGAAGAATACACTATTTCAGGCGCTAACGTTGGGTTAGGCAGTTTTAAAATTGACATCGGCAGCTTCCAAAACAAAATTAAAGAAATCAATGCTGTCCCCCAAATCATGATGGCTTTGGATACCAACCAGTACCTGCTTTGTCAGCAAGCAACACAGTTAAAGGATAATCCTCAACTCAAAGATTTGTGCCTTAGGATTCGGATGATGCACATTATGGCTTTTAGCCAGCTGCAGGCTCTTTTAAGTATTCCAACACCCAGTGAAGAATTGGGCAAACAGATTTTGGAATGGACCAACCAAATGAACAAGTTGACTTCTCAAAGCATCGACTTGCTTAAACCTCAGCCTAAAGCGGTTTTAATGGAGAAGAATGTGGCAACGAAAAGTGTTGGAGAGAAAGATGTAGCATCCACACGAATATACAAAGCGAGCGACGGCAAAAAGACCCTGGCTGAAATCATGAAGTACCAAGGCATAAACGAAACCCAGATGCAGGAAGCACTAAAAACATTCAAAGAATAGATGGTTAATGATATTTTAGCGAAGTACGGGTCGGCAACGTATTTATTTACTTAGAAGTAATTGGGATAAACACCTTAAGCATGTGCAGAGGTCGCCGAGCATGGTCAAAGGCGTAGGCTTCAGGAGCCTATCCTTCAGAGGTTCGTGGGTTCAAATCCCACCCTCTGCACCACACTAACTTCTTTGAACATGTAAAGCCTGCGGCATATTTGGAGCCTATTAGAGGTTCTATGTTGAAACCTATAGGGGGTAGGTCAGTATTGGCACAGAACAAGCGCATTGGTATGTTGAAAAACAATGCCTAAAAGTTGGGTGCCCACGTAAGGGTCGGAAATCGAGGGGCAAAACAGCTGTTCTTATTTTGAAAGCAAAAAAAGCCCAACTTCGCCAAACAGGTTGGGAAGGAACTTTACGGTGCGGTTTTTCGAGATGAACGCTGTTTTTTCGATGGTTATCTTATTTTTTTTGCAGTATTCTTTGAAGTCTGCGATGCTCAAAAAATGCAGGTTGGGAGTATCGTACCATTGGTAGGGCAGTGAAGGGGAAACTGGCACTTTTCCGCCAAAGAAGATTTGAAAGCGGCTGGTGATATAGCAGAAGTTGGGGAAGCCAACGATGACTTTTCTGCCTACGCGTAACGCTTCTTTTATGGCGAAGTCGGGTTTCTTGACCTGTTGCAGTGTCTGGTTGAGGATAACATAGTCCACGCTTTTGTCGGCGTATTCAGTTAATCCCATGTCGATGTCCTGTTGGAAAACGCTTAAGCCTGCTGCGACGCAGTTGTGGATGGCTTGCTCGCTGAGTTCCACGCCCTGCGCGTGCACCTGTTTGTTTCGTATAAGCAAATTGAGCAGTTCGCCGTCTCCGCAGCCTAAATCCAGAACGGATGCTTCGCTGCTAATCCAGCTTGAAATCACCTTGTGTTCTATTATGTGGGTTTGTTTTGTCATGTGTGGTTACCGTTCCCGTTCTCTGCAGATTTGAGGAAATCCCGTATCAACGGAGTTTCCTGCTCCGTCTCCAGAAGGAAAGAATCATGTCCATAAGTGCTGGTTATTTCGCAGTAACTCGCATCCACGCCTGCCAGTTTGCAGGCTTTCACGATTTCTTGGCTTTGGTAGGCTGGGTAGAGCCAGTCGGATTTGAACGCTAACACCAGCACCTTCGCCTTCAAACCCCTAACGACGTTGCCCAAGGCGTATCCGTTGAGGATGTTGAAGTTGTCGATGGCTTTGGTTAGGTAGAGGTAGCTGTTGGCGTCGAAGCGTTTGACAAAGTTATCGCCGCGGTAGCGCAGGTAGCCTTCGACTTCGTAGTCTGCGCTGAACTTGAAGGGTTCTTTGTCGGCTCGGGTTTTTCTGCCGAACTTCTCAGTCATGGATGTGTCGCTCATGTAGGTGATGTGCCCAATCATCCTTGCCACGGCTAAGCCCTTCGCTGGCGGTGCATGGGCGTAGTAGTCGCCGTTTCTCCAGTCAGGATCAGACATAACGGCTTGCCGACCCACTTCGTTGAAGGCGATTTGCTGGGGCGTATGTTTAAGCGTGGTTGCTATTGGGATTGCTGAACGTATTTTGTCGGGGTAAGAAACCATCCACTGCAACACCTGCATACCGCCCATGGAGCCGCCGACGACCGCTAAAAGCTTCTGGATGCCTAAGTGTTCGATTAATTGTTTTTGTGTCTCGACAATGTCGCGGATCGAAATTAAGGGTAAACTCAAGCCGTACGGTTTTCCAGTCCTGGGATCGATAGAAGATGGTCCAGTGGAGCCTTTGCAGCCTCCAATAACGTTGCTGCAGACGACAAAGTACCTGTCCGTGTCGATGCCCTTACCCGGTCCGATTAGGTTTTCCCACCACCCATCTGGTCCAGCCGCATGTGCGTCGCCGCTGAGGGCATGAAGAATAAGAATTGCGTTTGATTTTTGCTCGTTAAGCTTGCCGTAGGTTTCGTAGGCAAGTGTTATTGGTCCAAGTTTCTCGCCTGATTCCAAAATGAGCTCCGCTGGTGGATACGCGAAGGTGAATGTTTGGGTATCTGAATTTCCCGGTTTGTTATCGTTTGTGAACTTTTGTGCCTCCAAAAAATGAGAGGGATGCAGCTTTAACGCTGCTCTAGATTTAAAGTTTCGCTGAAACTTTAAGTGCTTGATCTAAATCTTCGATGAGGTCTTCTGGGTCTTCGATTCCTATGGATAATCTAATGTAGTCTTCTGTGACGCCTGTTGCTTCTTGCTCTGCCGCGGTTAGCTGCTGATGAGTTGTCGAGGCTGGGTGAACGATGAGGCTCTTTGTGTCGCCGATGTTTACCAGGTGTGAAAATAGCTTTACTGACTCGATTAGTTTGCGTCCTGAGTCTTTGCCGCCTCTGATTCCGAAGCCGACGAGACCGCCGTAGTTGCCCTGAAGATATTTGGCTGCGATTTTGTGGTTTGGATTGTCAGTTAAGCCTGGATAGACAACCCAGTTTACTAGCGGATGCTGCTTTAGGAACAGCGCTACTTTCAACGCGTTTTCGGAGTGTTTGCGTTGTCTAAGAGGCAATGTTTCTAGGCCTTGTAGGAAAAGCCAGGAGTTGAATGGGCTCAGTGCTGGACCTATGTCTCTTAAGAGTTGAACGCGCACTTTGAAGATGAACGCGACGTTTCCCAAGCCGGGGAAGTTGCTGAATGCATCCCAGTATTTGAGGCCGTGGTAGCTGGGGTCGGGTTCGGTGAATTCTGGGAATTTGCCGTTGTTCCAGTTGAATTTGCCGCTGTCCACGATGATGCCGCCGATGCTTGTGCCGTGTCCGCCGATGTATTTTGTGGCTGATGTAGTTAGTATGTCTGCTCCATAGTCAATTGGCCTGACTATTCCTATTCCAACGGTGTTATCGACGACTAAGGGGATGCCTGCTTCATGGGCTATTTTAGCTAAAGCCTCAAAATCGGGAACGTCAAGTTTGGGGTTGCCGATGGTTTCCGCGTAGATGGCGCGTGTTTTTGAGGTTATGGCTTTTTTGAATTCTTCGGGTTTTTGTGAGTCAACGAAGATTACTTTTCTGCCAAGCTTTGCGAAGGTGTAGTGCAGAAGGCTGTAGGTTCCGCCGTAGAGGTTGTTGGCTGCAACGATTTCGTCGCCAACCTGTGTTATAGCCAGCAGAGACAGTGAGATGGCGGCTTGTCCTGAAGCCACTGCCAATGCGCCTGTTCCGCCTTCGATGGCGGCTACTCGTCGCTCGAAGATGTCGTTTGTGGGGTTTATTATTCGGGTGTAGATGTTTCCGAGTTCTTTTAGGGCGAAAAGATTCGCCGCGTGTTCGGTGTTTTTGAAGACATATGAAGTCGTTTGGTAGATCGGGACTGCCCGTGACCCTGTTGTTGGGTCAGGGGTTTCTTGACCTGCGTGGACGGCTATTGTGTCTAATCTTTTTTTAGTCATGTTTTTTAGTGCTCCTTGTTTTGTTTGTTAGAACAAGACAACCGATAACGCCGTTATAACCATTTTTGCAACAAATATTCCAAAAAGAATAACACAGCAAAATGCGGCATAACCAATTCTTGGACACACAACGTTTTTTAGCTGCACAACCAAAAAATAACACCGTTATTAAACAGTCTTGAGGACAAAAAATGAAAGCTTTAGGCTTACTATCAGGCGGATTAGACAGCACTCTATCATTGAAACTCATCTTAGAACAGGGAATCGATGTTGAAGCCATCAACTTCGTAACCCCCTTCTGTCTATGCAGAAAAGGCGGATGCGGCGCCACAGAAGCAGCAAAAACATTCAACATACCACTCAAACACGTCAGCGCAGGTACCGACTACCTACGAATAGTCAGAAACCCCAAGTTCGGCTACGGAAAAAACCTCAACCCCTGCGTAGACTGCAGAATCTTTATGCTAAAAAAAGCAAAAAAATACGCCAAACAAATCGGCGCAAAATTCATTTTCACCGGCGAAGTACTTGGCCAGCGTCCCATGTCCCAGCATAAAGGCGCCCTGGACCTAATCGAGTGGGAAGCTGGGTTGGAAGGAAAAATTCTTCGTCCCCTGTCTGCAAAGCTTTTGCCAGAAACCGAAGCGGAATCGAAAGGATTCGTTGATAAGGAATCTCTCAGGGACATCAGCGGACGTTCGAGGAAGCCGCAAATTCAAATGACCAAGGAATTCAACATCGTTAATTATCCTTGTGCGGCGGGCGGGTGTCTGCTCACTGACAAAGAATTTGCGGGCAAATTACGAGATTTGTTCGGGCATAAAAAAAGAGTAACCGTCAAAGAAGTTAACTTACTCAAAGTCGGCAGACACTTCAGGTTTGGGGACAACAAGATAATTGTGGGCAGAAACGAACGTGAAAACGGCGTTCTCCTACAATCCAAGCAAAAAACCGATTTCTACTTTGAAGTCCCAGAAGGCGGCAGCCCAACAACCATCCTTCAAGGACCCAAAACAAGTCTGGCAATCCGAAAAGCCGCTGCTTTAACCGTCTTTCACTCAGACACTAAACTTTCCGAGGTTCAAGTGGTCTTCGGTAAAAATAAGCTTGATAAGAAGATAACGGTGCTTTGCCTTCTTTAGCTGAAGTGGATGAATTAAGAATTTGACTTGAAGGATTTTTGGGGTTGTTTGTATGTGTTGTTTGGCAGGGTTTTATTCCAAAAAGAATATAACGCCGTTAAGTACTGAACTGTAAGCATGTTCCCGACCCTCGAAGACATCGCCAGGCGCCGCAGACAACTAGGTCTAAAACAGAGCGAACTCGCCAAAGCTGCAAGCGTCAGCCAATCATTAATCGCCAAACTCGAAGCAGGAACCATAGATTCATCCTACACCAAAGTAAAAACCATCTTCGACGTCCTCGAACACTTAGAATTCAAAACCAAAGTTAAAACCGAAAAAATCCTCCACAACGAAGTCGTATCCGTACAAAAAAGCGACCTCATCTCAAAAGTCGTCAACATGATGAAGGAACACGGATACTCCCAGATTCCCGTCTTCGAAGGAAAACAATCCGTCGGAAGTGTGTCAGAAAAAGCAATTTTGAGGCAGATTTTGGCGGGGAAAGATTTAGAGGATATCTCTAAGCTGCCGACTGGGGAAATTATGGAGGAGGCTTTTCCGCAGATAAACGAGGACGCGCCGCTGTCGTTAATCACCAGCCTTTTGCAGACTTACTCGGCTGTTTTAGTGTCCAGAAAAGGCGTCGTGATAGGCATCATTACGAAAGCAGACCTGCTGAGAATGCTCTAATCCGCGGGTTTACTGTAGCTTAAATGTAGTATTCAGGTTTGGAAATTTCAGAGTTTAAAGGTTCTTTTTTGCAAAATGTGGCGCAGAGATTACAAAAATCCAGCGTAATATCGCCCGCGGCAATCTCTTTGCTCACCAGTTTCTGGGCAGTTTCAACCGCCATGGACTTGATTTTCGGCAGGTACTGCTCAACATGTTCGATGCCTTTGTAGGCTCGTTTTGCGCTGAGGTATTGGCTTACGGCGGCTTGGGTGGTTCCGAGTTTTTTAGCTGCCTCGGTCTGTGAAAGATGGTATTTTTGGACGAGCTCTTTGGCAAGCATAGAGCGGAAGATTGGCAGGACGTATTTGCCGATTATTTCGCATTGTGGATCCATTATTATCGCTCCATTATAACACACTTATACTTATAAGTCATTTCCGAGCCAACCCACACAACTGTATATTAAACTGTATATCAAAACGTATAAGCACACACCCCTCAGTAGCTAAACAACACCTCCAGCATAACCTTAATACCGCAGACAAACCCAAAAGGTAATGGTGATTTTTTGAGTACTAAAGAAAACATGAAGTTAATGACAACCTTAGACGATGCCTGGAACGGACAAAACTGGAAAACATTCAAGGAACGCCACTCCGAAAACGTCATTGTACACTGGCCGGGGCAACCTAAACCCACAGTCGGCCGAGAAGCGCACCACAAGGAATCGGTTGAATTCTTCAAAACCTTCGACAACAAACTGGTAAACAACCCCTACAAGATTCTTTTCGGCGACGGCAACTACACCTGCTCCGTTGCGGATTGGACAGCAACCATGATTGGACCCATGAAGATGCCCGACGGCAAAATCATCCCGCCCACCCACAAAACTGCGAAGTTGGAATTCTGCACCGTTGCAACATGGAAAAACAACGAAATCACAGAAGAACGCCTGTTCTACGACGTCGTCGGAATGATGAAGCAACTAGGATTAACATAGTCCGATATGCAAGAATGGTGCCAACAACACCTTACACCCAATACCTACCTCTCTTTTCTCGAGGTTCCCTTTTTGGCAAAGACAGCATGCTTTGGATATGTCGCAGTCAAAATTGGAATTACAGAAAAACCTGCTTGCCAAGCCCATGCTTGAATAATGCAACGCAGTTTAAGAGTTCAAAATTATGAACTGCCTAAAACCCCAACTACCTTAAGTCTACTCATAACTTCTTCATCGTGGGGCGCAATTTCCATTTCCTCAGTTAAATCTTGACCCGCCAAATGCCCCATATGGTCTCCGTCACCCCATTGGGACGAGTCGGTGGCATCGTACACTTTGCCTTTGTAGCCGACGTATGCTGGTTTACCGTCTTTTCCGTTAAACTCGCTTAGTTCGCTTTTCGAAAATATTCTGTCTTCCAACTTTAATCGCTCCTTTGTTCCTTTGAGTAGAATTTGCCTTGGAAGCTATAAACCATCTGTGGGTGCAGATAGACAACCATAAACAGCCTTAACGCCGCTTTGCAAGTAAAAACATGCATTGTTTTTATTTTGCAGTTTCAGCGTTTGCTTCGCTTTCATGTGCTTTTTTGATGGCTAAACCCAAAAATGTGTAGCCGACCGATAACGCTATGATGGTTCCAGCCGACACTGCATAACCATAAGCCAATCATGCCAAATAACCCATGACTACATTTAAAACCTGTATTAGAACTATGATTCTCACATACTGCCAAATACTGTGAAAAGAAAGATGTTGAATCAAACTATATTCTCCAAAAATGTTTAGGTTAAAATTGAGAAACTGCTGTTTAGATAGAAGCCTTTTTTGTTTAATATTTATATGTGGTTGCTTGGAGGTAGCAACAAGTTCAACATTCACCCCCGCAACATTGTTTGACTGATTCACCTTTTTTTGGAAAAAAACTTTTTTCCCTAAAGGCAAACTGGAAAATCAACAAAAAACTTAACTAACCCAAACCAGTTCTGTTGAAGTAGCAACCGACCGAAGAAAAATTTTGATTATTACTGTCAAGAGAGATGAAACTATTTGGAAAACACACAAACCCCAAAGCCAAACGGCAATTCTAAGATACAGGTTTTAAAAAATGGACCATACTTGGTCTCTGGAAACGTCCCATTATTCAAGGCAACCATAAAATGCGATGGACAAGGAATCCCGATTGAATGGACGTTTAGCCCCAAGCTGCAAACTCCTGAAACCTACGCTTTGTGCCGATGCGGAAAATCAAGCAATAAACCGTTCTGCGACGGAAGCCACGTGAAGGCGCATTTTGACGGGACAGAAGTAAGCGACAATGAACCGTTTGAGAAGATGGCGAAGACAATCGATGGACCCGCGTTGAAACTTAAGGATGCTGAACTCTTTTGTGCGTCGGCGCGTTTTTGCCATCGGGGAGGCGGCATCTGGGGGCAGATTCCAGAATCTGGCAACCCTGAACTAAAACAGAACGCCATACGAAACGCCTTCGACTGTCCCTCAGGTCGGCTGGTAGTAGTGGATAAGAAGAGCTGCAAAAACCTTGAGCCGTCCATTGAGAAATCAATCGGTTTCATCATGGACCCTGGGATGGGTGTGGATGGACCAGTTTGGGTTCGCGGCGCAATCCCAGTTTATTCTGCTGACGGAAAAATCTATGATGTTAGGAACCGCGTGACTCTTTGCCGCTGTGGAAAATCAACCAACAAACCGTTTTGCGATAGCAGTCATTACCCAGAGGAAGACAAGGAGAGGTGATTGATGATGAGCAAAAATGAAAACCGCAAACCCCAGCAGGGTAAAAGCAACATTGAAGACACTTTGAAATCCAAAGAGAAAGCTTTCGTTCTATTCTATGCTTCATGGTGCCCATATTCGCAGAGGTTCCTGCCGATTTTTGAAGAGTATGCAAAAGCCAATCCGCAAGAGTGTATGAGTGTTGTGATTGACGATAAACCTGATTTATGCGAAAAATACGCAATAGACTACTACCCAACCGTGCTGCTTTTCAAGAAAGGACAAGTAAAAAAGAGAATCGACGCGACACCGGGGCTTGGCCTAACCAAAAAACAGCTCAAAGATCTTACGTCTAACCCGTAAGCTCTTTTCTACTGTATTTTTTGGGCAAGCTCTTTTGTCCATCTTCGGATGCCATCCAAGTCTCTTGTATCGTAGACTCCGGGTTCCGTTTCTTTATATTCCGCCGCAATTTTCGGTCGCTCCATTTCTAAGCCTTTCTTGGCAAACCACGGCACTTTGTTAAAGTTGTAGACGCCGCCAAACAAGCCCAAGGCGACGGGTTGCAGATTGTACTTGGCGGTTTTTTCTTCAAGATACTTCCGTCGGGCATTTTCAGCTGCATCGGGTTTAGTTTTGTCACTGGCTGAACCGCAGCATACGAAAAGCGCCAGTTTTTTGGTTGTGAGTTCTTTTTGGTGTTTTTTTAGGAAGTCTTCGGGTTCGCCCGTCCACCTATTCATTTGGATTCCACTGCCAACTACGATGAGGTCGTATTCGGCTATGCCGCTGATTTTTTCTTCTTTCGCATTCACTACTTTAACGTCTAAGCCTTCTTGACTGAGGATACCCGGGATTTCTTGAGCTGTACTGGCTGCTGCACCATACCTTGTTCCATAAACAATCAGGGCTTTACTCATCGCTTACACAATCTCTCACTGTGACTAAGTAATTATTTAATTCGTCGATTATTTCTCGTGTGATATTAAACAGATGGGAACCACATTCGCTTTAATGGAAAAAAGAGTATAAGTTTGGGTTAATTTCCCGATTTATTTTTTAGTTGCTTCGGGACTGGGCATTTTGGTGTAGATTATGTTGCAAATTGAGTTTTGAGCGTTTTTTAAATCATAGTTTTCGCATGCGCCTACATTGTCATCTTTTTCCTGTTTCCCTTTTAGTTTGCACATGTGAAGCATCTTAAAACTAAATAGCCGTAGGTTTCCCTGTGAGCGGAACCAAACGTTGTATTGTCCATGTTTCTCTTTGTTGATAGCCACAATGTCTGATTGTAAATCGCCTGTTTTGCGCATGTGCTCTTTGATTGTGCAGTTGTAAGGCACAAGTATCTTGAGTTTTAAGGTGTCATGTTTGCATTCCCAGCAAATATTCGTGTTACTCATATTTCGTTACCTGTTTTCTGGTTTAACTTGAAACTGCAAATAACGGTTTTTGAGAATCCAAATTTGCCAGTTTGCCAAGTGCGACTAAAACAACCTGAAAAGTGGCGCTAACTTGTTAATTCGGCTTTGCTAAAAGCAGTATTCAACTTGACAAACAAGAAACGCCGTTGCGGCGACAAATCTGTTATTGTTTGGGCATTAATTGCTGGTATTCAGCGTTAACAGCGCCATGCTTGTTTAGGAGGGTGTTGTTTATTTTTCGCCAGTCATCGTTTATGCTTGGCCAGATTGGACCGCCAATGATGCTTTTCTTGACGTAGTCGCCCAGCGATTTTTGCCGTTTTATGGTTCGTTTATTCCAGTCTACAGTGATTAATCCTGAACGTCTCAGGTACTGGAGGTTTCGCGCCATCTGGTTTGAGTTGATGGGGTAGGTTATTGCACTGTTTAAGTCGTCGGTTAACGAATCGATTGAGAATTCATCTTCAACCCGAAGGGCTACGGTTGCAATCATGTCCTGCATCAGCTTTGCCGTTCTAGTAACGTAGAGGGTTCTTTTCGGCACCAAAGTCTGCTCGATGCGGTATGCGTGGCGTTTGTAGAACCAGTTCTTCACAAATTCAGCAAGCACCAAATACGCAGAAAGCAGAAGTAGCAACAATAAGAAGAAGAGTGGTGGAGGTGCAACGAACCCAAACACTTGACCAAGTGGGGTGAAGGGCATGATTAACGCAAAGGCAAGTATAGCTACGGCGCTAATTACTAAGTATTTGCTGGGTTTGCTCTTCCAGAAGGGGTTTCTTCGCGTTCTAATTATGAACACTACTAAGATTTGTGAGCAGAGGGACTCGATGAACCATGCTGTTTGGAATAGGGAGACATCGTGAGGACTGTAGCCTACCAATGGGATGCTGAAGACCATGAGCATGATGAAGAAGGTTAAGAAGTCAAATAGGGAGCTGACTGGACCCATGTACAGCATAAACCTTCTGATGTAGCTGATGTCCCATCGTTTGGGTCGCTCAACGTACTCGTCGTCAACGCTGTCGGTTGTGATTGTCGATTGGGAAACGTCGTAGAGCAGGTTGTTTAGTAGAATCTGGACGGGAGCCATAGGTAGAAAAGTTAAGAATATGGCGGCGCCTGCAACGCTGAACATGTTGCCAAAGTTGGAGCTGACGCCAAGCATGATGTACTTCATGGTGTTGCCGAAGGTTTTGCGTCCTTCAAAAACACCTTCAGCCAGCACGGTTAAGTCGTTTCTCGATAAAATGATGTCGGCGGATTCTCTTGCGACGTCTACAGCGTTGTCGACTGACACTCCAACGTCGCTGGTTTTCAGTGACGGCGCATCGTTAATCCCGTCGCCCATGTAGCCTACCACGTGTCCGTTCCGCTTGAGCAAAGTTATTATGCGGTCTTTCTGGATGGGGTTAACGCGGCAGAAAACGTTTGCTTCCTCAACCACCGCAGTCAACGCTTCATCCGACATGTTAGCAATGTCCGTTCCAAGAGCAACGCCTTTCACTTCAAAGCCCAGTTCATCACAGACTTTCCGCGTGACCAATTCGTTGTCGCCCGTGAGAACTTTAAGTTCAATACCAGCCTTGATGAGCATTTGAAGCGATTGTTTAGCAGTCTCTTTAGGCGGGTCAAGGAAAGCAACAAAACCCAAAAACACCATATCGTTTTCATCGTTTATGGAGTAAACGGCTTTATCTTCTTTGATTCGTTTGTACGCGATGCTTAAGACTCGTAAGCCTTCAGCGCTGTAATCCTGATATTTCTGCTCAATTTTCTTTCGATTTTCCTCGGTGAGGTCCGCTACTCCCCTGCGCAGTTCAAAGTAGCTGCAGACTTTGAGGATTTCTTCTGGAGCACCCTTAGCTATGAAGAATCTTTGTCCCTCTCGTTCAACCACTACGGAAACACGTCTTCGGATAAAGTCAAAGGGCACTTCATCGATTTTCAGGATTTTTGAGGTGTCGATTTCTTTGTGTTTCAGGATGGCTTCGTCAAGGGGGCTTTTTAACCCAGTTTGGAAGGTGCTGTTGAGGAATGAGTAGAGGAATACTTTTTCGTCTTCTGTTCCTTCCATGTCAACGTTTAAGATTAGTTTAATTCGGTTCTCCGTGAGCGTGCCAGTTTTGTCAGTGCAAAGCACGTTCATGCTGCCAAAGTTCTCTATGGCGGATAGCCGCTTTACGATGACGCCTTTCTTGGACATTGCCATGGCGCCTCGAGACAGGTTAATGGTGATAATCATGGGCAAAAGCTCAGGAGTCAACCCTACGGCTAACGCAACCGCAAAAAGCAGCGCCGTCACAACGCCGTTGGTGGTGGGGTTGCGCAGAGAAATTATCAAGAAGACAAAGATGACCAAAAGAAAAGTCATTTGCATGATAAGAAAACCAAAACCTCTGATGCCGCGTTCAAACTCGGTTTCGGGCGCTTTTTCAGTGAGTTTCTTAGCGATTTTACCGTATTCTGTCAAGCTGCCAGTTTTAACAACCAATGCGGTTGCGGTGCCGCTTACCACGGATGTGCCCATGAAGCAGAAATTGTTCCATTCAGTAATGCCGCCTTCCTTGGTTTTTATTGTGCTCGCGGTTTTCTCTACTGGAAATGACTCGCCCGTTAGGGATGATTGGTTGATGAACAGGTCTTTGGCGCTTATGACGCGTGAATCTGCAGGGGCTATGTCGCCAGCTGACAGGTAAATGAGGTCTCCGGGCACGATTTCTGGCAGCTTGATTTCCTGTTTAACATTATCCCTAAGGACGGTGGCGGTTGAGGTGACTTTTTGTTTAAGCAGTTGAGCCGCTTTCTCCGCTTTGCTCTCCTGATAATAGTCAAGTATTACGCTGATGAAAATAATGGATAGGATGATTGCAGTGTTGGCTATTTCGCCGAAGTAACCAGAAATTATGCCCGCAACCAAAAGGATGATTACGAGTGGACTTTTGAAGTGTGAGAGGAATTCTTTGAGGGCGTGGTGCTGGTGTTCGCGGGCAAGTTCGTTTCTGCCATAGACTTCAAGGCGTTCTGCTACCTGCTCGGAGCTGAGTCCCTGCGGCGAAACTTTCAAGCGCGCCATGAGTTCCTCGATGGGCAGGCTTACCATGTCGTCAGTGGTTAACAATGGCTGCGTAGCGACACCTGACTTGTTGTTTGCGTTGCTGCCGTTTTGCACTGCCTTCGCCATAAGCTTGCCGCCTTAAACCGTACAATAGAAAATACTGCCCTTAAAGGGGTTTCTCAGATTTGATGCTTTGAATTCCCTGAAAAACCAGAAAACCCGTCATTCTTTATTTTTTCATTAAAAAAGTCTCAGCCGACTCATCTAATAGATTGGGCTATTTCCATTTTGTCAGGATTTCTTCACGCTGGAAAGTAATTTTGCTTAAGTAAAATAGAGCGACGGACAGGACGCCTATTACTGCTGACATTATTAAAGCAAGCAGCTCTTTTGATATTATAGTGCTGCCTGTTGAAGCGAAAACAACTAGCAAAACTATCGGAACAACAACAAGGCTGCCGAGTTGCTGTGCTGCCCTCACGTCATTAACTCTGGATGATATGATTACGTTGGCTTCAACGCTTAAAACACATACCAACGGCGCCAGAACACCAATTATAATTGCCCAATACGTGTTCGGAACTAGGAATGTACCTAATGCTATGTAAGACCAACCGTCGATAAGAATCGAAAATATTGTTACGCCTATGTAGGTTACACCCATGCAGGGAATAAATGCAGCTAAGCTTTTGCCCAAGAGTAGTTCGCCGTCTGTTGTAGGAGTAGCCAATAATGGTTCGAGGCTGTGTTCAACTTTTTCACCAACGAAACTGTATGAACCAATTATTGACGCCAATGCTGTAGGTATGATAACAAAATATGTTGACCCTAAGTCGGTTATTGTCTGGGCCGCCGCTATAAGTTGAGTTCGCGTAAGCTGCCCAGCCTCAGCTTCTAGAGAAAACACGAAAATTATGGGCAGCACCACACCCAATATTAGGGGCAGAGCTACCAGTGAGTAGAGGATATACCTGTTTTTCTTAAAGACGCTGAGATCTTTTTTTGTCACAATCCACGATTTCCAAAGCCTCACTATGCGGAAGCCTCTCGAATAAGTTTCAAATAAACATCCTCAAGCGTTGAGCGCAGTTCGGTGACGTACTGGATGTTGCCGCCTGCTTGCACTATTGTTCTTACGACGTCTGGGTTGTCTTTCTCAGGGTTATCGATGTCAAGAATTAACTTGTTATCGCTGGCACGAGCCGTCTTAACTGAACCTAAATTCTGCACAGCCGCCAAAATCCTATCCGTAACCCTATCCAAATGCACTATGGTTTTCCGATTATAGAGACTACGCTCCAAGTTTTTAGGCGAATCAACCACAATTAATTTAGTTTTTAGGATGGCAATTCGGTCACAGAGCCGTTCTGCTTCATCCAAATTGTGCGTATTGATGAAAATAGTTCGTTTTTCTTTTTTAAGCTCCAAAATGAAATCCCGCACTGTTTTCGAAGCTTCAGGGTCAAGGTTCGCCGTCGGCTCATCCAAAAACAACACCTGCGGATCATGGATTAATGCCCGGGCAATCGCGATTTTCTGCTTAGTTCCCTTACTGAAAGTGCCAACTGCATCTTCCCGCCGCTCCCAGATACCCAGCAATGTTAAGAGCCGCTCAATGTTTTCTCGGCGCTTTACCTCGGGAACTTCGTAGAGTTGTCCATAGAAGTCAAGGTTTCGGTAAGCACTCAAGCTATCGTATAATCCAACGTTTTCTGGCAGAAAACCGACCATTTTTCGTATTTTAAGGCAGTTGGCTTCGTTGTCGACGTTGTAGTCGCCTATTTTTGCTTCGCCGCTGGTTTTGCCGATTAAACAGCAGAGTATACGAACGGTAGTGGTTTTGCCTGCTCCGTTGGGTCCAAGAAACCCGAAAACCTCGCCTTCTTCAACGTGTAATGTGACGTTGTCTACGGCTGTTAGGTTGCCAAATTTTCGGGTAAGGTTCTGGGTGTCAATCAATTAGGGGTACTGTCCGCGGTTTTATGATTGGGCTTTTTCGTATTTGGATTCGTCTATGCGTTTCCTCTCCAGTTCTTCCTCGCTTAGTTCCTGGGGGGCAGCCTGCTGTTGTTTTGCTTCTTCTGGAGGCCAAGTGATGGGATCCTTCACTGAAGTGTAAATGTTGAGCCAGCTTCTTTTGCCGCAGGATGGACATTTTACGTAGTGCAATGGACCGATATGCGGAGCTAAAGCTGCTCCTCCGAGCCCTTGTTCGAAGACGACGCCGCATTTCTTGCATTTTACTCTGGTCATTCTTATCGAGCTTTGATGGATTGTTTGGAGATTAAAATGTTTGTTAACTAAGGCGGCTTTTTCATTGTATTACGACCTTGAAAAGTATAAAGGCAAAGGCAAGGTAGTTAGTTACAAGAGAATCAGGCAGATGTTTGAGCACCACCACGAAAAACTGCTGCCAAGACGTCTATTCCTTCGGCGCTTAGCTAAGTACGCAGCCATAACGCTTAGCATAATTCTTGTTTCGCTGGTAATCGGCATGATCGGTTACCACGCACTCGAAGGGTACTCTTGGGTTGACGCTTTCCTCAACGCCGCCATGCTTATGGGTGGAATGGGACCAGTCGGAATATTGCACACGGAGGGAGGAAAAATGTTCGCTGGAATATACGCTCTTTACTGTGGATTCATCGAGTTGGTGGCAATCGGCATTTTTGCCGCTCCCATCGTACATCGGTTCCTGCACCATTTCCATTTGGAAGACGAAGATAAACAAAACAGTTAACAAAACTGAATTCCGACAAAGTGACCATGGCAAACTGTGTAAATTTGTTAATCTTTTTTAGAAGCGTTTGATTGATTTTTGATATGACTACAGCCATGTTTTGGCGCAGGAGCGTACTTCCAAACGGTTTAACAATGCTCCAGTTTCCAAAGCAATCTGCCAACACAACGCAATTGTCAATCGCTGTCGAGTATGGATCGAACCAAGAACCTGAAAAAATTGCGGGAGTCGCCCATTTCCTTGAACACATGCTTGCAGGAGGCTCCGAAAAACGAATCCAGCTATCCCGAAGCATCGAGAACTCTGGGGGAATCATGGATTTCTACACTGACCATGAGCACATGATGAGCTCCATGGATATTTTACCAGGCGAATTACCCCAAGCAGCAACTATTATTTCAGAATTGCTCTTTAATCCAGAGTTTGAGGAAGAAAAATTCAGGCAAGAACGCAAAATAATCCTAAATGAATTAGCCGAAGCATTAGATGACCCGACAGAACGGCTCGAAGAATTGCTCCTAAAAAGTCTATTCAAAAACCACCCTTTGAACCGCCCCGTCGGGGGTTTCCCAAAAACCGTGAAACACTTAACTTTTGACCAATTAAGCGATGCACACAGAGCAAATTATGTCCCCGAAAACATGATTTTAATTTTAACTGGTAATTTCACTGAAGAATTCGCTGAGATTGTTCTTAAAAACTTCAGCGGCAGAACCTCCGAGAAAAACCCTTCAAGAAAGCGTTTTCCTATTGAAACTGCTAAACCCGAGCCGCTGGTTGTTGAGAAAAAATCTGGGATAGCCCAAACATACCTGAGTATGGGTGCACGCACGGTTTGTTCAAGCCACATAGATGTCCCTGTGTTAGATGTAATGAGCGCGTTGCTTAGCGGAGGCACCAGTTCACGGTTATTCGTAGAACTGCGTGAAAAGAACGCGTTAACCTACGATGTCAACTCGGACCATAACAAGGGTGTGGACTTCGGGTTTTTCAGCATCAGTTGTGCCGTGAAGGATAAAAATTTGGTGAAAGCTAAACGGGTAATTCTTAGGGAACTATCTAAACTGAGATCTGAGAAGGTTCCGATTGATGAGCTTGACAGGACTAAGAACCTGATTGTGGGCGCCAGCCTCCGCGGAATGGATGATCCGCAGGAGTGCCAAGAGATAATTGCTTACATGGAAATGCAGTTCAAGAATGAAAACGCGTTGGTTGACCATATTGACAAAGTTAAGGCTGTTTCAAGCCGGGACATAATGGATGCCGCCAACACTTATCTTCAAGAGGATTCTTTATCGACGGCGCTTCTTGAACCAAAAAAATAGCTAATCTCGTATTTATCCAAAAAAAGAAAAGGGAACGTAGTGGTTTTGTTGCTTGCCGAGCTAATGTTTCTTCATTATTGCCAATACTGCAACGGCTATTGCGACTACACTCAAAGCGATGGCTGCATATTCAATCGTTGAATCTGCGGATGCTCCTTGTTCTCCAGCTACGCCGTTTTCACCTGCAACACCTGTTGCTCCCGTTGCTCCTGTTGATCCGGTTAAATCTGGAAGGGTTATAGTTGCGTTTGCAGTTGCGCTTGAAGTTGAAGCAACTAAAGTGTATGAGCCGGTTAGGTTTGTTGGAATGATTACGGTGGTGGAACTAAAGTTTCCTCGAGCGTCAGTTTTTGTACTGTTAGCGAATGTGTACACGGTTGTTCCAGCAGAGTCGGCGAGTGTTAGAGCTACTGTTTCTGAAGCGTTAAATCCGGTGCCGTTAACTGCGATGATGTTGCTGTCATCTGGTGTGACGGTTATGGCTGTTACTGCTTGTGAAATAGTGTATTCAGTGTATGCGGCGACGGTTGATGTGTATGCTGTCATGTTGAAGGTTCCGTAAACGTTCGTTGGAAGGGTAAGGTTTGCTGAAAAGTTGCCTGCGCTGTCGGTTGTCACTGTCTCAGTAAAGTTGTACACCGATGTGCTGTCAGTTTTATTTAGTAATCCCACATGCACTGTTTCTGAAGCGTTGAATCCGCTGCCGCTGACTGCGATAACACTGTTGTTGCTTGTTGCCGAAGCTGTTAATGTTCCAGTTGTTAGAGCATCTGCTGAAGAGGTGAATGCGACTGCCAAGATACTGCAGAGCATCACTAAGAGTAAAGCGTTTTTTCGTTTTTGGGTCAAATGGTTTTTTCTCCTTTATCTTAGAGCCCTGCATGGAAAATACTTAAGATTTATTCAGAATATCATCCCAATATAGACCCAATGAACCCCAAATTCACCCCTAAACATGCCGTTGGATTTAACGGAAGATGTTGTTCTTGTTTGAGACAACATTATTTCATATAGTATTGATGCTTTTAATGTTCAAGTTGATATCTTGATTACTTGTTATAGAGTTAATTGTCCAAAATGCGGAAAAGAACTTGCGAAACCAGACAGAAAACTAGAGAACGCTGTGTTCTGCGTCGCACGTTACACATGCGATGAGTACGGTACATCGTTTACGTATTCTAAAGAATTTTAGTTTTAACCCGTTTTTATCTGGTTTAAACATCGACGAATCCATTTAGCCTGATTTGCTAACTTGTTTTTGCACCAAATTACAGCTGATTTCCCGAAATGCTTACCGTGTAATCATATTTGGAGCCTAATAGAGGTTCTATGTTGAAACTATAGAGGGGTAGGTGTTATTAGCGATTTTCGCATGCATTGACATGTTAAAAATATTTGTTATATGCTTCTTAATCTAAATTGTATGCTTCTTCGCCATGCTGGCTCATGTCTAAGCCTTCGTCTTCTTCTTTCGGACTCACTCGTAGCGGCGAGAACAAATCAACAAACCTCAAGAGCAAATAAGAACCGACAAACGAGAAAGCAGCTACAACCACCACCGCGAACACTTGAATACCGAGCAATCCTGGGTTGCCATAGAACAAGCCATTTGTAACAGCCGAGTTAACGGTGACGGTTGCAAACAAGCCCACTGCAACTGCGCCGATTATGCCGCCGATTCCGTGGCAAGCGAAAACGTCGAGTGTATCATCGATTTTTGAGCGTCCTGCACGCCAGTTAGCCACCAAATTCGAAATTATACCCGCTGCCAAACCAATAATTACTGCTGCCGTGAAGTTAATGTACCCTGCCGCAGCCGTAACCGCAGCCATACCGCATACTGCGCCAACGGAGATGCCGATTGCTGAGGGTTTGCCCTTGATTATCCAATCCAGAATCATCCAGCTTACCGCTGCTGCAGCCGCCGCCAAGTTAGTTGCAACAACCGCGGAAACAGCAATGCTGTCGGCTCCCAGAGCGCTGCCTCCGTTGAATCCGAACCAACCAAACCACAATAAACCTGCCCCCAAAATCACGTATGGAATGTTTGTTGGTTTGAACTCAGTGCCCATTGCTGGTGCGTTGGGGTCTTTGCGGTCTAGAGCTTTCATTTGGTCTTTCCAGTAAACGCAGCCTTTCCTTCTGCCAACGATAAGCGCCGCTGCCAACGCCGATACCCCTGCCGCAACGTGGACGACTATGCCGCCTGCGAAATCCCATGCACCCAAAACATGCAGCCAGCCGTTCGCGTTCCACAGCCAGTGGGCGATTGGCGAATAGATGAGTGTGGACCATAGAACAACGAAGATGAGCAGTGAGCGGAAGCGGATTCTTTCTGCGCATGCACCTATGATTAACGCGGGGGTGATTGCGGCGAATTTTAGTTGAAAAGCGAAGAATAGGATTTCTGGAATGCCCGCCGCGTAAGTGGGATTAATCGTATTCACGTTTATGCCGTTTAAGCCGACCAGCGACAGGTTTCCGATGACGCCGCCGATGCTGGGTCCGAAAACGAGGCTGTACCCCCAGAAAAACCATACGAGGCTCACGACGGCGAAAATGGCGATGCACTGGACTAAGGTTGATACGAGGTTTTTTCTGCGTACTAAACCGCCGTAGAAGAAAGCTAAGGCTGGAGTCATCAGCATAACCAACGCTGTTGATGTTAGAACCCACGCTATGTCCGCTGGATTTACAGCCATCCCTTTCCCCGTTTGCGATTAGTTACTCCCCATTTTTGTCAGAACCAATATTTAAACTATGCATTCGCATCGATTACGGGGTCAAATTTTGATAAATGTCCAATCAATCGCTCACAAGTGACATAATCATTAACAATTATTCATACGAGCCCCAATAATCGTAAAAATGTCCAAAAAATCAGCATTAAAAGAATAATTTGTCCAACACCAAAAACGGCTTTCAAGAAAGAAATAGCAAGAAAAAAAGGGCAAGTTAAAAAAAAGAAAAATTGAGCAAAAAATTGCTCTAATCCAGCTGGTAGGCTTCTTCACCGTGCTCGCTTAGGTCTAAGCCCGCGTCTTCTGCTTCAGGACTTACTCTCAGAGGCGAGAACACGTTGGTCAACTTTAGCAACAGGTAGGAGCCAAAGAACGAGAACGGCACCACCACAGCGACAGCCAATAGCTGAGCGAGGAATTGATGGACGTTTCCATAGATCAGGCCCGTTGCGCCGATGGATGCGAATATGCCCGTTCCGATTGCGCCCCAGATACCTCCGACACCGTGACATGCAAAGACATCTAACGCATCGTCGATTTTTGATCTGCCAGCTCTCCAGTTAGCTACGAGGTTGGACAATATGCCTCCTATCAGGCCCATGATTATTGCTGCCATAGGGCTAACGAAGCCTGAGGCGGGTGTGATGACTACTAATCCAACGACTGCGCCTACTGCCATACCTACTGCGGATGGTTTGCCTTTGATGAGCCAGTCCATGAGCATCCAGCTCACTGCGGCTGCTGCTGCGGCTAAGTTTGTTACCACGAGTGCTGAGACTGCGAGGTCGTTTGCTGCGAGTGCGCTACCTGCGTTGAATCCGAACCAGCCAAACCACAGTAGTGCTGCGCCTAATAGCACATAGGGTATGTTGGTTGGCTTGAATTCGACGCGTTCTTTGTGGTCAATATCTTTCATGTGTTGCTTCCATGGAATAGCGGAGCCTTTTCTTCTACCGATTACAAGCGCGGCTGCAAGGGCTGAGACACCTGCGGATATGTGGACGACTAGACCGCCTGCGAAGTCAATGGATCCGACGCCTTTTAGCCAGCCATCCGGGTTCCAAACCCAATGGGCAATTGGCACGTAGATGACTGTTGACCAGAGGACAATGAATATCAGTAAGGAGCGGAAGCGAACTCTTTCTGCGCATGCACCGATGATTAAGGCTGGTGTGATGGCGGCGAACTTTAGCTGGAAAGCAAAGACGAGTAGCGTGGGTATGGTTGCGGCTAAGGCGGGGTTGATGTCATGTATGCCTACGCCGTTTAATCCTGCGAGGGACAAGTTGCCTATTATGCCATGGTAGCTGGGTCCAAAGGCTAAGCTGTAGCCCCAAAGTGCCCAGGTGAGGCTTATTACAGCAAATATGATGAAGCACTGCGCAATCGTTGAGACCAGGTTTTTCTTGCGTACTAAGCCGCCGTAGAAAAAGCCCAGTGCTGGCGTCATCAACATTACGAGAGCTGTTGCTGTTATAATCCAAGCTACATCTCCAGAGTTTGAAGTCAAAGCTGCACTCATATCATAACACCATTTAACATCTGTTTAGTTATTTGATTATTGACTGTGCAAATATTTTAATCAACTATTTAAAACTATCCGCATGCTGCATAAAACAAAACTTTACTGAATATTTGTCGCCAAAACTTTCATTTACCCAAGCGTTTGTTCATTACAACTTGTCCAAAAGAAAAAAAATTCGAAAACCATCCAAAAAAACGCCTTTTAATAAGCAAACATCCATACACCCAAAAAACCCGTCTCAACATCTAAAATCCGCCAACTTAAAAATAATTAAAGACAAAAGTGCGCTCGGCAGTTTCAGGTGGCAAATTTTAAATTTGTCTAGCTATATTTAAAATTGTAGCAGAAAAACTGCTGATTTATGGTTGAGTGATTTAATACTTAATGCTTCAATTCTTTGCTCCAATATACAAAACATTTTTAGTTTTTCATAACAATTATGAACAAATATTAACTATACTTATATTATACTGGACAGATAGATACGTAAAATAAATCTTGGTGAACAATGTGAAAAAAGTACTCGTACAATCGTTAAACGATTCCACAAAGTACATAACCGAATTCACTGACCGAGGCAAAAAAGGACACCACATCACCTACCAAAAAAGAATAACAGAGGCTAAATAAAATGACTGAACAACCCCAAACTCAAGGTCAAATGAAAAAAACTCTAACCCTTACAGGGTTAACTATCAACGCTATGGCTTTGATAGCGCCTGGAGCTTTTCTTTGGTTAAACTATCAAACCCAAGCCGCACAGATAGACCCATCCGGCGCTTCAACTGCCCCAGACATATGGTTCGGACTTTTAGTTGCATTAATATTGTCATTCTTGACTGCAGCATCATATTCGTGGTTGGCTAGACGTTATCCTGACGCAGGCACAGGCAGCTCGTACTACTTCGCTCAACGCGCCTTGCTCGATAGAGGCGCCAGCAACCGCAAAGCACGCAGCGCAAAGTTCTTAGTAGGCTGGCTTTCGCACCTTTACTACTGGGTTTATCCGGGAGTAATGGTGGCGTTCATGGGCTTTTTCATGACATATATTCTGCAGACCGTCGGAGTCGCTATATCTCCGCTGGAACAAATTGCGATAGTAGTTCTATTCGCGCTTATAGTAGGCTTAATAGCTTACAGAGGCATTCAAGGCTCCACAAACACGAACCTAATCATCAACATAGTGCAGCTCGTAATGTTAGTCGGCGTATCTATACTGGCGCTTTCCTACCGCTTCATTAACCCTCAACATGTAACATTCTACTTCTCAAACCCCGCCGCATCACTCGCACCTACCAACCTGAGCCACGTACTCTTCCAAGCAAGCCTTGCCATACTAGTACTTGTAGGCTTCGAATCCATCACCGCATTAACCTCTGAAGCCAAAAACCCCAAAGATGTCCCAAAAGCAATCATACTGTCACTAGTTATCCAAGGAGCATTCGCATATCTACTCGGCTTCTTCGCAATACAAGCCTGGATAAACGACAAATACACCTTTGGCATGGCCGCAGTCTCAGCTGGACCATTGGGAGACATAGTTCGAATCTCAACTGACGCATTGTTCGGTGGCGGAGGCTTCGCAATAATGCTGATTGTTGCCGCAGCCGTAGTAGCAGCCGTATTAGGAACCACTTTAGCATGCCTCAACACCGGTGTAAGAGTAACCTACGCCATTAGCCGCGATACAGAAGTTCCAGAATCCCTGGGCAAATTAAACCCACGATACGGAACTCCCGCAGTTGGCACATGGGTACTGACAGCAGTCTCAGCAATAATCGGCGCCTTCGGAGTGCTATCACTACGAAACCTTACCACTATCATACTGCTGTCCAACTTTGGAACATTCCTGCTATACGGAGTTACCTGCATCGTGGCAGTCCTAGCGCTGTCAAGAGAACGCCGCTCAGTCCTGACCAAATACGTAGTGCCAATCGCTGGTTTCTTCGCAAACATAGTGATGATGATCGCAGTCATATGGCTTGGATTTATCGGCGGAGGCGACACACAACTGGCAGCTTTGAGTGCAATAATAATCACTGCCGTTTGGATGTTGATAGGCTTTGGGTATTACTACGCCAACTCAAGAAGCAAACAATCTGCAATCTTCCCATTCCCAGGCAAAGAAGAAGCTGACGGCAAAAAACACAGCATCAACGAATAAAGAAACCTCGAGCCCGAAGGCTCATTTTCCCTTTTTATTTTTTTGTGTTTGAGGAATCCTTTTTCAGACAACTTTTATTTTTAAAGTATTTTACGGCAAATTAATTTGTGAACCATGGTTACAAGAATAGTTATTCAGTTTAATCACAAAGTTATGTAAAGTTGACAAAAGTTCTGAATTGAATCAGATTTTTCGGGTTAAGAATGCAAGAAAAAAAGTTAAAAATTTTGGACACATGAAGAGGTCGAGTTTAAAAAAAATATTTTTAATAAACAGAGAGACAAAAACGGGAAGTTGGGTATTCCCGTCAATTTGGAGAAGGTTTCAACTAATTGCCTTTTGGTGAGAGATTGCTTTTCTTTAATTCGGAACGTAATTGAATCGCCATTACTAGAGCTGATCCTACTATGACGGCTGCCGAGACTATATCCAATATTTCAATCATTTTTTCATTCACCTTTAGTTTTATTAGTCAATTAACCAAAGAGTGGGTGATTAGATATAAAGGTGATTATGATTTGTTCATAACTTTTAAGAAATACAAGAAATATTTTCAGCAGAAAGATGTTAAGATGGACGTATGTTGCTTCATTGAATTTTTTGTTGAACATTAGTGAATGAGTGTCGACAAAATAAATTATTTTTCATAACAATCGTTGATTCTGAGGCCTTGCTTAATTAATTTTGGAGCAAACGTTAAGTAGAAAAAAGTTATGTGAGTTACGCATCCAATTTTTTAGATATTATGTGCACAAATGTCACACATTTATTAATTAGTATGAACAAATCTCAACTATCTTTAAATGTCATAAAAATGTTCCTTGCTCAAAACATAACCAGTTTAATCTGAGAAAATGGTGAAAAAAATGGAGAAAACTGATTTGACAAAAAAAGCAGTTGAAACCTTAAAAACCAACAACGTCAGATGGGTCCATTCAACCTTTGTTGATGTTCGCGGTATACTCCAAGACAAGGTTCTGCCCGCAAGAGAATACTTAAACGGTTCAGCCTTTAACTAAGGCATAGGCTTTGACGGTTCCTCAGTGCGGGGCTTCAAATCCATCGAAGAATCAGACATGATATTCATGCCTGACCCAGAAACCCTCGCCATAATGCCCTGGGTAACTGACGAAAAGCAAAAAAGCGCTATCATACTGGGAGATGTCTACGAAGCATACAGCGGAAAAGAGCTCTCAGTCGTTGATCAAAGAAGCTACGTTGCGAAAAGCATTCGAAGGCTACATTCCTGACGAGATTCTTTGGCGCCAGAAAGAGCAGTTCTCCGATGGCGTCGGCTACGGCTGGATAGACTACCTTAAAAAACACGCGGAAAACGCGGTGACTGACGAAATGATGAAAAACGTAAAGACCCGTTTTCCACAGCAAACGCCTTCATCGAAAGAAGAATGCTACTACCGCGAAATCTTCGATGGCTACTTCTCAAGCCCGTCTGCCGCGTTAACTGTTCCGGTTGGTCCAACGATTGCTTGTTCCACGCCGACTGCGTTTAGGTGGAGTAAAGAATTTGCTGAAGCAGCTGACCCTTCAGGAAGGTCTGTTAAAGATGTGCATGAACATTCAACCGAGAACGGCGCCAAGAGCTGCCGATAATTTTTTTACCAACTGCTCATAACCTGTTTTTTTAATTGCTGTTTTGCTGACGGCCGAACTTTGATTGGTAAATTCTGTTTTTAGCGGATTTTTAGGTCTGTGACCTGCGAGATAACACTGCGTTGGATTAATTTTTTTTGACAATTTTTCTTAGCCTTACCATTTTGGTCAGGTTATGTTTTCAACAATTATACATTTTTCTGTAAATTAGTTCAATATATCTTAATTTTTATGTACAAATCACAAATAAGTTTATAATGAGGAAGGGATACCAGTATAAAAGTTAAGGGAGAACCAAAATTGCAAATCAGTAAAAGAACGCTGGAATTCCAGAATTCTTTTGGAAAGGAAGTAAAAGCATGAGTGATTTTTAGCATCAGTCAACATATTCGTGGAACAATCCCAAAAAGAAAAAGTACTGCTGGCTCTCTCAGAACTCAAGAGCATCGAAGAAGTCTACGAAGTCGCAGGCGAATACGACATAGTATCCCTTGTTTCTGCATCGTGTATCGAAGAGTTCAGGGATGTTCTTCAGAAGAAAATAATGAAGATAAAAGGAATAAAGAGCACCATAACCACAATTATTTTGGAGCCTCATAAAGGACCCAAATGTCTACTGAAAAAAGTGAACGTTTCCACTTTAAAGCAGTAAGGAGCGAAAAGGAGCCATAGTGAATAAATATGCTGTCTTTTGGAGTTTCGGATTAAGTGATAGATGCAATTCAGGCCATTTCAGTTATCCTGATACTCGGAATTACCATACTTATAGCGAAGCTAATCGCTCCGTACATCGCCCGAGTTTATAACCGAGCCCCAAGCCGTTTAGATAAAATCGTAAACCCCGTTGAAAATTTTATTTATAAAATATGCAGCATCGATCCATCGCATTCTATGGGTTGGAAACAGTATTTCCTCGTTGGCTTATTGCTTAACGTTGCCCAGATGGTTATAGCATTCTTAATTCTCATTTTTCAGGGTAACCTACCGCTTAACCCATTGGGCTTTCACGGTTTAAGCTGGGACCTGTCGTTGAACACTGTAATCTCTTTTGGTACAAACACAAACCTTCAGCACTACAACGGTGAAGCAACACTGTCCATCTTTAGTCAGATGACCGCCATCCAGTTCCTCCAGTGGACCTCTGCCGCAACTGGAATATGTATGGGCATCGCGTTCATTCGGGGGTTCATCGTTGGCTCCAAAAACATGGGGAACTTCCACGTCGACTTTGTTCGTACCATAACTCGAATACTTTTGCCAATGTGCCTAACCGCCTCGGTGGTTTTCATCGTAATGGGTGTTCCACAGACCCTGAATGCTTCCACAACAGTAACAACATTGCAGGGCACCACGCAATCTATCCTCGTCGGTCCAGTTGCTTCCTTAGATTCAATAATGCAGTTGGGCACGAACGGAGGAGGATTCTACGGTGCAAACGCCGCGTATCCATTCATGAATCCGTCGCCTTATTCCAACGTGTTCATGATAGCGCTTATGCTTCTTCTTCCTACAGCGCTCATTTTCGTGTTCGGTGATTTACTCGGTAAAAAACGGGAAGCCCGACCCTTATTGTGGGGCGCGTACATTCTTTTCGGTATTAACCTTGCCATAGCGTTTGCGCCAACGATACCTCTTATCGCACCAGGCATAGAAACAAGAATCGGAGGATTCATGTCCAGCTTCTACACCGTTGCCACAACCGCAGCGACAACCGGGTCCGTTAACTCCGCGCTCTCAGGCATGCATCCTTTGACAATAACTTCGGGTTTCCTTGGAATGTTCATCCAGTCGATTCCAGGCGGAAAAGGCATTGGCATGATGTACATGGTCATGTACATAATAATCACCGTATTCATCGTCGGGTTAATGTCTGGAAGAACCCCTGAATATTTAGGAATCAAAATCACTGGTCGCGACGTAAAACTCGTCATGGTGTCTTTCCTAATCCACCCAATTATAATTCTAGTACCTACGGTAATCGCGTATGCTTCAGGGGCAGCGTCAGCTATTGGGGTCGGTGGAAACTCTGTTGGTTACACACAAATCTTCTATGAATTCACATCAGCGGCAGCAAACAATGGCTCCGATTTTCTTGGAGCATCAGGAAACACCCCGTTCTTTAACATAGCAACTGCAATCGTTATCTTCATCGGACGTTTTGCGCCACTTGCAATTTTACTTGCATTATCTGGCTCGATGATTGGGCGAAAACGTGGTGGAACATCGGGACTTAAAACTGACAGCCCAATATTCACAATAGTTCTAGTCGCCAGCATAATCATACTCGTAGTATTAACGTTCTTCCCATTCTTGGCGCTTGGACCAATTTCGTCATTCTTCAGAGGGTTAACCAATGGCTTCTGATAGTGAGAAAGCTTCGGCCCCAACAAAAAGCAATGAATCAGCCCCTGGAGGACTGAGATCAGCTTTCTCCAGAAAAGTGTTAGTCGATTCAGTGGTTCGTTTAAGCCCAAAATCACTGTTAAAAAATCCAGTGATGTTTATCGTTGAAATCATGTTCTTTATTGTGGCAGCAATGGCTATCGTTCCACAGGCTTTCGTGCCGGTAGCTAGTCCAAGCCTGCAAGTCTTCTATGTTGAAGTCGCAGCGATTCTTCTCATTACAGTTTGGTTCAGCACACTCTCCGACGCTCTTGCTGAGCAACAGGCAAAAAGCACAGCTGGCGCCTTACGGAAACTGGAAACCGAGGTCTCCAGCAAGAGAATAGTAACCGAAGACTGGACGAGAAAGATAATTAATTTAAAATCAACGCAACTTAGAAAAGACGACCTTATCCTTATCGAAAAAGACGACATCGTTCCCTTAGACGCCGATGTCCTTGAGGGGATTGCTATGGTCGATGAATCGCTTGTCACAGGCGAATCGGCCCCAGTTCGGAAGGCGCCTGGAGACTCCCTTATCGGGGGGTCGCGAGTTGTTAGCGACAATTTAACTGCGAAAGTTACGACGAACCCTGGAGAAACCTTTATCGACCAAATGATAAAGATGGTTGAATCCTCCAAGAGACCAAAGACACCTAACGAAGTGGCAATAACAACTGTCCTGATAGGGTTGACAGCGATATTTACCATAATCATACTTGCCCTTCTAGGAATGTCAGTCACACTTGGCCTTGGCGCAGACCTCTCGGTGCTGATTGCACTTTACGTTTGTCTTCTGCCCACAACCATAGGCGCCTTGTTGCCTGCAATTGGGCTTTCAGGAATGTCCAGACTCTACAAACACAAAATAATTGCCAAGTCAGGCAAAGCCATAGAGACGGCAGGTGACACAGACGTTGTTCTTCTGGACAAAACCGGCACAATTACCGTTGGCAACAGACGGGCAATAGAATTTGTTCCGTTTGAAGGATACACAGAAGAAGATGTTGGAGAAGCCGCGTTTCTCTCATCATGGCATGATGACACACCAGAAGGACGCAGCATACTAACTCTTGCCCATGAGAAAGGTTTTGTTCCAAACGAATTAAACTCCCTCGCACTATCCGAAGCAACTCCATTCTCCGCCAGCACCCGCACAAGCGGAGTCAAAATAACTAACGTTGGAATGAGGCTGCCAAAAGGCGACAAATCAGGACATGACCGCCTGCGCATCAGAAGAAAATCCTCAACTGTTTCCGACGAATCCATGGCTTCGATGCTTGAACCCGAAATCAACATAATAAAGGGCGCTCCAGAATCCATCAAAAAAATAGTTGACCCTGTGCCACAGAATTATGACCTCATAGTGGAAGGAATCTCGGCAGCGGGCGAAACACCCATTGCAATTGCCAGAAACGGCAAAGCCATCGGAATAATCAGACTAAAAGACGTCCTCAAAGAGGGCATTAAAGAGAAAATTCAAGCTCTTAAAATGATGGGGATTCGCCCAGTCATGATTACCGGTGATCAACCGTTAACCGCGAAAAACATTGCTTCAGAGGTCGGAATCGAAGAATTCGTTGCTCAAGCTAAACCCGAGGACAAATTCAGTATAGCTAAGAAAGAGCAGGCTGAAAGCAGAATCGTCGCCATGATAGGCGATGGAACCAACGATGCCCCCGCCCTCTCTGCCGCAGATGTTGGGTTAGCCATGAATTCAGGCACCGAGGCCGCCAAGGAAGCTGCGAACATGGTTGATTTGGAATCGAACCCTGCAAAAATTATCGATGTTGTGATGCTGGGCAAACAGCTGCTCATGACTCGTGGAGCCGTTACAGCGTTTAGCATCGCCAACGACATAGCTAAGTACTTTGCAATCATGCCGGTTCTGTTCAGCGCAGCAATACCTCAACTGCAAGCTCTAAACGTACTGCAGCTTGGCTTGAAGAGCGCTGTTCTCTCAGCCCTAATATTCAACGCCATAATCATACCACTCCTGATTCCGCTTGCTATGCGGGGCATTGCATTCAAGCCGACCAGCACGATGACGCTTTTCCTAAAAAACACCCTTATCTACGGTGTTGGCGGAGTCATTGTGCCCTTCATTGGAATTAAACTCATAGATCTACTGCTGGTAGGAGTGTTTCACGTTTAAGGTGGATAAATCATGACTGAAAACAAAGAAAAAATAAGTTTTAAACCGATAATTGGGCTGGCACTGGTCTCTCTTTTGATATGCGGATTACTCTTCCCACTTGTAGTAACTGGTATTGCCCAAGTTTTCTTTCCCTACCAGGGAAACGGCGAAATCGTTCAATTAAATGGAAAACCCGTTGGGTCAAACCTCATAGCCCAAAACTTCACCATGCCCTTCTTCTTCCACGCAAGAAACGACTCGGCTTCAGGCGTTGACCCAGACATCACCCTGAAAGATGCGTACTCCCAGATAACTCAAATAAACAACGCTACAGGCATTTCTTCGGCGGCGCTGACCAATATTGCGGAGCAGAATCAGGAGGGTACTTTTTGGGTTTTCGGAACTCCTTACGTGAATGTTCTGCGAGTTAACCTTGTGCTCATAAAAGATTATCCGTCAGTCTATGGCAATTTCTCGGGGTAATGCTGCAAAGATTAGGTGTTAAACCCGCTTTGGCTGACAAGTTGCGGGTTAAACAAATTGACTGATATTCCAACGTATTTTTAGTGAAAACCTAATTTTACGTTACAAACGTCGCAAAAAAAATAGAAATACTGCCTGATTGGCTGGAAAAAGTATAAATATGCCTAACACATGTTCGAGTAGGCAAGACGACCTATATGCCCAAACTATTAGCATTCATAAATATTTTTGTGGAATCACCTGAAATGGACAATGTCCTTGAAGCCCTTGGAAAACTTGAAAACCTCGAAGAACTCTACGAGGTAACAGGAGAATTTGACATTGTCACTTTAGTCTCAGCAGCAGACATAGAAGAATTCAGGGATGTCCTCAAAAATAGGATCATGAAGATTAAGGGAATAAAAAGTACAGTAAGTTCAATTGTCCTTAAAGCCCATAAAGGGCCTAAGTGTGAAGAAGAAATCCATTCTTCACCAATCCCTCAAGCTTAACTTCTGATTTTTAAATTTTGGGAATTTGATTATTATTTTTTTAATTGATAAAAACTATTTCTGAATATGTTTTATGAGAATAAGGAAAAAAAAAGTTGAGAGGTAGGTTTTTCTGCTTTCAACATCTACATTGGTGATAGAACGATGGATGTTTCTGTGCGGATGACGTTGGGGTCTTTTTCGATTATTTTGTAAACTACTTGGTTGATGTTCTCGAGCGCTGGCGCCTCGAGGATTATGATTGCGTCGTATCTGCCGAAGATGGCGTCTGCGACGATGGCTTCTTTGACTTTTGATTTTATTTTTGACACGACATCTAATGAGGTGCCTGGTTTGGTGCTTAATAGGATGTATGCTTTCATGTTTTTCTTTCCTCCGTGTTTAATCTTTTGTTCGATATTAATGCTGATTACTCAACCTTTGTATATAAATTTTGTGCAACATTGAAAAGATTTTAATCAATAAGCACAAAAACTCAACCTTTGTTTACTAAAGCTTCCCCAAAAAACTAAAGCTTAATCTTAAAATCATCTTTAACCACATTAAGCGTAATGTTCGTCATAGTTTTCCTAATGTGAGGCGTCACAAGCAAATTCTTGAGCAAACTATTCAAGCTATCGCGGTCCTTAAGCTTAACCACAGCCACAACATCAAAATCACCCGTGATTTCGTAGAGAGCGATAACGTTGGACATCTGCGAAAGTTCATTCTCTAAATCCTTTAGGTACCCGCCTTCGGTTTGCATAAAAATTACGGCCGTCAAATCAAAACCCAACTTAACCGGGTCAAGAATCACGGTGTAGCCCTTCAGTATGCCTTTGGTCTCCAAGTTTTTGATCCTTGAAGCGGTCATAACGCCTGATATGCCTATTTTGTCAGCTAGTTTTCGGAAGCTTAGGTGACAATCTTCCTGTAGGGTATCGAGAATTTGGAGATCAATTTTGTCGATTTCCGTTTCTAGGTTTTGTTTTTTTCTCACAATGGTCTCTTCATGATGGCTCATTTGATGGGTTTAGGTTGTAACGGTTTTTACGCCTGTTAGATTAATTTTGGCTTTATTGCACACTTATTGCATTCAGCTATTTAAAACTACCCAGTTGAACAGCATAAAACAAACAATCTGTCCACTTGTTAAAGGGCATGTTTAGCTTGCCGCTTTTTTAAAACAGCACGAAGAAACCAAACCGCCGCCGACCTTGCCAACACAAAAAACTTATAACCACACAAGCGTTTCTTTGCGACAAAGGCACACGACTATGAAGTTTGGTTCATTCACATTTCAACCCCAGAAACCCGAGGGATTCGACCTTCACGTTTTCCGCGTAAAAATTGAAACAGGCATAAGATTTCAGCCAGTTCACGACATGGTCAGCAACGTTGCCGTCTTCGCAGACAACGTTGCGGTGAAGGATCACCCTGACTGGATTTCTCAGTCACCACTTGGCCCAGCAAAAATTGGAAACCCCAACTTCAACATTTACTGGAACATCGTGTGCCAAACTCAGCCTGAACACAGAGCTGAACAACTAAAGTACATAGCCGAAGTCGATAGGCAATCACCAGGGGTTTGTTTAAACAATCAATACTTTGCCGACCACGGCCACTGCACCTGCTCGCGCTGTCAAGAACTATGGAAAAACAGCGGTCTTAGCTGGCTTGAGTGGCGCAGAAAAGAAGTAACCGATTACATTGCTCAAATCCGCGAAAACGTTAAGAAAGACCTCATTTTAAGCATCCAGCCCGATCCAGTAACCTCCCTTGAACGTTACGGCGTAGACTTCGATGACTTAGCCAAGTACGCCGATGCATTCAACGTCGTTATGTTCAGCAAAAACTATGCTACCCCTTGGTATTTTGAAATGCTCACGCGCAACTTTAAGAAACTGCTCAAAAAACCGTTCTACATCAGCTTATACGTTTACGGTCCAGGAGACAACCCAAAAGACGTTCCGACTCCTGCGGAAATACTTACCGTTAGCGTTCGCTGTGCTCGGGCAGGCGCAGATGGATTCCTCTACTTGACTGACGGCGCATCCCAAATGCTGGATTACCAGAAAGCGGTAGTTGCAGATACTCAGCTAAGAGAGCGGCTTAGGAGTTATGGAGGAAAGCCGGTGCAGGAAGTTCTTGATCGGGTGGCGAGCTGGGAAAAAATCGTAAAATAATTTCTTTTATTTTTTATTCCATCCGTCCTTTTAGGGCTGCTTAGCGTTACGTTTTTATCGAATCCCGAGTAAACCTAATGCATTAACTGGGATGCCACGTTGGACTTCATGCTTTTCATTTCGGAGTTAGGCAAAGCTGCCCTAGCCCTTTTTATTATCGTTGATCCATTTGGAAACATCCCAATTTTCGTTGGTTTAACCGAAAACGTGCCCAGTACCCAGAGGAAAAAAGTCTACAACACCGCAACAATCGTCGGCATGGTTCTGTTGCTTGTTTTCGCATTTGCTGGAACTGGCATTTTAACGGCTTTTGGGCTTTCAATCTGGAGTTTTGAAGTTGCAGGCGGTATCTTGCTGCTTATTATTGCCATCAGGATTTTGGTTACGGGCAGCATGCATGAAAACGTTGAATCGCCAGAGAGTTTAGGTGCTGTTCCCATAGCTATTCCGCTTCTTGTCGGTCCAGGTGCAATCACCACCACCATATTTAACATTCAACAGTACAACGTGGAAATCGCGATTGCATCGGTTTTAGTTGTGATGCTGGTAACATGGGTTATTCTCAGGTACATTGATGGAGTATACAAGGTTCTGGGAAAAACGGGTTCTCTGATTATTGCACGGGTTATGGCGTTGCTTATCGCTGCGATTGCAATTCAGTATATCTTGACTGGAGTAATACACTTCGTAGTTTAACCCAAACTTAAGCCGGTTTAAGAGTACCCAAACAACAAGCCATTTCCCCTAAAGCCAAATCAAACAATAAATAAAACCCCGCAAATAGTATTTTTCAACGTGAACAATATGCGGTTTGAATGCAGCGGTTGCAAAAAATCCTTCTCTGGTAAAGGCTTAACTGTGAATTTGAACGGTAACGAACAGATGTATTGTGCCGAATGCTACTGGACGCTCCAGAAAGAATACGACAAGAAGAAAAATTGTGAAAACTGCGGACACTTCGATGAAGAAACCTGTGAGAAAAACGGGAAAAAGATGAAACCCGCGAAAATTGGGTTTAACGAGTATTTCATTGAGGCAGAAAACTGCAGAAACTACTCAACCGAGGCAAAAGCTGGGGCTGACAAAAAGAAAAAAGAGTTATCTGAGGAGCAGAAAGAAGCTGTTGCCCTGGTTAAAAAACTCGCGGAGAAAAACCAAACCCTAACCTATTATTGTTGCCATTGCGGAGCACCCCTAAAAATCGGTGCAAAATCACCTGAAATCCAAAAAACCTGCCCCCGATGCAGCGGCGACTTAGAAGTCATTAATCTTGCCCGATTCGTCAAGCAACACCAATAAAAAATAGCTGCCTCTCAAAGCCTTTTTCTTACAAAGCTTTGAGCTTTTGGTACAGGCAGAACTGTTTATGTGGCTATTTTGTAAACTTTATGATAATAATAAGTCTGGATGGCTTTAGGTTCAGCGGGGTTTGATGGGTTGGCGTTTGTGGTTGCAGCCTTGGTTTCTGCGTTGTCGGTGCCGCTGGTTTTGATGTTTAAGAAAGCGTCTGAAGCGGCGGCGTGATGGTTTTGGCTTGGAAAAACGTCAATACGACCCTACCCCCATTAGTGGCTGCCTACCCCTCTATCGTTTCAACATAGATCCACTATTAGGCTCCTAATATGCTCCAACTATGCCGCTGAAATTTCCTATGATTTGGGGCTCAAAAGAATAACCCTCCAATACACTAGGACTAAATCTCTCTATCACTCAAAACACCACAACCCCCGAACCTTAAGAACCCTCACGAAATTTAGCAATTGCAAAATTCACAAAGAAAACAAAAAATTTGGAACTTGCCCAAAAACAGCCAGCAACTTATTTTTTGCCAGCTTTCCTAGCGCAAGCATCACTACAATACTTCGATTTAGCATCAAAAGTAGTGTACGGTTTTTTGCAGACTGGACATTTCTTTTCCATACCAAGTCCCTGCCCAATAATGCGCGCGCTTAGAGATAAGTTTTAAGGACGCTTAGCAGGCGTAAACGCTAAATCCACATCCAACTTCAAATCCAATTTCCCGCCAGATTGACCGACAGAGAAACTGAAGCCCTCAACGCTCACAGCCAGCTTCTGATCGCCCACAGACACCGTTTTTAAGTTATCTACATAACCGCGGACTTTGCCAACTATTTCGTTAACGTCAAAGTTTCCAACTGAAACCTTCACAGAACCGCCCAAAGATCCAGACGCTTCAACATCAACCATCAAAAATCCCTGCATAAAACTCATGCATCAGACGCTTTAAACGTTGCGCGGCTCCGACATTTATGAAGCAGAGTTCCTGCTGCCCCAGCATCTCGTAATCCCTTGAAAAATCCAGCGTTCTCCCGATTTCCTCCGACGCATGCGCCGCCGCAGCTAATACGTCTTTGGTGTTGCCGTTTTTATGGGCTAAGTGCACGGTGGCGTTGAGGGCAAATAGCCTGTTGGATATGTCATGCCGAACTAAGCCGCCGACCGTTAGGAGTTTTTCGTTGGCGACTTCGAGTTTGCAAGTGGTTTCCCTGAGTTTCTCCTCATTCTTTACCCGCTCGCTTATGTCGCGGACAATATCGGTAAATCCCACTGATGCTCCGCCTGCGTTTTTTATGGGTGTACACGTGATTTCGACGGGAAACGCTGCGCCTGCTTTGTTTATGATTGTGAACTTGTCTTTCCAGCCCTCGCCCGTTTTGAAGCTGTCGGTGGAGTTCTCGATTGCGCGCGCCCTCTGGGGGACGGCTATGAAGTCGAGGACATGTTTTCCCAGTAACTCGCCTTTGTCTGTGCATCCGTACATTTTCAGGATTGCAGCGTTGACGTAGGTTATGTTGCCTTCTACGGTGCCGATTATTATGCCGTCTATAGAAATTTCTACGGCGGCTGCGAAGAGTTGCTGGGTTTGGCTGGTTTCAGGCGTGCGCTTGTATCATCCGACAGTTTTCGGGTAAGCGGCTTTGCAATAAAACGTTATGTACGCTAAGTTCTTGTCCACATAGACCTTTGATGTTAGCAAGCGAGCATTTTTTGATGCAGCTCCGACTGGCATGCGTGCATACAACGAACAAAAATCTGGAAAAACTCTCAAACAAACCAAAACAAACCCCCTCCTAAACAGCCATTCTTTAGCTTCGATGCTTCGTTTTGTTTAAATATTAGTACTATGAATATGATGTTGCAAAAAGAAGGAATATCTTAGAATGGGTTCCAAGTCACCAAGGGGCGAATTTGCCGCAAGGCAACTAGCAAAGAAACGGAAAAACTTCCGTTGGTCAGATCGTTACTTTAACCGACGCATGCTTAGACTCGACGAAAAAGTCGACCCCATGCAGGGTGCACCTCAAAGCCGGGGCATCGTGCTTGAGAAAGTCGGCGTCGAATCAAAACAGCCCAACAGCGCCATCAGAAAATGCGTACGCACACAACTCATCAAAAACGGCAGAACCATCACAGCATTCCTGCCCGGAGACGGCGCCCTCAACGTAGTCGATGAACACGACGAAGTTGTCGTAGAAGGCATCGGTGGAACAAGAGGCGGCGCAATGGGAGACATTCCAGGAGTTAGATGGAAAGTCGTCATGGTAAACGGCGTATCCTTAAACGAACTCGTCTACGGACGAAAACAGAAACCGGCAAGGTAATGAATTATGGCAGCAGTAACTGTAGCTCAACCTCAAGAAATTAAACTCTTCCAGAAATGGAGTTTCAAAGACATCGCAGTCGTCGACATCGGCTTGCAAAGATACCTCAACTTAACCCCGATGGTTGCACCCCACAGCATGGGACGCCACGAACACCAACGCTTCCGCAAATCCAAAGTCAACATCGTCGAACGCTTAATCAACGGCTTAATGCGCAGCGGCAAAAACGCAGGTAAAAAAGCCAAAGCAACCAACATCGTTAAAGAAACCTTCGAAATAATCAACCTACGCACAAACAAAAACCCAATCGAAGTCCTCGTGAAAGCAGTCGAAAACGCTTCTCCATGCGAAGACACCACAAGAGTTAGCTACGGAGGAGTCGTCTACCACCTATCCGTCGACGTCGCGCCGCAACGCAGAATCGACCTCGCCATACGCCACATCACCGAAGGCGCAAGAGCAAGCTCAGCCAACACCCCACGCAGCATCCAGGAAACCCTCGCCGACGAACTCATGCTCGCAGCCAACAAAGACATAAAAAGCGTCGCCATCGCCAAACGCAACGAAATCGAACGCGTCGCGCAATCCAGCAGATAAACCAATCTTTTTCTTTCTTATTTTTTAAACTACCCTTCTCTTTTAGCGAAGAATCCCTGTTTGCTATGCCCCGGCGCCGCACATTTGGAGGCAATGTGGAAAAAACCTTATAACTCGTTAACGCTAAACCAGAGATTAAAGTACAAAATGTTTGAGGGGAGACACTTGAAAAAAACCTTAGCCTTTGTAATTCTATGTGTTTTAGCGTTAGCATCGTTTAACGTTTTATCCATGTCGTTTGTTGGAGCGCAAACTAATAGTGCTCAGATTCTAAGTTACACCTGGTACGTTGCGCCAGCAACCACCACTTCAGCCGAATATACCTATGACTTGGTCGCGGTCGGCGAAGTGCAGAACACAGGTTCAAACACTGTAGGCTCCATATGGGTTGTCGGGCAAGTTTACGATTCCAACGGAACAGTCGTGGCTGCAACTGAAGCGCAAACAATTGCAACCAACATCGTGTCCAACCAGAAAGCGCCCTTCTATTTGGATTTCACCCCTGAAAGCAGCGCAACCCTGGATCAAAGCTGGGTTGCCAACGCCTCCACAGTTACCGTTTCAGTTGGAGCCATCACCCCTTCCAGCGCCACAAACACACAATACTCGGGTTTAACAACTTCAAACCTTAACGCTGCCAACAACGCTGGGAACTACACCGTCAGCGGCAACATCCAAGATAGCGGCAGTCAAAGCGTCAGCGACGTCGCGTTAGCCACAACATTCTACTATTCCAATAACACGGTTGCAGCGGTAAGTTTCTCAGATTTGGGGACTGCGCTTTCACCAGGGCAATCAGTGGCTTTTTCCGTGACTCCCTGGGACAACACAGCTGCCCTGTCGAGTGCAATATCAAGCTACGCGATATTGATTGGCTCCACCCCGATTGCTCCCACCCCGACCCCTGCGCCGACTGCAGCACCGACAACCCAACCCACCTCTGCCGCGACTGGCACACCAAACCCCACAGAAACCCCCGTCACCCTCTCTTCAACACTGATATACGTCCTAGTGATTGCGGTAGTAGGCGTCATAGCGATAGTCGGCATCTTTCTGGTTCTTAGAAGAAGCAACCGCAAGAGCCAAACGCCAGCACCGCCAGCCTAAACCAACTTTTTTCTTTTTTTGTTTTCTGACTAAATTGGTTTTTGCCTAAATTTTCATGTGAATATTCTTAAATACAACCTGCATCCATACACAAAGTGGTGATTTCTATTGGGATGCTACTCTGAACTTGCAAGTGATTCATTCCTCCTCAACCAAGTCGGCGATGCCAAATCCGTAACCATCTACGGCTGCGCGTTTTGCGCCAACCAAAGCATAGCCTACGTCAAAGAAATGCCCATCATCGGAGAATCCTCACTCTTCGGTTTGAGGTTTCGCAGTTACGGCACCGCAAAAGAAGCAAAACGCCTAAAAGAACTGCTGGAGCAAAACGGCAAAACCGCAACGATAAAATTCTTCAACCTGCCCACCTCGCCTTACTGCCAACTAAACCAAAGCGACCGAAAAAAAGTCGCCAAAGCATGCGGCGACTCCCAAGCCGCCATTGCACTAAGCTGCATCGCAGGCTACGGTGGAATAAGAAACGCCCTGCCCCCCTCAGTTAAGGTTATTCCGGGAATGGCGACGGTTGGCACAATCGCTTCGTACCTCACCGTCGAGGATGGAAAAGTGCTGTTGGACAGGGACAAAACCAGGGTTATCCGCTTCAAACAACCCGACCAGTCAATCAGAGAATAAACGCCGACACATCAAACGCTGCATAACCAGTTAGCTGACAGCTTAAACCTACGCTATTTTCGCGTGAATCTCCACTATGTCGCCATCGTCCAAAACAAAGTTCATCCCAACCTTCTTGGGGCTAAACTGCAGCCGCTTCGCCCAAACCATGGCAAACATGAAGTTCATCAAAAGCTCCTTATGGATGTTTTTGGCTAATTCGTTGACGGTGGCGCCTTTTTTAAGGGCGAACGGGCGGTCGGCGTGTGCCTTCATGCCTGGCTCCTTGGTGTAGATTCGTATGAGTCCCAGCGATTCAAACACTGCTTTTCCCAGTTCCTGAATGCCAACCTTGTTCTGGGCAGACATTGCAACGATGGGCAATTTTCCGTTTAAAAACGCTTTTAGGCGTCGCAGGTTGGATTGGGCACCCTTCAAATCGAGTTTGTTTGCCACGATGACTGCGGGCTTGTACATTGTGGTCTCGTAGATGGCGTTCTCGACGTCTTCCAAGGTGACTTCGCCGCTTATGTGCACGATGGCGTCGTGGACTTTGTGGTCCCGCAGCAGCTGCTCTACCTGGTTCATGCTGCAGCCAATTAGTTTGCCCACGAGGATAACTCGCAGTGCCGTGCCTGAGTGGCGTCTGTCAATTTCGACTTTTCCACTGGGCTTGTAGACTAAGATTCGGGTTTTTTCTAGTTCAGCTAAAAGCAGCACCAGCTGCGGAATGGGGTCGCAGCTTAAATCAACCATTAAGATTACCCCGTCAGCGTTGCGTGTTAAGCCCAATGTGACGTTGCCGCCTGCTTTTCCCTCCGCCGCCCCCGCCATCACTGCGGGTGCTTCGACAAGCTGGAACTGTACATCCATGTAACTCATGATGCCTGGCACAGGTTCATGGGTGCTAAACGGGGTAGGTGTAACGAGGACTTTTGAGTTGGTTACGGCGGACATGAGTGCGCTTTTGCCCACGTTCGTCATGCCCACCAATGCTATTTGGGCTGAGCCTTCTTTTTCGATGAAGAGTTTGGGTCCGCCGCTGCTCTTGCCCGTGCCCATGCGCTTCTTTTTGTCTAAGTCTTCTCGAATCAGCGCGATTTTGCGGTTCATTTCGCCCCGAAGTTTCATAGTGCCCTTGTGGTGCGGAACAAACTTTAAGAACTCAAGCATCGCATCCATTTTTTCTTTCGGAGTCTTGGCGGCCTCAACCAGCTCCCACTTATCCATCGCTTCAGGCGGCAAATTAGTCGGCATGTAAACTACGCAGATACAATCCACCAGTCAACCATAAGACTATTTCTAAAACAAAACAGTGAAAAAACCGTGATTGCATGCTTGCAAAGCTTGCCAGCGGTTAATTGCATGAGGGTTAATCTATAGTTTATTGATAAATGAGATATTGGAAAGTTTTTTATGCACTTACGTGTCAATAACTATTGGTGATAAAGATAGTACGCTCTATCGATGTTGCTCAGTCTAAGGCAAACAAACAGATGCACCCTTTAATCCATTCTTCACAAACCGCCATTCAAACCAAAAACTTCGCCGATGAAAGCAAAAAATTACTCGAAGAATTAGGGGTAAACAGCCAACAGTTTAACATTTTATTCGACAGCCTTCCATACGGCGTCGCCGTTTACAAGATTGTTTGCAACCAAAAAGGCACTCCCATCGATTATATCCTCCTCGAAAGCAACAAAGTATACGATAATATTCACGAGTTTAAAGGTGACCGAATCGGACAGAGAGCAACTGAGTTTAACCCACAAATAAAGAATGCCCCAACCGACTGGATAGCGGTCTACGGCAAAGTAGCCTCAACCTGCGTGCCCAAGCACTTTGAAACCTACTGTGAAACCGAAAACAAATGGTATCAAATCTACATCTGCAGTCCGAAGAAGACCTTTTTTATCTCTATTTTCATGGACATAACCGAACAGAAAAAAAAGGTGGTACAGGAAGTTAAGGCAAAAAGGAAATCGGAACAGGAGCTTTCGTTTGCAGAAAAAAAGTACCGCAGACTCTATGAAACAACACAGGATGGTATAATGGCGCGTGACCTGCAGGGAAGAATGATTGACTGCAACCTAGCCTACGCTAAAATGTTAGGCTACACAAAAAAAGAACTAAAAAATCTCACGGTCCATCATCTGCTCCCCGAAAAGTGGCATAGGCAAAGAGAAGAAATAGTTAACAAAGTCCTCCAAACTGGGCGCTCAATCGTTTTTGAAAGAGAATATCAGCGCAAGGACGGCTCGGTGTTTCCAGCATCAGTGAGAACTTGGCGGTTAACTGACGGAAAAGGAAAAGTAATCGGCATCTGGTCGATAGTGCGAGATATCACCGAACAGAAGACTTCTCAGAAAAATCTTGAAAATGCCGCCGATGTTCTAAAAAAAATTGTTGAGGAACGAACCAAGCAGCTTAAGGATTCCGAGCGTTTAGTGGCTATTGGTCAAACCGCGGGCATGGTGGGACATGACCTTCGCAACCCGCTGCAGACTATAACTGGCGAATTGTATTTGGTGAAGGGAGATGTGGAATCGCTTATTGAAGGAGAAATCAAAAGCAACCTGCAAGAGAGCATTAATGTGATCGAAGAGCAGGCGGCTTACATGGATAAGATTGTTTCTGATTTGCAAGCGTTTGTGCAGCCGGTTCGAATAGACAAAAAACCAATCAACCTGAAAGAACTCGTTGCCGACGTTTTAGCCTTGGTCGCCACACCAACCAACATAAAGGTGCAGAGCCGAATTCAAGAGGATTTTCCCCAAGTAAAAGCCGACCTTCATCTCCTCAAACGGGTTTTAATCAATCTTATAACCAATTCGGTGCAGGCTATGCCAGACGGCGGCAAACTAACTTTGACGGGTCACGTTAATCTAGATGGTCAAGTCTCGATTACCGTGAAGGATACGGGAGTTGGGATACCTGATGAGATTAAAAACCAGATTTTCACGCCCCTCTTCACAACTAAATCCCGTGGGCAAGGTTTCGGTTTAGCTGTCTGCAAGCGGGTTATAGAAGCGCATGGCGGCACCATAAACTTCGAGAGCACAGTGGGCAAGGGTACAGAATTCAAAATCCAGTTTCCAGCCTCTTAAGGCTATGACACTGGCTTGTTTTGTTTGGGGCTTCTGAGTTTCTGTTTAAGGCTGTAGACAAAAGCGATAAACCAGAAAGCCACCGTAAACCATCCTAAAATAAACCCGATGGTGTTTCCCAGCAGATGATAGGCTAACTCGAAGCCCACGATGGATACAAACGTCAAGAAAGACCCTACGATGCTGTACCCGCGCAGCACATTCCGGTTTTTAATGATGGCTCGAAGCATCCACAAAAGTGCGATGAAGTTTATGGCGCTGGCGACGTCTAAGAGTAGGTTGGCTAAAGCCATCGTATCCATTTTCAGGTTTCCTCATGCCAAAACAGTTTGCCGCCACTTAAAACTATCGCAGTCGCCAAGCTCTAAGATGTAAATTACCTTAAATCCCCATTCAGCTATTGTATTTTGAAATGTGAAGCAACGGGTGAAAAAAAATTGATTTCGCGAGATTGCGATTGATGCGAAAAACAGAAGTCCTGCATCACACGCTACAGCAAAGTTTTGAAGGGCGAAAAAGTTTATTGCCCCGACGGAACAGAACACTTGGTGGATAGAGCGAGCCCAGCCTAACAGCCGGAAAAACAGTTTCTTAATTTTTTCAACTGCGTTATTTTTTTGGTTTTTTGTCTATTTAACATGTTTTTCTGGGATTCTGGCATGTTTTGGGGTAAAGTTAAAAAAGCATAAGCACAGAAGATAACACTAAGAGAGAGGGGAAATATATGAAATCACTAAAAACATTGTTTATCTTAACAATCCTCGTTGTTGCTTTCCTATGTACTGGTTTTGCTGCGGCTCTAAACCAAGATGAAGCCATAGTTCACGCGGTTTTTTCAAGCGGTATTTCAATGCAAGCAGGTCAAACAACAACAGTCACCCTGTTATTCGCCAGCCTCTCTAATGATTCACTTAGTATAACATACGTGGGTATACACTTCGACTGGATGCCCACCGATACCCTTCTCGGATTCAATCTATCCACTTCACCCGTCTACCTTGCTCCAAATGGTGGTCAAGTCTTTCCAATAAATGTCAGTGTTCCATTGTCTACCTCTTCGGGTTCACACACTTACTTCGTTGAATTTGATGGAACACAAGGGTCTTCAGCAACCACATTTGCTTGGGACTCCGCTGCAGCCACAGAAGAAGTTTCTGGAGGATCCTCAACAACGGGTACTCCGACAAGTACTCCCTCCAGTGGAGGATCAGGAGATTCAACCTTGATTCTTTACGCAGCAGTTATAGTGGCAGTCGTCGTCATCGTTGCAGCGTTGATAATGTTCCTGACTATGCGGAAAAAACGTACAAAGCCCCAGTCAACTCCAAAACAGAGCCCTAATTCGCCAGAGACGCCTGCTCCAGAAAAGAAACCTGAAACCGGCCAAGACTTCAACATTTAATTCTTTTTTCAAAATCGCCGGCGGTCTCATCTGTAAAGCCTTAAGTTGAAAAGCCTTATAGCCCATATGCAACATACTTAAATCATACAGTGAGACTTTGAGGGCAACCAACAGCAAAGCAGTCCTGACTGGACTTGTGGCAGCCATAATTGTAGCTATAGTTTTTCCTTTAGTTTGCTTAGGTACAATGGCTGAAAGTTCCACCACCTTTACGCCAGCAACCAAATTTAGCATTCCACAGCTTAATGGTTCAATCAGCTTTGCAGTCAACGGTTCATGTTCATCGGCGACGCTGAAGAACGATACTTGGAGTTTTAGGGACCTGAGACTAATGAACTCTGTATCTTTGGGGACCCTTGAGGTTTCTGCTGAAAACTCCACCATGACTATCTATTCATACAGAGGCAACTCAATAAATGCTGGCGGAACTTTAAGATGCATGGTTCAAGGTCAAGGCAAACAAACAGTTAATCTTGGCCTCAACACTACGCAGCCAACTCACGCGAGCGAATGGTATATTACTATTCCAGGACCTGGTGGACATACAGTTTTTCTCGGTGAACATGAGGGCTGGATACTTCTGCCAGACAATACTGTGGTTGTAACCGGCATAACGGGCAACATGTCAATAACCCATTATAGCTTCGCCGTTCCGAATAACAACAATTTGCCGTTTTATCAGGCGCATTCTGTAATCATTGCAGTGATTGCTGTGTTAGCGGTCATGGTTGCAATCGCACTTGTTATTAGAGTTAAAGTGAGGATCTGAAGATGTCTTGGATAAACGACCCTGCAACCACAATCGTATTGGGGTACGTGCTGATAGTGGCGGCCGGCATAATCCTTATCCTTAAACTATCCAAAGACAAAACCCGAAAAATCAGCACACTTAGGCTTTTCATACAAGGAGCTGCCGTAGTTGGCGTATTCATGGGGCTAATAATAGGTCCTTTGAACAAGCCAGGAACATTATTTTATCCCTTGGGTATTTCGCCGCGTGACCGTTTAGTCGGCGCTGGCTTTTTGGGCAATCAGTTCCCCGACGGTATCTCCCTGCCCATCTTAGCTTGCTACTACCCCAACGGGCGAACCGTAACCTGTGCAATTTGGCAGCTTCAAGCCTATATTTTTCCTTTCTGGAACTACCCTCGAGGCTACAACGTAATCTACTCCACTTCTGGGCTGGAAAAAATAGGCATAGTTTTGGGCTTGATAGTTACCGCCGCAATAATTTTAGGGAGGTCATTCTGCGGCTGGATTTGTCCTTTCGGTTTATACCAAGACGCGCTGACAAGGGTGCGCAAATCTGCGCGGCTACGCCACCTGAGTTTCTCCCAAAAAACCAACACCGCGCTTGGGCAATCACGGTACATAATAATCGCGGTCTTCATGATTCTAAGCGTTATTTTCGCCTCATACACCATCTTCGGTGCAGAACTCATCCCCGGAACCAAACTTGGCGGACCACAAGGAACGGAAGCTGGCATAGTCAGCAATATCAATGAGCCCTTCTGCTTAGTCTGCCCCATGCGACCCCTCTGCATCCTCATCGAAGTCGCTATTGGCCAAATGAACTGGCACTACATCTCCCAAATCGTGTATGGACCCGGATGGATAACAGGTTTCTACTTGACCTCGATAAACCTGATTATTCTCGGGGTAATCACGGCGTTGGCGCTGATTTACCGGCGGTTCTGGTGCCGAATCTGCCCCTTAGGCGGGTTAACTGCATTGTTCAGCAGTTTTACGCCATTCAAACAAATAGCACTGACAAAACTCCAGAAAGACGAGCATAAATGCACTAAATGCGGCGTCTGCAAACGCGTTTGTCCCACACAGGCCACAGCGATGTACGAGAAGAAAGGCGGCGACGTAACCGAATCACGGTGCATGCTGTGCGCACGATGCGTCGAAATCTGCCCCTATGAAGGCGCCTTGAAAATGACGTTTGCGGGGAAAACCGTGGTTACATCGAGGAACTGGCTAAACGAGAACCAAGCGGGGAGTCAACAAAATGTGGATTAGATTCGCTTAAAATACATGCATTGGTTGTCTCTGACTTCGGGCATGACTGCGCTGTTTTTTGATGTGCCGAACCGCTGGGTTTTTTGGTTTTGGGTTTGCATAGAAAAATTCACCTCTCTTTAAAACTGGCTAAAACAACTATTATGTACTAACTCGCGCGATTGCTCATAGAGTTAACGGTTGGCTGCTTGACTGGAAATGGCACGGTACCTTTTTCACAAATAAATCCTATTTATTTTTCTGAATAGGAATATTTTTACGGTAGGATTAACTATCACTGATGAGGGAAAATCGTGGAAAACATCGTAAAAGTTACACGGCGGGGACAGACCACTATTCCGCTGAAAATCAGAGGTCAATGCGGAATCAAAGAAGGCGACCGTTTATCCGTAGAGGTCACCGAAAAAGGAATTCTCTTCAAGCCTGTGCCAAAACTTTTGGATATGATTGGTATCGATGCTGGATACGCAACCATTGAGCAAGTCAACAAAATGATAGATAAACTCAGAGAAGAATACTAACTTTGAAAGAAGTCTTGGACACCAGATTTTTAAGAGAATGTTTCTATTCTCAACAAGTTGAAACAAAAGAACGAACTAACAGGAAATTAAAGGCACTCATATCACGAAACGAAGGTCTACTGCCCACAATAGTCATGGCGGAAATAACCCAGATTTCTTGCGCGATAAGAGGAAAAGATATGGCGCAAAGCCGCTACCAAGCTCTTCTCCAAAGCGGCCTAGAAATCCAAAACTTAACCCCGCCAATAGCCCAACAAGCAGGCCTATTCAAATGCCAATACAGCAATTTACCCATGGGCGACTGCATAATTGCTGCAACCGCGCTGTTTAATCATGCACGAGTGCTTTCGGATGATCCGCATTTTGACGTTATAGCTGAAATCAAACGCGTCTGGATATAATTACTTAAAATTACACTTTGCGGCTCACTGATGCTTGGGCTCTTGAGTTGTGTGTTTTGTTTTTGTTTTGGGTTTTTTTGCGTTTTTTGTGTTAATAATTTTGAAACGGTTCTTTGAGTGTACTGGGTGTGTCTTGGAGTGGGTGAAATTGAGGGGTAAGCCGTGGTCGGTTGATGAGGAGCGGCAGTTGCGTTTGCTTGTTGAGGAAGGAAAGGGCTTTAGTGAGATTTCGCAGGTTATGGGTAAAAGCCGTGTCTCTGTTAAGAATAAAGTATACAATTTGGGTTTATCTTTGAAAGATAATGCCCAATTGCAGATTCCATTCGCAGTATCATCATTATCATCATTATCTTCTAAAGCGCCGATTGCTGATTCATCTTCTGCTGTCGAATCTGCCGGCGTAAATGAGGCTGTCCTCGAAGTGGGTAACCGCTGTGCAGGAGCCTTAGAGGGCCGCTTTCAGATACCAAAAGAAGGAAATGATGTTGGGATCAAGAATCCAGAAGGAAGAAAATAATGCTGCAGCAAATTCGCCGGCAATCACCAATCTTGCTGGCTGGATAGGTCGTCTGAGGCTTCGGATGAAAAATCCAAGGGCTCCAAAGGCAGCCTATTAAAGCAAAGTCTCCGATTAGAATCTCAACACCAGTATAATACGGGTGGTCTATGACGTCGAGTACGTGTCAAGGGTAACTGGCCCAGGGCAAAAAGAGACCAGCCAAGCTTAGAACAATTCCTGAGGCGGAAAACCAACTGAGAATCTTTGGAATGTTAACTTTTTTGGTTGACATTCAAATCTGTTAGTTTTGTGTTTGGGTTTGTTCATAAAATTTTCGCTTGAGAAATCCATTCGATTTCTCAATGAAGTCCCTCTGAACCTGATATGGAGAGACAAGTGGCGGTGAATCTCGTTGATTTATCCGTCAAAAAGCATGCAGGTGACATCTCCATTGGACGGAGGGTTCAAATCCCACCCCTTACGCGCTCGTAAATTAAACCAAAAGTTAAACGAAAACTTGAACAAACATTAATTCAAGAAAAAAGGAGATTTTGTGGGTGACATCTCCACGGGAGGTAGTGTTCAAAAGGAAGTTATTAAATTAGAGATATTTTCTTAAAAATCTCGTTTGGTCTGATGGGTGTTAGGCAATATTGACAAATGATGATATTTCCAGCCTCTGGAATCTTAACTGCACTGTGGCAGTTAGGACATTCAAATTTCGTCATTGTTATTCCCGTTTTTGTCATTACATCTCTCAAAGAAGAGAAATCAAGTATAATCTGAAAACTGTCTTCTTCCTTATTCATCTCTCTACTCAGATCTTTCTTTTCACAATCGGATTTTGAAATGTAGCTTGAGCAAGTTTCTGCCAACTCTTGTCTGAGGGCGATTCTAATTTGGAATTTTGAACAAATCGCAGGTTCGGAATAATTGTTTTGTTTTGTTTTTGAGAAGGAACATTTACTGCATTTTTTTTCAATATTTCCTTTTTTGTTGATGACATCTGGAGAACTTAATTGTCTGGCTTTCCAATATTCATATTCAGAACATTCTTTTTGAAAACAGTCTTGACAGCGACCATAATTTTTAGATAATTCTTTCAAACTAACTGTTTTACCACATTTTTGACAGGTGCCCATGTTAAGTATCTTCTCTCAGAAAAGCAAGTAGGTTAGCAAGAGAAAATAAAGATATTGAGCGCGCGTAGAAATATAACCTGCTCTGTTTATTGTGGTCTGCCTGCTGGGTCAATTTTAGAATTTGCTTGTTTTTCAATCAAGTAGGGTAATGAGGGGTTTTCTTTGTTCAAGGATAATTTTGTGCCTTTCTTGACGGCATACCAGTGTCCTTTTCCTCCTGTTGTGGAGAACATTATGCCTGACATGACATTTCGGCTGATTATGCCAGAGTAAACGGTGTTGTTTTCTTCGTTTGGGGCTCTCTTGAACCGCCAAATTATGGCTCCGTCCACCTCTGTCAATGTGCCCTCGTTTGCTCCTGCCAAGTACCCGAAAGTTCCGTCAAAATTGAAGTAAATTTGTGTGCAAAAGTAATTACCTTTAGGTCCCCAGTCAAAATGCAGAGTCCACCAACCAGTAGAATTCAAACTTATTCACCAAAGAATGATTTAGCTCCCTCATTAGAATATGTTTTTCTTTTTCCTTACCCAAAATCCAATTTGATTAATATTCAGAGAAGTGTTAGAGCACGCTATCCTTAACTGACCTTAGTAAAGAGTCTTTTACAAGAAGCCTTATAATGAAAACCAGTTCCAGAATGAAAGCAAATGACTTAATCTTTGCAGTTAATTTTTTCCTATTTTGTCAGGGGATACATAAACTCGGTTCCACGTACAAAACGTGGAGATTAACAAAATGATAAATCAAGTCAGTTCAACAATCGAGTTAAATCCCGAATTAGCCAATTTAGCTTATGAAATGGGTTTAAACGCGCCAAAAATCTGTGAAAACGCCCTTAAAACGGCAATAAGCTGCCTTAAAGGCGTAAACACGAATTATTGTTTGGTGGACGAGGCGGGATTTGAACCCGCGACCTCCACGATGCCAACAGGGACAGAAACAAGCTCCTTTTCAGAAAAAAAGGCTGAATTAATCATTAAACCTGAAACCCTTGAAGCCTTTGCGGAATTCATGACCGTAAACATGCGGCTCGAAAAAAGAACTGTTCGAGAAACTAAATCAAATATTCGCAGGTACTTAGATTGTTCCAACTATGTTGTGAACTATGAAACCGTCTCGAAATTTCTTAAAGCATATATGGTCAAGTCCTCAAGAACTTACAATGCTCAATTAACCAGCCTGCGAAGATTCGTTAGGGACTTTCTTCATGCACCGGAGAGCATTTTGGATTTTAAAATGGCACCAGTCGATTTGTTAGGAAAAAACATAACGTTGCCTTCAAAGGAACAACTGAAAAAGGGTTTTGAAGCGTTGACTGAGGACGGCGAGAGAGCGTTGTACTTGTTTACATTGTCAACGGGTTTAAGACGCAGCGAAATCATGGGGTTAAACAAGGACAAAATTGACTTCAAAATCAGAAGCGTTGTTCCGCTGCATTTTACACGCGTAAAGCGTTCTGGCATTACTTTCTACAATGCAGAAACCGAAGAGTACCTAAACAGATACTTAGCATCAAAACCAGACGATGCCAAAGTCTTCAGGTTATATCCAAAGAAGTGTAAGCTGATGTGGCGGAAAGCCAGCGAAGCAGCTGGCGTTAAGATTTCGCCCCAAATTTTACGAATTTGGTTTTCAAACGAATTAGGGGAACAGTTAGTTCCGGATCGCTTCGTTGATATTTTCGAGGGCAGAGCGCCCAGATCAGTTTTAGCGAAAAATTATACTGCAAAAGGTATTGAAAGATTGAAAGTCATTTATGACAAAGCAAACCTTACTTTATTTTGTTAATCTTCTCTTTCGACGTCTCATTTGCACTTTCTCGTATCATTTTGACGGCATCATCTATAAACGCTATATTCTTTTTCCATTCTGGAATTTCTGACGGATTAATTCTTTGGTCAACTAAATTTTTTGGCACAACATTACCCAGCGAATCTATGTAAAAATCTTCTCTACGGGCAACTTCAATTGGCACTATTTTTTTTAGTATTTTGAATATCTGGGTTGTTAAGACAAAGAAAAGTGTTTCTTCTATTAGATAGTAGTCGTTTTTGGTCATTTCCAATTCTTCTTCAGTAATTGCTCTACGGTTCAAATTCGCCGCATAATTTGAAATTTTTTTAGCCGCTCCTTCAACACTTGAAGCAGTATTCTTAGGAAGTGAGGCAAGTGATGCCTCTATTTCTTTTGCAAAATTGTCTATCATCCTCTGTAGTCTAACTTTTTCAAGGCGTCGATATGAGACATTCTTTTGGCTAACTTGAACTCTTTCAATTATTCCTTCATCAACCATAACTGAAAGGTATTTGCTCACAGTCACCGTACTTAACTTTGATTTTTTGTAAATTATTCCAGCTTTTACTGGCGAGCCATCAGAGGGCATTAAGTCGAGAATATTGTTTTTTATTGATTCGGACCAACGATTGTTCATTGTGATACACTACAATTATTTTATTATACTAAAACAATATTTAAGCATTTTCTTACTTTGCCTATTGCCGTAAATTCGGCTTCATAAAAAAGGTGTAAACAATGGTTGAATTGCCAGAATTAGGGTGTCCAAAATGCAATCATGTTTGGACTCCAAGAGTTAAAAACCCGGAAAAATGCCCAAACTGCGGGCATAAACTATCGAAAGAGAACGAGGTGAAAACAAATGAATGAACAAAAACTTAAAAAAATAATTGAAGAAAGCGGAGTCATTGTTTCCTTAACAAGAATGCCTTCGACGTTACATTACCCGCTGGATTCAGCGGAAGCTCAAGAGCGTTATGCAAAAGAAAAAGAAAGCAACTTTCAGAAAGCAATCCTTGAAGGCGCTTATGACATAGCTACATCGTTAGGTGCATTTGGCGGTTCATCCTCATCATTCCAAGCAACATCACCTGAAGTTCACAAAAACACACTCATCAACCTCAACTTTGCCCAATTAATATCGAATGCAGGAGAGATTACTCAAGAAATTGAAAAATTGAGAAGCGCTAAACCACTACTTTCGAGATTAATTGATGCTAACGCCAAATCTCAATGGGAACTTTGTGGAACAATTACAATTGAAACATCAAACAAGGTAAGCAGTTACACTGAAAACGATTGGGAATCGCATGAAACAAAGATAAAAGGCAAAGAAGCAGTTCTCGACATGGCTATGCTCTTTTATGAAAAGATTCTCGCTGTCTATGACGCAGAAATAGTTGAAAGAAAAAAATCTCCCAAGATTAAGGAACTCGCCAAGAACCTTACTTCCAACGTAAAACAAGCTGAAAAAATACTTCCAACCATAGTCAAAGCCAACGAGAGGGCTCAAAAAGCTCTAGCGCAAGGGCAGAAACCGGATCTTAAAACGTGCAATGTCTACATTGATGCAACCACTGAATTATCGGAACTAAGCAGCCAATATTCTGTTCTAAAAAAAGAAATCGATTTTCTAACAAATGAAAGAATCCCAAACCTTCCAGACTTTCCGATGTTGAGCCAGAATGACATTTCAGCAGATCACCCGATTAAGCAAGAATGGAGGCGTTTTGCCTAAAACGTTGGAAGCCACATTCCCGTAAAAGGCTCGGGCAGCTTACACCGCAAGCGTTTAATCGCGGAATTTTCCGCACAGTAGGGGGTTTTCAGTTCTTTGCCCCCTTCTTCACCTCTGGCGCTTAGAGGCTCCTGCTTAGGAGGTTTTTTATTTGTATTTCGCTGCCGGGCTTTGCGGAAAGGATGTGGCTTTCAAACTATCATTGGAGCATGAAAACATGAAACAAATTCAATGCAAGGCAACACGCAGTTGCGATTTAAAAAACAACGATCACACACGAAACATACGTTTACGTAATACAAAGGTAGGTGATAAAATTGATTAAAGCTAAACCCATGAGAGTAATTTCAATTAGAGTTTCAGAAGAAGATGCTGAATTCCTAAAGTCATTGCCTAATGCATCAGAATTGATAAGAAAAGCAATTGATGAAGAAAAAAGAAAACAAAGAATGCTTTCAGAAAAAGGATTACCTTTAGAAATAGTTAGCGAGATAGCACAAGCATACACCAAACACAAAATTGAATGGCTTCAAGACGATAATTTAGATCAAAAAGCTCACAGTGAAACACTTTCAAGCCCATTGCTTGACATAGCGCAACTTACGCTGGATTGCCCGAACCCTTACAGTTCAAACAAAGAATTAGCATGCCTTCCAGAGTCAATGAGTCTTGATGAATTCTGCGAAGAACTTCAAAGTAAAGAGGCAAAGGCATTCATTCAAAGGATAAAAGACAAAATAATTCAACATCATAATGATAAAACAATCAATATCTCTTTGGATGCTGATGAACTTGAAACTGTTCGCAAGATTTTCGATGAAGCTAAAATGCTGCTTCAAGAAGGCTACCGTAAAACATTCCACAAACTTCCACCTGACGACTGGCATCTAACGATCATTGACGGCAGAGCATTTCATGACCACAATAGACTACGCTATAAGCTTCCTTAGGAAAATACGAAGTATGCATGTTGCAACTCTTTTTTTCTTTTTGTTTATAATAAAACCTTGGCTTACTGTCATAGTTAATTTTTAATGTTTACCGTTCTGAATTCACTTCTAAGTCTTTTAAGTTCATCTTAATTTTTCGGTTTATTGCGATTGAAAACAATGCAACCATTGCTATGATTGGGACAGTGGCGTTAAAGGGGGTTGATTGAGTGAAGACACAGATTATTCCCGCAAAACCCATCGCGCAAGCCATAAAAACACAGAGGTACAGATACAACTCTGCTGCCGGTTTTGGTTTTATCGACTTTCTTTTGCGTTTAGTTATTTTCGCCTATCCTCCTCAAATGCCATTTATTATTTTGCTGATCTATATTGTATATTAAAGCTCAATACTCAATACAGTAACTTACGATTTAATAAATATTACGAATTCATACTCTTGCATCATTTTTCTCGTAAAAAAATAGTTGTTGTTGATTTGAAATTCATAAACCTATTTAATACTAAAAGAAGAACCAATACTTCAGGAAATTTAAATGAAAAAAAAAGTTAGAACAACCATCGCTATCGACAAAGAACTGATGGATTGGATTCTTGAAAAGATCACAGAAAAACGTTTTGCCAGCGTGTCCCACGCGATGGAATATTCGGTTAAACGAGTAATTGATCGAGAAAGGGAAGACATTCATTTTGGAGTAATTGATAAAGAGAAACCATTCGTCTCCAGTAAAAAATGTAATACGTAAACGCATTACAACCCCTTTTTCCCTTATGTTTCAATCGCGACTTCGCGAGGTCTATCTCAAAGCTCTTTAAGCAGAACTTATGAACGAATAATCATGCTAACACTAACTCAAATAAAAGCACTCACAGATATCAGCTATGTTCCCTTTGGTATTATTCTATTATTAGCTCCAATTGATGTGTTCATAAAAGTAGCGATTTTCTGTTTCTCGATGCCCGCAGCATTTTTGGGTTTGTTAAATCCTGAGAAAGATGAAAAAACGAAAATGGTATATGATGTTATGAACTTTTTTGTTCAACCACTTTTTAGATTTCAGTTTGCTATGTCAGGGACAATTATTGCTTTATTGTCGCCTGAAACATCATCTGTTTTAGCTTTGTCGGTTGCCTTACCTTTTATAGTTATTCTCACATACGTTTCGATTGGCTGGTTCAAAGCGGTATTATCGGCTTCAGGTAAAAAAGATCAAAAGCGACCTTTTATGCGAAATCCATTTTCTTGACCTAATTTAATCCGTTTCAAAAGTTGTTGTACTTTTCGATGCTTCTTCGTCTGCCTCTGCCTCAAGGTTTAAGACGCCTTAAGACGATATGATTCGAGAAAACAAGAAGTAGATGGATAAAGTCCATCCTTTAGAGAACGTTCGCCGCATACGTATCGTGGCAGTAAACGGTGAATATATCGCAAAACGCTCTTCCTTTCGAACGCTAAAACGTGAAGTAAATACCAAAATAAGGCTAAAATGATAGTATTTTTATGTTTACCAGAATAATTTTACTCGATTTTTAACGAAAAAACGTATTAAAAAGTCTGAAAATTTAGGTAATTATACTTTTTTATGATTGGATGAAAATACAATTCGATAACGTACTTTGCTCATCGCAAAACATTGGAGAAATAGTGTTCAATTGAGTTGACAAGTTTAAAATTTTAACAACCTTCAAATTTATTCAACTACGAAATTGCAACCGAACAGTTTATTCGATCTCTCGGACACCTTCTTTCGTAATCGCCCATCGCTTATTTTGTATTTGATCGATCAACTCGGGTAATAACGGGAATTCGGTCGTCTCTCCTTCAAGGGCGTTGTGAACAGCGAAAGCACTTAGTTGAAAAACCTTGCATGCCAAGTTCTCTGACTTGAAATCTATAACCTTGTCATAAGATATATCGAACAAAAGACTGTCCTTGGAAAAGAACTCTATTTTATTTTCTCCGTTGTCAACAATCTTGATATAATTACCCAAAGCTGTCTTCAAAATTTCGAAAAATCTTTCTTCAATATATATCCTATCTTTGCTAATCCCAAAATGACTGCCTTTACTTTCAATAATAAATGCTCGGCTAAATGCGGTATTCATTTGAAATTCTGCAGGATAATAGACAAATTCTTGTTTTAGAAAATCCTTAGTCTTTTCCGTAATGCACTCAGGATTATAATGTAGAAACGATTGACCAGTTATTTTAACAGGGGCATATTGAATTCGCTCTCCTCCAGCGAAAACCGATCTAAAACCAAAACCTGCAGATCTCGCCTGTCCCACGAGAAAATAATGGACGCATAAATTATCCCTCAAATAATACATCCATAATTTTGGGTCATACATGCTATCCGCACCTAAAACATCTATTGTTTTCGCTATTCCATCATTCAGAGCTAAGACATGCTCAGACGGATTAGGTGGAAACTGGACAATTTTAGGTGAACCCGCAGAAATGTAAACACTGCTTAACAAATTAATCAAACCTGTTTCTTGAAGTTTTTCCAGGTTCCAGTTGCAATCAGACAATGCCTTACCAAAACCCGTTATATCATACCAAAAGCAAAGTGAGTCAACAGATTTGAGGTTTTTTTTCTGAGCAAATATTCTAAACTTCTGCATCTCCCATTGCTCTTCCGTAAGATGAGGCTCCTTCATTTCCTCGTTTTTATTTTCAGACATTCCCTTAAAACTCTCCTTTTTAAGACGATGATTGCCTAATTAGGGTCATTTGCATATTTACGCAAATCGTTTAAAAGCTTTAGTGGGTTGCCAACACTGAAAACTTGTGCAAACAAACGCCGAACTATTCATGATTTTTTATGGCATATACATGATAACTTAACAAAAATGAGTAAACTTTTTAAGCAAGCACTATATTGGTAAAATACCATAAAGAGTGGGGATAAAGAGTATGGACAAAGACCCTGAGACTAGAAAACTTTTAGAAAAGATTCTTTCAGTCTTGAAACTAACAAACAGCAAGGTTATCGAAGAACAAAAGCAATCAATTTTGAAAAATGAAATCAAGAAAAAGATATACGACCTTTGTGATGGAAAACACACAGTAAATGATATAGCTGTTGAGATAAAAACCACTCAACCTAACGTTTCTTATCATTTGTCATCGCTTCTCGAATCTGGGCTGGTCTTATATGACGATGTAGGCGGTAAGAAATACTACTTTAAATCCCTGGAGTAATATCCATGAGCGAAAAAACTGGCGTCCAAAGTCTTTCTGAGAAGATAGATGAACTTATTTTCTGGACAAAATTTTCAGCTATGACAACATTCGTACCTCTCTTAACTAACGCATTGCGTACTGAAATTGACAAGTTAATTTATGAGCTTTCGGATGGAAAGAGAAGCTCAAGGGAAATAGCGCAAATAGTTTGCTCGACAGGCAGAAAAACTACTCATGTTACAGTAGGAAACATGTGGGAAAAATGGACACTTTTGAATTTAGTTATTCCTGCAACAAGAAAAGGTCGGGTTAAGAAAGTTGTATCCTTGGAATCAATCGGTATCTCTGTGCCCAAGTATCCAAGCAATGCCCCTAATGAAGTACCTGATGGTGAGATAACTCATGAGTGACGATAAAAACATCAAGGAAATTTTAAAAGAAATTTTGAAATGGACTAAGTTTGAGGGTATGCAAAAAGTAAAGCAAGTTTTGGTAGATAATCTTGATTCGGACGTTAAGAAACTTACATATGAACTTAGCGACGGGCGTTCAAGTCTAGAAATAGCCAAAGCAGTCGGTATTGCAGAGCACACCGTAAGAAATTACTGGAAAGATTGGTCAATCATTGGAATTGTTGAAATTCATCCAGAATTAAAAAAGCGTTATCGCCAAATTTTTTCACTGAAAGAAGTGGGCGTTGAAATCCCAAAATCTAAGGCACTGTCTGGAATAATAATACAAGACCACGAGGCAACCGAAGGTATAGATGATGAACAATAAAACAAATGATGATAAGATAATCGAACTACTTGAAGAATTGAATGCTAATATTGAAGTTCTATCGAAAATAACCGCTTTGACCCTCAGGAAAGACACTCTGTTCAAAGACAAAGATACTAAGCAAGGACAAATTGAAGTTTTGGAGGCTTTGAAACTTCCTGATAATGTGATTGCTCTTGTTATTGGAAGTACCGTAGATTCTATTCAGTCATCGAGAAGCCAAAAGAAAGCTAAAGTTAAAAACAATCAGAAAAACGAAACAGAGAAGAAGGAAATGCAGGTGAAACAATGAACGACAAGGCATCTAACGAAAAACTTGACAAAATAATCAAAAGATTGGATATTATAACTGTGGTTTTGCTTAAACAGGCTGGGTTTAAAAGAAAAGAAATCGCAGATGCGTTAGGCGTTAGCGAAAAGACAATTCAACGTTTAGTACCTGTTTCCAAAATTAATGGATCAAAAGTGAAGAAAATAGAAATTGAAGAGAAAGATGAAATTGAGAAAAATGTTGATGGCGAGGGGGATAAGAAGGCTTGAGTGAAGAAAAATCTAAAGCGAAAAAAGATGAACTGAAGGAACTTCAATCGATTAGAAATTTGCTAATTTTACAGTTGCTTAAGAGTGGAGCAACATCTGAAGAAATTGACAAGGCAACTGGTATGGGGGCAAGTAACATTCGAGGGATGTTTCCACGAATTAAGAAGAATGTAACCGCTTTAGAGTAACATTAAGAGGCGAGAGGAAAATGATGAGTAAAGAGCAATTTGAAAAGATTTCAAAGACTTTGGATAATATTGACAGTAAGTTGACAACTCTTATTGTGCTTCAAAAAAGAGCAAGCCCTAAACCCAAAATAGGAAACGAAGAAGCGAAAATCTTGAAGCTTTGCGATAAGAAACACACTATCGATGACATTGTAAAAGAAACAGGTAAAACAGAAGATAACGTTAAGGTTACACTAAGTAACTTGAGAAGTAAAGGGCTCATCAGATCAGTCGAATTAAAAGACAAACTCGTATATGAGGAGATATAGAAGGGGATAAAATTGCCGAAAAACAATAGAGACAAAGAAATTGATCAAATAAAGGAAGATATTAGAGATATACGGAACGACATTAACGAAATAAAAGGCAATACTCACAACATAAGCAGAATACTTACTATTGGACAACGAGAGACCATTAAGCAAGACCTAATCAGCATGCTATCAAATTCTCCCAAGAGACTTCAAGTATTGCTTCTAACAAAAGACTACATAGACAGGGAAGAATTGTGTATGAAATTAAAGACTGATCCACGAAATCTAAACAGTTTCTTGGATCCTCTTCAAGAAAAAGGGTATCTTTCTGATAAGAAAGTTGAAGGAAAGAAACAATACAGAAGAACTGACCTGATCAATCAAGTTGGTTTTGAAAAGATTCCAGAAATCGCCATTTTAATTAGAGAGTTAGAAACAAGAGCAGGTAACGCGGGTGAATTATAGCACTATTCAGTCAATAATTCTTCCAGCATATATCATCGTTTATTTTATAACACTTGTTGCTCTTTTTAAAAAATATAAGGCGTCTAAAGAGGAAAGAAAAAGGTCTATAGCTCCGCTTTTCTTAATCAATTTAATCCTTTTTGTTGCGCTTGTGGCAGGAATTACTTTTTTGTACAATTTGTCACCAAACATTACACAGTTTGTAATAATTTATGGTCTTCTTACGATAGGCGTTTTTACAGTTACCTTGGAAGTGCCAGGTTTTATAATGTTAAGCGGTTTCGATGAAAAATCGGTAACAGTGTTGCAAGAAATAAAAGCTGATCTAATTAAAAGTCGGTTTAGATTTACTGAAGGCATTGAAGGTATACACAAATCTTTGGCTAAGAACAAACAGATCTTGACAGAACTGCATGCTTATGATCAAATAGAATATTACGAAACTTCAAGTACTGAGATGAATCAGTCAAATACGTCAGTCATTGATTTACTGGTCATGTCCTTAAATCAGTGGATTAAGGAATGCGAGGAGAAAAGCAAGCATCCATTCCCGAAAATGGTTGATATCTTTTCACTTGCAGGTTTGAGCTTCTTAATTGCCCAACTTCTAAAGTAAATAGAATTTTCTATAGATTTTTAGCCGTTATTCCTATAAAGTCCTAACCGGACAACAGACACGTTACGAACGTGGAGATCAGAAAAATGTTAACACAAGTCAGTTCAACAATCGAGTTAAACCCTGAATTAGCGAATTTAGCCTATGAAATGGGTTTAAATCCGTCTAAAATATGTGAAAATGCCCTTAAATCGGCAATAAGGTGCCTTCAAGGCGTAAACATGAATAAGTGTTTGGTGGACGAGGCGGGATTTGAACCCGCGACCTCCACGATGCCAACGTGGCGATCATGCCAGACTGATCTACTCGCCCAAATTTTACCTGGCTTCTGAAAGTTACCCTGCCTCGTTTAATAAGCATTTCTTATGCTGTTCACCTATACCTAACAACATGAAGCTTAAGGCGTTGTTTTTTTGGAAATTTTTTGGCTTGAATTCCATTTCTGAAGGTTTATGCGGCGTAGCTTTTTATACGGCAAACGCAAATAGAAAAGCCAAGCAAGGTGCAAAAAAACATGCCTAAAGTCAAAGTTGCATTAATCGGCGTTGGAAACTGCGCCTCATCGTTCATTCAGGGCATCCAGTTCTACGGAAAACTCGAGAAGCCCCAAGACTGTTTTGGATTACGCCACCCCGTTCTGGCGGGACTGAGCCCCAAAGATATCCAAGTGGTCGCGGCCTTCGATGTGGATGACCGCAAGGTTGGCAAAGACCTCTCCCAAGCAATCTTCGCTGTACCCAATAACGCGCCAAAAATTTGCGACGTTGCATCGATGGGCGTTAAAGTTACCAAGGGACCGTTGCTTGATGGTGTTGGAGACCAAACTAAAAAAATCGTTCAAGCCAGCAAAGCACCTGACGCAGACGCAGTTAAAGTCCTCAAGGCATCAGGCGCAGAAGTCATGGTTAACCTGCTTCCATCTGGCGCTGCAAAAGCCACCCAGTGGTATGCAGAGCAAGCCCTCGCCGCGGGATGCGCTTTTGTTAACGCTACCCCCAACTTCATCGCAAGCGACCCATCATGGGCAAAGAAGTTTGAAGCCGCAAAGCTTCCCCTTGTCGGCGACGACTTAGTCGACCAAGTCGGCTCAACCGCCCTTCACAAAACCCTACTCAAACTGCTCTCAGACAACGGCGTGCGAATCGACGAAACCTACCAACTTGACGTTGGCGGAGGAACCGAATCCGTCGACACAATGGATCGCACACGCGATGCCAAACGCCAAATAAAAACCGAATCCGTAGCAGCGGCAATCCCATACAAAGCCGAAATCGTCGCGGGCTCAACCGACTACGTGGATTTCCTCCAGAACAAACGCGACAGCTACTTCTTCATAAGCGGCGCATACTTCTGCAATGCACCCATGAAAATCGACCTTAAATTCCAAACCGTTGACGCGCCAAACGCAGGGTCAGTGCTCTTCGACGTTGTCCGCGCAGTAAAACTTGCCTTAACCAACAAAGTTAAAGGCGCAGTGGAGCCAATTTGCGCTTACGGGTTTAAGCGTCCGCCCAAGATGGTGTCGCTTGAAGAAGCAGACGCACTGTTCAAAAAATTCTTAGCTTAAGCTAGATTTTTCTAGCTCGCTAATTATTTTCTCTTTCACCCCATTCTGTTGCAAGGTATCTTTCAAGATGTTTATGGTTTTTACCGGTGTCGGGTCTACTCCGCGCACAACGGCTAAGTAGACGCTTATGAAGTCGCCCACGAGAATGGTTGACAGCATCTTTGCCAAGGTGCTTTTGCCCTGCGCCTCCAAATCGAACATTACTAAACCCACTTTCTCCATGATTTGTTTGGTGACTTCAATTCGGCTCTCGATTTCCGCGGGTTCATCGACGTCGCGGATAAATATCACTGAGTACCATCTGCATTGTTCGCCCCTGCCTTCCCACCCGACGATTTCGTTGTGGTCAAGCTCTGGGAAGTATTCCCATTTGGCGGCGGATTTGCTGTTCTCGTTAAACTGCTGCTTAAACCGCTGGGCAACGCTGCGGTAAAAGCCAAACCCGTAAACCACAGGGGTTGATTCACCGATGTTTATGGCGACGTTTTTTGCGAAGTTTTCGTTGGTTGGTTTCTGGGGTGAGTTTTCTTCGCTGATTTTTTCGAGAAAGCTGAACGCTTCGTTTAGTTCTTGTGTTACGCCTTTGGCTAAGCCTGCTTTCTCAATGTACACCAGAAGCGGCACAAGCATGTAGGGCAATGCAGCTCGCGGAGGCATTCCAGCAGGTACCTGCAGGTGAGGCACTTTGTATTTTTTGGCGTATTTAATGAGTGCGCCGCCGCTGCTTATGCAGTAAATCATGCATTTACGTTTGAGCGCATCTAGAAAACTGCTGAGGGTTTCTTCGGTGTCGCCTGAGTAGCTTGTGATGAAAACCAAAGTTTTTTTGTTGGCGTATGCTGGCAGCTTGTATTCTCGGCTGACTTCGATGGGTATGGAAAGTTGGGTTTTTGCCCAGTCCTTGAGCAGGTCGCCACCGATTGCGGAGCCGCCTAAACCAGCTACAACGATGTTGCTGGGCTTGGGGTAATCAACGATGATTCTATCGGCGTATTTTGCTGCTTCACGGTAATGTTTAGCTGCGTTAACAGAAAAATCAATCATACCGCTCTTATCCACTGTGCTTATTCTTTCAACGTTATCTAAAAGTGCTGTTGGCATATTGGAGTCCTCCAAATAACACGCAGTTTTATATCTCATCCCTGCCTTTTAAGCACACCGCAGACGAGTAAGCGTAAAGGACACGAGTAACATGAATAGACATAAACTTTCAATCGCGATTCCAGCATCCGCAATCTCCGACACCCCGCATCCACGGGAGAAAACAGCTAAAATCGGACTGATTGGGCGGGCAGCCGCGATTTTTCGAGTAGACGAAATCATAGTTTACCCTGACAACCCCAAAATGGATCAGCGCAGGGACATAGATTACATGGCTCTTCTTCTCAACTACTTGGAAACACCTCAGTACCTGCGGAAAACGCTCTTCAAACTCGACCCTGATTTAGAGTTTGCGGGAATCCTGCCTCCGCTGCGCACGCCGCATCATCCGACAAGCGGCAAAACCAAGCATCTTCAGGTAGGCGAGTACCGTGAAGGCGTGGTGATGTCTGAAGTTAAAGATGGGTTGATGGTGGATATTGGGGTTCAGCAGCCAGCATTGCTTAGGCAGAAACAGTTTGCTGTGGGCAAACGCTTAACCCTGCAGGTAGTTAACGTGGGCAGGCAGATTGACGTGCAGGCTGCAAGCCGCGAAGATGTTCCGCAGTATTGGGGCTACAGGGTAAAGGTGGAGGAACACTCGTTTGGGCAGCTGCTAAAAAACGGCAGTTTTGATTTGAAGATTGCCACCGCAAGGATAGGCAACGATTTCATGGATGTTGCCTCAAAGATTGGCGAGAAATGGCGAGGTAGCCAGCGGGTTTTGGTGGCTTTCGGTGCTCCCTCGCGTGGGCTGCATGAAATCGTTGAGGATGAAGGCTTGAAGCTCGATGGATTGGTGGATTTCGTAGTTAATACGGTTCCTAATCAGGGCACGGTGACGGTTCGCATGGAAGAGGCGCTTTTGGCTTCCTTAGCCATTTTCAACGTCCATTTCAATTGCTAACCCTTTTCTTTGGGGTTTTTAGTTGGTTTTGGCTAAACAAATAAAAGCTTCTTTCGATTATTGAGAGGTCTATGCCTACTATAGACCTTGCCATGCCCACGGCGCTTTTTATCGTCATAACGATTGCTATGTTCCTCAACAAGCGTGTGGAAAAGAAATTAGTGGCAACGGTTGAGCAAAAAGAGTTCAAGACACGCGATGTCATTCTTCTCGTTGTCTTTATGGCTGTTGTGATATCTGTCATCGCCTTCACAGCCATGGTTAATCCAGGAGGGGTTGTGCCGACCCTTCTGATGCTGATCTTTTTAGCGTCTTACTCAATGTTGTTATTCACATTCTCATACGTGTTCACTAACTTGACAAAGACGCATGCACAAATTATTTCTGCAGCCTTCGGAATCTGCGGCTTGATTGCTGCCTTCGTGAGCTTTCTGGGTCCAGTTTCTGACGGTTACACAGTTTACAGGGCAGTAGCATTCTTTGTTTTCGCTGCATTTTGCCTCGGCATTGTGGTTTTCGAACAGAAAAACATCGTTTCCAAAGCACGGTGGTACATAGCCGCTCAACCTCCAGCGTTATTCGTGCTCCTGTTCGTTTTCTTCGCTTTCCTTTACAATGGAACCTTCAATATTTGGTTCCCGATTTTACTGGATGCTTTCGGATTCACCTTCGCTTTCCTCATAATCCTGTATCTTTCATCCTTGTTCACTTGGAAAACGGCTTTGATTTTTGCTGTGCTGCTTCCCATATTAGATACCACATTGGTCTTCACTGGACCCATGGTAGCAGCTGCGCAAACATTTACGGGGCTGGGTCTACCAGTTCTAGTTTGGCTGCCGAAATTGCCCCTTTTCATAAATTCGGCAGGCGCCATTCAACTCAGCGGCCTTGGGCTAGGCGACTTCTTCTTTGCAGGCGTCCTCTCAGTTCAAACCTTCAATAAATTCGGCAAAAAAACCGCGCTCATAACCACAGCGGCCATAGCTTTGTCTTTTGGAATCTGGGAAGCATTCTTACCCCAAATAGATGCGTATTTCCACATCGGAGGGTTCCCAGCTACGGTGTGCATCATAACGGGCTGGGCACCAGTGATGGTTTGGAAAGTTCTGAGCACACGAAACAAACCCTCGGCTTTACCCATAGTCACGGAGCAGCCGCAAGCACCTGAAGAACAAAACTTGCCAATACAATAATCATTTAAACAATATTGATTGAAATTCTGTATGGAAAATTGAAGGATGATAACTTCACCTAATGAATCCTGAAAGTTAAGGCGAAAGCCTCGGGAGGATTTTTGACATAATTATTGCGAATGTTTTTCCCATTTATGTTCTTTACGGAGTTTAGTCACATCGCCTTTTTGGGGCATTCTTAGTTTGTTTAATTCCTAAGTGCCGTCACCAACCTATTTGGATCCTAATATCATATCATTGCAGAAACCTATAGAGGGTAGGCAAATCACTAAGGGGGGTAGGTCAGTATTGACTAAAAACCAGCGCATTAACATGTTGAAAAAATGCCCAAAAATTTGGCGCTTCACACAGCGGAGGTATCCAAACGCAATTAACTCCCCGTTTGGCTCTTGAAGACTCGCCGATTTGTTTGCCTCGTTTTTAAGGCTTAAAGCATCAGCAGCAAGGTAAAAGCTTTTATCTGTATACCTGTCCTCTTATTTTTTCACGTTTAAGGCGGAACTGCATGGCTTTATCGGATAAAATCCAAAAACTCAAGAAAGAGAAGAAAGCTGTGATCTTGGCGCATAATTATCAGCGTCCAGAAATCCAGGATGTTGCTGACTACGTAGGTGACAGCATCGAGCTCAGCCGCAAAGCCGCGGAAGAGAAGGATGCCGAGATGATTGTGTTCTGCGCAGTTGATTTTATGGCTGAATCCGCAGCGATTCTCAACCCGACAAAGAAGGTGCTTCTGCCCTGCTTAGGCGCCCGCTGCCCCATGGCTCAGATGCTAACGGTTGACGAGATTCGGCGCGCCAAAAAACAGCACCCTGGCGCCCCCGTGGTCCTATACGTTAACACTTTGGCTTCATGCAAAGCCGAATGCGACGTCTGCTGCACCAGCGCCAACGCCGTCGAAGTCATAAAATCCCTCGATGCCAACACTATCCTGTTTGGACCCGACAAAAACCTCGCACAGTACGTGAGCGAAAAAACAGGCAAAAAAATCATCCCGATTCCAGCAAACGGCTTTTGCCCAACACACCTCCTATTCCAACCCGAAGACGTCAAAGTCCTCAAAATGCAGCATCCAGACGCAATAGCAATCGTTCACCCCGAATGCAGCAGCGAAATGCGCAAAGCCGCCAACTTCATCGGTAGCACCTCAAAAATGTGCCGCTACGCCAAAGAATCCCCCGCCAAAGACTTTATCGTAGGCACTGAGGAAGGCATATTGCATAGGTTGCGTAAGGAGAATCCGACGAAGAACTTTTACCTTGCATACGAAGGCGCTATCTGCCCCAATATGAAGCTAACCACTCTTGACCGTCTCTACGACGCTCTCAAAGAGGAGAAGAACGTGGTTAAGGTTCCAGACGCCGTGGCGAAGAAGGCGCGTGCGTCGCTGGAGCGCATGTTCGAAATCTAAGCTTTTGGCTATTTCTTTTTAACTTTTAAACCGTCACGATTGTGGTTTTTAAGATTTTTACGCCCCGCCGCGTCGTCAACTCATCACTTAAATGGTGAATTTCCGACGCTTTACCCTTGACAGCGATGGCTTCAAGGCAGTCGCGTTCGCTGACGTGTATGTGCAGGGTGGAGGTGATTATTTTTGAGTGTTCATGTTGGGTTTCGGTTAGTTCACTTTCGAGGTTTTTCGCGTCATGGTCGTACACCATCAAAATGACGCCGGTTTGGATGGTGTCTGTTTCTTTTAGCCATTTGCGGTCGGACACGTAGAGCCTGACGGCGTCCTGGATTGCTTTGCTTCGGCTTTCGTACCCCATTTTGCCGATGATTTCGTCGAAGTCTTTGAGGAGTTCGGGGGGGAAGGTTACGCCTATGCGGGTTACTTTTGGCATGTTTAGTCGCTTATTGATTGTTTGCGTTTTGTACCTAAAAGCTTTTATATTATACGTAACACGTTTCTCAAATAAAGTGTTACTGAGGAGCTTGTAATGACAGGAAATCAGGCCACAGTCAATCTTTCACAAAGCGAAAAAGTAAGAATCGCCATAATCTTCTCCATACTCATAGCCATCACAGCCGTCGGATTCTCAGCAGCATTCATCATAGGAAAAATCGCCGTCGTCCTAGGCGGCTTAGGCATCGTAGCCTACGTTTTCGGATTGCGCCACGGCGTCGACGCAGACCACATCGCAGCTATCGACAACACCACAAGAAAACTCATGCAAGAAGGAAAACGCCCCTATACCGTAGGACTGTGGTTCTCGCTGGGGCACTCAACTGTGGTGGTTGCGTTAATTATCGCCTTGATATTTGCAACCCGCGCTGTCGCAGCCAACATCCCAGCCCTCCAAAGCACCGGCGCCATCGTCGGAACCCTGGTTTCAGGAAGCTTCCTTTGGATAATCGGCTTCATAAACGCCGTCATAGTCATTGGAATCTACAAGATTTTCCAAACCCTCAAACAGGGCAAACTAAACCAGGAAGAACTCGACCACCTGCTCGAAAACCGCGGATTCATGAACCGCTTCTTCCGACCCCTCTTCAAAGTCATAACCAAACCCTGGCACATCTACCCCGTTGGCTTGCTCTTCGGCTTGGGCTTCGACACCGCTAGCGAAGTCGCCTTAATCGCCATAAGCGTAGGCATCGGAGTATCCACGAGCATTCCGCTCTATTACATCCTCATTCTCCCATTGCTGTTCACCTGCGGCATGGTCACCGTAGACACCGCCGACGGCGTTGCAATGCGCGTTGCATACGGCTGGGCATTCCTAAACCCAATCAGAAAAATCTACTACAACTTAACCGTCACAGTCATATCCGTTTTGGTAGCATGGGCAATTGGCACCATAGAGCTCTTGCAGGTGTTATCCACAGAACTGAACCTGAGCGGATTGTTCTGGAGTTGGCTAAACACCATTAACTTTGAAATGATAGGCTTCGGAATCATCGGTATATTCATCCTGTCCTGGCTGGTTTCATTCGGGTACTGGCGCGTCAAAAAATACGATAAACTGGAACCTTTCAATCAGGGCCAGCAGCCGCAGATAAACGCCAACGCCGCATAGATAAGAAAAACGTGTCCAAGCGCAAATTAACATTTTTTTGAAAAGTTTTTATCCACGATTTAATCATTTAAGGCTGATGTCGGGCAAAGAATTTTTCACAAGCCGCTACGAGCAATTAGGCTGGCAATACCATGAGGTTACGTTAAAGCAAGCCATCCGCGTTAACAACACCAACGCGAAAGGAAAAAAACTCATCGCAAGGCTAACAGAATTAGGTGTTCACACTCAAAAAATCCCTTTCCTTGACTCGGGTTATTGGGTGCTTGACTCAAAAGTTTCTGCTGGCGCAACCGCCGAATACCTGTTAGGCATGTATTCGATTCAGGAAGCCGCCGCACAAATTCCCGTCTCCGTCTTTACCCATTTGAAGGGCAAAAAGGTGCTCGATGTCGCTGCGGCGCCTGGCGGAAAAACTGTGCAGTTGGCGGATTTGATGGAGAACTTGGGCGGGATTGTAGCGTTAGATATTGATAAGTGGCGGTTGAACGCGTTGCTTAACCATTTGGAACGTTGTCGCGTCAGTAACGCAGTTACTTACCTTTTGGATGCACGGCAAGCTCCAACCTTGAACTTAAAGTTTGACAGGATTCTGGTGGATGCTCCTTGCTCGGGCAATTTTGCTTCGGACAAAAACTGGTTCTTAAATCGAACCCTCAAAGACGTAGAGCGCAACGCTGGTTTACAGCGGGAAATCCTGACTGAAGCAGCTGGTTGCCTTTGCGACGATGGTGAAATGGTTTATTCCACGTGCTCGCTTGAGCCTGAAGAGGACGAGTTGAACATGGACTGGGCAATAAAAAACCTCAACTTACAAATCGAAGAAATATACTGCGAAGGTGAAAAAGGCTTAACAAGCGTTTTCGGCAAACAACTGGACCCATCAGTTAAACACTGCAGGCGGCTGTGGCCAGGCGAAACCCAAGGCTTCTTTGTGTGCAAACTAAAAAAACGGAGCCCAACACAATGAACACCCGAGCAATAACAGATTTTGCAGCCCAATTCAGCGTCCAAATCGCGTTAAATGTGGATTTAATGGTTGAGAACTCTGGACGTTTCTACCTTGTGAATCCTGTTTTGAAACCCTTGATTCGCCAAGATTTCTTCTCGGCAGGTGTTTTTCTGGGTAAAGCCAAAGAGGGCAAGTTCTTTCCCAGCTTTAACTTGCTTGGGATGCTTGCGAAAAAGGAAGCTAACCGAATTGTATTGGATAAGAAGGCAGCTTGGCTTTTCATCTGCGGCAGGGACGTTTTGAGAAAAAGTATCGTGCGTGTTGTGGGTCAGGGCAGGAAGGATACGAACACTTTGGTGTTCAACGATTTTGGCGAGTGTTTGGGTTTTGGCAGGATCGTTGAGAACCTGCGCGGTTCCGCCGTTGACAATGTTCTAGTGGTTAGGAACGTTTTGGATGTTGGGGATTTTCTGCGCAGGGAGCGCTAATGGTTTTTAGAGTTTTTTTGTTTTTTGTTTATGGGTGGTGCGTCCACTTTTTGGTTGTTTGTGATAAATTTCAGTTCAACGTTTCGCCTTTTTAATGAACGTTTAGCTAAAGAATTTGGAGATAAACTTATATACGTTTATGTTTTAAGTGATTTCCAATACATATGAATTTAAAATGGTGAAACTCATGGACGAACAAGTGAAGAAAGCCATTGAAACTCTAAAAACAAACAACATTCGATGGGTGCACTCAGCATTCGTCGATGTCCGAGGAATACTCCAAGATATGGTTCTGCCCGCAAGAGAATACATCAACGGCGCAGCATTCACAGAAGGCATCGGCTTCGACGGATCCTCTGTTAGAGGTTTCAAATCCATCGAAGAATCCGACATGATATTCATGCCCGACGCAAAAACCCTCGCGATTATGCCCTGGGTTACAGAAGAAGGGCAGAAAAGCGCCATAATCCTTGGTGATTCACTGGAAGCTTTCGGCGGAAAAGAACCCTCAGTTACCTGCCCACGAGGCTACGTTGCAAAAAGGGCTGTAAAAGCAGCTAAAGACATGGGTTACACCGGAATTTTTGCTCCTGAACTGGAACACTTCGTATTCACCTCAATCGACCCCACTAAACTAGTCTGGGACCTTTGGGCTGCTCCAAAAAGCGGCGAAGGAGACGCATGGGGCGCACCACGCGTTATGCCTGAATCCCCTGAAATCAAACCCGGCGGATTCATAGTGCGACCCAAAGAAGGCTATTACCGAACACCACCCGAAGACACCACCGTCGCTTATCGAAACGAAGTCAGCCAAATCCTCGAAGACTACTTCGGCTTAACCATCGAAAAGCACCACCACGAAGTCTCAACAGTCGGCCAAGTAGAAATCGACTACAAATACGGCGAACTCCTCGAAACCGCCGACCGCGCATTGTACTTCAAATTCGTAGCTAAAAACATCGCAAAGAAACACGGCTTAATCGCCACCTTCATGCCTAAACCCATCTACCTGGACAACGCCAGCGGAATGCACGTTCACTCATCGCTCTGGAAAGCTGGAAAGAACGTCATGTACGACGGAGCAGACGAGTACGCTGAACTGAGCCAACTTGGACGGTACTACGTGGGAGGCATCTTGAAACACGCAAAAGCCCTAACCGCCGTTTGCTGCCCAACAGTTAGCAGCTACAAACGATTAGTGCCAGGCTTTGAAGCTCCAATCTACGTCATGTGGAGCCGCAGAAACCGCTCTTCACTCGCAAGAATACCCCTTTACTACAAGGGCGCAGGTTTTGCTGCTCAGAAACGCGTTGAGTACCGCGGTGTTGACCCATCATGTAACCCGTACCTTGCCTTCAGCTGCATCATGATGGCTGGACTCGACGGTATAAAGCACAAGATTGAGCCAGGCGACCCAGTTGACCAAGACGTCTATAAACTAAGCAAAGCAAAACGCAAGGAACTCGGCATAAAAGAACTCCCGACCACACTCAAAGACGCGCTCGACGAGATGGAAGGAGACGAACTCATAAAGGAAACCTTGGGCAGCCACGTGTTCGATGCATTCATAGAACTGAAGACCAACGACTGGAACCAGTACTGCCTCTACGTTTCGCCATGGGAAATAATGAAGTACCTGGACTACTAAACCAAAAGTAAGCGCGGCAGAACCTGAGGATAAACCTCAATCTTGCGCCTGTTTTTCTTTTTTTTAATTTTTTTTGTTTTTGCCAAAAATGCATATTTGTTCCATAAACAGTTAATTTCGCGTTCAAATTTCCAAAGCCTGCCACCAACTTAGTCGATAATTGTACATTTGCACGGAAAGTATGCATTAAAACTTATATGTGTTAAGTTTAAATGCTAATTCAGTAACAATATATCACAGCGCTGATAAGCGAGGATAAAATATGAGAAACTTCAAAAATCCAGCATGGAAAGAACAAGTTACCAAAGTTATCCAGCAAATCCAGGAACAAGACATAAAATTCGTTAGACTGCAATTCACCGACATAAACGGCATGCTCAAAAACATCGCCGTAAGCTCAAAGAACATGGAAACAATCTTTGAAAACGGCCAATCCTTCGACGGTTCATCAATCACGGGTTACCGACCAATCGAAGAATCCGACATGGTCCTGTTTCCAGATCCAACTACCTTCGCCGTCCTGCCATGGAGGCCAAAAGAGAAATCCTCCTGCAGACTACTCTGCGACATCTACACTCCGCAAAACAAACGTTTCGAAGGCGACCCCCGCTACGTTCTTGAACGCGCGGTTGAAAAAGCATCTAAAGCTGGTTACACTTTCATCTGCGCTCCTGAACTAGAGTTCTTCATCGTGAAAGAAAGCGAAACAGGCGGCTTACCAACCCCAATCGACTTAGCAGGCTACTTTGATTTTCACCCAAGCGATTTAACAGATGATTTACGGCGTGAAATAGCAGATACAGCCGAGGCATTCGGTATAGAAATAGAGCTCAGCCACCACGAAGTCGCGTTGGGACAAAACGAAATCGACTTCAAATACGGTGAAGCACTTGAAACAGCTGACCGTGCCATAACCATGAAGATGTGCGGCAAAGTAGTTGCTGCACGCGCAGGCTACGTAACTACCTACATGCCAAAACCATTTCAAGGCATCAACGGCAGCGGCATGCACGTCCACCAAAGCCTCTGGAACAAAGACATCACCCAAAACATGTTCTACTCAGACGACGCAAAGAACGGTTTTCTCTCTGACCTTGCAAGAAACTTTATCGGTGGACAACTCGCCCACGGACGAAAGATGGCGGCAGTCCTCGATTCATGGCCAAACAGCTACAAACGCTTAGTCCCAGGCTACGAAGCACCCGTCTACCTTGCATGGGCACACAAAAACCGTTCACCCCTCATCCGCGTACCCAACTTCGGCGGAAGAAAAGGCGCAGCAAGATGCGAAATCCGCTGTCCAGATGGCTCAGGAAACCCATACCTGCAATTCGCAGTGCTCTTAGCAACAGGGTTAGACGGCATAAAGAACCAGATTGACCCAGGCGACCCAGTTGAACTGAACGTTTACCACATGACCTATGACGAACGCAAGGCACGCGGCATAGTTTCACTGCCAGAATCACTAAAAGAAGCACTCGACGAGTTCGAAACCAGCGATTTGATGCGTGAAACCCTCGGGCAAACTGCATTCGAGAACTTCCTCAAAGAGAAACGCAACGAATGGGACCTATACCGCACACAGGTAACCGAGTGGGAAGTCAACCGCTACATCAAACGACTCTAAAAAAAACAGCCCCTTTTTGGGCTCAACAATTTTTTTCTTTTTAACTTTTGATTTTTTCACCCAGTTTTTCAATTGGGATTGTGGTTTGCTGTCGATTCGCCAATTCCTTGAGCACAACCGCGCCCTCTGCGAGTTCTCTTTCGCCAACGATAACTGCATAATCTGCTTTGCGTTTGTCTGCGTCTTCCAGCGACTTCGCCATTTTTCTGCCCATAACCTCAAACTCCACTGTTATTCCCGCGGCTCGCAGTTGCTGTGCAATTTTTAATGCTTCAGACTTCATCGTTTCCGTGATAGGCACGACCACGACTTTCTTGCCTATTTTTGCATCGATGACTGTTTTCTGAGTTTGCAGGGCGATGGCAATTCTGTCGATTCCATGTGCGCAGCCGACTCCCGGTGTGGGTTCGCCGCCGAAGGCTTCGATTAGTTTGTCGTATCGTCCGCCGCCGCCCAGTGCGATGTCGAGTCCTGGAATGTGTATTTCAAAAATCATTCCCGTATAGTATTCTAAGCCGCGTGCGAAAGCTGGTTCAACAGTGACGGTTAACTCGGAGCTTTGAGTTACGAGTTTGAGCACTTCCGCAAGGTTATCAACAGCAGATTTCGCCTTCTCGTAGCCTGCGAGGTAGGTTTGGAGTTGCTCAACCGTGTCAAGCCAATCGTTGCCCCTTATTGCAATCAACCCCTCCAGCATGCTTCGGCATTTGTCGGATTCAACAAGCTTGAGCGCTGCCTCGTATTCTTTTTTGTCCATGCGCTGCAACACGGCGTTCTGGGTTTTCTCATCCACGCCATCTTGGCTAAGGATGCCTCGAATTACACCGATATGGCCGATTTTGAATGCGTAACTATGCAGCCCCAAAGACTTCATCAAATTATTAGTTATCAAAACTATTTCGGCGTCGCCTTCAGGCTTAGCTGAACCCATCAACTCAAAGTTTGACTGCCAAAACTCGCGGTAACGCCCACGCTGGGGCTCATCGTAGCGGTAGACAGTGCCCACAGAGAAGAGTCTGAGCGGTTTAGGCTCGTTCTTAAGAGAAGTCGTGGCTAACCGCGCGATTGAAGCAGTGAACTCTGGGCGCAAAGCCACCAAGCGTTCGCCAAGGTCCTTGAAGATGAACATGCGCTGGCGGATTTCCTCGCCCGATTTAGCGCTGAGCAGTTCCAACGGCTCCACATGGGGGGTAATGGCTTCTTTGTATCCGTAGAGCAGAGCGGTTTCCCGTGCTTTTGTGATGATGTGTGTGAAGGCTTCTGCTTCTTCACCGATTAGGTCTCTCATTCCGCGGACAGTTTGGAAAGCTGGCATGCATTTGGCTCCTGTGATAGCTTAAGATGGCGCAGTTATTTCTTTTAAAGGCTCCTCACTGCTGCAAAAGAAAATCAATTTTTGCCATCATATTTGGACCCTAATAGAAACTCATTGCACAAACTATAGAGGGGTAGGTCGTATGAGCGTTTTTTTAAACCATTAGTTATGTTGAAATGAGCTGTCTTAGGGTTTGTAGGCTTCTACTTCAAGCCGCATCATACCCAAACGGACAGTGCCATCCGCATCGACGGGGTGGCCTTTGAGGTAGCGATCCACGATTTCTTGCACGAACAAATCCCTTTTTTCTATGGGCAGCTGTTCGGTGTAGGGCAGCCACGTAGTTCGTACCCAGCCAGCTAATCCTTCTGCGCCTACATGCTTCATTTCCTTGGGAAAAAGCTCCACACGCATCGGCTTCAAACCCGCATCAACCAGCAGAGCATGATATTCTTCGGGACCCAGAAATGCGTAGGGAAACTTGAAGTCTTCAAAAAACACCTTCCACTGCTCCTTGGGCAATAATTCATCTAAGATGCAGAGCACGGCTTGGGCGTTTCCTTTACCCGCCAACTGAAACAGCAGTCTGCCTCCATGTTTCAGGCTTCGTTGAACATCTACGAGCACAGTTTTCTGGTCTATTATCCAGTGCAGCGCGGCATTGGAGAAAACAACGTCGAATTCTTCGTGGAAAAGCAGTTTTCGAGCGTCCATAACTTGGAAGGAAAGGTTGGGATAATTTTTCTTGGGAAAAGTTGTTTGGGCGAGCTTTATCATTTGTGCAGAGGAATCTACCCCGACTGCTTTGCCGTTTGGCAGGCACTTGGATAGTTCAGCGGTGATTTTTCCATCTCCGCAGCCGATGTCCAAAAGCGCTTCGTTTCCCTTGAGTTTGAGTTTTGGAATAAGCTCTTTTGCCCATTGAAGTTGGTTCTGGGAATTCTTTGCGTAATCCTTGGCGTCCCACGCATAATTTTTGGAATCAGTCATCTTGGTCGTCCTGATCAATCTTGCTAAAGCTCAACGGCGAAACTGAGTAATGCACGACTTCGCCGCGTCGGTTCACAGCAGCTAAGATTAGTTCTTTCTTTTGGCTTTTACATTTGGACAGTGCATCTGCGAGGTCGTTTACTGGGAGCGGTTTGCCTTCTTGCGTAATCATGATGAGGTAGGGGGCGGTGTCTTTGCCGTATGCTCCGCGGTCGTAGATGCGAAAGTCTATTCCGCCGCCAAAGCCTACCCGCACGACGTAGCCGCGGCTGCGTAAATCGCGGTAAACCAGGTAGTTGACCCATGCGTTGTCGTTTTGGGCTTCGTAGCAGTGCAGAATGCCCTGGAAATCCGCGGTTTTGCCTTTTTCAGCTTTGATTTCAAGCATGCCCTTATCCAACAGGTAGAGCGATTCATAGAATGTGAGCGCGAAAACTTTTTTTTCGAGTGTGCCGTAGCCGCGGGAGGTGAGCGCGTCGATGTTGCTTTGCTCAGTGACGACGACGCCTTTCTCGGCGAGGACACCACTGGTTCGGAATTCCACTGGAGCCTTCTTGGGTTCACTCATTACTTGATCGCTACTCTACTCTTTGACGCTGTACTTTTCCTTTTCTGAATTCACCAAAATCTTTGTTGTAGATTACGCGGTTTTCTGTTATGATGGCTGTGACGTATTTGAGTGGTGTTGGGTCAAAAGCGGGGTTCATTACGTTTACTCCGTTTGGGGCGATTTGTACGCCTCCTATGTGGGTGACTTCCTCGGGCTTTCTTTCCTCCACCTCGATGTCTGCGGCTTTGCGGGTTAAATCGAAAGTTGATTTGGGTGCTGCAACGTAGAAGGGGATTTTGTGCTCGTGCGCCAGCACGGCGACGCTGTAGGTGCCTATCTTGTTGAACACGGCATCCTGCACGATGCGGTCTGCGCCCACAATGACCAGGTTAACTAAGCCTTTACTCATAACGTACCCCGCCATGTTGTCGGTTATTAGGGTGACTGGGATGCCGTCGCGTTTAAGCTCATACGCTGTAAGCCTTGCACCCTGCAGTAATGGGCGGGTTTCGTCGGCGATGACTTTGATTTTTTTGCCTTCCTCCCAAGCCGCGCGGACCACACCCAATGCGGTTCCGTACTCAACGGTTGCGAGTTCACCCGCGTTGCAGTGAGTCAAAATGGTGTCGCCGTCTTTTATGAGGACTGAGCCGTTTTTTCCGATTGCGCGGTTTTGGGCGGCGTCTTCGTCCGCGATTTTCTCTGCTTCCCCGATAACTGCGGCCTTGATTTCTTCGACACTGCCTGAAACGCTTTTGGCTTTGTTTAATACTCTATCGACGCCCCAGAACAGGTTCACCGCGGTCGGTCGCTGGCGCTTAATCAAGGTGCCCGCGGTTTCAAGTTCCGCCAAAAACTTTTCTCTATTCTTCGCGGTTGAGTGGTAAGCCGCTAATGCTACGCCGAACCCAGCCGCCGCACCCAAAAGCGGGGCGCCTCGGACACGCAGAACCTTTATGGCTTCAGCCATCTGGTCGACTGTCTTGATTTCCAATGTTACCTCTTGGAGGGGCAGTTTGGTTTGGTCGGGTGTTATAACGGTTCCGTTTAGCCATTTTATCATGCGCATTTCAGTTACCTCAAAGGTGAATGTGAATATGGCTTAGTTGTGTTGGGATGCGTTAAAGATTTTCTGTTTTAACGTTTGAAACGCTGCACTAAATCTAGCAAGTTGCCGTAGAGGTCCTCAAAAACCACGTCGACACCCCATGCTTGTATTTCGGGTTTGCCAAAGAACTTCACGCCCTTCGCCTTCAACGCCTTGTATTCTTTTCGACAGTCATCGCTTTCTAAAGTGAGGAAAACATGGTCTCCCGCCTGCTTTCCCACCGCTTTGCGTTTTTCTTCAGTGTTAGCCACAACAAAAGTCAGTTCAAGGTCGGTTTGGTCTTTGGGCGAAACAGTAACCCACCGCACCTTCGGGGCAATTTCCTGATCTTGGCGTTTTTGGAATCCGAGTTTTTGGGTGTAGAATTTTAGGGCTTCATCTTGGTCTTTGACTAGTAGGGTTATGTGGCCGATTTTGTTCATTCTGTTATCACTCAGCTTTGTTAATAGAATTTGAAAAGGGGCTTAAGTTCGGCTTAAGCAGATGTGTCGTAGGGCGATTTGATGTGTGTAACGACTTCGACGGGGGAATCTTCGCCCGACTTTAGCCGTTTCTTCCATTCTTCCCCGACGGCGATTAGCGAGAAGATGCCTGAAACCTCCGCTTTGGATTTCTTTACGAGGTTCACGAGGGCTTCCTGGGTTTCGCCGCTCTTAATCATGTCATCCACCACGAGTACGCTGTCGCGTTTCTTGATGGATTCCTTGGGAATGTACAATGTTACGGTTACACCTGAGTCGCGACCTAAAATGTAGGTTTCTTCGAGGAAGGCTTTGACGCCGACTTCTTTGTTGCGCTTCGCCACGATTAGGTTTACGCCAAGTGAGTTGGCAACCATGGTGGCGAGTGGGATGCCGTCGACGGCTGCAGTTAAGATTTTTGTTAGGCGTTTG
>Ga0114951_10000093_pt1 | contig 117657 bp, 84 predicted proteins | sample AM7aDNAmetaG_FD_88677 | JGI IMG/M metagenome (GOLD analysis project Ga0114951, IMG submission 88677) | Freshwater microbial communities from Finland to study Microbial Dark Matter (Phase II) - AM7a DNA metaG | ecosystem: Environmental > Aquatic > Freshwater > Lake | place: Finland: Lake Alinen... | reverse complement strand
CGCGTGGTGGTGGCCGGCGCTAATGGTGCTGAGCACAACTTCTTATTTCGCCGGGCATCTTTCCGGCCCGGCGTGGGTGTCGTGGATGGCGGACCTGGTGCCGGCAAGAATCCGCGGCCGGTATTTTGCGCAGCGGAACCAGGTCGGCCAGGTCTCCGCCGTGTGCGCGACGCTGGCCGCGGGCTACGCGCTGGACCTCGCGCAGGCCGCGAGCCTGGAGATGCTGATGCGAACCGGCTCGGTGGTGCTGGCGCTGGCGGGAATCGCTGGCACGGTGGATTACCTGATGTTCACCGCGGTGCCGGATGCCACGGCGACGCGGGCAAACGCCAACGTGAACCTCTGGCGGCTGGTGCGCGAGCCGCTGCGCGACCGGAATTTTCGCCGGCTGCTCGGCTTCAACGCCGCGCTGACGTTCAGCATCGCCTACGTCTCGCAGTTCGTGTGGCTCTATCTGTTCGATGTCATGCATCTCTCGAACACGAAGGCGAACCTGATGTGGATGGTGATGCAACTCGGCGTCTGGGCGGTGTCGTATCCGCTCTGGGGCCGGATCATTGACAAGGCGGGACGCAAGCCGGTGCTGCTGGTGGCGGGATTGATCTTCGCGTTCAGCGGCGCGGCGTGGATTTTCGTCACGCGCGAACACTGGGTGGCCGGCTACATCGCGGTGATCGTGGCGACGGCGGCGTGGCCCGGTCTCGATCTCGCCAACTTCAGCCTGCTGCTGGCGATGAGCAGCTCGCGCGGCGGCCGGCGGCAAAGCAGCGCCTGCGTGGCGATCAACAACTTCGTCGTCGGCATCGCCGGCACGGTCAGCGGATTGGTCGGCGGTATCATTGCGCAGACGTTGCGCGACTGGCATACCACCATCTTCGGCTGGCCGCTGACGTATCACGGTGTGTTGTTCCTGCTGACGTTCGTGATGCGGCTGGTGGCGGTGGCGTGGGCCATGCGGCTCGAAGAACCGCGCGCCCACGGTCCGCGCGTGACGTTGCGGTATCTGAGCGCCGACGTTTACTCCAACATCCAGCAGGTGTTTTTTGCGCCGGCGCGGCTGCTCTGGCACGTGGGCCGCTGGACGTTGCGCATTTCGCGCGAGCGGTGACGGCCCGGCGGGTTGGCGTTCTGACGAGTCTGCGGCGTGGGCTGTGATTGACGGCGTCGGGCGCGGACGGGCAAGATCAGGGGACATGAGGTTCTGCATTGCCATAATCCTCCATCGCCATGACCTTCCTTGAAATAGAATTTGGATCGGACGATTTCCGCAAAGAGTGCGAGCTTCGTGACAAGGTATTGCGCGCGCCCATCGGCTTGTGCCTCCAGGATGAAGATCTCAGCCAGGAGAGGCGGCAAATGCATTTCGGCCTGTTTGATGAGGGCGCACTCGTTGCTTGTGTCATCGCCGTCGCTCTTTCCCCCACGGAAGCGAAGATTCGTCAGATGGCGGTTGACGGCGGGCATCAGGGGCAAGGTTGCGGACGGAGAATCATCCTATGCCTTGAGAACCATCTGGCGGGACAAGGGTTCGTTCATTTTTCCATGCATGCCCGAATGTCCGCCGCCGGTTTTTACGAGAAGCTCGGCTATTCAAAAACCGGCCGTGAATTCATCGAGGTTGGCATTCCCCATATCAAAATGGAAAAACGCCTGACTATTACACCCGCTGCCGGAGTTTCGCGTGGCGCGTCTTGCCGCTGATGGTTTTGGTAACGACCGGCTATTTCCCGGGCTTCAACCTGTCCGCATCGATTTGATCTTGGTATTGCCTCTTCAACAGCGCATCGGACGCATCAACGGCAACGAGTTTCTTGCCTGCTCTGACCAGAACCAGATACCCGGTTGTCTTGTCCCCCGTGTGGGAGTAGCTCCCATCGGAATAATGCGTTCTCACATCCTGCACTTCCTTTGAATCCACTTTGAATACGGTGGACTGTCCGGCCTTCAAGGGCACCCTCTTGCTCCCCTTGTCGTAAGTCTTGGTGCTCCCATCCTCGATACTCTTCGCCAGAAACTGCCAGTTCACAACAAAGCTGCAGGGTTTGGTGTCCATGTTGCGGAGCATGATCTGGATGTTCTTGGACCGGTGGATGGTTTTCTCGTAGGCGTCATCGGTTGACTGCCGCGTGTCCTGCATCGGACTGCCCATCAATTCGACTTCGAGAAACACCGCCTGTGCTTGAACCGAGAAGGCTGTGGTGAGGAACAGCAGCACGGAAACCAGCGTTTTCATGGGTTACAGATTTAACACCATCCCAGGAAGCAAGTTGCCTGGTTCGCAGCCGGCTTTTTTCATGGAGAATCCGGCAAGCCCGCTTAAGCCCGCCGCCGGAGTTCCGCGTGGCGCGTCTTGCCGCTGATGGTTTTTGGCAACGACGCGACGAACTCCACCTCGCGGGGATATTTGTAGGGCGCCGTCACCCGCTTGCAGTGATCCTGCAACTCGGCCCGAAGGGTGTCGCTGGCGACAAATGTCTGGCGCAGGACCACGAACGCTTTGACGATCTGTCCGCGCACGCCGTCCGGGACACCGACGACGCCGGCCTCCAACACCGCCGGATGCTCGATCAGCGCGCTCTCGACTTCGAACGGGCCGATGCGATAGCCGGAACTCTTGATCACATCGTCGGCCCGGCCCACGAACCGGTAATAACCCTCCGCGTCGCGGACGACGCGGTCGTGGGTGAGATACCAGTCGCCGCGAAAACGCCCGGCGTTCTCCTTGGGATTGCGCCAGTATTCGCTGAACAAGCCGACCGGCCTGCGCGGAACGACGCGCACCGCCAGCTCGCCTTCTTCGCCGTCCGGGACTTCGCACAGCCGCTCGTCCAGCACCGCCAGTTCGAAACCTGGCGTGGCGCGGCCCATCCAGCCCGGGCGCACCGCGTGGCCGAGCGACCGGAAGTTGCCGACCAGCACGACCGACTCGGTCTGGCCATAGCCTTCGTAGATGGTCAGGCCGGTCGCGGCTTTCCAGACGTTCACCACTTCGGCGTTCAACGGCTCGCCGGCGCTGACACAATGCCGCAGATGCGGAAATTGCCACTTTGACAAATCCTCGCGCATGATCATCCGCAACGCCGTCGGCGGCGCGCACCACGTCGTGATCGGATACTGCGCGAGCGTTTGCAGCGCGCAGACCGGCCCGAATTTTCCGGCCGTGCCCACTGTAAAAATGCAGGCGCCCATCTGCCACGGTCCGAAAAAGCTCGACCACGCCGCCTTGGCCCAGCCGGTGTCCGAGATGGTCCACAACACGTCGCCCGGCTTCAGGTCGAGCCACAACTCGCCGGTGACGCGATGGCCGAGACCGTAGCTGGCGTGCGTGTGCACCACCATCTTTGGATGGCCGGTCGTGCCGCTGGTGAAATAAATGATGCCCGGTTCGTCGCTTCGCGTCGGCGGCGGGTCGAAAGCGGGATCGGCCTCGCGCAACCCGGCGTCGAAATCTTTCCAACCGTCCGGCACAGGCGCGGCATTCGCCGCGTTTACCAGAATCCGGACTCCATGAAAATCCTCCGTCTTCGCCGCGCCGTCGCCATCGGTGATAATCGCGCTGGCCTCGGCGGATTCCGCGCGGAATCGGATGTCCTTGGCGGTCAACAGCGTCGTGCCGGGGATCGGCACCGCGCCGAGCCGGATCAGGCCCAGCATCGCCATCCACCATTGCGGCACGCGCGGAAGGATGACGAGAACCCGGTCGCCACGGCGGATGCCCAGCCGCGCGAAAAACGACGCGGCGCGGCGGGAATTCCCGGCCAGTTGGCGGAAGGAAAACTTCTGCTCGTTGCCGCCGGGATGGTCCACGACCCACAGCGCGGACGCCTCCGGGCACTCTGACGCCCAGCGGTCCATCACATCGCGGACAAAGTTGAAATATTCCGGCAATTCGGCCATCCGCCAAGTTTACCGATGCCGGCGCGAAACTGAATCCGAAAATGATACCGCGCGTCCGTCGAAAAACGGCAACCCTCTGCTTGTTCATCGTTTGCGCATTGCCGGAAACGGTCGTGGTTGGCATAATCCGCCGCAAGAGGTTTGGCGCAGCTTGTGCTGATAAATGAGCAGACCACTCCATTCCAAGGCCAAAGAACTATTCAAAGCGGGTCTGTATTCCGGCTTGAGCAGCTTCGAGGAGTTGGAAAAGCGCATCGCCGCCTTTGATGACGATAAGCGAAAGGGCGACAGTTTCGAGGTCTTCGCCGAGGCGTATCTGGCAACGCAGCGCAAGCACGACGCCGCAAAAGTCTGGCCTCAAGCCGCAGTGCCTTTGGAGGTTCTTCAAAAACTTGGCTTGTCGGAACAAGACTACGGTGTGGACGGCGTTTTCCAGACGCTACTTGGCAACTACAACGCTTATCAGGTCAAATTCCGCAGTGCTCGTCAGTCGCTCACATGGCGCGAGCTGTCCACCTTCATGGGGTTAGCAGACAGTCCGCAGATACACAGCCGCGTACTCGTCACTAACTGCGATGAACTGCCATCCGTTCTGAACGAGCGGCGAGGTTTTTTCTGCATTCGCGGCTCTGATCTCGACAGGCTTGAAGTCGAAGATTTTCGCGCAATCGAGGCGTGGCTGGCGGAGTCGGCTTTTGAAGCGCCAAAGAAAGACCCGCTGCCTCATCAAACAGAGGCGTTGTCCGCCTTGCTTCCTGCCCTCCAAGACCATGACCGCGTCTCTGCAATCATGGCTTGCGGGACCGGGAAGACTCTCGTTGCCCTCTGGACGGCGGAGCGGTTGCAAGCATCGAAAATCCTTGTCCTGCTCCCGTCCTTGGCCCTTGTCCGCCAGACCCTCCATGAATGGCTGCGCGAAACGAGGTTGCCCAAGCTCGCTTACCTCTGCGTATGTTCCGACCCCACGGTTAAGGAAAACATTGACGCGCTGACAACCCAACAATCGGACTTGGATTTCGAGGTCTCAACGGATTCGGACGTTGTCCGCCAGTTTCTTGACGTTCCGTTCGACGGAACAAAGGTCGTCTTCTCGACCTACCAATCTGCCTCAGTGGTCGGCCATGCGATGAAGCCGGGCGAGATGTTCGACTTTGGGGTATTCGACGAGGCCCACAAGACGGCAGGGCGTGAAGGACGAAACTATGCGTTCGCCTTGGACGATGCAAATCTTCCGATCCGCAAACGTCTTTTTCTCACCGCAACCCCGCGCCACTACAACCCGCAGCAGCGAGACCAGGATGGCGAAGCACAACTCGTCTTCTCGATGGACAACCCGGCTGTTTACGGTCCGCAGGCCTATACCCTTACGTTCGGCGAGGCAGCGCGCCGCGACATCATCTGCGGCTACAAGGTCATCATATCCGTCATCACCTCCGAGATGGTCACGAACGAACTTCTCAGCCACGGCGAGGTGCTCGTCAACGGAGATGCCATCCGCGCCAGACAGGTGGCCAACCAGATTGCTCTCCGCGATGCCGTCCAAAAATACGGGGTTGGAAAAATCTTCACTTTCCATAAGACGGTAAAATCTGCCGCCTCCTTTGTCGCCGACGGAAGCGAGGGAATTCGGACACATTTGCCTGACTTTAGGAGCTATCACGTCAACGGCGAAATGCCGACGGCCAAACGCGAGCGGGTCATGCACGAATTTCGTGGAGCGACTCGCGCCGTGATGTCCAATGCGCGCTGTCTGACCGAGGGCGTGGATGTCCCGGCGGTGGACATGGTCGCATTTCTTTCACCGAGGCGGAGCCGCGTGGACATCGTGCAGGCAACCGGCCGAGCCATGCGGCGTTCGCCGGGGAAGGTGATCGGATACGTGCTTGTGCCCCTCTATGTGGAGTTGGCCGCCGGCGAGAGCATCGAGGATGCGGTCAGCCGGGCGGACTTCGACGAGGTCTGGGACGTGCTCCAATCGCTTCAAGAACAGGATGAAGTCTTGGCGGAGATGATTCGCCACATGGGAGAACAGAAAGGGCAGCGGAAAGGATTTGACGACAGCGGTTTCGCTGACCGCATAGACTTTGGCGGACTGCGGCTGTCCTTGGAGAATCTTCGGAGCGCGGTTGCGACCCGATGCTTGGACAATCTGTGCTCCTCTTGGGATATTTGGTTTGGTAAACTCAAAGCTTTCAAAGAACGAGAGGGCCACTGCAATCCCAGCACTTATGGGGGAGACCTACCACTCGCAAGATGGGTTGTCTCGCAGCGCGTTCATCGAAGCAAAGGCCTTCTGAGTGAAAAACGGGTTCAACAATTGGAGGACCTTGAATTTATCTGGAATTACCAGCAAGTGAAGACCGACGAGACTTGGATGAAGTGGTACTGGGAGCTGGAGAAATACACGCGCGAGCATGGCAATCCTCACGTGCCGAGAACACACTCAAATAAAAAGCTGGCGAGTTGGGTGTGGAAACAAAGGCAGCGAAAGAATGGAACTCTCAAGGGAAGAGGCCAAGCCATTGGTCCTCTGACTACGAAGCAGGAAATCCTCCTCAACAAGCTTGGTTTCCGCTGGGATGCCATCGAGGGGCGGTGGATGGAGAACTTCGAGAAACTTAAAAAGTTCAAGGCTGAATATGGTCACTGCGAGATAGGATTCAAAGAGGGGGACGATGACGACCTACTCAATTGGGTTAAACTGCTGCGCTGGCATCAATCGCGGGGCAAACTGGAACCAAGACGAAAAGCAATGTTGGACGGGATTGGCTTCAATTGGAAAAGCGAAGCAAATGCGATGAGGTGGCGTGAGATGTATGAACAGCTCAAGAAGTATTACGCGGAACACGGTGACATTGATGTGCCTGCAAAATGGAAAGAAAATCCAAAACTTGCTAATTGGATTAGCGCTCAGCGGCAGCGTCAAAAAAGTGGCGCGATGTTGAAAGACGAGATTCAGTTGCTCTCTGAACTAGGATTCACTTGGAAAAGTCGCGATGTTGGCACTTGGGAAGAGCGTTTCGCAGAAGTTGCCGCTTTCAAGTCCAAGCATGGTCATTGTGATATTTCGACTGTCTATCGAGAGAACCCGAAGCTCGGTCGCTTTCTGAATACGATGCGAACTCAGCGGAACAGCGGAAGTCTCTCTGCCGACCGCATAGCAAGGTTGGATGCAATCGGCTTTGCTTGGGTATCGCCGCGTGAAATTGACGAACACGGCATGAGTTCTACGTGGAAATCGCGGTTTGATGAACTTCTTCGCTATAAGGAAATTCATGGAGATTGCAATGTCCCGAGCGTATGGAAAGAGAATCGCGAACTAGGCAACTGGGTGGGTAGGCAACGCCAATCCAAGAAGCAAGGGATGCTGCACCCCGATCAAGTCAAGATGCTGGAAGGGATTGGATTCATTTGGCGGGCGGCGGGGCCTAGACAACCGGTGCAACCATGGAAAGCGCGTTATGCCGAACTGGTGAAGTTCAAAGCCACTCATGGAAATTGTGACGTGCCGATTAAACATCCGAAGAACCCCACGTTAGGTGCTTGGGTAGGCACTCAACGGTACTGGAAGAAACACGGCAGACTCAACCCAGAACAAGAACGTTTGCTCAACGAGGTTGGTTTCATTTGGGACAAGAGCGGACTCCCCCGCCTCTAGTTGGCGTTGTTGGATTTTGAACTGCCTAGAACAACCACCGGGTTGCGCCCGGCGCTCCGCCGGCTTGTGCGGCATCGGCGACTCCGCTACAGTCGGGGCGATGGCTGCGGACGCGTCACAGGAATCAATCACCGGCACACTGGAGCGGATTCTCTACGTCAACGAGGAGAACCACTACACGGTGGCGTCGTTGCAGCCGGAAAACCGCCGCGAGCCGGTCACCGTCGTCGGCAACCTCGCCGCCGTCCAGTGCGGCGAAATCCTCAAGCTCACCGGCCGCTGGACGACGCACAAGCAGTTCGGCCGCCAGTTCCAGGTCGAGGCGTTCGAGAGCGTGCTGCCGGCCACCGCCACCGGCATCAAAAAATATCTCGGCAGCGGCCTCATCAAGGGCATCGGGCCGAAGTTCGCCGACCGCATCGTCAACCATTTTGGCGACCGGACGCTGGAGGTCATTGACCAGTTTTCCGGGAAATTGCGCGAGGTGGACGGCATCGGGCCGGAGCGCGCGCGGCGCATCCGGTCCGCGTGGGTCGAGCAGAAGGCCATCCGCGACATCATGATCTTCCTGCAAAGCTACGGCATCAGCAGCTCGCAGGCGGCGAAGATCTACAAGCAATACGGCAACGACGCAATGCAGGTCGTCAAAGCCAATCCCTACCAGCTCGCGCGCGACATCCACGGCATCGGCTTCAAGACCGCCGACGCCATCGCCGCCCACATGGGCGTGCCGGCGGACTCGCCGCGCCGCATCCGTGCCGGCATCCTGCACGTGCTCGAAGAGCTGACCGACGAAGGCCACACCTGCTGCCCGCACGAGGAGCTTTGCCAGCAGACCGCCGCGCTGCTGACCGTGGGCGATGACAAGGTGAAGGTGGAAATCCTCGCGCTCGCCGCCGGCCACGACATCGGCATTGAGGACGACCTGGTCTTCCTGAGCCGCATGTTGCGCGCCGAAACCGATCTGGCCGCGCGGCTGAAGGCGCTGACGCAAGCGCCGCTCGGCCTGCCGGAGATCAAACTCGACCTCGCGTTGAAATGGTTCGAGGAGAAAAATGACATTGCGCTCGCGGCGGCGCAGCGCGAGGCGATCAAGGCCGCGCTCACCTCCAAGCTCACCGTCATCACCGGCGGTCCCGGCGTCGGCAAGACCACCATCACCCGCGCCATCGTCAAAATCCTCGGCGCGAAGGACTGCCGCGTTCTGCTCGCCTCGCCGACCGGCCGCGCCGCCAAGCGCCTCAGCGAGAGCACCGGCGCGACGGCGCAGACCATCCACCGCCTGCTCAAATACGATGCCGCCACGCACGGCTTCGTCCACAACGAACGCAAGGCGCTCAATGGCGATCTGCTCATCGTGGACGAAGCCTCGATGCTCGATCTGCCTCTGGCCTGCCAGCTCATGAAGGCCGTGCCCGCGTCGGCGTCGCTGGTGCTCGTTGGCGACGTGGACCAGTTGCCGTCGGTCGGCCCCGGCAACGTCCTGCGCGACATCATCGAGAGCGGCGTCGGCCGCACCGTGCGGCTCACAGAGATTTACCGTCAGGACAAAGCCAGCCACATCGTTGTCAACGCCCACCTCGTCAACTCCGGCCAGATGCCGGAAGCAACCCGCGACTCCGTTGCGGCCGGCCCGCCACAGAGTGGCGGACTGCAGGATTTCTACTTCATCGAGCAGGACGACCCGGAGAAAGTTCTCCAGACGATCATCGCGCTGGTGAGCGATCGCATCCCGAAGCGGTTCGGTTTCGACCCGATTGACGACATTCAGGTGCTCGCGCCGATGCACCGCGGCGTCTGCGGCGTCGAGAACATCAACCGCCAGCTTCAGGGAGCGGTCAACCCGGTCGGCGCGAAGTTTTCGTTGAAGCTGAACGAGCAGCAGGTCGAGCGTTACGGCCGCGTCTATCGCGTCCGCGACAAGGTGATGCAGATCCGGAACAACTACGACAAGGACGTCTTCAACGGCGACCTCGGCCGCATCGCGGCGATTGACCCCGTCGAGCAGACGTTGACGGTCACGATGGACGACCGCGCCGTGATCTACGATTTCACCGATCTCGATGAACTGTTGCCCGCCTACTGCATCAGCATCCACAAAAGCCAGGGCAGCGAATATCCCGCCGTCATCGTCCCCGTGCTGACCCAGCACTACGTCATGCTTCAGCGCAACCTCCTCTACACCGCCATCACCCGCGCGCGGAAGCTCGTCGTGCTGATCGGCTCCAGGAAGGCCCTCTCCATCGCCGTCCGCAACAACAACACCGCCGCCCGCTACACGCGCCTCCGCCACCGGTTGCAGGCGGTTTGAACCACGCTTGGAAGGCGCGCGAGCGAGGGTTGATCGTTTTCGCTTTTCCCACCTTGGCGTCCGCCAGCGTCATTTTTTCCGGTTGAACACCATCACGCGCGCTCCGAAGGCAGAAAGTGAGACCGGAACATTGTGAGGATCGGGTGCTTCGACAGAGCCGGCGCCGAACGAATCGGTGAGCGTGCCGGGCGAATCGAGCGGCAGGTCGGCGATGCAGGCGGCCGGCTTGTCGTTGAGGTTTACCGCGACGAGGATGCATTCGCCGTTGTGGACGCGGACATAAACGCACGCGTCGTCGCCGGACTTCCAGGCGTTTTTCACCGAGCCGAACTTGAGCGTGTCGCTGGCGTTTCGCAGGCGGAACATCTTGCGGAAGAATTCCTCCAGCTCCGCGTTGCCCGCGGCCCAGTTCACGGGATAGCCGTAGGTCTGCGTCGCGCCGATCTCCTGTCCGGCCTGGATCATCGGCACGCCCGGCAGCGTCGCGACCAGCACGGCGGCGGGGCGGCTGACCTTGGGGTTGACGGAGGCGTCGCGCGGGCTGTCGTGCGTCTCGGTGAAGTAGAGCCGCTGTCGGCCGTTGCGGACCGGCTCGTTGGCCGCGGTGTCTATCAGCATGCGCGCCGGCTGTTTCCCTTGCAGCACGCCGAAGAACGCGCGCTCGAAGTCGTAGTTGTAGGAGGCGTCGCACATCTCGTCTGAAAGCAGGTCGCGTTGGCCGCCGGGTTTCCAGCGAAGCAAGTCCACGCTCTCGGAGATGAGCACGGCGTCGGGTTTGACCGCGACGATGGCTTCTCGGACGCGGGTCAGCAGCGCGCGGGCGGAATGGTCCTCGCGGATCAGGCGGTGGTTCCAGTTGCTCACGGGCGCGTCCACGCGCCAGCCATCAATGCCGAACTCCTTCACGCACCACGCCGCGCCGTCGGCAAAATAGCGGATGGCCGCCTCGTTGATGTAATCCACGGCGACGCCCCACATGTTCGGGAACTGGTAGAGGATGACGTCGTCGCCGACGATGACGCCCGCGATCTCCGCCGCCTTCACCATGCGGCCCGCCCCGTTGTCGCGCTCGACCAGGTGGTAGTACACGAACCGCTCGCCGCCCTGCGTCTTGTAATCGAGCGTGAGGTTGCGCGTTTTGGCAATCTCCTGGAGTTTCGCGAGCGGCATCTTGTGAAACGGCTGCTGGTCGTAGAGCGCGCAACCTTTCCACGTGTGCGACGGCACGAGGTCAAACAGGACCTTCATGCCGCGCGCGTGCGCCGCGTCCACCAACGCGAGCAGGTCCGACGGCGGCCCGTAGAACGGATCGAGCGACCGGAAATCCTTCACCTTGTAAATATTGCGGTAACGCCGCTCCGGCTGGTCGCCGTAATCATACGGCTGTTCCCAGACCGGCATGAGGTAGATCGTTTTGACGCCGAGGGCGGCGATCTGCGGCAGGCGATCGGTGATGCCGCGAAAGCTGCCACCGTGGTAACAGGGGTGCGTCTCGTAGATCGGGCCGTCCTGGAGCCAGCCGTGCGCCGGCGGCTCGGTCGCCGCTGCGGACCCACACATCGTGCCGGCCAGCGCCGCCAGAAGAAAGAGTCGCATGGTCATCAGCAGATACTACCGGCGCCGCGGCCAAAAAGTTACGGGCAAGCGTGCCGCTCGGCGGCTCGACATATGGGTTGCGGCCGGATACTTTTCGCGCTGTATGAAACACTCGCGTCGCATCCGGTCGTTGTTCCTGCCGTTCATGGTCGCTGCCACCGCCCTTTTCATTGCGCTCCACTTGCCGCTGTGCGCCCAGACGCCGGCAGCCGGGGAAACGAGCGTCAAGCCCGGCATCAACACGGAATATCTCAAGCCCAACCTCGATGTCTCGAAGTGGGTCGCCAAGTTCGAAAAACCCGGCCGCGAGGTTTTCGACCAGCGCGAGAAAATCATAGAGGCGCTGCATCTCGAGCCCGGCCAGCGCGTGGCGGACATCGGCGCGGGCACGGGCCTGTTCACGATGCTCATGGCCAACGCGGTGGGACCGAAGGGCAAGGTTTGTTCGGTGGACATCGTGAAGGACTTTCTCGCACACATCAACGATCGCGCGGCGGAGGCCGGCCTCAAGAACATCCAGACCGTCCTCGGCACCGATCGCTCGGTGGAACTGCCGGAGAATTCGGTGGACCTGGCCTTTTGCAGCGACGTCTATCACCACTTCGAGTATCCGCGCAGCGTGCTGGCCTCGATCCGGCGGGCGCTGCGGCCGAATGGCGCGCTGGTCGTTGTGGATTACCGGCGCGAACCGGGAAAAAGCCCTGAGTGGATTCTTCATCACGTTCGCGCCAGCCAGGAGGAAGTGGCACGCGAGATCGAAGACGCCGGCTTCAAACGTGAGGAAACGCCGGAGTTCCTGAAACAAAACTACCTGATGCGCTTCCGCAAGAAGTGAGCGGCGGAAACTCGAAGGCCACTTTCAGCCGCCGTTCAACGCGAAAACTGGAATTGAGGGGGACGGCGCGCTGCGCCGTCCGCGCGTCCGCTTCAACAAAATTGGATCGCGAACAGGTCGGCGTCTCTCAGCACGAACCGCAGCCGCACCGGCTGGCCCGCCAGCGCGCTCACATCGCCGCCGTTCTTCCACGTCACGACGCGCTCGATGGCGTCGCCAAAGATCGGCGGACAATCATCAAGCGTGTAGTGGTCGAGCGGTTTGCCGGCGGCGCTTTGGATTTCGACGCGAACGTCGCCGGCGGCGGAGGTCGCGAAGTTCATCATGAGCTTGCCGCCCTTGAACGTCAGCGGCCTGGTGACGAGTTCGCCGCCGCTCATCGGCGCATTCACGGAGACGAAGCCGTCGAGGCGTAGCGTGTAACGCCGGAGCGCGCTGCTGTTGCCGGTCCAGTAGCTCTCGACGGCGTACAGCGAGAGCTCGTCCGGCGCGCCTTCGAGCGCAGACTTTGTTTCGACCAGATGCCAGGCGATGTATTGATGGCCGTAATTCCACGTGCCCTCGCGTTCGATGCCGGGGCGCAAAAACCCTTCGTTCCATCGCTTGAACGTCACGCCGTCGCGGCTGGCCATGAGCAGGCCTTCCGTGATCGCCGTGCCGTAACGCAAGCTCGCCTTCGCACGCCACTCGCGGTTCTGCAATTCCGGTAGCGAACGCATTGAGTCCGACCATCCGCGCTCGGTGTAGCGCGTCGGAAAACCGATGAAGATATGTGGCGCGCGAGGGTAGGGTTTGATCTGGTTCGTGTAGAGATGCTCCGGCGGCGAGTCCACATACTTCAGATCCGCGTGCGGTCCCCAGTTCAGAAAATCCTTCGAGGTCGCCGTGCGGATGGCGCGGACGCCGGACGGTTTCCACGTCGTTCCGTTCGCGACGCCGGCGGTGAAGATGCGCCAATAAGCGCGATACTCGCCGCGCATCGGGTCCCAGAACGCGAGGTTTTGCGAATCGAACGCGCCCTCGGTGATCACCGGCTTCCCGCTCATCGGCGTCCAGTGGATGCCGTCGGGCGACTTGAACGCCAGCACGCCGTGCGGTTTCTCGGAGCGGACGATGGCCTTGTAGCGCGCGTCGGCAGGAGCGTCCGGGTTCCCGTCCTTGAACACGGCCGGATGACCGGGATCGGGATTCGCCTCGCCGATCCTGCCCGGCGCCATCGCGATGTTGTTTTTCTTCGAGCCTTTGAACTCGAACAAACCCAGCTCCGGTTTGCGCCAGCGAATGCCGTCGTCGCTCTCGGCGTAGCAGCAGTAGAGCGGGTGCGAGTTGGTCTTGACCGTGCCCGGCGGCTGCACGTCCAGTTGCCACGCCTTGTAATACATCCGGTAGAGCTTGCCGTCCTGAAAAACGCTGTGGTAACCGCTGCCGCTGCCCTCCCACGGCGCGTCGTGCACCAGCGCGATCTCCCGCGGCTCCGGATGATGCAGGCGCAACTCCGCCTTGCCTGCGAGCCGCTCAATGAGGAAATCATCCACGAACAACTCGCGCCGGGAGCCGATATCCATTGCCGCCGCGCGTTCGGCGGCCTGGGCGCGGGTCACGGATGTCGCCGCCGGCAACGCGATGGCAGCAGCAGCGGTTTGACGGATGAAATCCCGGCGGGAGCAGCAGGCAGGCGTCTTCATGCCCGCTATTTCACCACAAATTGAACGGATTGCACGGACGAAATTGGAGACCGTCAACGCACTCGCACCGCTTCACGCGCCGTGAGGCGTTCGACCGGCAGGTTCACCTGTTGAAGTACTCCAACAACCAGCGGCAATTGATCGCTTTCTCAACCAGATCGAGCGGCAGGTAGAAGTATTGGCACGTGGGTTCAAAGCCGATGCGCGAATCCTCCTGCACGAGCGTGAAAAGTTCGCGGGCGAGGGCAATCTCGGCTTCGAGGCAGCGTTTGATTTCGTCATGAAGACGAGCGCGTTCTTCGGGCGTGAGATTGCCGGGTTTCGCGGCCAATGCGTCACGAGCGATGACCCATCGCGTTTGGTTGGCGACGGATTGAAAATTGACAGCGGCTGCGCGGGCGAGCCTCAGGTCAGCCTGAGCTTCGCCGCGGCGATCCTGCGGCGCTTTGTCCACGGCCAGCTTCAGCTCGGCAAGACCGGACCGCCATCCCGCGGCCACTTTTTCGAACTGCGCCGCGAACACTTCGGGCGGATAGGGGCCGCGCCATCGGTTCAGATCGTCGTAGGGAAGACCCCACATCGTGGCCTTGTAGCCGGTCTTCACGGAATACAGCGCATTGGCCGGGCCCATCTGGACGGGGGATGTGTAGACCACGCTGATGTAAAACGGATACTGCCGGAAGGCGTCGCTCATGAGAGTCCATGCCTTGCGTGCATGAGGACCACCCTCGGAGCCGAAGCGATCGCACGCCAACGCATCAAGCACGGCGGCGGTCTCCGGCGCGGTTGTGCGGCTCATCCGCCGGGCCAGCTCAAAGTTGGGCGATGGATACCCGCCCTGCGTCCAGCCGATGAGCATGGCATCGAGTCTGACGGGCGCGAGATTGCGACAATGCTCCGCCACAAGATCCATGACGGGCAGATAGGGCAGGCTGGCGATCTCGCAGGTGTTGTTGAACTGGATCTCCGTGCCGGTCTTCAGCCCGGCCTGGTGCGCGGCGCTCCATTCTTTCTGCGCACGCGGACCCGGCCCCACGGCGGAGATCGAGTATTCGCCCACGGTGGTCTTGATGCCGCCACGTTCGATCGGCAGGCCCCATTCGCTCACCGACATGAGGCAGACGGATTTCGGCAGCCGCGCGATGATGTCCGGCGCTTCGCCGTGTCCCCGCCAACCCCAGTCGGACACGAGCACGCTGGCTTTGGGATTGCCGCGATGGACGCCTTCTTCGATCACGGCAACGACCTCGGCGATGATGTCCGCGTCGCTGCGGCCCTTGCACTGCGCGCAGGCCCGCCAGCCGCCGTGGGATGCGCAATTCGTCAGATTCTCGGACGCGGTGATGGTGTAAACTCCGCCCAAGCCGGGCACTTCACGGAACACATGCGCCAGGGCATCGCCCATCCATCGGCGCACATCGGGATGCGAGGTGCACATCGCCGTGAACTCCTTCTCGCGAACGCCGGCCATGTCGCTGCGTTTGTCGAAAAAAGACGCCGGCATCGCGCGCGGCTCATTGATGTAGAGATAGATACGGATGCCGTATTTCCCGGCCCGCTCAACCAGCGTGCGAAGAGCCGCCAGCCGCCGCTCGTGATTCACGCCAAACTCGGGAAACGTCGTGCCGCCCGGCGCCAGATCGCGCAGAACGGCGTGCAGCCAGACACCGTTGATTCCCACGGCGGAGAGCCGCTTCAACAGACCATCAGGATAGGGATTCAGTTTCGGATTGAGCAACGGATCGCCAAACACCGAGACGTAGGAGTAAACGATCCGCAGGGATTGGGATGGATCGTTTTCGGACACCGGCAGCGCAGCGCGATACGGCCTGCCGAGCTTCCGCACGAAATCGAAACGCGGTTCTCCCTGACGACGAATCGCCCCGCCAAAGTCCGTCTCGACCACGTGGCGAATCTCCGCCTCGCGTCGCCGTGCCGCCTCGTCGGGCGGATGGTAGCGGAGCGGCTCGCACTTCGGTTTCAACTGGCCCAGCTTGACCCAGAGGAAGTCATCCTCGCGCAGCGTGACGGCCAGCCGCTCCGGCGTCATCTCCAGCAGTTCCAGCAACTGCTCATAAGGCAGCAGGTGCCAGTTCCGCCGGATCAGGGTGACGTAGCCGCGCTCGCGCATCTCCGGCGGCACGACAGCCTCGCGCGGCAATCCCATCGCCGACGCCAACGCAACGATCTCTCGCGTTGGCGCGCCCAGTATCTTCGCCAGCTTTGCCGGCTCGACCGCGTTCCAGTTTCGCCAGACAAACTCATGCACGCGATCCGGAAAATGACGGCTCACAATCGCCGTCGGCGCGTCGCCTTGCGGCAGCAGCGCCACCCCGGCAGCACCATCGTCTGCCCGGCAGCAAGCCACCATGCACGCCATCATGGACAACGAACCGTGGAGACCCGCCACGCAGGCGACGCCCAAGGCCTTCAGCCGTTGTCCTTTTATGATCTGGCTTCGAGTCATCCCGGATACCTCTCACGAGTCTCTCTAACGCTGATTCCAGCTCTTGTTCGGCGTTTTCCACTTGATGCGCGCGGCGAAGACGGCGTTGTCAGCGCCGTATTTCATGCAAACGGTGTAGTCGTAGGGATTCGGCGGTGTAGTCTGCATCCACTCGGCGACGGTCACCCATGTTTCGTTCTCGCTGACCTCCGTGACGCCGAAGTTGCCCAGCCGCGCGCCGCGCTGCGGCACCAGCACCCGTTCCGTGGCGCGGATAACGCACAGCTTCTCCGGGTCCACCTGCCCGATGAACAGCGGTGCGCGATGGCGCATGATGTGGTCGTTGTTCGCGCCGCGCCGCGTATAGACAAGGAACAGCGCGTCATCGTGCGTCACCCAATGCTGCTGCGTGTTGTAGTTTCCGAGGTCGCTGCCGTCCTCCCACGTCCACTTCCTAGGCTCAGTGAAATGCAACCCGTCGTCGCTCGTGGCGACGTAGCCCGCTTTGTCATGGCGCAGCGTGAGGTAGTAACGCCCGCGGAAACGCGTGAGCGACGGCTCGCCCAGGCCGCGGTCGGTGTCCACGGTCAGCACGTTGCCGTGTTCGATCATCGTCAGCTTCGCGCCATCGAACGCGCACCGCAGCACCGTCACCTTCTCGAACTTCTCCCCTTCGCCCATGAAATAGATCGGCAGCAAAATATCGCCGTTGGGCCGGTCAAGGCGCTGCACGCAGCCGGCGCCGGCGTTGTAGAACATCTTCGCATCCGACATGGCGAGCGTGTCCCACGCCGACCACACGCGTTTTTGCGGGTCATAAACCGAGTAGCATGTCTCGCGCTTTCGATGCGGCATCACGCGGTTGTTTTGGTAACGCACCGTATGGCCAATGCCGAGCAGCTTGCCGGACTTGGCGTGCCACTTGGGCCAGAAATCGCACGCGCCAACAATAATCCCATCCGGCTCTTCGCGCCGGCCCAGTGTTGCCGCGTGCTCCAACGGTCCAGACCATGTTTTGCCAAGGTCGTCCGTGCGCATTTCGTTGAGGGGAAAAAACACGTCGCTGCCCGTGAGGAGCAACTTCTGCATCGTCAACACGACGCCCGGTGGGTTGCCGGGAATCGCCCCCGCGCGCGGATGCACCCAGCAGGTTTTCTTGTCGAAGCCGGAACAGATCGTGTCGAGTTGGATGTCAAACCCCGGCGCATCGGCGGCCAGGGAGACGCTGCAGGAAATGCCAAGGGCGCAGAGAACGGAGAACCAGCCGGCAGGCGTCTTCATGCCCGCTATTTCACCACGAATCCGGCGGATTGCACGGACGAAATCAATGGCCGTCGGCGCGCCCGCGGAACATCACGGCGTCGTGAGACGCTCGACCAGCAAATCCTCGTAGGCGCCCAGGTCCTTCCAACTCACCGCGACGCAGACCGGTTTCGCGCCCGGCTCGATCCGCGTGAAACCGTCGTCGGTCACGCGCAGGCCGATGGTTTCCATTGTGCAGAGCTGTTGCGCGAACGCCAGGTAAACCGCCACGGTGTCGAACAGCGTGCTGCTGTGCGACTCGGCCGCGCTCGGCTGGCCCGGCTTCTTGTGCACATCGGCCCAAAGGCGGTAGTTCTCGATGACGGCGGTGGCCACCGGCGCTTTCGAGTCGCGGACCTTGCGATACTTCTCGCCGGTCAGGTGCACCAGCCCGCAGGTGTCCAGCGGCGTGATCGTCATTTCCCATGGCACGGTGAAAGCCTTCTGGCAGGCCTTCGGGTTGGCCTTGACGTTCCACTCCGCGGAGATCTTCGAGTTGCCGCCGTAGCCGACGCGCACGCTGCCGTGCATGCCCACGAAACGGGCGCGCTCGGCAATGCGCGGCTCGCGCCGGAGCGCCTCGGCGATGTTCGGCAGCGGCCCGATGCAGATGAGCGTCATCAGCCGGTCCGACTTCATGATCGTGTCAATCAACGCCTGCACACCGTCGGCGTGGACCTTGCCCGGATACGATTTGAGGCTGTAATCCTTGATCCACGCGGCCTGCCCGCCCTCGCCTTTGACGCCGTTGTCGAATCCCACGCCCACCGCGACGTCGGTACGGCCGGCGCGCTCCAGAAATTTCGCCAGCAACCGCGCGCGATACTCCGGCTTGCCGTAATCGCCCACCACGAGCTTCAAGTCGAGTTCGGGCGATTTCAGGAGCAGTCCCAACGCCCATGTGTCATCAATGTCATCGCCGATGTCCGTGTCGAGAATGACAGGAATCTTTGCAGCCGGCGCGTCGGCGGCGCGGCTGGACTGTGCAATGCCCCACAGACCCGTCAACGCTGCAATGACCAAGGCCGCAAGGGAAAAGGGATGTCGGAAGAATCGGTTGTTCATGGCAGCATGATAATGTCCGCCGCGAATGAAAAATGAAAGCGCGGATTGACGCTGTTTGCGGTTCTTCAAGGGCGCACAGACCGGCATACACCCTATGGCGTCACGATTTTCTCCGTCAGGTCCGGGGCGAGCGCCATGAAGTGCCGGCGGTTGAGGGTGTGGACTTTCTCCGCTTTGGCTTTGCGGGCGCACGCCAGCAGCAACAAGTCGTAGATCGCCCCGCCGCGCGCGCCGACAGGACCCGCGGCATCGAGAAGCCTGGCATATTCCGCAGCGGACAGGCTTACCAATGACAGACGGTTGGCGACGTTGTGTTGGACCAAGCGAGCGGCGTCAGCGGGAGAGAGTTGGACCGACAAACGACCGCCGGTGAGCGTGGCGTAGCATTCGGCGAGGGAATGAACGGAGGCGACGCCGTCTTCGGCGCGCTCGAGCGCATGCGCGCAGGCTTCGTGGTGTTTCTCGTCCTCCACCATCGCGGCCACCAACACCGTCGTGTCGAAGAACTCGATCATAGCCGGTCAGCGCGGGTGTCTTGCACGGCCTTGACGGCATCCGCGGCGACGCCTTGCTTGGGCAGCACCAGCAGCTTGCCCTTGCGGCGCAGCCTTGTCGGCGTTTCAGCGAGTGTCAGTTCCAGCCGGTTGCCCAGCACTTCTGCCTCAAAAAGGGCCGAACGCGGCGCGTTGAGCGACTGGCGGATTCCTTTCGGCAGAACCACTCGCCCAAACCGGTCCATAGAAACCATTGTCTTCACGATCCCACTATGAGGCATGCCATGAAAAATGGCAAGCTACATGGCAAGATGTGCTGCCATAAACAAGGGCGCGTACGATAAGCGGCAGCCGCGCTTTGTGGCCAGGTTTACTTATTGGTCTTCGCGGGTTGTTTGGAGGCCGCCCGCAAATCCATCGGAGTATTTGGATCGTGTGGCACGGGCTTGCCGACTTGCTCGACGGGATGAGTGAAGAGGTAGCGCCAGACATCTTCGTGAATGAACTTGCCGGAGGCGTCCTTCACCGCGGCGCCGCCGGGGACGACGGAACTGTGCGCGCGCTTGTCATCGTTCTTCACGTCGGCGTCGGTAATGAGACGGCGGGTGTTGCCGTAGGGCGGCGCGGCCTTGTCCACGTTCACGATCGGGCCGAACTGATGCAGGCCGAGCAATTCCCACGAGCGGTCGTAGTGATGGCCCGTCCAGCCGCCGTCGAGGACGTGGCTGAAAGCGAAGTAACGGTTCGTCGGCGTGGCGGAGGGCAGCGCCTGCCACGTCTCAAGCTGGTCGCGCGGCCCGCAGAACATCACCACGCGGTCCACGCGCTGATATTTCGCAAACCGCGCCGCCGTGGTCGAGCCGTGCGAGCTGCCGGAGATTATCACGTGATCCCAGCGCAATGCCCGCCGGTCGGGGGTGAGAAAATACTCCCAGCGGCCCGGCGGATTTTCCTTGGCGAGCCATTTCACGAACTGCAACGCGCGCTCCATCATGCCGTCGGGCTTGGGGATCTCCACGACGGGGCTGAAATCCTCGCCCGTGGCGGCTTCGAGCCGGATTTTGCCGAGGAACAGGCCGTCATCGCCGGGCGACTGGTTGCCGAACTTGCCGAACCAGCCGTTGGCGTAATGCACGCGGATGGCGTGCAGCCCGTAGCTGTTCACGCGCTCGAACAGCGGCGCGCTGTGGCCCATGAGCCAGATGACTAGCCTGCCCTGTGGCTTGACGCGCGTGTCCACCGACGCGTTCTCGATGTCGGCGGGCTTGCCGCCCTTCTCGAAAACGAAATCAATCTCCGGATGCGGCTGCGCACGCGGGTCAATCTGGCTGGCCCGCGCCGTCAGTTCGTATCGCTGGGGCTTGGGATCGTTGAAGATGAGCGGCGCGTCGGCGGCGAAGGACTGGCCGCGAAGGATCGCGAGCAGCGCGAGAGAAAACGGAAATAAGGTTTTCATGGTTATGGCAAAATCTACTTCTTGAGGCAGTCACCCACGAACTCGAACAACACCTTCGTCGCGGGATCGTCCGGCAGGCCGAGGTTCGCGTTGAGCTTGATGTGGTTGGTCTCCCTGGCGCCGAAGACTTTGACAGGCACGCCAGCGTTTTTCAGCACGTTCCCGAGGCGTTGCGCCTGCGCGGTCGTGTCGGGATGATCGGCGACGTGAAGAATCAGGAACGGCGGGATGCCCTTGCCTTTCGCCACGTGCGTGACGGCGGAGTAGTCGCGGTGCAGCGCCGGGTCGTTGCCGAACTTCAGCCGGTGCCCGTACTTCGGCATCGGCAGGCCATGCACGCGCAACCGCGTCTCGGCGGTCTCAATGATCGCCGGCACGTCGTAGGTGTCGCCGTCCACGGGCACGCAGCCCTTGAGCGCCGAGAAGGGCACGCCCTCGGCCTTGAGGTAGCGGTCGTCGGTGCACATCAGCGCGGCGAGCTGCGCGCCGGCGGAATGGCCCATGACGAAAATGCGCGAAGCGTCGCCTCCGTGCTTCGCGATGTTCGCGTGAACCCAGCCGAGGGACTTGGCGACGTCGTGAAAGATGGTGACCATGTCCACGCTGGGCAGCAGGCGGTAATCGGTGGAGACGAAAACAAAGCCCTTGTCCACGAAGGCCTGCGGCTTGAGTTGGACGCCGGTCTTGTCGCCCGCCTGCCAGCCGCCGCCGTGAATCCAGAAGACCACCGGCAGGTTCTTCGCGCCCTCCGGCGCGTAGATGTCCAGCTTCTGACGCGGGTCCGCCGGGTCGGTGTAGGACACGTTCGCGGCGACGGGCTTGAGCAGCGCGAGCGCCGAATGCAGCGGCGCGTCGGCGGCGGGGAGTACGGTTGGCGAAACCAGCAGCAGGGCAACGAGTGTCAGCAGAGCGATTCGTGTCTTCATAAATTCATTGCGGAACTTGGACATTATCCTGACATCTCTTGTGAAGTGCGACGGGGCCGGATCATACCACAATGCGATGGTCGTTTTTACTTTGGAATTTTGGAAATCACAAACTCGATGGCGGTTTTCGAGTCTTCGTAGCTGGTGCTGTGCCCGGCTTCGGGACGGTGAACCAGTAGGACGTTGGCGTTTTTGATTTTCACCGCGTCCAGCAACCGCCGCACGTTGTCGGGCGGCACCACGCGGTCTTTGCCGCCCGTGGTTGCGGCGACGGGCATCGTGAACCGGTCCGGCCAGAGATCCGCGCTCCGCCGGCGGTATTCGTCCGGCGCCTCCGCTCTCGTGCCGCCGAAGGACGCGGCGATGGCGTCGGGGAAACCGGAAAACTCAACGAGGTTCGCGGTGCCGTTGAGCGCGACGACGCCGTCCACAAGATCGGGATGCAGCGCCGTGAACGTGAGCGCGCCGGTGCCGCCCATGGAGCCGCCGCAGAGGATAATCCGGCTGGCGCGATGACTGCGCTTTAGTTCGGCGATGATCTGCAACACGTCCGCTTCGGCTTTCGGCCCCATCCACGACGTTTTCGCGCGATAGTCGGGCGAGACGAACAGCATGCCGTGCGCGGCGGCCACGTCCCGCGCGGCGCGGCACTCGCCGCGAGGGTCTTTCACGAACTGCCAGCGGTCCGAGCCGTGGCCGTGCAGCGCGATGAGCACGGAGCAGGGTTTGTCTGCGGAAAAGCCGTCTGGAAACACCATGACATACTTTTGTTCCGTGCCGTCGCAAGTTGCCCGAAACGACACGTCTTCCGTGCGCACCCCGGCGAGGAGGTTCGTCGTCCAACACACCACTGCCAGACAGAACACGGCCATCGGTTTCATGCAGCGAAGTTCACGGCCCGGCCGATCCCGGCACGACCTGCGTGAGGTCGTCGGAAAGGATGGTGGGACACCAGTATTTCTCGATGTGCTCGATGACCAGTTCCGTGCCGCGCGCGTGGCTGACGAACGGCGGCTGGCGCGGGTCATACATCGCGTCGGTCAGGTCGCGCGCAAGCACGACGTTGCGGCCGAGCTTGACCATCGCGCGAATGCCGAACGGCCGGCCCAGGATGCACATGTTGGTGTGGACGCCCATGATGACGATGTTGGTGATGCCGTTGGCTTCGCAGAAGTTGAAGATTTCCTGCGCGTTGTCGCTGACGCCGTCGTAGCCGATGATGTCGAGGCCGGGATGCTGGCGCGTGAACTGCTGCACCTCCGCGCCGACGATGGGGTCGTCGCTGGAACACTTGTTCGTGTCCACCGGCAACGACGGTTCGCGCGACGGGTCGAGGTCGCACCATTTCTTCGGGTTCCAATTGGCCGGCATCTTCGTCGCCGGTGCCTGCTGCATCCGTTTGCGGTGCGGCGTGTCGGCATACAGGTAGGTCACGCCGCTCGGCGCGTGGATGACCTGGACGCCGAGGCTGCGCGCCGCAGTGACGGCGGCGTTCATGCGCGGTACGAGCACGCCGAGCCGCTGCGCCGCCGACCGGCAAAAGTGGCCGTCCCACATGTCCACAATGATGATGGCGGTCTTGGAAACCTCCCAGTCCGCCGTTCGCTCGACGACCTTGAACTCCTTGCCGCCGGGCGTTGTTTCCTTGCGCTCACGCAGGTGGAGCCGCAACGTGCCGGGCACTTTGGGGCGATTCGGGAGATTGTCGCTGGACGGTTCCTGCGTCACCGGCGGGGCGGCCAGCACGGCCGCGGAGAAGGCAGCCAGCGTGAGAATGAAAAGGCGTTTCCGGATGGGTGAGTGCATGACGTGTCCAATGTTGTGTTTGACCTACGGCCCTTTTGTGCCGCCGAGCGACGCGACGATGGAATCGGCGTTTCCGCCGGTCAGGTAAATCGGCGAGTCGGTCAGCGCCGCATCGCCGGGCGGCAGTGGATTGCCCATGATGTCGCAAGCGCGCACGCCTCTGGCCAGCGCCAGCGCCCGGCGCTGGTTTTCGCCGCACCACGCGATGGCGACGGCGCGGCCCTTCGAGCGGAAAACGTAGGCGCGAAGATCGTCTTGGATGATCTTCTTCACGCATTCCTCCGGCACGCCGAACAGGTGCGTCAGCGCGGCGACGCCGGGCAGCATCTTGCGCGGCGCGCCGCCGTATTCAAAGAGCACGCCGCCGGCGTCGGAACCGTTGATCGGGCCGCACGTGCCGGCGTGGAAGAAAATCTTCCGCATCCCGTGGGCGAACGTCACCGCTGTGAACTTCACGATGTGTTCGGTGGCGGCGCGCTCGCTGGGCCAGCGGGAGCGGTTCATCGAGGCGTCGCCGGCAAGCCACGGCACCGACGGCGGATCATCGTCGGCATAGCAACCCCACTCGGTCATCCAGATCGGTTTTAGCCCGCCATGGGCGCGCATGAGGTCCTCGATCTTGCTGAAGGTTGCCTCGTAGGTTTCGGCGGGCATGGTCGGGTCATACATGTGCACGTCGAGCACGTCAGCGAATTGCAGGCCACCTTTCTCGATAAAGGTTTGCGTGAACATCGAGGCGGGATTCGCGCCACAACTGGCGACGATGCGGCACTTCGGGTCGGCGGCTTTCATCGCGCGATACGCGATGCCAGCGAGCCGGATGTAATCGTCCACCGAGTAGCCGAACCGCTGCGGCAACGAGTAGCTGGTATAGACTGATTCGTTGAGCAACTGGTAGGTCGTCACCGCCCGTGGCCTGGCGGCGCGGTAGTGCTTCACCACGTCGGCGGCGAACCGTCCAAAATCATCGGCGTCCTTCGGCGCGAACGCCACCGGCATGCGCGTCGCGAGATAGCTGTTCTTGCCGGCTTCCTTCGCGATCTTCTCCGGGTCCGACATCGCGTTCCAGAGCGCGGACGGGAACGGAATCATCACGTCCACCTCGCTGTCGAGTTCGAGCACGCGTTGGATCTGCGCGTCGGCGGTACTCCAGTCGAATTTGCCCTTTTCCGGCTCGCAGGTCTGCCATTTCGCCGACCAGTCGCGCCACCAGACGATGCCGGCCTGCCGGGCCAGCTTTACGATGAATTGCCACGGATAGGCGTGGTTGAACGCCAGCGGCGAATCCGTCGCCGACTTCGGCGTCGGCTCGATGATCGCCATGCGAAGCGTATTTGGCGAAGCGCGGGTGCTCTCGTTTTCGGGTTTCCACGTGGCGCGGAAAAATCCTTGCCGGCCTTTGCAGACGCCGCCGAGCGTGAGCGCGCCCGACTGATGCGCCGCCAGCTTGATCGCCGGCTGGCTCTCGAAGGCCGTTTTATCAAAAAAGTCCGTCACCGCGAGTTTGCCGCGGACGGTTTGCTCGCTGCTACTGTCGTTGAACGCGCGCACCGTCAGTGTCGCGCCGGCACCGGGTTTGGTGAACGTGTTGCCCTCCGCGGGGGTCTCGATGAAGGATTCCACCGGCGCGCGCGGCGCGTAGTCGGTGGCGTGGTCGCCGCGCTCAAGCTGGATCGCGTCGAGCCAGAGCGTCGCGGCGTCGCGCTTTGATTCCTCGAGGTCGAGGCCGGCGGCGATGAAGAGAAACGACTGGCGTGGCGTGAAGGTGAACTCGAACCGTTTCCATTCCTTGCCGACGGTCACCGCCTGCTGCCGCGCGCGGCTGGGCGCTTCCACGACGGCCAATTGCGCCACGACGCCGTCGCTGTCCGCGCGCATGAACGCCGACAGCGTCAGCTTTTCCCCGGGCGTCACGTGGAACCAGCCGCGGTTGGCGGCAAGCACGCACCGGACGGGCTGGCGGACCGGATCGTAGTAGTCGAACCAGTGCACCGGCAGCGTCTTCGGCGAAAGCGCGATCTTAAGGCTGTGGCCGCCGTGGCTTGCGACGGCGCCGTCCAGTTCGCCTTCGAGCTGGTACAGGTTGCCGACCCATCCGCCGCTGATGCGCGGGGAGAAACCGCCCCAGTTCGCCGCGCCGCACTCGAAGCTGCTGTTCGGCACGAAGTTCTTCACGCCTTCGGTCGCGATCTGCGGAAACCATTCCTGGCCGGTCGCGGACTCGGTGAGCGATACGTCGCTGAGCCAGAGCGTGCCAGCGCTCCGGAACCAGAACTGCAACCGGCTCGTGGCGGCGGGCAGATCGAATTTCGGCTGAAACAAAAACTCGAACCGCTGCCACTTCGGACGGATGGTGAACGCTTCCGACAAGCCGGCGTTGTCCCACGGCCTCGTGTTGGTCAACGCAACGTCCACGAAGTTGTCCTTGATGCCCTCGCCCTTCGCCCAGAACGTCAGCCGATACCACTGGCCGTGGCGCACGGCGACGCGGCCGCTCTGGGCGATCATCGCGTGGTGGGCCGCTCCCTCGCCGGTGAAGGCGGTACATTCGAGTTTCGCGCAGCGCCGCCCGTCGCGGCCGGTGTCGAACGTCAGCCGCTGCTGGACGGCGCGGTCGCCGGTGGCGGCCCAGCCGTCGGGAGTGTCGCCGGTTTTGCCGGCCTGTTCAAACGATCCGTTGTAAACCAGCTCGGCGCCCGCAGCGCATCCGATGTTCGTCGCCACAGCCAGAGCCAGCGCGATGAAATATTTCATAGGGTCGTCCTCAAAAAGCCGATGGCCGTTCGTCGGCAAAACCATCGGTTGAATGGGCGAAATTTATAACAGCAACCATCCTCCGAGTCACGCACACGACGGCTTCCATCGCGCCTTCCAATTTGCTACAGTCCGCAGCCGATGAAGGAGATCCCTGTCAGCACCCGCGCGCACGCCGAGTTGGTGGACGTGACGGAACTGGTCCGCCGCGAGGTCCGTGCGGCCGGCGTCCGCGACGGCATGGTGACGCTGTTTGTGCCGCACACCACCGCCGGCATCACGATCCAGGAAAACGCCGACCCCGACGTGGTCCACGACCTTCTGCTGGCGCTGGAGCGCGCCGTGCCGTGGCGGTCGCCCGACTACCGACACGGCGAGGGCAACGCCGCCGCGCACGTGAAGGCGTCGTTGGTCGGCAGCTCCGCACAGGTTTTCATTCGCAACGGCGACCTGGCGCTTGGCACCTGGCAGGCGGTGTATTTCTGCGAGTTTGACGGCCCGCGCTCGCGCCGGCTCTGGCTGCGCGTGGCCTGAGCCGCCGCCCGCTGATTGACCTTGGCGGGGCGTTCCGATAGATTGCCAGTGATTCAAACGTTGGCAATCCGTGACAACCGAAAACTCCACTGTTCCGCCTGTTGTGTCGCCTGAAGCGGCGCCGGTTGTTGCCGGCGGCGCGGTGACGGTTGACGGGCGGTTTTTCCGCGCTGGCGAGCGGAAATTTTACGTGAAGGGTTGCACCTACGGCCCGTTCGCGACGAACGAAGCGGGCGAGCCGTATCCGTCGCGGGAGCGGACGCGGGCGGATTTCAAGCAGCTGCGCCAACTCGGCGCGAACGTCATCCGCGTCTATCACCCGCCGCCGCTGTGGTTGCTGAATCTGGCCGGCGAGGAAGGACTGAAGGTTTTCATAGACATCCCTTGGCGCAAGCACACCTGCTGGCTCGACGATCCGGTGGCGATGCGCGAGGCGCGCGAGGCGGTGGAGCGCGCGGTGCGTGACGCGCGCGGGCATCCGGCGGTGTTTGCGTTCAGCGTGGTGAACGAAATCCCGCCCGACATCGTCCGCTGGTATGGCGCGGCGCGGGTGGAGGAGTTCATTGACTCGTTGGTGGAGGCCGGCAAGGAGATTGACCCGATGCGGCTGTTCACGTTTGCGAACTATCCGCCGACGGAATTCCTGCGGCCGCGGCTGCTCGACTTCGTTTGCTTCAACGTCTATTTGCACGACCGGCGCGCGTTTGAGAACTATCTCTCTCGCCTGCAAATTCTCGCCGGCGACAAGCCGCTGATGCTCGGCGAGTTCGGCATCGACAGTTTTCGCGAGGGCGCGCAGCAGCAGGCGGAGATTTTGTCGTGGCACGTCGAGACGGTTTTCCGCAGCGGTTTGGCTGGCACGATCCTCTTCGCGTTCACCGACGACTGGTTCACGGGTGGCTACCAGATTGAGAACTGGGCGTTCGGTCTGACGGACCGCGAGCGGCAGCCGAAGCCGGCGTTCGAGGCGGTGCGCGAGCGGTTCACACAGGCTCCACACTTTGTGCTGCCGGGCCACGTCCCGCCGCCGCGTGTGTCGGTGGTGGTGGCGAGCTACAATGGCGGCCGCACACTGCGCGCCTGCCTTGAGTCGCTCAGCAAACTGAACTATCCCAACTGCGAAGTCATTCTCGTCGACGACGGCTCGACCGACGGCTCGCCGCAGATCGCCGCGCAGTTTCCGAATATCCGCTACATCCGACAGGAGAACTGGGGCCTGTCCTATGCGCGCAACGCCGGCATCCTTGCCGCCACGGGCGACATCGTGGCGTTCACCGATTCCGACTGCCGCGCGGACGAGGACTGGCTCCACTATCTCGTCGGCGACCTGCTCAAGACCGACGCCGCCGGCATCGGCGGGCCGAATTACCTGCCGCCGGAAGACAACTGGATTGCCGCGGCGGTGTCGGCGTCGCCCGGCACACCGTGTCACGTGCTGCTCGACGACCACACGGCGGAGCACATCCCCGGCTGCAACATGGCGTTTTGGAAATGGGCGCTGGAGGCCATCGGCGGGTTCGATCCGATCTTCCGCAAGGCCGGCGACGACGTGGACGTGTGCTGGCGGCTGATGCAGCACGGCTACAAGATCGCGTTCTCGCCGTCGGCGTTTGTCTGGCACTACCGCCGCTGCACGGCCAAGGCGTATTTAAACCAGCAGCGCGGCTACGGCGAGGCCGAGGCGCTGTTGCGCAACAAGCACCCGGAGTATTTCAATTCACTCGGCGCCTCGATCTGGCATGGCGTCATCTACAGCACGGCGCGCGAAGGCATCCAGATCAGCCGGCCGATCATCTATCACGGCGTGTTTGGCTCGGCGCTGTTCCAGACGCTCTACACGCCGCGGCCGTCGGGATTGTTCAGCCTGTTGACCAGCATCGAATATCACGCGTTGGTGACATTCCCGCTGGTGGTGCTGGCGCTGCTGGTCCCGTCCTTGTGGCCGCTGCCGCTGGCGGCGTTCCTGGCGAGTGTCGCAGCCAGCGGCATCGCCGCGTATCAGGCGGATTTGTCCAAAAGGAACCGGTGCTTCTGGTCGCGGCCGCTGGTGGCGCTGCTGTATTTCCTGCAACCGATCGTCCGCGGCGCCGAACGCTACGAAGGCCGGATGCGCCGGCACAACTCGCCGCTGGCGGCGCTGGCGCGGGCGGAGGCGCTGCCGACCGCCGTGCAGCACGTCGGCCAGAACGCGGAATTCCAGCTCTGGAGCGAGGACGGCACCGACCGGTTGCAGTTGCTTGACGCGCTCTTCGCCCAGTTGAAACGCGACGGCTGGCGGCATCGGTGCGGCGGCGCCTACGACCCGTGGGACCTGGAAGTCTATGGCGAGCGGTGGAGCAAAGCCCGCGTGCAGACTGCGAGCGAAAACCACGGCGGCAACAAGAGGCTCATCCGCGTGCGGCTGAGCTACCGCTGGCCGTTGATCGCGCGCGTCTCCTTTGCGCTGTTCACCGCGCTCGATGTCGCGCTGCTCGCGCTGTTGCGGAAATTCCCGATGTATCATCTCAATCATCTCGCGTATCTGCTGCTGCTGCTGATTCCGCTGGCGAGCCATCTCATCAACCGCCGCGCGCAACGCCTGCAACGGCTGGTCGGCACGCTGATCGCCTCCGTGGCGCAGAATCTGGGATTCGTTTCCATGCCGGCCCGCGCCCCAGCCGTTGCCGCGCCGCCACGCCCCGTCGGCGGTCCGTAAACGGAAGCGGCATGAAATACCTCCGGCGAGTCTTCAGTTACTTCGTCAAGGATTGGCCGCTCACGGCCGTTATCTTCCTGCTGGTGTTGCTCGGCATCGGCGCCAGCCTGTTCAAACCGTGGCCGCTGAAGGTCATCATTGACGACGCGCTGGACAAACGCCCGCCGGACGCGGCAAAGCTGGTCGGCTGGATGGCGGCAACGTTGTTCGGCCTGCACGTGCTTGGCGCACTCATCGGCTCGGTGCAGAACTACCTGCTCATCGCCGTCGGCCTTCGCGGCGCGGCGCGCGTTCGGCACGATTTGTTCCGGCGGCTGCAACGGCTGCCGATGCGGTTCCACACGCGCGGCACGCTCGGCGACGTCATCTATCGCGTCACCGGTGACACGTTCGCATTTCAAACGTATTTCCACCACGGCATGGTGACGGCGCTGATCTCCCTGCTCACGCTCGCCAGCATGACGGTGGTGATGTTGCAGATGAACGTCGCGTTGACACTGGCTTCGCTGCTGGTCATGCCGGCGCTGGTGGCGGTGATGCAGGTTTTTTCCAAACGGATGACGCAGCGCTCGCTGCGAACGCACGAGGCCGAGAGCGCGCTCACCTCGCAGGTGCATCAGGTGATGTCGGCGCTGCCGCTGGTGCGCGCCTACGTTTGCGAGGACGAGGAGGAGCGGAAGTTCTCGACGCGCAGCAACGCCACCGTCACCGTCCGGCTCGCGCAGCATCGCGTCGAAATCCTTTACTGGCTCGGCATCGCGCTGGTCATCGGCGCGGGCACTGCCGCGATCACCTGGCTCGGCGGGCTGCGCGTGCTCAACGGCCAGCTCTCGGTTGGCGTGCTCATCGTGTTTCTGGCCTACCTCGGCATGTTGTATGAACCGCTGTCGCAACTCAGCACGGTGGGCGGGACGCTTCAGGAGGCCGCCGCCGGCGTGCAGCGCGTGCTGGAGGTTCTCGACCAGCCGGAGGATATCCAGGACGCGCCCGGAGCGAAGGACCTCGGGCGCGCGCGCGGCGAGGTGGAGATTCGCAACGTCAGTTTTTCCTACGAGCCGGGCAAGGAAGTGTTGCGCGACATCAGCCTCCATGTTGCGCCGGGACAACGGCTGGCGGTGATCGGGCCGAGCGGCGTTGGCAAGACCACGCTCCTGAATCTGCTGCTGCGGTTTTACGACCCGACGAGCGGCGCGGTCCTGCTCGACGGGCATGACGTGCGCGGCATCACCAGCCGGAGCCTGCGGGAAAACGTGGGCCTCGTGTTGCAGGACGCCATCATCATGCCGGCGACGGCCGCCGAGAACATCGCCTACGGCCGACCCGGCGCGACGCGCGAGCAGGTCGTCGCCGCCGCGCAGGCGGCCAACGCGCACGCGTTCATTTCAAAGCTGGAGCGCGGCTACGACACGTTCATTGGCGAAGGTGGCGCGCGGCTCAGCGGCGGCGAACGCCAGCGCATTGCCATCGCCCGAGCCTTCCTGAAGGACGCGCCGGTGCTGGCGATGGACGAGCCGACGAGCGCGCTCGATGCCGAGAGCGAGGCGGCGATCGTGGACGCGCTGGCGCGGCTGATGAAGGACCGCGCGGTGGTGATCATCGCGCACCGGCTCACGACGGTCCGCGACAGCCACCAGATTGCCGTGCTGCATCACGGCGCGGTGGCCGAGTTTGGCTCGCACGACGAGTTGATGGCGCGAGGCGGCTACTACGCGCGGCTCGTGGAACGGCAGAGGAAATGAAGAACTGGAGGAATGGAGTGATGAGGTGTTGGAGTGATGGAGTCATGGAGTATTGGAGTATGGCTGGGATGGTTTGCCAGCTTGCGTGCCCTTGGTTCGCTGCTCCGTTACTCCATTGCCCCATCACTCCATTACTCCGTTACTCCATGACTCCATCACTCCAACACCCCAACACTTCGCTTTTTCTCCCATGCGCATCGTCGTAGGCGGCCTCATCGCAACCTATCCGCTCGGCGGCGTGGCGTGGGACTACGCCCAATACGCCGCCGGCCTTCAGAGGCTCGGCCACGACGTGCTCTACCTCGAAGACACCGGCCATTGGCTTTACGATGCCGTCAACCAAACCTACACCGATGACGCGAGCCACAACGTCGAGTATCTCGCCGGCGTGATGCGGCTGTTTGGCATCGGCGACAACTGGTCGCTCCGCGACCCGAAGGATCGCTACTGGGGCCGCAGCGAAACCGAAGTCGCCGACTGGTGCGCCGGCGCGGACCTCGTCCTGAACATCTCCGGTTCACTCTGGCCGCGCGAGGCATATCAAAAAGCGCGCTGCAAGGTCTATCTCGACAGTGACCCTGCCTACACGCAGGCGAAAATCCGGCGCGTGCTGGAGGGCTGGCCGGGGCCGAACGAGGCTTACTCGCTCGAATGCATGCGGCTCCACGACCGGTTTTTCACCTTCGGCGAAAACATCGGCCAGCTGGATTGCCCCATCCCGACGGACGAGTTTGCATGGCGGCCGACGCGGCAGCCGGTTGTTCTCGACGAGTGGAAAAATCCAAAACCCGAAATCCAAAATCCGGCGTGGACGACGGTGATGAGTTGGAAGATAGACGAGCGTCCGCCGGAGATCGCGGGTTGCGCGCTCGGCGCAAAGGACCGTGAGTTTGAAAAATTCATGGAGCTGCCGCGAAGGGCCGGCGTGCCGTTGGAACTGGCAGTGAGCGGACGCGCGCCGCGCGAGACTTTGGATGCAAACGGCTGGCGGTTGGTGGAAGGCCACGCGGTGTCGGGCAACGCGGAAATGTATCGCGATTACATCCTGCGTTCGCGCGGCGAATGGAGCGTGGCCAAGCAGGCGTATGTGGCGACGCGCAGCGGCTGGTTCAGTTGCCGGACGGCGTGCTACCTGGCCGCCGGCAAGCCGGCCGTGGTGCAGGACACGGGCTGGAGCAGGTTTTATCCGTCCGGCCGCGGCCTGTTTGCGTTCACGACGCTGGAGGAAGCGGCCGCCGGCCTCGCGACCGCCGAGCGCGACTACGCCGCGCATTGCCGCGCCGCGCGCGAGGTTGCCGCAGAATTTTTCGACGCCGGCAAGGTTCTGAAGAAACTGCTGGCCGACTGCTGACGGCTGAAAGCTAAAAACTTCGACTATGAAAATCATCATTGCCGGCTACATGGTTGCCTATCCGTTGGCGGGCATGTCGTGGGGCCATCTGAATTTTTTGCTGGGACTGAAGAAGCTCGGCCACGACGTGTGGTTCCTGGAAGACAGCGGCGAGTATCTCATGCCTTTCGACCCGGTGCGGCGGGTCACCGACGTCGACAGCAGCTACGGGCGGCGTTACGTGGAGGAGATTCTCGCGCGTTTCGGTTTGCCGGAACGCTGGTGCTACTACAGTCAGTTCGAGAACAAGTTTTACGGTCTCACCGAGTCGCAACTCGACCGGCTTTGCCGCGACGCGGATTTGTTCATCAACGTCGGGACGGTGAATCCGGTGCGGCCGATGTATGCGCAGGTCCGACGGAAGGTGGCGATTGACACCGATCCGGTTTTCACGCAGGTGCGGTTGGAGCGCGGCGACGAGTATCTGCGGAGCCTTTACGCGCCGCACGACCTGTTTTTCACGTGCGGATTGTTCATCGGCGGGCCGAAGTGCGACATTCCGACCGGCGGCATCGCGTGGCGCAAGATGCCGCTGCCGACGTATCTGGATTTCTGGCGCGTCGCTCCGCCGCCGCCCGCGGACGCGCCGTTCACGACGGTGATGAACTGGACCAGCTACAAGTCCGTCGAGTTTAACGGCCGCGCTTACGGCCAAAAGGACATCGAATTCGAGAAACTGTGGGACTTGCCGAAGCGCGCGTCCTCGCCCATCGAGCTGGCCGTGTCGAACAACGCGCCGGAAGAGAAATTGCGCGCGCACGGCTGGCGGTTGACCAACTCGGTCGCCAAAACGCAAACGCTCGACGCCTACCATGATTACATCACCGGGTCGCGCGGCGAGCTGGGCATCACCAAAAACGGCTACATCGCCGGACGCACCGGCTCGTTCAGCGACCGCAGCCAGCTCTATCTTGCCAGCGGCCGGCCGGTGCTCGCGCAGGAAACGGGCTTCAGCGATTGGCTGCCGACGGGCGAAGGGTTGGTGGTGTTCGACGGCGTTGAGAGTGCCGTCGAGGGCATGGAGCGGATCAACCGCGACTACGCGCGCCACGCGGCGGCGGCGCGGCGCATCGCGGAGGAATATTTCGACTCCGACAAAGTACTGGGCGCAATGCTGGAAGCGTGCGGTTGAGCGTGAGGCGCGGCGGCGGGCCGCGACGAAACGCCTGTGAAGTAACCTTCCGGCGTTTGTCCGGTATAAGAAGAAAATCATTCTTAGACGTAACAAATCATGAAACAACAATCGCGGTTTCGGTGGGGAAAGATGTTTTGGTTCACCCTTCTGGTTGTGGGGGCATTGGTTCGCGCGGGCAGTTGCGCTGCCCAGGACGCCGGCTCAACCCCGGAGAAATCGGATCGGGTGTTTCGGGAGATGGCTCCGGCGGCGAACCAGCTTGATTCACTGGCGCAGCGGTTCGACGCCGACCATGACCAGGCTCTCTCGCCGCAAGAGCAGGAGGCGATGATTGCTTTCGTCGGGGAAAAGCACGGCGAGCAATGGGCCGGGCGGCTGAAAAGGTTCTTTCACGCGATTGATGCAAATCATGACGGCAGGATTGACCTGGCCGAGTGGACTCCCGCCGTCGCTCGGGTCAAACAACTCGCCCAAACGTCCATCGAGTCTTCAAAGACGCGGACGGTTTCGGCCGCCAGGGCCGGGTCTCCGAAGGCCCAAACCGTCCGGGTCGCCATGAGGGACGGCGTTCATCTGGCGACGGACATTTACATGCCAAAGGGCGACGGGCAGTTTCCGGTCATCCTCTCGCGCACGCCGTATGGCCGTGTGAAGATGGGGCAGGGCGGCGCCGGCTACGCGCAAAACGGGGTTGTGTTCGTGATGCAGGACATGCGCGGGCGCTTCGACTCGGAGGGTGAAAACCTTCCGTTCGTCGGTTGCGGCTGGGGCGAGCATCAGGATGGCGTGGACACTATCGAGTGGCTCAAGAAACAAAAATGGTGCAACGGCCATATCGGCACCCTCGGCGGTTCCGCGGGCGGCATTACGCAAAACCTCCTCGCCGGCGCGGTGCCCGATGGCTTGACTGCGCAATACCTGACCGTGGCCGCGGCAAGCTTGTATTCGGATGCGAGCTACATCGGTGGCGCGTTCCGCAAGGCCGATACGGAGAGCTGGACGACCGGGAACAAGTTCGATCCACGCGCGATGGATATCATTCGCGCGCATCCAAACTACGACGACTACTGGCGGACGTTCGACACGTCGCTAAAGTTCGTGCAGATGAACGTGCCCGCCGTGCACGTCGGCGGATGGTTCGACATGTTTGCGCAGGCGACGATCAACGAGTTCGTGGGCCGCCAGCATTCCGGCGCGAATGGCGCGCGCGGCGCGCAGAAGCTCATCATGGGGCCGTGGACGCACGGCATCGGCAAAATGCCCGCGGGTGAAATGACTTTCCCCAAGGCGAACCAGGTTTTGGAATCTTACAGCGCGAACCGCTGGTTCGATCACTACCTGCGCGGCGCGGACAATGGCGTCGAAAAGGAACCCGCCGTCGCCTACTACGTCATGGGCGACACGAGCACGCCCGGCGCGCCCGGCAACGAATGGCGGCATGCCGACGACTGGCCCGTGCCCGCGAAGGAAACGGACGCTTACTTCACGCGCGACGGCAAACTAACTTTCGAGAAACCGGCCGGCGGCGGTGCCCACGTCGAGTTCACCTTCGACCCCGCGAATCCCTGTCCCACCCTCGGCGGCAACAACCTCACCATCGCGCGCGGCCCGATGAACCAAAACAAGATCGAGGACCGCAGCGACGTGGTCTTGTTTACCAGCGCGCCGCTCGGCGAGCCGGTCGAAGTCACCGGTCGCGTGAAGGCGAAAGTGTTCAACGCCTCCTCCGCCGTGGACACCGATCTCTCCGTGCGCTTGTGCGACGTGTATCCCGATGGGAAAAGCTATCTCATCGCCGAGGGCATCCTGCGTTTGCGCTATCGCGATTCGGCCGAGAAACCCGAGCCGCTCACGCCGGGCAAGATCGAGGAAGTCACCGTGGACTGCTGGTCCACGAGCATCATCTTCAACAAAGGTCATTGCATCCGCGCCACCGTCACCTCCAGCAACTATCCGCGTTTCGACGTGAACCCCGGCACCGGCCAGCCGTGGTCCGACTCGGGCGCGAAGGTGAAGCAAACGAACACCATCTATTGCGACGCGGCGCATCCCTCGCGGCTCATCGTGCCCGTCGTGAAGGCGGCCAGCGGTCAGTAAAATCGGCGGAACTGGCCCACTTCAAGTTTCTGTAACTACACGACGGCTTGGCCGGTATCTACAGGTGTGAAAAACTTATGGATCCTGGTCTGTTTTCTCGGTGCCGCCTTTTTCGGCGACGCGAGCGCACAATCGTCGAAAGATTTCGCTGAGACCCAATATCTGCTCTTTCAGGTCTGGCCCCGCATGCTTGGGTATCCGGGCATTCAGTCGTTGCCCGGCCACTTGGCGCTCAGCAAGGAGCAGATGGCGGAGTTTGTGCAAAGCGTGGTCAAGGCCGTCGGCACGACGGGAGACGCCCGGCACAAGCTGGGTTTCGCCGTCGGGCCGTTCTGTTTCGACATGCCCGACGAAGAGATACGCCAGTGGATCCGCGACGCGTTTGTGGTCGCGCGGGAAAACGACGTGGCCGTGGCCCTGCACATTGACGATTCGATGAGCTGGGGAAATCGCAAGGACCTGCTCTCCAATCCCGACAACATCGAGACGGCGGACTGGAAACAAATCCCGAACGCAGCCCGAAGCCTGGCTTGGGGGGTGAAGCCGACGGAGTTTCCGCCGCAGATGTGCTACAACGCGCCGGCCATCGTGGCGGCGGCAAAAGACCGCGCGGGGCTGATCGGCGCGGAGATCAAGCGCGAGCTGGCGGTTTTGAAATCGCAAGGGAAGGAGCACCTGTTCGCGGCGGTCATCGCCGGATCGGAGACCCAGATCAGCCCGGAATTTGGAACCAATCGCCGCCTGGGATTTCGCGCGCTGGCTCACCGCGGCTTCAGCGAAAAGAATCCGCCCAAGGACCTCGACGCCGAGCGCGTGAGCGTGGTGAAGGAGTGGATCGAACTCTGGTGCAATTCGCTGCGCGCGGCGGGCGCTCCGCGCGAGAAAATCTTTTGCCACATCGCTTTCACGGACCAGGGGCTGCGCAAGGCGGACGCCAGGGAATCCTATGCGGAAAAAGTCGCTTTCGCCCCGCCCGAGGTGGCTTTCAGTTCGGCGTATCGCCCGGGGTTTTCCACCTACCCGGAGGGGCGAACCTTCGAGGAGGTTCATGCCGCGCTGGCCGCACACGGCTCGCCCGGCTGGATTTCCGCCGAGGGCACCAACGTCTCCCCCACGAGCATGCCCGGCGAGCCGACGATGGAGACTTATCTGGGGCGGACGTTCAACCACGGCGGCGTGCTGGTGAATGTGTTTTCCTGGGGCATTGGCGGCGAGGCCCAGCGCAACAATTTCTTCCGCAAGGCCACGGAGAATCCCGAAGCGTTGGGAGCGTACGCGAAGTTTTTGCGCGGAGAAAAACTGGTGGAATCCACCGCCCATGGATTCTCGGGGTCTGCTTTTCAAGACAAGATGCATCGGATTCAAGCGGAGCTATCGGGCTGGGTCCAAAAATCGGGACAACAGGCGAAAGCGATGCCCTTGGTGCAAAAACTGACTTCGCTCGCCAAAGAACACAAATTTCAGGAGGCCGATCATGTGGCCGATGAGTTGCTGGCGCTGATGAAGGGCGGTTCACCGGGTGAATCGAAGGCGGAGCCGTCAACCGTCGCGGGAAGCCTGCCTTCCAAGATTCAAAAAATCCAGAGCGGGCTGCCCGCATGGATCGGGTCCGACGCCGACAGGAAGGACAAGGCCACCGCGCTCATGCAACAACTGCAACAACATCTGAAAGCCAGCAACTTCGAAGAGGCTGGGAAGACAGCGGATTCCATTCTGAAGATGATCGGCGGGAGCGCACAGGGTGCCGCCCAGGACATCCCCACCGAAGCGAAGACGGACACGGCCACCCCCAAGGCCCCCGGGACTCCAGACGAGGAGGCCCGCGCGCACTTTTTGCACGAGCTCGGCGGCCCCTTTTTTGTTTCACGCGACAAGGTGCAGGAGGATTTGAAGCTTTCGGATGACCAGAAGCACAAGCTGCGGGAGACCTTGACTGGCTATGTCCAGGAAACTATGAAGGTCCTGAAACTAGATGGCGCGGAGCGGAAACAGGCGATGCAGTCCCTGCGCCAGAAGTCCTACCAACAACTTGAGGTGTTCCTGAAAGAGATCCTCACGCCAGAACAGCTCAAGAGGTTCGGGGAACTGAAACTGCAGTATGACATGCCAATGATCATGCTCCAGCCCGACATCGTGAAAGAGCTAAACATCACGGACGAGCAGCGGCAGCAATTCATAACGCTCATTCAGGAAATGCAGAAGGTGGTCACACCTCTGATACAAGAGTCCCGGTCCGGCGGAAATCCGCAAGAGATCCTGGCCAAAGTGACCAAGCTGCGTCTGGATTGCCAAGGCAAGATCGAGGCCCTCCTGAGCGACGCACAGAGAACGCGGTGGAAGGAGATGACCGGCACACCGCTGGTTATTTGGTGAGGTGTGAGCACTCCTTGGTAATCGCATTACAGGAATCACACTAATCCAAGGTGGCCATCAATGAAAAATCTGCCTAAATCCGGCACGCTCGGTGAAGTACGGTTCGTCGTCGAGCCGCGCCATGCGATTGATTTTGCCGAGGGGAGCATGCCCGCGGTGCTTTCCACTCCCTGGCTGATCTGGTTCCTGGAGCACGCCGCCCGGGCGGCGGTCCTGCCCTTGCTCGAGCCGGGCGAGAGCACCGTGGGAACGGAAATCCAAGTCCGCCATCTGGCGCCGACACCGGTGGGGCAGACGGTTACGTGCCGGGCTCGCGTTCTCGTCTCTGAGAGGAATGCCGTTTCCTTCCAACTGGAGGCGCATGACGAACGCGAACAGATCGCCCGCGGCTCGCACCGCCTGTGCGTGATTCGGGTGGACCGCTTTGCACACCGCGTCGCGCGGAAGACCAATGGGGATTGACCGGCGAACGGCCGCCTCTCAAAAATTTGTCATCTTGTTCGATGGGCTATGGCTGGCGGCTTATGCGGACGCAGGCTACCCGCGACTATCCACGGTTTGAGATTAACCGGCTGCTTTGACTCTTTTGAATTGGTTCTCGCGAATGCGGCACGCACATGACATGCCAGAAGATTTTTCGGCAACTGGCGCGTTTTTTTGGAGATAACCGGTGACAGCCCGTATGCCCGACTTGAACGACCAGCATCACGACCAGTTCCTTCGCCTCTTTGCGGAGCATGAGATGGCGTTGCGCACGTTTGTTCGGTTGCTGCTGCCTTCGCGTGGCGACGCCTCGGAAGTCATGCAGAAGGTGGCAGTGGTGTTGTGGCAGAAGTTTGCGAAATTCGACGCCACGCGGGATTTTCGGAAGTGGGCCTTCGGTGTTGCTCGTTATGAGGCGCTGGCATGTCTGCGGGATCGGGCGCGAGACCGGCATGTGTTCGATGACGAACTCGTGGGCAGGCTCGCCGATGAGGCTGAAGCGGCGGGGCAGCGGCATGAAGCGCAACGCGAAGCGCTGGAAACATGCCTGCAAAAACTGCCGGAGCGTCAGCGCGAACTGGTGCTCACGGCCTACACGAAGGGCACGCGCATGGATGAACTCGCCGCGCAGCGCGGGCAGACGGCGATGTCGCTTTACAAGATGCTTCACCGCATCCGGCAGGCGCTGCTGGAATGTGTGCGGCGCACGGTCTCACAGGAGGAACTCGCATGAACGCCGATTGGCATGAACAAATCCAGCGTTGCATGACTGGCGATGCCACGCCGGAAGAGATCGCCGCATTGCAAGCGGCGCTGAACGACGATGCGGAGTTGCGCGCCTTGTATCTCGACTACATGAATCTGGACGCGGCCCTCGGCGCGGCGGCAGAGACGGCGGCGATCACTGAGAACGAGACCGGCAGGATAACGGCATTCTTCCCGAGACCATCCGCCCGGTTGTCACCGCGCTACTGGGGTTGGCTCGCTGCTACAGCGGCATGTGCGGCTTTGATCGTGTTCTCGATGCTGCCGAAACATCGCAACTCGGTGCGAGTGCGTCCGGACATCGTTGCCGCCATCTCTGCAACAGAAAGCGCCATCGCGCGGCTTTCAGTCGAGCCGCCCTCATTGTTCCCAGCGTGGGCGTCACCCACCGCTTCGCTGCTCGATCAACCGCGCATACCCTGATGATCCCATCGGCAATGCAATCCAACCCCACATCAACACACACTATGAAACTCCTCATCGCTTTCTTTGCCCTCCTTACTTCGTTGTGTCCGCTCTTCGCGGCGGATCATTCCAAGAAAGCCGCCGACCCGTTCACAGGGGCGTTTTTCCCACCGGAACTCGTGCTCCTGGCGCAAGGCCGAATCGCTCTGACCCCGGATCAACTGGAGGCAGTCCGCGCCCATGTGGAGAAGACGCAGCCACGTTCCGATGAATTGCGGGTGAAGCTGGAACGCGAAACCGCCGCGCTCGCGGCGCTGACGAAACAGGAACGGGTGGCTGAGGCGCCGCTCCTCGCGCAGCTCGACAAGGTCCTGGATGCCGAACGCGAGGTGAAGCATCTCCACGTTGGCGCGGCGGTCGCGGTGAAGAATCTGCTGACGCCGGAACAACAGTCCAGGATGCGCGAGCTCTCATTCGAGATCGCGAAGGATCACGCCGCTTTCACGAAACTCGAGGAAGAGACCGGCAAACGGATCTCTGCAAAGGTCGAGCGAGTGAAGGCAGGCGCTCAAAAATGGGCGGACAGCGGGCGCGATCCGTCGGTGATCGGCAAGACGATGGAAGAGAAGGTCAAGCCGCTCATGGAAGCGGACAAGGTCTTTGAAGTTGAGGCTGTGCTAGATCGCGTGCTCGAACAACTCAAGCAGGATGCAAAGTGAGAGCGTGCCGCGCACTAACTCCCAAACCACAATATTCCCATTCCATCACACTATGAAAACCAAAATTGAAACTCTCCTCCTCAGTCTGCTCGGCTCCGCATTGCTGGGCACCGCGAGCGCCCAATCGCCAAATGCTCCGGCTGAAACCAAGTATTTAACTTTCCAACTCATGACCGTTCCTGGTGCGGTCGGCCCCATGGCATTCTCCGAGAACCCACCCAGTGCGCCCACCAAGGCGCAGATGGAGACGTTTGTTCGAGAGATCGTCAAGGCAATCGGAACGACGGGCGATGCCAGATACAAACTGGCTTTCGCACCGACGCACCTTCGGTTCGACGAGTCGGACGACGAGACGCGCCGACTCATCCATGAAGCTTTTGCGGTCGCCCTGGAGAACGACGTGGCCGTGGCTTTTCACCTCGATGATTCGATGTATTGGGGCAAACGCACGGACCTCATGTCCAATCCTGAGAACATCGAGACCGCAGACTGGAAGCAAATCCCGAACACGGGCAGGCGCATTGATTGGGGGAGCACACCCAGCAAGTTCGATCCACAAATGTGTTTCAACGCGCCCGCCATCATTGCGACGGTCAAGGAACGCGGCACCCTCATCGGGGCGGAAGTGAAAAAAGGCCTCGACGCGCTTCGGGCCGTCGGCAAGGAGCATCTCTTCGCTGGCGTCATTGCGGGATCGGAAACGCGCATTGGACGTGACTTTGAAACGGATCGCCCGCTTGGCTTTCGCGCACTGAGCCATCGCGGCTTCAGCGAGAGCAATCCGCCCAAGGACGCGGACCAAGAGCGCGTGCTGGTCGTCAAGGAGTTCATCCAACTGTGGGCGAAATCACTGCACGAGCCGGGCGTTCCGCGCGAAAAAATCTACTGCCACATCGCCTTCACTGCCCAGGGGCTTGATCACAAGGAGAAGACCGAGACCGTGTCCACCTTCGCGCTGCCGGAGGTCGCGTTCGATGCCGGCTATCGTCCGGGATTCTCCACTTATCCCTCGTCCTTGGCGTTCAAGCAAATCTGGAGGCACATCGCCGCGCACGGCTTACCCGCATGGATCTCCGCCGAGGGCACGAACGTTGCGCCCGGCAGCGGCTTGTCCAGCGGAATCACCATGGAGACGTATCTCGGACGCATGTTCAACCATGGCGCGGTGATGGTGAACATTTTCGCCTGGGGCATCGGCGGCGAGGCCATGCGCAACCATTTCTTCCGCCGTGCTGCGGAAGATCTGGAGCCGCTGGCAGCCTACGGCAAGTTCCTCCGTGGCGAGGTGCTGACCGAGTCCGACCCCACCGGATTCTCGGTCGAATTGCTGGAAGCCAAGATGCACCGGATTCAATCCGAGCTTCCGGCTTGGATGCAAAAGACCGGCAAACAGGCGGAGGCGATGGCGCTGATGCAGAAGGTGAAATCGCTCGTCAAAGAAAAGAAATGGCAGGAAGTGGACAAGGCCGCTGACGACGTGCTGGCGATGATGAAGAGCGGGAACAACTAAGAAGCAAACTGCACCGTGTAAGATGAAGGGATGAAAGGAAAGCCCATCCGAGTGAAGGAAACCTGAAGACCGCAGAGAATATGAACGCTGAGAAACTCAAACTGCTTGCTCGGGATCTCTCCATAGAATATCCGCGCAGCCCGCGCGAAACGCTGGCGGGTTACGTGATTGCCGCGCGAACGCTCGATAAATGCCGCGCCCACCTCAACGGCACGCTCGGCGAATACAAGTTCGGCTGCTTCCTCGACTCGCACTTCTTCACCTTCGCAGAAATTGACGGGAACCAGTTCCGCGATTTCGTCGCCACCGGCGCAACGGACGAGGAAGTGGCGGGGTGGATTCAACTCCACGCGCGAAAGCGCCCGCGCGCGGAGGTCATCCAGTGGAATAATCGGATGCGCGAGATGCGTGTGGGAGAACTGCCGGCCGAGCGCCAGGAATTTCTGGAGGACTACATCGCGCAATTCGTGCCGAAGGGCCGCCCCGTTTACCGCTGGTTCGACGTTTACGACCTCGAAGAAAAACGCCTCTAGCCCGCGCCTTGAATTTCCAAACCCACATCCCCCCTTCCATTCATCCCATGAAAACAAAAACACAAACCACAATCCTCCTGCTCTGCCTTCTCGGCTTCGTTTTCGTCAGCAACGTGAACGCCGAGCCGGAGAAGGAGACCAGGTATCTGGCCTTCCAGATCTTCACCAACTACAGCACTGATCCGAAAGACGCCCAGGCTCTGAACAACGGGATGAGGGAACCCCTCACGCCGGGCACGGCGGCGCTGCGCGACTACGTGTTGGACATCAAGCAGCGGATCGGGATCGTCGGCGACCGGCAGACCCGGCTGGCATTCATGCTGGGGCCGCTCACTTTTGACCAGACCGACGCCGAAATCACCCGGTTTATTGAACGCGCCTTTGATCTGGCCATGGAGACCGACATGGCTGTCGGTTTCCATATTGACGATTGCATCTTGTGGTCCGGCCGCAAGGACCTGTGGAGCGATCCGAAGAACGTGGAGGCCGTGGACTGGGACGGGACGCCCTGCACGGGCCGACGGTTGAACTATGGAAAGACGCCCATGGAAGTTGCGCCGCAGATGTGTTTCAACAGCAAGGCGATTCAGCACGAGGTGCGGCAGCGCGCGGCCCTCATCGGCAAAGCCATCGCTGCGGGGGTCAAGAAGCTGGAGCATCTCAAGAGGCCGGAGATGTTCGTAGGCGTCATTTCCGGCTGGGAGACCCAGATGGGATCGGATTTGAAGACGGGCAAGTATCTCGGCTATCGCGCGCTGCTCAACCGGGGTTTCAGCCGCGAACACCCGCCAAAGGACATGGCCAGCGAACTGGAAACCGTCACCCAGGAATTCATCGAGCTATGGACGACCGGACTCGTCGAGGCCGGTATTCCGCCGCAGAAAATCTACTCCCACATCGCGTTCCTCTCGCGCCGCGCTTTCGGGATGGGCGACAGCAAGGAGGTCACCTACATGAAGCACGACAAGGACACCGCGTATTCGCAGCACAATCACTATACGCCGCCGTCGGTGGCCTTCGGGAAAAACCGCCGGCCCGGTTTCTCGACCTACCCGCAACCGGGCCTCTTCGACGACATTTACGAGCTGCTGACCAAGAATAATCAAATGGGCTGGGCCTCGTGCGAGGGGACGAATATGCAGCCCTCGAGCGGCCCTGGCCAGACCGGGATGAACATGGAGACTTACCTGGCGAAGATGTTCAACCACGGCGGCACGTTGGTGGACATCTTCTCCTGGGGAATCGGCGGCGAAGCCCACAAGACCATGGGTTTCCGCGTCGCCACCGAAGGCGAAGAAGCCCTGCAGGCCTATCGCAAGTTTCTCAGGGGCGAGCCGCTGATCGAAGCGAAGGAAACAATGAGCATCATGGAGCGTCTGCCTCTCAAGGTGCATAAGATCCAGAAGGAACTCCCCGCCTGGATGCAGAAAGCCGACCCCGACACCAAGGCCAAGGCCACTGCGCTCATGCAAAAACTACAGCAGCAAGTAAAAGGCAAAGATCCCCAGGCACTCGAACAGACTGCGGATTCCATTCTGGAGCTGATGGGTGTGAGCGCCCAGCCTTCCACGAGCACACCGGCTACCGGCCCGAGTAGCGAAAACAAACCGCCGCAGACGCCGCCCTCCAGCCCGCCCACGAGCACGTCCCCGGACGCGCGCGCGCAGCTTTCAGAAAAAATCCAGCGCTTGACGCAGGCCGTGCGACAGATGGTGGAAAGCGGGCGCGATCCAGCGGACATCCACAAGACGATGCATGAGAAGATCGTGCCTCTTCTGGACGCGGGCAAAGTCAGCGAGGCCGGGGCGGAACTGGATCGTCTGCTCGAACAAATCAACAAGGACGGAAAAAGCACGGAGTCGTCGGCTGCCCCTGCCAAAGCATCGAAGGCCAGGCAGCCGGGCGCCCGGGACTTCCGCCAAGGGTTAATCAGCGGATTCGAGCTGTTCAAGCAAACGTCGGTGCAGCAGGAGTTGCAACTGTCCGACGACCAAATCAAGAAGCTCGAGGCGTATGAGGCCGAACGGAGAGAGAGTTATCAGAGGTTGCGTGACCTCGACCCGAAAGAGCGGGCCAAGAAGCTCGCGAAAGCATCGGTGGAAGGCGAAAGGACCATTACCGAAATCCTGAAGTCCGAACAGATCAAACGGTTCCAGGAGATCATGCTTCAAAACGACGGCATTCATCAGTCAGTGGATGCCAAGGATGGGGTGGTGGCCGCTGCCTTGAAGCTCACCGATGATCAAGAAGAGAAGTTCAAGTCGATAACACAGGAGATGGTCGTGGAGCGCGAGGCATTCATCAAGGCCGCGGACAGGGACCGGGGCAAGATGGACGCCAAGATGCAAGAGCTTCGCAAGAGCGGCGACGAGAAGCTCATGCAACTCTTAACCGAAGTGCAAAAGGCCAAGTGGAAGGAGCTGATCGGCGCGCCATTCAAGGTTGAACTCGATGCTCCACAAGGTGGGCCGCGACCCGAAACCGCGAAGACCGGAGCCTTGACTCGCGAGGAACGCCTGCCTCTCAAGGTGCACAAGATCCAGGAGGAACTGCCAGCCTGGATGGAGAAGGCCGACCCCAACGCCAAGGCCAAAGCCATGGCGCTCATGCAAACACTGCAGGAACAAGCCAAAGGCAAGGACCCCCAGGCACTCGAGGAGACCGCGGATGCCATTCTGAACATGATGGGCATGAGCGTCGACGGTGCTGAAAACAAACCGCCGCAGACGCCACCCTCCAGCCAGTCCTCCAGCCCGTCCTCGGACGACACCCAAAAACGTCTCACTGAAAAGCTCCAGCGCGTGATGCAGGGCGCGAACAAATGGACGGCCAGTGGGCGCGATACATCAGACATACGCAAGACGATGGAGGAGAAGTTCAAGCCGCTCATCGAAGCGGGCAAGGTCGTCGAGGCGGAGGCGGAACTGGATCGCGTACTCGAACTGCTCAGCAGGGATGGGAAAAGCAGCGCGACGCCGGCCGATTCCAAACCAGCGGCGCCCGAAGCCGCGAAGACCGGAGCTTTGACTCGCGATGAACGCCTGCCTCTCATGGTTCAGAAAATCCAGAAGGAACTCCCCGCATGGATGGAGAAGGCCGATCCCGACGCCAAGGCCAAGGCCATTGCGCTTGTGCAAAAACTGCAGGAACAAGCGAAAGGCACGGATCCCCAGGCACTCGAGCAGACCGCGGATGCCCTTCTGGAGCTGATAGGCGGCGTGAGCCAAAGGATCACTGATAAGATCGAGCGCGTGAGGCAGGGTGTGAAAAAATGGGTGGCCAGCGGACGCGATCCATCGGCCATTCTCAAGACAATGGAAGAGAAGGTCGGCCCCCTGATCCACATGGAGACCGGCAGGACCGTCGAGGCGGAGGCGGAACTGGATCGCGTGCTCGAAGCGCTCGAGCAGGATGGGAAAAGTACTGAATCGCCGACCGCCCCCACTGAAGCTACGCATCACGCCACCCAAGACATTACCGAGGAGGTGCGCGAGAAGCTGGCACACAATATCGGCTGCTCCTTCCTGTTGTTCCGCACCAAGGTTCTGGGGGAACTGAAGGTGACCCAGGAGCAGAAAGAAAAGCTGGATCAACACCTCCGGACACTGCTGCCGGAGGCCATGCAGGTTTTACAGAAGAGCAATGGCGAGCGAGGAAAATACAACCAGAAGACGCATGAGGAAATGGCAGCAGTGCTGAAGGAAATCCTCACCGAAGGCCAGCGCACGCGCCTGCATCAGTTGGAGCTGCAAAAGGATGGGCTGTTCGGGCCAGCGTGGAACATGAAGGAACTGCAAATCACGGACGAGCAACGAACGCAATTCATGGTGCCGACCCAGGAGACGCAGCAAAAACACCAGGCGCTGATGCAAGAAATTCAGAAGGGTGCCAACTCCGATGAGATTCGGGTCAAGGCGTTGCAGCTCCGTCTGGACCTCGAATTCAAGTTGGAGGCCCTGCTTACCGATGCCCAGGAAAAGAAGTGGAAGGAAATGCTCGGCCAGCCGGTGGACCTGAGTGTCATATACGGTGGTGTGTCGTCCCGGTAGCGCAGGATGGCAAATATTTTTTCCCGGGGCATTGGCGAATAGGTCTTGTGCCATACCCCCAAGCATTGGGGATTATGCCAGGTTTCTTCACTGGTGAAGTTTCGCCCAACGCGGGTAACGGCGCGGGCAACGATACGCGCTACTGTTTTTTCTTTTTCTTTTTGCCGCCGGTGTCGGCAGGTGTTTCGGGGGTTGGAGCTGGAAGAGTGCCGACAATGATTTCGCTGGCCAGCAACAGGCCGGTGGTTTTGACAACAGTGAAGCTCACCTGAATCGCATCGCCCTTGAAAACTTGCGCGGCCATGATCGGTTTGCCGTCGCGCAGGATTTTAGTGCCGGCTTGGATGACGAACGTGCCGGAGGGGCCTTTGTCTCCGGTGACGACCACGTTGTTGGCCGTCACGTTTTCCACGGTGCCGCGAAACGGATTCGAATAGTTGGGCAGGTTGGTGGCCGGCTTGTCCTGGTTTGGATCTTTGCGCTGCCCCGCTTGCGCCGGCACGATCAAAGGACCGGCGACGACCGCCGCGATAACCAATCCCGCCAAGATCGGAAGCTGTGTGAGTTTCATCGTCCTTGTCTTCATCGCATTTTCGCCACGGTATTCAACACCGCAGGTGGCGATTGGTTGCGCCGCGTGGCCGCGTCCACTGTCCGCGCTATTGGTTCTTCTTCTTCCTCTTGCCGCCGCTGGAATCGCCATCGGAGGGCGGGCTACCGACGATGATTTCGTTGGCCAGCATCAGGCCTTTGACGACGGTGAAAGTAATCCGAACCGAATCGCCCTTGAAAACTTGCGCGGCCATGATCGCTTTGCCGTCGCGCAGGATTTTGGTGCCGGGTTCGATGCTAAAGGTGCCGCTGGGACCCTTGTCGCTGACGATGGTCACGCTGTTGGCCGACACGTTTTCCACCGTGCCGCGGATCGGGCTGGTCAGATGCATCGGGTTTGCCGCCGGCGGACGCGCATACACGACGGCCACCACGGGACCACCCACTGCCAACGCGAGAACGGTTGCCGTCAAAACTGCGACTCGCACGGTTTTCATGATCGTCTTCTCCTTGTCGTCGCTCTGTTGTATTCAACGCCGCCAGCAGCGGTTGGTTTCGGCACGTGGCCGCGTCAACCGCCCAGCACGGCGGCCAGATCGGTATCTGGCCCCATCGCGGGGCGCGTGAGCCGGAAAGGATCGTGCGCCGGCAATGTTACCGGTCCGCCGCCGTAGAGGCAAGCCGCCGCGTAGCCGGTCTTGCGCAAGAGTTCCGTGGTCAGTTCCGGATTCGCGCCGCCGTCGCCGTAGGGAAAGGCGAACACCTCCACCGGTTTGCCCAGGCCCGCTTCGAGCGCGAGCTTCGACGCGCGGAGTTCCTCTTCCATTTGAGCCGGTGTCAGCTTGGAAAAAGACGGATGACTGACGGCGTGCGATTGCACCGACACGCCGCTCTGTTCGAGTGCGCGCAAATCGTCCCAGCCGGCCATCGGTTCGTCAGGCTCGTTGCCGGCGTCGAACGTGTTCATGCCGCCAATGAACGCGGTCGGCATGAACACCATGCCGGGCATGGCGAAGCGCTGGAGGATCGGCATCGCCACGGTGCGCATCGTGCGGTAGCCGTCGTCGAACGTCAGCAGCAACGCGCGCTCCGGCAGGCTCTCCGGCTCCCGCAGGCCGCGCAGGAACGCCGTGCAGTCAATCGCCTGCCAGCCGTTGTCGCGCAGCCACGCCAACTGTTTCTCAAAAATGGCCTCGGAGATGTAATACCACGTGTCCCATCCGCCGGGGCCGGCGCCGATCTTGTGGTAGGAGAGAATCGCGAGTGTGCGTTGGGGCGTCATGCGTCTCCTCGCTCAAGCCAGCGCGCGTTCGAGCAGGCGCGCGGCGACCTTGCGCGCGTCGAAGTGTTCCTCCGCCAGCGCGCGGGCGAGCCGGCACTGGCGGTCGTAGTTGGCGGCGACGGTTTCGAGGCAGCGCACGGCCTCGTCGGGGGTGCGGAACCGGAACATGCCCGCCGCGTCCGGCAGGAGACGGCTGGGGCCGGTGTGTTCAATGACCACCGGTTTGCCGCTGGCCAGATAGCAGAGACTGCGGTCGCTGACCCACGCGTTTTGCAGGTGCACGCAGGACGGCTTGACGCAGGTGAACTCGCCGCGGGATTGCTGCACGTAACGCCGGTAGTCTGCGGGCGTCGTGACCGCCTGCCGCGAGTCGCGCAAGCGCCAGCCATGATCGCGAAGCTTTTTTTCCTCGGCGGGATCGCTGCAAGCGTCAGTGGCCAGTTCCAGCGGCGTCTTCACGCGCTGCGCCACGTCCAGATACGGCTGCCAGGCGGCGCCCTTGGTATTTTCGTAAGTGGTGCCGTCGGCCTCCACCAGCCAGGAGCCGGAATACCAGTGCGCCACCGTCGTGAACGGCGCCTCCGCCGGCGTGGGACACACCGGCCAGGCGTCGAGCGCGACGCACGGCGGGGTGTATTGCCACGGCAGGCCGGCGTCGGGAAACTTCGCCGCCGGCGTGCCGACGGTTTCGCCGATGGTGAAGTAAACGTCGTGCGGCGCCACGTTGAGTTGCTTGTGCGTCAGCCAGGTTTGCAGAAGCCCCGGATCAATATCCATCTGCGCCGAGCGTCGGAACCGGCGGATGAGTTCCGCCGAGAGATCGTAACGAAAATCCAGCAACAGGTCCGCGTCCTCCACCGCTTCGAGGCCGGGACAGCCGCTCCATTGCTCCGCCGGCAGCGGCTCACCGGACTGGCGGGTCACGGCGATCGAATGGTCCAATCCAAACGGCTCCAGGCGGCTTCGGAGCAAATCGAGATTGGCCCGCATCTGGGTCATCGAGTCGGACGGGACGACAATCTCCAGCAGCCACACGTCGCAGCCAAGCGCGCGCAGGCCGAGCGCCCAGTTGAGGAAAACCCACGCGTGACCGCCGCCCTGCGGATAACCGAGCGTGTAGTAGGAGAGGCAGACGCGCATGGTTATCGGAGCGACGCCAAACCGCGATGCGCCGCTGAACACCCAGCCGCAGCACGCCTGACGCGGAATAATTTCCGGCTACTTCTTGTCGGCCGTCTTCTTGTCGTCGGCGCCGCCGCCCGTGGTGAAGTCAATCTTGGTAACGGTGCGCTTGTCGCTGTCCGCTTTGACCGTAAACTCCACGGAGGCCGTATCGCCCTTCTGGACATCCTTCAGTTCGCACGGCTTGCCATCGCGCGTGAGCTTCGCGCCTTTGACGGAGAAATGAACGTTTTCATGGGGCGTTTTGCCTTTGCTGGCGTTGTTGCCATTGGGGCTCGCCGGCGGAGGACTCGCCAACTTGACTTCGCCCTTCACGCTCACGTTGTTGGGCCCGATGTTTGTGACAACGCCTTTGAACGGACTTTCGACCTTGGTCGCGTAAGGGTTGGGTTTGCCGGCAGCCATCGCGTCAACGGCCATCAGACAAAAAGCAGCAACCACAACCATGATAATTGATTTCAAGTATGTCATAAGGGCTTCTCCTAGTCGGGCCGTTTCATACGACGACGCGCGCCGCGTGTCCACTCAAAAAGTCTCGCTCAAATCTGCTCGATTCGACGCCCCGCCGGCGGCATCCTTCGCCGCATGTCCGGCTGGTGGCATCGTTTCCGAAATCCAGCGGCGCCCGGCGCGCCGGCGCATCTCGTCAAAGGCGAGCGCGGCGAGCGGGCCGCCGCCCGTCATCTGCGGCAGCGCGGTTACAGAATCCTCACCCGCCGGTTTCGCGGCAAACACGGCGAGATTGACCTCGTGGCGCGCGACCACGAGGTGCTGGCGTTTGTGGAAGTGAAAACGCGCGGCAGCGACCGGTTCGGCGCGGCCGCCGGCGCGGTGGACCACGAGAAGCGCGTGCATCTGATCAGTTGCGCCGGCGAATACCTGCGGCTGCTCGGCAACCCGCGCATCCCGGTGCGTTTCGATGTCGTGGAGGTTTACATGGACGACGCAGGAGAGCCGCGCGAGGTGCGCTTGATTCAGGGGGCGTTCGAGATGCGCCAGCCGGTCAGTGATTGAGACGGCTCTTCAGAAATTGAATTGGTCCACTTTTTCCGCCGTGATGATCATCGGCTCGCCGAGCAGGATTTCGCGGTTCTTGATCGGTTTGTTCACTGTCTCGGCGCGGGTCTGGCTGCCAACGATTTCGGTTTGGTTGAAACTGATCTCGCTGGCGTCCTCGCGCAAATCACCCTTGATTGTTTGCGCCGCCACTTGAACCGCGAGATATCCGAGGTCCGTCGGATTCCACGCCACGAACGCCGGCACTATGCCGGCCTTTACCAACGGGCGCGCGCTGTTGGGCAGGCCGATGCCCGTGACAAACCGCCGCTGGCCGCCGGATTTCACTGCTTCCGCCGCGCTCACGAGCAAGTCGGGCGTCAACGCCACGATGCCGGTCACCTCCGGATTCTTGCTCAACACCTGCTGCGTCGCGGTGTAAGCGGCCTTGGCGTCTTCACAACGCTGAATATCCTTGAGTTGCATCATCGGGCACGTCTTGCCGATGTATTCCCGCATCTTCTGGATCCAAAGCTGTTGGCGCGTCGCGGCGCTCGTGCTGGCGATGATCGCGATTTGCGCCTTCGGGCCGGCGGACGACACGAGGCTGTCAACCAGGCCGCGCACCACCGCCTCGTCGCTCGCCGGCTTCACAAACCATTCGCGCCCGCTGCGCTTCGGGTCGGCGTCGGTGTCGAACGTGATCACATGCACGCCGTTCTCCCTCGCGCGCTTGAGGGCCGGCGCCAGCGCCTTGGCTTCGTGCGGCGCGATCACGATCGCGTCCATCCGGCGCGTCACCAAACCGTCCACCACGCCGATCTGCTCCTCCACGGAGGCGTCCATGGGCGCTTCGAGGAAAAACTGCACGCCCAGCTCCTTCGCCGCCTCCTGACCGCCGCGGGCGCACGCGGCGAAGTAGGCGTCGCCTTTCACTTTCACCACCATCGCGACGCGCAAGGCCGGCGGCGGTGTTGGCCGGTCGCACCCGCCCAGCAACGCGCACACGGCAACCCACACACCGACATGAAATCTTGCGGACATTGGTTACAGGATACCGGTTGGCGGCGAAAAAGAAAGTTTGGATATTGCCGCCGTTACTTTCTATGCTGTGCGCCGCTCGTCAGGAGTCGCCATGCTCATTCGAGGCCAACACATCGCCACCGGTCAGGTCGTGGACGTTCTCGTCAACGACGCCAGCGGCCTTATCACCGATGTGGCGCCGCCTGATCCCGCGCGCACGCCGGATGCCGGCAATAGCGGGCTTCTCATTGCGCCCGGTCTCCTCGACATCCACATCAACGGTTTCGCCGCCGTGGATTTCCAGAATCCGGCTCTGACCGCCGACGATCTGGGCCGCGCCACGCTGGAGCAACTCCGCCACGGCACCACGCAATACCTCGTCACCATCGTCAGCGAAACGCGCGACCGCATGATCGCGTGTTTCCGCGCCGTGTCGCGCGCGCTGGATCGGCGGCCGGAACTGGCGCGCGCGGTGCCGGGTTTTCACGTCGAAGGGCCGTATCTCTCCGCCGAGGAGGGCCCGCGCGGCGCGCATCTCCGCGAGGTGCTGCGAGCGCCATCGTGGGAAGAATTCCAGCAGTTTCAGGAAGCCGCCGGCGGGCGCATCCGGCTCATCACTGTCGCGCCGGAGCTGCCGGGCATGACGCGCTTCATCGAGCAAGCCACCGCCTCGGGCGTCGTGGTCGGGATGGGCCACACCGCGGCCAGCGCGCAGCAGATCGCCGATGCCGTGGCGGCCGGCGCGACGGTGTCCACGCATCTCGGCAACGGCAGCCACGCCGTGCTGCCGCGCCACGCCAATTACATCCAGGCCCAACTCGCCGAGGACCGCTTGAAGGCCACGTTCATCGCGGACGGCCACCATCTGCCGCCCTACGTGGTGAAGAATTTCATCCGCGCCAAGGGCGTCGCGCGCTCGATCCTCGTCACCGACGCCGTGCCGCCCGCCGGCATGCCGCCGGGCATCTATCGTTACGGCCGTGTGGAGGTGGAAGCCAAACCCGGCGGCTTGATCTGCCTGCCGGGCACGCCTTACCTCTTCGGCGCGGCGACGACGCTGGAAAAGTGCGTCTCCAACGTTGTGGCGTGGGCCGGCGTCTCGCTCGCCGACGCCGTGACGATGGCCACCGACCATCCGGCGCGGCTGCTCGGCCTTGCGCCGCGCGTGCTGGAGAAGGGTGCCCCGGCCGATCTCATCGTGTTCGCGTGGGAAGACGGCCAAATCCGCGTCACCGACGCCGTGGCCGGCGGCAAACGTTTTTCCTCGACGCCATAAGCCGGTTGGTGAAGCCTATAAAACAATGGACAAACAACTTCAAACCATCGTCGCGCTGCTTGGCAGCGATGTTCCGCACCGCCGCCTTGCCGCCGTCGTCGTGCTCGGCGAACTCGCGCCGCCCGACGCCGACGTCGTGCGCTCGCTCGGCGCCGCCCTCGGCCACGCCGACGAAACGCTCACCCGCGAGATCGTCACCGCCCTCGGCCGCACGCGTCACAAGACGGCGTTCCCGTATCTGCTGCCGCTGCTGCTCAACGCCCCGCCCGCGCTCCGCGACGCCGCTGCAAAGGCGCTCGCGCAGCTCAAGATGGACATCGAAGCCGAGCTGGAAAAAGTGTGGGCGAAGGCCGCGACGGTCCAGAAGCTCGCGTTGATGGACGTCTTCGCGCGGCTCCACAGCGACGGCGCGACGCGGTTCCTGTTGACCGGCCTGTTCGATCCCGACTTCGAGATGGTCAAGGCCATCTGTGGCGCGATCCGCCGCCACATTAGCGACGCCAACGAGGAGGAGCGGAAGGATTTGTTCAAACAGATCGCCAGTTTCCTCAAAACGCCGCGCGTGAAGAAGGACATGCGCGCCACGACGTCCTGCCTGATCCTGCTCGGCAGCCTCGGCAATCCCGCGGCGCGCCCGCTGTTGCTGGAGTACATCGAGCCGAAACAGGTGCCGTTCGTCCGGCGCAACGCATTGCAGTCGCTCGCCAATCTCAGCCGCGAGGGCACGGGCCTGGACACGATGATCAAGAAGGTGCTGCCGCTGCTCAAGGAGGAGGATCGCGAGAACGTTGTCAGCCCGGCGATCGCGCTCCTCGCGCCGCTGGAGTTTCCGGCCAACACCGTCGGCGATCTGGAGAAGCTCGCCAAGAGCGAGAACGCCGAGGTCCGCCGCTTCGCCGTGCGCAAGCTCGGCCACCAGTCGGGCAAGAAGATCGTGGGCTCGATGCTCGACTGGCTGAGCGACGCCGACCAGGAGATCCGCGACATCGCCGCGAAGGCGCTCTGCCGTATCGAGGACGCGGCGCAGCCGTTGCTGGAGAAGCTCGGCAAGATCACCAACGCCGACGACGCGTGGAACGTCGTCAAGTTGCTGAAGCCGCACGCCGAACGGTTCGCCAAGAACGAGAAGAAGAAGCTCGCCGCGCGCTGCCTCGAACTGCTGGAGAAGAACGATCCGCGCGTTCCCGCCTACACGTGGCTGCTTCGCAACGTGGACGCCGCCGGCTTCAACGCCGAGGTCGCCGAGGCTGGCGAGGATCTTCGCAAGCGCAAGAAATTCGCCGCCGCCGTGCAGGCGCTGCGCCAGCTCGCCAACACGGAATTGTTTACCCCGACGGTGCGCTACCAGCTCAGCTTCAGCGGACTGAAAACTTCCACGAAGGACCTTTCGCCCGGCCGGCGCGGTGAGGACCCGTGTCTGCGCGGGTTCGCGGCGCTCCTGCGCGACCCGTCGTTCAAGCTGCTCGATTGCTTTGCCAAGGACAAGAAGCTGCTGGAGCCGGAAGACCTTTTCTATATCGGCTTCCACTTCGCCGAAAGCGCGCTCGGCCACGAGCGGCAGTTCAGCCAGCAGGTCTTTGAGTTCGTCATCAAGACCTGGCCGAAGAGCGAGCAGGCCAAGGCCGCCAAGAACAAGCTCAAGACGGAAGGCAAGGCCGGGGACGCGACCGCATAATCGGCCGCCATCGCCGCCGCCGCGGATGGAAGGATTGCATCATGCCAGCCAAAAAAACGAAGTCCCGCAAGCCGGCAAAAAAAGCCGCCGCGCCGCCGGCACAAAATCCCATCCTTGCGGAAATTTTCGCCCGCACGCGCACGCCGGAGTTCGAGCGGTATCTGAAAAATCTCATTGTTGAGATCTGCAAATTCAACACGACGCCGAACCCCGACGTGTCGGTGATGCGCAAGGCGGAGGATGGCTGTTTCCGGATCATCGAGCGCGAGCTGGGCGGCGTCCGCTTCGCCGGCGCGCGCATCGAGCGGCGGCCGATCAATCCCGCGATTCAGTCGCATCCGAATTACTCGCTGCTGCACTTCACCAAGACGCCGCAGCGGCCGGCCGGCCTGACGCCGGAGGAAACCTACGCCGGCCGCGGCAACCTGCTGTATATCATCCCCGGCGCGGGCGGCGGTGGCGGGCAATCGGTGGCGGTGAACAGCCACGTGGATGTCGTGGCGCCGTATTTTCCGCCGCGCGCGGAAGGCAAGCTCGTCCACGGCCGCGGCTCGGCCGACGACAAGGGGCCGACCCTTTGCGCGGTCGCGGCGCTGAAGGTTCTCTCCGAGGTCATGGCCAAGGCCGGCCTGAAGTGGAACAAGAACGTCGTCGTGATGACCGTCGTCGAGGAGGAAACCGGCGGCAACGGTTCGCTCTCGCTCGCGTTGGACCGCGACTTGAAGAAACTCTACGACACCATGATGGTGCTGGAGATCACCAACCTCAAGCTCCACCCGGCCAACCGCGGCGCAGTCTGGTATCGCGCCGACCTGAAGAAAGCCGGGGACGCGTCGCTGTTCGAGATGGCCGCGTTCGTGAACGAGGAGATGGAGAAGGAAGGCGCCGCGATCCGCGCCGAAAGCCGCCACGATCTTTTCCCGCAGCGGCCGGTGCAAACCTGTCACGGCATCATCGGCTCCTTCGGCGAGCATCCGAGCCGCATCTGCGGCGAAGTGAACTTCACGATCCAGTTCGGCGGCGCGCCCAGTCCAAAGACCGAGTTGCTCGTGCGCGACTGTCTCGAAACCGGGCTCGCCGCCTACACCGGACTCTACGGCGACAAGAGCAAGGTTATCGAAGCCGCGACCGGCAAACCGATGGTGCCGATCCATTATGATTTCGCCCGCGAAGGCAACGGCTTCCGCGTGACCGTGCACGGCGCGACCGGCCACATGGGCGCGATCCGCGAGCGCGACGGCGCGATCACGAAGATGGCGCACCTGGTTCGCAGCCTGGCGCAGTCGCGGCGGAGGATTGAAGCCGTGGCCGGCGGCCCGATGCGGCTGGAGCTGGGCGGCAAGCCATACGGCGACGCGCTGGTCCTCGAAGGCGGCCAGGGGTTCGTGCCGACTCACGACATCCGCGAGGTCATGGACCGGATGCGCCAGGCGGCGCAACGCGGGGCCGAAACCTATCTGCGGCGGCTCGGCCGGCCGGAGCGCGGCGAGGACGTGGTGCGCGTCACCTACGAGAAGCTGCACAACGTCGCGTTCGACGGCGACCCCGATTCGCCCTCGATGCGCAACGCCATCGGCGCGGCGAAGGACGTCGGCATCTGGAAGGACGAGCCAATCCTCGGCTGGACGGTGTCGTGCGACTCGCGGCTTTTTGCCACCGAGTATCCCGGCATGCCCGTGCTGACCTTCGGCCCCGGCACGCTGGCCCACGCGCACTCCGACCAGGAGCAGCTCGCGCTGGATGAGGCGCGCGCGGCGGTGGAATTTTTGGCGGTGTTTCTCCTGAAGCAAACCGGCACGATGCCGGCCGCGTAAGTCGCCGGGAGTTGATCCTCACTTCCTTCCGGCGGCGGCAGGTGAACACGGGGGCTGTGTTGACAGGGGCGGAATCCCGGCTAGGTTCCGTTTGCCCGGTCAACAGGAGACAACGCCATGAAAGTCCTCATCGTTTATTACAGCACCTACGGCAACGTTTACAAAATGGCCCGGCTCGTCGCGGAGGGCGTAAGCTCGGTGGCCGGGGCGGAGCCGGTGATTCGCACCGTGCCCGAACTGATTCCGCGCGAGACGATCGAGTCGCGGCCGGACATGCTGGCGGGCCGCGACATGCAGAAGGACGTGCCACCGATCAGCCTCGACGATTTTCGCGAAGCGGGCGCGATCGCCTTCGGGACACCGACGCGTTTCGGCAACGTCTCGGCGCAGTTGAAGAACCAGATTGACCGGCTCACGACCCTGTGGCTGAAGGGCGAACTGGAGGGCAAACCGGCGGGCGTGTTCGTTTCCACCGGCAGCCTGCATGGCGGGCAGGAGACGACCATCCTGACGTTGATGGCGCCGCTGCTGCATCTCGGCATGATCCTCGTTGGCGTGCCTTATTCGACCCCGGAACTGTTCACGACGCAGGGCGGCGGGTCGCCTTACGGTCCCGGCCACGTCGCGGGCGGTGACAGCCAGCGGGGAGTGGACCCGCAGGAAGCCGCCATCTGCCACGCGTTCGGCCGGCGGCTCGCCGAGATCGGCCTGCGCCTGCAAAAACCTGCCGCGGGATGACAACGCCGCGCCAACCATTTCTGCGGCGACAGCCTGCAAATGGAATTCCCCACCGGCTCCGGCCGCCGGTTGAATCTCCAGCAAATCGCCTCCGAACTGGCGCGCCGGCTCGCGGGGCTTTTTCTGCCCGATGCCCGGGGCCGCCGTCCCTGCCACGGCGACGAGCGCCGTTACGCGGACGATCCGCACTGGCGCGACTTGCTGCTGTTTCACGAATACTTCCACGGCGACACTGGCCGCGGCTGCGGCGCGAGCCACCAGACCGGCTGGACCGCCCTGGTCGCGCGGTTGCTGGGCGATGTCGCGGAAAAAGCAGAGCCTTAATTTGAAACAGGATTGTTGGGTGGATGTGGTATAGTGGGCTTGCGATGGTGGACGCGGCGGGGATCGGATCCGCAAATCTGGGGTGTAGGGCCACGGCGGTTTTCCATTAACCTACGCGCCCACCTTCACGCTCTTATTTGAATTACCAAACGACTGATCCAACAGCCACACTTGCGATTCTGTAATCAGGTTTTCAGACAACGAGTGAATGATCGTGTAGGGCTGAACAAGTGGATTGGAAAACCTGTATTTGTAGCGACGTTGTGTGCCTTGACGGTGAAGAACGCCGCCGCGCTTTTCAGAGACGAATTCTGTCAAATGCTTCTGAATCTCTGACACAGTGCAGGTTCTTTGATGAAGCTGCCCTAATGTTTTTGCAACATCAGCCGCAGTAAAGAATCCGTGGTCGTCTATGGGCGTCAAGGCGCAGGCCAACAGGGTTATCTTGTGCTTGCTTGTTTTGTAGGAACTGGAGACCGAGGAATAATATTGTGCAGCGACCGTGTGTTTGGCGCTCACTATTGTAGCCACAGCAGAGACGAAATCTTCGTCCTCAATTGTTAACGAGCCGCGTTGAATTGCGGCCCTTCCGGCTTCGAGAGCTAACAAATGTGTATAATGCGGCAGGCCGTGCGACATCCAGACAACCTTGTTTACCACAGATGGCGCTATTAAGATTTTTCCTCCAATCCTTGCAAGACCCATGTGGATAATTTGGGTGAGTTCGGTTCGCGACATGCGCGGCATGGGAACCTCGACGAGGGCGCGCTCAATCGAACGGTGTTCTGCAACCAGATCAACAACAGACTGGCCTACGCCCACGAGCAAAAGCGTTGTGTTAATGTTGTGGTCAGAAAGGTTTTTAATGGTGTCGGCCATTAGGGTTTTGGCTTCTTTGGATTGAATGCGGTCGAATTCATCAAAAATAATGACCGTTGGCACATCGAGGGTAGACAAGGCCCGCCGCACGTCATCGGGAGCGATCTTTTCTGTAACCAGCGCGTTGAGGTTTATTTCCACATCCGAATCTGTTTTCCCAAAATAGACTGCCGATGTTTTAATCTTGAATGACACCTCTCTGAGCGCCTTATGCCAAAGCGAAGAAAAATCGTCGGTCGCATCGCAATTGATGGTGTCAGAATCAACGATTTTCATGCCAGCGGAGGAAAGGATTTCAGCCAGCACTTTTGCAAGCGAGGTTTTGCCAACTCCTCTCTCTCCATAAATGATCGCGTGCTGTCCGCGCTGTAGAACCGCGTTAAACACGCGATTTGTTTGCTCCTGCCGACCGGCGAACAAACTGTATTTATCAGTTGGTGCACTGGGACTAAATGCGACCATCAACTCTGCCCTGCGGTTGCGTTTTTCGTCTTCTGTCATATGGAGAATCTACCACCAAGTCATATAAAATGTCAACTAAAATAGTATAGTGTCACACTATAAGCTTTAAGTTGCATACTATTATCGACATGGCGAACAATCTAAAAAACCGAAAAGAAAGTGGTTGGGATTTCGATGCTCTGTGAGGGGGGCGAGCATACCACCGAATTAAGGCAGCGCCCAAAAAAATCGTGATTGGAATTCCTGCGATTTTGGGCAACATGAGGGTTGTTCATCTTCCAACACAATCATGAAAACCAAACTTCGCCTCGGCATCATCGGCGCGGGCTCCGTTGTCCGCGAAATTTATCAATACCTCTACTTCCGCAGCAGCTACACGCCGCTGTTGGACATCTGCGCCGTTGCCGACCCGAATGAGCAATACCGGAACTGGTTTGGCGATCTCGCGGGCCTGCCGGCCAACCGGCGGTTCAGCGACTACAAGGAACTGATCGCGAAGACCGAGCTGGACGCGGTGCAGATCAACACGCCGGACCATCTGCATTGCGCGCCGACGGTGGCGGCGTTGAACGCGGGCCTCGACGTCGTCGTGCCGAAGCCGACCGCCGCGACGCTCAAGGACGCGCACGCGATGATCGAGACGGCGAAGAAGACGGGCCGCTTCCTCGGCGTGGATTTCCACAAGCGCGAAGACCCGCGCATCAAGGAGGCCGAAGCGCGGTTCCAAGGCGGCCGCTATGGGCAGTTCCAGGCGGCGGTGTTCTACATGCTCGACAAGCTCATGGTCGCCGACCCGAACCACACGCCGCGCTTCTTCGCGTCGCCCGACTTCGCGGAGAAGAACACGCCGGCGTCGTTCCTGACGGTGCACATGGCGGACGCACTGATGAAGATCGTCAACCTCACGCCCGTGCAGGTGCGCGCCGTCGGTTACTCGCAGAAGCTGCCGTCGCTGAAGCCCATCGCGGTGAAAGGCTACGACCTTGTGGACACGGAGATTCTGTTCAGCACCGGCGCCATCGCGCACATCCTCACCGGCTGGGCGTTGCCCAACACCGCCTGGGCGACGACTGTGCAATCCAGCCGCATCATCTGCTCCGACGGGTTGATTGATCTCAACCTCGACCAGCCCGGCTTGCGCGAGATTCACGCCGACGGCATTTTTGAGGTCAACCCGCTCTTCAAGAACTTCGAGAAGGACAAGAGCGTGACCGGCTACGGCATCAGCAGCCCCGGCCGTTTCTACCAGCAGATTCTCGCGTCGCAGAACGGCAAGCTGTCCGTCGAAGAACGCGAAGCGATGAACAGCCCGATCGCGCTGGGCTTCTACACGGCGCTGGTGCTGGAGGCCGCCGAGAAAAGTCTGGCCGAGGGCGACAAACTCGCCACCGGCGCGACGATCGGCTCGACTGTTGACTTGCGGAAACTCGTCGCAGCACAGCTCGGCGCCAACGCCGCCAAGCAATACCAGTTGGGTTGAGCGTGAGGGTGAACTAGCCCCCTCTACTTACCGATCGTTTCCCGGGCGGCCTGGCCGGCCAAGTGGGCAACAATGTCCATCACCAGCTCCGCGGAATTTTTCGCCGCGAGCGCGGTGAACGAGTCAATGTCCTGAAGCGCATTCGCGTCCGCGCCGTCGCTGATGCTGCGGATGACCAGCCACGGCACACCAAGGTCGCGGCAGACTTGCGCCACCGCCGCGCCCTCCATCTCCACCGCATCGGCGCCGAGCGTCTTGCGCAACTCGGCGGCTTTCGCCGGTGATGCCACGAAGACGTCGCCCGTCACGACGATGCCCTTGATGATTTTCGGATGCCGCTTGCCCTTGCCGGTCTCAATGTCGGCGAGCTTGATGCGTTTGCCGGACGCTTCCGCCAGCGCCATCAGCCGGGCGTCCGGTTCCAGAAAAACGGGATTCCGTTGCCACGTGACGGCGCTTTTTGTGCCGTCCACTCGCATGCCTTCGATCGTGAGCGTGCCGAAATCGTGCTGGGCCGTTTTTGCCGCCATGACGATGTCGCCCGGGCGCAGGTCCGGGTTGATCCCGCCGGCGATGCCGCTGAAGATGATCTCGCCGGGCCGATAGTGCTCGATGACCAGCGCCGTGACCATGGCGGCGTTGACCTTGCCAATGCCGCTGCGGCAGACGATCACGCTGCGCCCTTTCATTTTGCCGCTGGCGAAGTGAATGCCGTGGAGCACTTCCTCCTTGGGGTCGGTGAGCGCCTGATACAGCAGCGTCAGTTCGTCGTCAAACGCGCCGAGGATGCACGTGAGCTGTGTGGCCGCCGGCTCCGCCGCGTCCGCCGGGCATAACTGGAAAATGCAGACGCCGACGGCGAGCAAGACAGTTGTCAGATAAATTGTTTTTCGCATGATCAATCCTTCAGTGAAAACTTCACGGTCACGGCGACTTTAGCAGCCGCTGCAACTCCGCCTCCAGCGCTTTGCGTGTCGCCTCATTGAGCTGGTTCTGGTCCTTCAGAATCTCGCGTAGCGCCGCAACGGCATCTGCCAGCGTTTCGCCGCGCATCATCTCGGCCAGTATCGTCCGCATCTGGTTGTGGGCGGTTTGCGCCTGCTCGAACGCCGGCCCCAGCGGCGCGCTCACGCTCGGCGTCACCGCGCCGAGTTGCGTCACCACCGGCCCGAGCAACTGCCGGCTCACGTCGGCCAGCGGTTCCACGACGCGCATCCGCAGCCGGTCCTGTTCGGCGGGCGTGCTGACGCGGTTGTTCTGCATCTCGTCGAGAATCCGGCGGAACAATTCCGACATCATCTGGCAGCCGTTGCCCGCCTCGCGCTCGTCGGCCACAATCAGCGAGAGCTGCATCAGGTCCGGCTGCCGGGCTGCTGCGTTTTCGCGAATCACCCGGATCGCATCGAGCGCCTCGCGATGCTTGCGCGTCAGCCGCTCGAACTCGGCGCGATACTCTTTTTGGCGCCGGTTCAGGTCCGCCATCAACTCTGCCGCGCTCACCACGCGCAGCGCCAGCGACTGGCTTGTGCCGCGGCCCGGCGGCGTCGCCGCATCCGTCGCCTCGGCGCGAAGGTTCAACACCGAGCCTTCGGCAACCCGCACTGTCTCGACCAGCAGCCGCGTCTCCAAATGGACCTCGGCGTTGCCCAGCACCGCGCCGGCGAGCGGCTGGCTCTGCCAGGTCGTGTTGTTGGTGGACGTCGCCAGACTCAATGCCGCCACGCCAAAGTCGTCGCTCGACTCCGCCGTGAGCGGCAGCGTCGCCACCGGCGTGATCTTGTCGCCGATGCCGCTCAACTTGAGCCGCGCCACTGGCGGACGGTCCGGCTGCGCATCGAGCGCGAAGCTGAGCGCCGGGTTCGCCCGCAATCCCTCCAGATCTTCGATGGAGATTTGAACCCGCCCGCTCGTCTCCACGACGAGTCGCGCGGAGACATTGGTCCCGCTCTCAACGCTCGATTCCGGCAAAACCGAACTCGGCGTTGGAGTTTTGGTGCTTCCCTGAAGTTTGGGATTTGGAGCCTGGAGTTTCGCGTAGCGCAGGGGTCGTGTGCTCGTGGCGCGCAGTTCAAGCCGCGTGCCGACAACCGCCTCGACCGCGCCATCGCTCGGCCCGATCTCGCGCGGCGGCTGCCGCGTGTAGGCCGGATAGACGAGCCGCATCCGCACGTTGCGCAACATCGGCGGGTCCACCACCTCGACCCGCAGCTCGTCCGTCTCGCCGTCGTCGCCAAACGCGCGCACTCGGAAACTTTCGACAACCGACTCGAACCGTTTCGCAAACTTGTTGCCGCCGGAGCGCGCGAGATTCTCGCGGAACCGTCCGGCATGCTCGTAATCCAGCACCAGTTTCACCGTCTCCGGAATCCGCCGGCCCGACGCGCTGACGACGATGTTGAACGGCGCACCGCGCACGACACGGGCAACGCCATTGGAGAAGCCGGCGACTTCGAGCATCGTGGCGCGCGGCCAGTCCACGTTTCGCAGCAGCACGTCCCGCTGCCACCACACCTCCAACTCCCGAGGAAAGAACGCCGCCACCAAGGCGATGACCAGCAGCACGCCGACACCAAGTCCCAGACAACGCATGAACCGGCCGCCATCGAGCGCCCGCGACGGCCGCACGCCCGCCGCAATCTCCGCCGCTTCCGCCGCCACACGTTCCAGCAGCGCGAGAGATGTTTCTTTTGCCTGTGGCCCCTTGCCTTCTCCCGCTTCCACGACTGTCAGCAACCGGTCTCCGAATTGCGGAAAAGCTCGTTCGAGCGTCAACGCCAGCTCCGCCTGGCCGAGCCGCCGGCTCAACGGTCGCAGCAGGTTCCGCCACGTCGCCGCGCCGATGAGGACCAGCGCCGCCGTGCCAATCATGCCGCGCGGACCAAAATCCATCCGCAGCCACCAATCCAGCACCCACGATCCCGCCGCGACCGCCACCGCTGCCGCGCCGACGCGCGCCAGCCCGCCGAGCGCGAGGTGCAGCCGCAGCAGCAGGCGCAGCGAGTGGAGGAGGTGTTGAAGTCTAGGGTGCATTGGGTGCTAATTGAGTGATCAGTATTCAGTAATCAGTGAACCAGAATTGAGTTGGGCCACTGGTCACTGAATACTGATTACTTTTCCGTATCATGCCAGGTTCTTCCATTTCCTTATCGCCCATTCCGTGAAGAGCAGCCCGCAAAACACGCACAGCGCCAGCGGCGTGTCCCAGATGTCCTGCGTCTGCTCATTGACCAAAAGTTGTTCGCGCTTCGGCAGAAGCTTCGGCAATTCGCCGATCCGGTCGAGCGTCAGGAACTCGCCGCCGGTGACCGCCGCGATCTGACGCAGCAACGGCTCATTCATGCGCGTGTCTTTGAACTCCAGCCGCGGCAGCGTCACGCGCACCGCCTTGAGCGCCATCGCGTCGCGCGCGGTGCCGCCGGGAACGTTGGCGGTGATTTCACACAAACCGAGTTGTTCCGCCACCAATGATCCTTCAAACTCGCCCGCTGCGCCGGCGACGGGATCGAGGCGAAGGAGCCGTTCGCCCTCGCTCCCCGTTTTCACTCGCACTTCAAATCTTTCGATTGCCACCGGCTTGTAGCTTTCGTCGAGCGCCTTCGCTCGCACCGTGACCCGCTGGCCGAGCGAGTATTCGTCGTGGTCGGTCGTCAACACGAGCCGTTTGAGGCCGCCGAGCAACCGGCCTTGTGTGATGTAGCGCACCGCCTGGCTCCAGAATTGTTCAAACGCGCGCGCACCGCCGAAGCGCCAGCGCCATGTCGAATCGCTCGCCACGAAGAGCACGCGGCCCGGCCCATAGAATTGTGTTGCCACGACCGGCTGCGGCCCCTGCCGCGTCTGGCGGCGCGGGTCGCTGTGCACGGCCAGCGCCGTCGCGCCTGGCTTGAGCGCGCGCACGGGCTGCGCCCAGTAGAATCCCGGCATCGCCGCCCAGATGCGATGGTTGCGCTCCGCGTCCGCGTCGAGCTGGAAGACGGGATTTTCAAATCCGGCCGCCGTGACGAGCCACGGCCAATCCTGCTGGCTCACGCGGCTGAGCGCCTCGGCCACGGAGAGTTGCTCGCGCTCGATCTGCACCGGCAGCAGGTCGGCGATGGGTTGCAGTTCGCGCGCCAGCAGGAAATCCGTCGTGAACTTGTTCGACGCGATGAACGCCAATCCGCCGCCGTGATCGCCGACGAACCGCGTCAGCAGCTTTGCCCAGGCCGCGTCGAACTCGCGCGGGTCGGGATCGAGCATGAGGATCACGTCGTAGCCGAACAACTCCTGCTCCGTCTTCGGCAGCGTCGTCAGCGGCGCGTCGCCTTCCTGGTTGAACGCGGCGTCGGCGCTCTGGAGCCAGCAACTCACCGAGAGCGTCGTGTCGCGCGTCAGGTGGCTCTTGAGATAGCGGTATTCCTTGCCCGCGTTGCCGGCGATGAACAGCACCCGCGGCTTCTGGGCGATGACACGCGCGACAAACGACACGCAGTTGTCACGGTCGGTCAATTCGTCTGGCAACGGCGCGATGCTGGCCGTGTATGTGAACGTGCCGAGTTGCTGCGGCTGCGCGCGGAGCGTCACGTCGAGCGGTTGGTCGTTCGGCGGAAGCTTGATTGTTTGCTCGGCGACGACGCGGCCCTCTTGTGGCGCCGGCATCCCTGCCGGCGTTGTGTGAGTTTCTCCAATGCCGCCGGCAGGGATGCCGGCGCTACCTTCCCGCAACGTCACCTTGACCGGTGTTCCCGCCAGCTCTCGTGCCAGCACGCGGACCGTAAACACCGCTTCGTCGTCCTTGAACAACACCGGGTTCGCGGTGAGCGACGCGACCTCGATGTTCCGTGGCGCTTTCGGATTGCCTACGCCGACGGTGAACACCGGCACGCCCCGCTGCGTGGCAAACTGCGCCGCCGCCATGGTCTCGCCGTCGGTGGCTTGTCCGTCGCTGACGAGCACCACCGCCGCCACCGGCTGGCCGCGCGAGTTCTCGATCGTCTGCCGCAACCCATTCGCCAGCGACGTGGCCGCGCCCTGCGGCTTCAACGTCGCAAAACCATTCGTTGCCAGTTCCCGCCAGCCATCCGAGAACGCCGCCAGCCGCAACTGATGGCTCTTCGCCAGCTCCCCCATCAAACTCCGCTTTTCATTCCCCAGACTGCCTTCCGCAATCCGCCATTTCACTTCCTCCAGTCTGCTTTCCGTCTTCCGCCTTCCGCCCTCCGCTTTTTCCTCCACTCCCATGCTCAGCGAATCGTCCACCAGCAACCACGCCGTGCTCTTTAACCGCTCGCTGCGATCAATCACCAGCGTCGGCTGAAACAAAATCGCCAGCGCCACGCCGAGCGCGCCGAGCCTCAGCGCCGTCAACAGCCGTCGCATGCCCGCCGAAATCACCGCGCCCTCGCGTCGGTATTCCCGCACCGCATGCCAGAGCAGAAACGCCACCAACGCCAGCGTCGCCAGCGACCACCACCCGCCAGCCGACGCCGTCGGCAACCCGACCCAGCGGATGGAGAGATCGCTCCACCGCGCGCCCGCGAAGGCGGCAGGGTCGAGGCCGAAGAGGTTGGCAAAAAGTTGCGTCATTACTCCAAAACTCCGAAACGCTCCGGTGGCCAATAAATCTTGGTCGCTTTGCCAATGATATTGGCCTTTGGAACCGGTCCCCAATATCTGCTGTCAGCGCTGTTTGCTGAGTTGTCACCAAGAACAAAATAATGACCTTTGGAAACCTCGAAATCCTCGTTGTCCGTCCTGAGATATTTTGGTCCGAAGGGACCGGCAGGCGGATGGACATAAGTGATTCTGCTTAATACAGACGGGTTGCTAACCATCAGGGCGTTGATGAATAGACATCCTCCTTTTATCGAAACCCGCTCGCCGGGTAAGGCCACGACGCGTTTAAGGTAGTAATCCCCTCTCGTTCCTTCCAAACTTTTGGTTTTGAATAAAACAATGTCTCCACGTTTGGGACGATTGAACCAATAGGCATATCGTTGCACGAGAAGGCGATCGCAAGTTCCCGGTTCCCCCTCAATGTCTTTCGTTTTCGATCTTTTGTTGCCACGGATCGTGGGTTCCATAGAGTGCGTCGGCATGGTGAAAGCCTGCACTAGAGACATCCGCAGTGTAATCCCACAGACTGGAATCGCTATCGTGAGAAAGATGACAAGCAACCATCCAGCAGGGCGAATTCTTTGTATCGGTCGGTAGGCGCCATAAAGCATGACGCTCCACAGGATCAAGCCAACCGCGACAAGAATCAGACTCGGCCAGGCCATGCGAATGGTTGGCGAAGCCAGGAGCAACAAGGAAACATAGCCAAGGAAATGAAAGAAGACGAACCATGCAATGCCAGCTTTTCGTCTGCCTCCCAAGTATTGGCCAGCTCCATCGATCAAGAAAGACAACACAACGCCGACCCACGGCTTGTATTTTTCCCCAGCAGCCACTTCATCGAAGGCTTCTTCAATTGGCACGGATGAATCTGGTTTATGCATAATGCGTAAACCTCCTCGCCAGCGTCTGCTCGACGGCCAGCACGACGAGCAGCGCGATGAGCGCGTATTTCCAGAATTCCTTGCCGCGACTTTGTTCGCGCAGGTCGAACTCGGCGGTGGCCAGGTTGGGCATCAGCTTTACCGGCGCGTCGCCGAGCGCGGCAGCGATGGCGGCGGGGTCGGCCTTGGCGAGGTCGCCCTCGGCGGGGTCCACGTTGCGGGCAAACCGGTCCAGGCGTTGCGAGCCGCCGTTTTCGAGCGCGAGTTCGTAAACGCCCGCGCGACCGGTGTCGGCAAAGCTCACGCTCATCTGTTCGCCAACGGGCCGCGGCGTGAGGCGGACGGCGGGTTGTTCGGGATAGCGCGGCGTCTTCAGCGTCACGCTGCCGTCAATGAACTGCGGCTCGACGGCGCGCTCGATGGGCGCTCCGACCCGGGCCGCGCGGTCCTGCGCGGGCGTGCGCGAAAGGAAGCTGAAAAGTTCCTGGACGAAAACCGGGTAGCTCGGATTGGCCGGCCAGTCGTGCCAACGCGCGTTGGCGGTGGAGGCGAAGATGAGGACGTGGCCGTTGCCGAAGCGGCGCTCGACGAGAGCGGGCGAATTGGCGCGGTCCGAGAAGAAAGCGAGAACGCTCGTAGCCGCCGACGTAAGGAGGCGGTCAGGTTCGGGTGCGGACGGCGTCCGCCTCCTTACGTCGGCGGCTACAGGCACGAACGCCCGCACGTGCACGCCCGCCAGCAACACAGCCAGTTCGCCGCCGAGCGCGGTTTGAAGCGGATGTGCGCCCGGCTCGATTTTTAGACGGACAGATTTCTCGGCGTTGTTCGGGTCGCCTTCCATCACGCCGAGTTTGCCGGGCAGCAGGCCGGCGCCGTCCTTGAACAGCGCGTTGTTGTAGAATGCCCGGTCCAGCCGGTCGCCGAGAAAAACGCAGAGGCCGCCGCCGTTGCGGACGTAGGTTTCCAGTTCGGCAATTTTCGACTGCGGAATCGCGGTGACGTTGGCGAGCGCGACGAGATCGAACTTGTCGAACTGCGCGGCGGGCAGTTCGCGGTCGGTGATGACGGTGGGCCGCCAGCCGCCGAGGCCCTTGCCGCCGGGATCGAGCGCCGCGACGAGGTAATCGGTCTCGTTGAGGTAAGGTTCCGGGTCGGGCGCGCCGTTGACGATGAGCGCCGACATGCCATCTCGAACTTCGAAGGCGAGATAGGCGGCGTTGTCAGGCGCGAGCGCGTCGGCGGGGAGCGTGACGGACGCGGACGTGGAAATGGAGTGTTGGAGTAATGGAGTGTTGGAGTGTTGGGCAAAACGGAAGACGTAGGAAAAGTCCAGTGTCGCCGACTCGCCGGGACCAAGCCGGTCGAGGATGCGCGGCGGCAGCGCGACATCGCCGGCCCGGAACGTTACCGGCACATTCAGCGCGGGCTGCATGCCGCGATTGACAATCGTGGTGCGGAACCGGGCGCGCAGGTTTTGGACAACATGCTTTTCGGCGCAGGTGAACTCGGTGATGGAAAGATTCGCCGCGTCGGCCGCGCCGAAGTCCATCAGGAACGCGCGGGTGACCTTCTTGTCGAGCTTCTCCAGCAACGCGCGGACGCGGCGACCGTTTTCGTCGGTCCAGTCGCGCCGGCGGCAATCGGTGAGGATGTAAAGCCGCTTCTCCGGGTTGGAGGAACCGGCAAAGATGTCGAGTGCGGCCTGCAACGACGGCACGAGGTCGGTGGAGAAATCGGAAGGCGTGAGCGCCGCGGCGTCGCGTTTGAAAGCCACACGGTCCGTGAGATGACCGGGCGGAAAGAGGAATGACGTGGAGCGTGGAGTGTGGAGCGACGAATCCGAATTTTGGATTTTGGATTTTGGATTTTGGATTGCGGTGGATTCGTCAGCAATGCGGGATGTGGTCAAGGCGGCAAAGGTGTCTTCAGGCTGGACATGGTCAGTGAGCTGCACCATGGCGTCGCGGGCGCGGGCGAAGGCGCTACCGCTGCCAAGAACCTGGGCCATCGAATAGCTGTCGTCGAGGACGATGACGTGATCCGCGCGCGTCTGTGTGCCCAGCAGCGCGGCGAGGCTTTGATCGGGCACGAACGGGCGGGCCAGCGCCACACCCATGAGACCGACGCCAGCCACGCGCATAGCGAGCAGGAGCAATTGTTCGAGCCGGATGCGGCGTTTGGTTTTCTTGAAGCTCTCAAGGAGAAAATCGGCGGCCGCCCAGTCAATGATCCGGTAGCGGCGGCGATTCAATAAATGGATGATGATCGGGCCGAGGGCGAGGCCGGCGCCGAGCGCGAGCAAGGTTGTGTTGAGGAACGTCACGCGGTGATTTTGGATTTTGGATTTTGGATTTTGGATTGGCAGACAGTGCCACGGCGCAGTGTCTTGATGGAGGCAACCGTCATGGCCACAATCTCATTCGCTTCGCGGAGCAAATCTTTCAACCGCGTCTCTGGCATCAGTCCCGCCTCAATCAGCATTTCCAGCCAGTAAACCGATTCATCCGCCTCCTCTTCGACGATGCCGAGTTTGTTAATGATATCGGCAAGAGACTTGCCACGGCATGCTGCGCGATAATTGGCGCCAACAGATGTGGCGGCTCGCAGTAGCTGCTTCCCGATGACTTGGGCTGGCATATCCCGCGGCAACACCCCGGCAAGCTTGATGACACGCAATCCAAATTGCTTGGTCCGGCGCTTGAACTCGTTTTTGTCCATCGTGTTTCCTCTTCAATCCAAAATCCAAAATCTAAAATCCAAAATCACCTCTTGGTTCCCGCCAGCTTGGCTGTCGCCGCCCTTGCCGCCAAGAACGCGGCGAGGTTGGCGCCGACGTTCTCGTTGGTGTTGATCAGCCGGTAGTCAATCCGGTGATGCGCGGCCAGCCGCTTGACCTGCGCGGTGAAGTTGCCAACGGCGTTGAGGTAGGCGGCACGGACGCTGCGCGGTTCGACCTTCAGGCTCGGCAGTTCCTCCATGCCGCGGAAAAGGATGTTGCCCTCGAACGGGAAGCGCAGTTCGTCGTCGTCCATCACGTGCAGAAGCATGACCTCGTGACGGCGATGGCGGAAATGCTCGAGGCCGCGGAAGAGATCGTCGAGCGGCACGAAGAGGTCGCTGATGAGGACGATGAAACCGCGCTTGCGGATTTTCTCGGCAAGGGTGTGGAAGATGCCGCTGACGCTCGTTTTGCGCGACGGCTGGGCTTGTTCGAGATGGTGGCAGATGGTCTGGAGCGTGGCGGGATTGGCGCTCGGCGGCAGAAACTGGCGCAGTTCGCTGTCGAACAGCGCGAGACCGGCGGCGTCCTGTTGCTGGAGCAGGAGGAACGACATCGCCGCGGCGAGCGTGGCGGCGTAGTCGTATTTGGAGAGCGCCGCGTGCTGGCCGCGGTAGCTCATGGACTCGCTGGCGTCCACGAAGATGTGGGCGCGGAGATTGGTTTCCTCCTCGTATTGCTTCACGTAGTAGCGGTCGGTCTTCGAATAGACCTTCCAGTCCACGTGTTTGAGGTCGTCGCCGGGCGCGTATTCGCGGTGCTCGGCGAACTCGACGGAAAAGCCGCGATACGGAGAGCGATGCTCGCCGGAAATAAAACCCTCCACCACCAAGCGGGCGCGAATGTCCAGGCGATGGATGGTCGCCAGAACTTTGGGATCGAGATAATTCGGCATGGTGGGCGAGGCAGAAGTTAAAAATTAAGAATTAAGAGTTAAGAGTTTCGCTGGCGCGTCGGCGTGTGCCGCTTTTCGTGGAGAGAAGAATGGAGGAAAGAATGCGGATCAACTGGTCGGTTTCGTTGCAGATGTCGGCCAAACGGACAGGTGGAATGAGATCGGATTCACGGATGAGGCGAAGCCAGTAAATTGTTTCGCGAGCTTCCTTGTGCGCAATGGACATCTTGGCGGTGAAGTCGGCGCGGCTCTGGCCGGCTTGGGCTTCGTGGACGTTGGCACCAATGGAGGTGCCGGCGCGCAACAATTGCTTGCCGAGCACTCGGCCGGTTCCGTCTTTCTGGAGCTCGCGATAGAGCTTGATGATCCGCAGCGAATAGCGGAACGAACGCTCTGCGATGTCAGGTCGTTCAACTCTTAACTCTTCACTCATAACTCTTAACTCTTCAGCGCTGCTTTGACTGACGGCTCTTTCATCGCCTCGCTTTCGTGGGCGGGCGTTTCTTTGATTAGTCGTTCCACGATGACATCAGGCGTGACGCCTTCGCTGTTGGCGGTGAAGTTGGTGATGATGCGGTGGCGCAACACCGGTGCGGCGACGGCCTGGATGTCCTCGGCGGCGACGTGGAAGCGGCCTTTGAGCAGCGCGCGGGCCTTGGCGCCGAGCACGAGGAACTGTGTGGCGCGCGGGCCGGCGCCCCAGCTCACGTATTGTTTGGCGAAATCGGCGGCTTCCTCCGGTTCGGAGACGCGCGTGAGGCGGACGAGTTTCATCGCGTATTCGACCAGATGGTCGGCGATGGGCACGCGGCGGACGATTTGCTGGAGCGCGAGGATTTCCGTGCCGGACAACAGCGGCGTGGGCGCGACCTGCTCGCCGGCGGTGGTGAGTTTCACGATCTGGAGTTCCTCGTCCCACTTCGGGTAGCGGACGAAAATCTTGAACATGAAGCGGTCCTGCTGCGCTTCGGGGAGCGGGTATGTGCCTTCCTGCTCGATTGGGTTTTGCGTGGCGAGGACGAAAAACGGCTCCTTCATCGGGTGGCGTTTGCCGCCGGCGGTGACTTGATGTTCCTGCATCGCCTCCAGCAACGCGGCCTGGGTCTTGGGCGGCGTGCGGTTGATTTCATCGGCGAGGATGATGTTGGCGAAGATCGGGCCGGGCAGGAACCGGAACGCGCGCTGGCCGGTGGCGCGGTCTTCCTGAATGACCTCGGTGCCGGTGATGTCGCTCGGCATCAGGTCGGGCGTGAACTGGATGCGGGCGAAGTCGAGCGAGAGGCTGCGCGCGATGGTGGAGACCATCAGCGTCTTCGCGAGGCCGGGTACGCCTTCGAGGATGGCGTGGCCGCGGGCGAAGACGCAGATGAGCATCTGGTCGAGCACTTCGTCCTGGCCGACAATGACCTTCGCGAGTTCGGCGCGAAGTTTGGCGTGGGCCTCTTGGAGGTGGCGGGCGGCGTCGAGGTCGGTTGATTGCGGATGGGTGTCGGTTGTCATGTGTGTTGTCCTTTGAATTGTTCGGTATGATGCGACTGGTTCGATTTCAACCGGCGGCTGCATTGCTGACTGTGTTTGTGGTGGATTGGAGGCATTTTGAAAAGCCGTCTATGATCCCCGCACCCAAGAAACCGCAGCCACCCATCGCTTCGGCCACTTCGTGAGATGTGCCATGAAATTCCCCTAGCAGATACAGGATCGCTCCTATTACTCCAATGGCCAAAGAAACGCCTAGACTGACGCGATAGACAAGCGCTAGGTGCTTTGGACGCGATTGCTTTCGGTTCCAGAGCGGCCCAAATGCGGCAGCGGCAACCCACGCCAACATGAAACACTGGTAAACATTGATAGCTACTCGATGATCGTTCATAAGTATTTCCTAGCTGGTCCGGTGTTTGATTTTCAGCTTGGCTATATTTCTCACTGCGAACTTCATCTCTGAAAAATCGGCACGTAGTCATACGGCAGTTGCAGGACGATGCAGGCGATGGCGGTGCCATAGACGGGGCCGACGCCGTCGCCATTCCAAGAGCCGTCGGCGTTCTGCGTGCCGACAAGCCGGTCGCGGAGCGCGAGGAAGTAATTATCCCAGCGGCGGTCATGGACCTGATACATCGCCTGCGCCATGTAGAGGTGCGCGTAGAACCAGTGGCCGTAGGTTTCGCGGCTGTTGGGCGAGATGGTGCGGATGACGTAGTCGAGGCACTTCTGGGTCATCGGGCTGTCGTAACGGCCGCTGGCGTAGAGCGTGGCGACGGCGGCGGCGCTGATCGGCGCGCGACTGCCACCGCGCTGGGCGAGCGAATAGCTGATGCCGCCGTCGGCGTTCTGGCAGAGTTCAAGATACTTCACCGCACGCTCGATGGTGGAGCGCGGGACCTTGATGCCGGCATTGCGGCAGGCGCGGAGGCCCTGAATTTGCGTGACGGTGACGGAGCCTTCGTCGCCGTTGCCGTCGGGCGTGTAAATCCAGCCGCCGGCGGTGCTCTGTGCGCGCGCGGTCAGCTCGACGGCGCGATGGAGCGCGGCGCGCAGGCGCTCCTCGGTTTTTTCGTCGGCGGTTTCGCCGAGGCACTCGGCGAGGAAGAGCATGGCGAAGCCGTGGCCGTGCATGGAACGGCCTTCCATGGCGCTGGAGATGACGCCGTTGGAGCCGGTCTCGGCTTCGGCGAGGAGAAATTGGACGGCGCGCTTGAGGTTTGGCGCGAACTTGCCTTCGCGCGGCGTGCTGCCGTTGGCCAGCAACGCAAGGCCGGCCAGCGCGGTCATCGCGGTCGGGTAGCTGCCCATGTTGCCGGCGTTGAACCACGAGCCGGTCGGGTTCTGCATTTCGCCGAGATACTGAAGGCCGCGGGTGATGGCGCGATAGGTTTCGTCGTTGATGTGTTCGGGCAACGCGGCGGGTTGTTGCGGGAAGGCACGCCCGCCAGCGAGCGCGAACGCCAGCGCCGAGCCGACCAGAGAGCGGATGGATCTCCAATGCTTCACGACGAAAGGTTAGACTGGCGAAAACCGCCGCCGTTGCAAAGCTTTTTACACCGTCACTTTGCCGTAACCAGCATATTACGCGACTTTGGGAGTTTCCGGTTGTCACGGGGGAGGGTGGCCGCTATATTCGCGCCGCATTTCGAGCCGCCACCGTGGCGGCGTGTGAGTGCGGTCGTGGCGGAATGGCAGACGCGCTAGGCTCAGGACCTAGTGGCCGCAAGGCCGTGGAGGTTCGACTCCTCTCGACCGCACCATTTTAATAGAATTTGAGGGAGGAAAAAAGATGGACAACGAATTCAATAAGCCCGTGGCAGCCAAGCGCCCGGTTCGGCGCCAGACGAAGAAAGCCGCGCCCACACCCTTGCCGCCGGTAGCCAGCGCGCGCGTGAGCGCGGCGGCAGCGGCAGCGGGAGCCGTGAAGCCGGTGCCCACGTCAAAGCTCGCCACGACGGTCGCGTCCGCGCCCATTCAAACGCCGGCTCCGAAACCCGCCGCGCCCGTTGCGGCGCCTGCGGCAAAACCGGTTCCACCAGCCGCGCCGATGCGAAAGCTGGAGATGAGTTTCGACGCGCCGTTTGCGTCGCAGGTGAACATCGCCGGCGATTTCAACGCCTGGGAAATGACGACGCTGGCGTTGCGCAAGACCGACAGCGTCTGGAAGATTACTCTGGAGTTGAAGCCGGGAATCTACCATTACAAGTTTCTCGTGGACGGCGAGTGGGTGAACGACCCCAACAACGTGCGCACCGCGCCGAACCAGTTCGGATCGCTCAACAACGTGCTGGAAGTGAACTGATCCAGACGGGGAACCCCCAAACGATATGCGCATCGCCATTTGCGCGTGGGAGTCGCTGCACTCGATCGCGGTCGGCGGCCTCGCGGTACACGTGACGGAACTTGCCGCCGGCCTTGAGCGCGCCGGCCACGAAGTCCACGTCTTCACCCGCCGCGGCCCGTTGCAACAAGCTTACGAGCGCATCTACGGCGTCCACTACCATCGCGTTGCACACGCGCGGCACCAGGATTTCGTCGCGGAAATCCTCGACATGAACCGCGCGATGATACAAGCGGTCTGGCAGGCGGAAGATTATATCCATGAGCCGTTCGACGTCGTCCACAGTCACGACTGGCTTACGGCGCCCGCCGGCGAGTGGGCCAAAGTGGGCCGCGGGCGGCGGTTCGTGCTGACGATGCACTCCAGCGATTATGGCCGGAACGGCAACCAGTTTTACGAAGGCCGCTGCCGGCAGATTCGCGACATGGAGTGGCGCGCCTGTTACGAAGCCGCCAAGATCATCACCGTCTCCGGCGCGTTGCGCGACGAGCTGGCGTGGATTTACCAGGTGCCGCTCGAGAAGATGGCGGTGATCTACAACGGCGTCAGTTATCACCATTTCGACGGGCCGTTCGATCCGGGGCCGCTCAAGATGCAGATCGGCATCGGCCCGTGGGAGCCGATGGTGCTCTTCAGCGGACGCATGACGCAGCAGAAAGGACCGGACATCCTGATGGAGACGTTGCCGGAGTTGCGCAGCGCCAACCCCAAGGCGCGATATGTGTTCATGGGCGATGGCGACATGCGCTGGCGTTTGCAGCAACGGGCGAAGGAACTGCGCGTGGATGAGATCTGCCGTTTCGTGGGGCATCGCACGGGCCGTGGGCTGGTGGAGATGTTTCAGGCCGCCGACGTGGTGGCGGTGCCGAGCCGCAACGAGCCGTTCGGGCTGGTGATCCTCGAAGCGTGGAGCGCCGGCAAGCCCGTTGTCACCACCAATCACGGCGGGCCGAACGAGTTTGTCTGGCACGGCGTCACCGGCTTGAAGACCGCGCCGAAGGTGCCGGAACTGACCGGCTCGATGGCGGAACTGCTGAGCGACTGGGACCGCGCGCAATGGATGGGCCAGAACGGCCGCGCTGCCGTGGAACGCGCATTCACTTGGGACCGCATCGCCGCGGAAACGTTGAGTGTCTATCGCGGTTGATTCGTGGCGGAGTTTTTGCGCTGGAGACGGGTGTATTTTTCCAAGGACCGGACAGGCGGGACGCCTGCGCTCCCCGATCAGAAACTGCCGTTCAAAGCCGCCATGCCGCGGCGGCAGATCTCGCGGGCATATTCGGTCCAACGGCCCTGACCCCAGTAGCGATAGCAACTGGTCTGCGTCACCAGGTTGTGGAACAGCGCGCTGCGATAGGCTTGGCTGCGCGTATCCACGGCGCGTCCGTCGAGCTTCGCGTGGAACGCGACGCTGAGCTTGTTCATCGGGTCAAGCACGTTTTCGTAACCGCGCACCCAGCTCAGGTTGTTTGTCCACGAGCCGCCTTCCATGTTGAACCGATGATCGCTGCGCTTCGCCTCTTCGATGGCCTTGGCGACGCTTTCCGGCGTGGGCTGGTCGCCGACGCGCTGCCAGAGCGCGTGCTGGTGCAGCGGCAGAATCGGCGCGAAATCCTTCTCCGTCACGCCGGCCGACGCGAGCAGTTCGAGATACTCGGTGCCATTGATGCCGACGACGCCGTCGGTGCCGAGGCTGTGCCACACCGGTTTGTAGTTGTTCGGGAACTCGTTCATCATCACGCCGCCGTTTTCGCCGTCGGCGATCTGCGTCACGAGCGGCGGCACGCGCCGGCCGGCGAGTTCGCGTGGTTGCTGGCCGCGCGCTTCGCTGAGCGGCTGCATCTGCGCGACGAGCTTGGTGTCGGAGCCTTGCGTCTTGATCAGCGCAAGGATGGAGGTTTCCTCGCCCCGCGAGTTGCGGGCGACGAGCCGGCGCGGCAGATGACGCTCGCGCAAACCCTGACCGTCGGTTTCCTCGACGGTATGCTCCTGCACGAGCAGCCATTGGTAGCCGCACTCGCGCAACGAGTGGACGTATTCGTAGGCGAGATCGGGATGGTTCGGCAGGTGCATCTCCGGCGGCGAGAACCCGCGCACGCGCCGCAGCGCCTCCCAGCCGAAGATGGCGGCAAAGTGGTGCTGCCACGCGCGAATGTGGAGGCGGATATCGGGCGCCGGCGTCGAGGGCACGACGGCGTGGCCCCACATCGTGCCGAGCCATTCGGCGCATGGCCAGTAGCGGTCGTTGTGAACGATGGTCTTGAGATTGTCCAGAATGTCGCCGCGGCCCATCTGGCGCAGCCCGAACAGCAGCTCGCCCGAATAATCGAGCATGATGCGCGGCCGGCAGCCGCCGTCGGCCAGTTCGCGGATGAAGTCGGCGATGCGGCTGTAGCACCACGCAAACACCGGCGCGTCGTGCATGTCGTGGACGTGCTGGCGCTCCATCATGTATTGGAGGTTGCCGACGACCGGCGCGCTCGTCAGGTCGCCGTCCTGCAGGATCAGCGGCTGGTGCATGTGCAGCGCCATCGCAAACGCCGACTGGAGCCGGTCCACCTGAAACGGCGTGTGGCCCGCATACACCGGCCCGCCGGAGCGCGTGACTTCCTCCACTTCCTTGTCCCAACCGCAAAGGTTGGGCAGACCGTCAATGATTTCCGGAATCGGATCGAGTTTCATCGTTTGTCTTTCGTTTTCAAACCGGTCGCTGCCGTTGCTTGCTCGCGTTCCGAAACAAAACGGTAGTCCGCGCGATAGACGCGGTAGTCGAGTTTGGGAAAAATGTTGTCCCTCTCTTCCATTTCCCCCAGTCCGTCTTCGTGAACGCGATCTTCTTTCAGCATGTCGTAAAGTTGGCGGAACCGTAGCAAATGTTCCTTCGTTCGTCGAATCGCATACGGCACCATCGTGCCGCGCGTCATAATGAACGCCCAGTCGCTTGACTGCGCCAGCAGCAGTTCGCGCGCGGCCTGGCCGAGCGCGCGGCGCGTCAGGCCATCGGCGGCGGGAAACACTTCCGCCAGTTCGCTCATCTGGTCGGCGGCGGCGTGGAGGTGGGGATAAATCCAGTCGTTGGCGCTGTTGAGCCAGACTTCGTGGTGGCCCTTGTAGCCCCAGCTCGACGCGCCGGGTGTCTCGACTTGGTTGACGGGATATTCGTCGAGATATTCCGACGGTGTGACCAGCCGCACAATTTTTTGTCCACCGGCGGTCAGGCGGCAAAGATCATTCAGCCACACCGGCCCCTCGAACCACCAGTGGCCAAACAGTTCCGCGTCGTAGGGCGCGACGACAATCGGTTTGCGACCCATCTGCCCGTTCAGCGACTGCGCCTGTGCCTGCCGGCTCCGCAAAAAATGGTCCGCATGCGCCGCCGCCTTGTCCCACGCCCGCTGCCGCACATACGGCTCCTTGCCATCGGTGCGGCCGGTGACGCGGTGATACTTGATGCCGGTGTTGACGCGAATGCCGTCGCGGTGGATGCAGGGCTTGAGATAGTCGAGGTCGAGATCATGGCCGATGTCGCGGTAAAACTCCCGGTAGTCGTGGTCTCCCGGATAGCCTTCGACCGAACTCCACACCTGCTTCGACGCCTCCGGGTCGCGCCCGAACGCCGCCACGCCGCTCGGACAATAAAGTGGCGCGTGCACGCCGAACTTCGCGCTCTCGATGGCGGCGCTTTCCACAAAAAAATACCGGATGCCCGCTTCCTTCAGCGTCTCATCGAGGCCGGGATAAAAACCGCACTCCGGCAGCCAGAAACCTCGCGGCGCGCCGCCGAACGTCTCCGTGTAATGTTGCGCCCCAAGGAAAATCTGCGCGCGCACCGCCGCCGGATTCACGCGCAACAGCGGCAGGTATCCGTGCGAGGCGGCGCCGGCGACAATTTCCAGCTTGCCAGTTTGCCGCAGCCGCGCGAACGCGCCCACGAGGTCCTTCTTCCAGCGGTGGCAGTAGTCCTCGCGTGCCGTCGCAAACCGCTCGCGATAGAAAACGGCGGTGTCGTGAAACTCCGGCAGATGGCGCGTGCGTTCGACTTCCTTTTCCGCCAGTTCACAGAGCCGGTCCAGATGCCGCAGGTAACGCCGCCGCAGCAATTCGTCGTTGAGCATCGTCACCAGCGTCGGCGTCAGCGACATCGTCAGCCGGAATTCCACGCCGTCCGACGCCAGTCCCTCCATCATCCACAGCAGGGGGATGTAACTTTCGGTGATGGCCTCATAGAGCCAGCCCTCTTCCAAGAATTCGTCGTGCTCGGGATGACGCACGAACGGCAGGTGCGCGTGCAAAACCAGCGCGAGGTATCCGAGGGGCATTGTTATCCGCTGCGGGCCGCGTCGCCGTCCGCCAGCGGCAATGCCATCCGCACGCTGAATGTGCCGTCGGCGTTCACCTTCACCAGCCGGCCGCAAACCTCCACCGTTTGGCCCGGCACGGCGCGGCCGTAAATGATGATGTCGGCGTTCAACTCCAGCTTGATGGACGGCGCGGGGCCGGCCGCGTCGAACGCGCCGCTGCTCGTGCCGAAACGCCCCACGCTGTGCGACGACGGTGACATCTCCTGCGCCTCCCCAGGCTGGCTGGACGGCGGGGCATCTTGCGAGGCCGGGGCGAATGTATCCGCCGTCACGGGGTTGTCGTGACTGCCGCCGGGACCGGGTGGCTCCAAAAGCTGGGCGTAGCGAAAATCGGTGTCGTTCAATCCCGCTGGAGCACCGGCCGGCGGCGGTGCGACCGTTGGCAGCGGAGATTCTTCCGGCCCGGCGGTGACAGCGGGCGGCGAAGCGGTTTCGGCGGTCGCGGCCCCGGACGCTGGCTGGTCTTCCGGCGGTGCTTGTAGCGGCTCAGAAATTGTCTCGGTTGCGATGGCTGCGGACGGCGCGTGTTGCGGCAGCGGCTGCGGCGCCGGCGTTGTTTTTCCAGAGGCCGCCTCCACCTTCATCCATTCCGTTTCGAGACGCGGCGACGCCGTGTCCGCCGGCACGTCCACGACACCGGAGCGGCTCACCGCTGCGAACGCGCCGTCGGGCGCGCGCAGACCGATCTCGGCACAGTAGGACTTGCCGCCGGCCCAAAGGTTGACATACCAGTTGCCCGCCGAAAGATCCACGGGCACGTCAAACGTGTCGCGCGCATTGACGCCGTCGAACCGGATGCCGGTGACATCGTAGAAGCGCAGCATCCACGCCGCTTGCTCCGCTTGCGTGCCGCAGCGCTTCACGGCTTTCGCGTGGTCCTTGACGGTGATTTCCCAGTAGGCGTGGACCCAGTGCGGCTCGATCTCGACGAGCGTGAGCCGCGTGTGGCCGTAGCTGGCGGGCAGTTCCGCCGGCAGCGGCGACGGGGTGGACGGCGTTGGCACGGCGAGGAGGGATTCAATCAGCGCGGCCTTGGCCAGGGCGCGCGGATTGCTCACGCCGGCTTGATTTGCCAGCGCCAGCAACTGCTTGCGCGACTTGGTTTCGAGTTCGCTCCGATTCATATCGCTGCCAACATCGCCGCTGCGCGGCCAGATGCACGCTTTGGCGCCTTGAACGGCGGCGGTGTTTATATCGATTTCCCCCGCAGACTCCAACAGCTTTTATGCGGAACACGAAAAGTTCTGCCGGCTACGCCGCGCTTTTCTTCGAGCCGAAGAACATCCGCAGCATCCAGACCAGCACGGCCAGCATCACCACGAAGCACACTAGGAACATGAGAAACGGCGACCACTGCGGCGCGATGCGCCACGTTGCCGGGTCGAACTGCGGCGCGAGCTTCAGCAGCCGCACCGTGTGCCGCGCGAAAACCATCGTCAGCATCGAGACGAACAGCATGGCGCCCGCCGGCCAGAATTTTTTCTTGAAGAAGAAATGAAGCGAGCCGAGCGACAGCAAAATGCCGACGCCCAGCGCGGAGATGGCGGGCGTTCGCATGAACGCCGACAGCCAGGCTTGCAGCGAGAGCAGGTAAGCCATCCCCGCCATCGCTGCCGCCACCATGCCGCCGACGAAAAACGTCTTGCCGGTCGCGAACACCTCCGCGTTGTCGCGCCCGATCAGGCCGACGAAAAAGCCGCCGACCGTCACCGCGCCGAGCACCATGTGCAGCCAGCGCAGCGCGTAGTCGCCTGCCGCCGGGTTCCAGACGAGGCCGGTCTGGTTCCGAGCGTACAGGTTGTGGATTTGATCCGGCTGTTCCGCCATCGAGAACACGGAACTATAAACCAGCGATACATAGAGCAATCCGATCAACGCCACCGCCAGCGCGAGCTTGCTCACTTTGCCCGTCGCCTGCGCTTTGAACGCGGCGCGATAGAGCGCGTAGTAGGCCGTGATCACCGCCGCGATCACGCCCATCCAGAACCAGCCGCTCACCGCCGCCGCCGAATACATCTGGCGTGGAAAGACCAGTTGCAGAAACAGCAGCGGCGCGACACCAAGCGTCACCGTCGCCGCCGTTGCGGAGGGGAAAAGGCGCGCGAATTTCGCCAGCGTCGGATCGTCCCAGCGCCGGCGCACGGCGGCGTGCAGCACGATGATCACGCCGCCGAGCAGGAAGTTCATCGCCACCAGGTGCAGCGTGAATGTCAGCAGGTGCAGCACCGTCACCAGCCAGAGCGGTGCCGACAAAAATTCGTAGTCTGGAAGATTCACTTTTTCACTCCTTTGCCGAGTTGTTCCAGGAACGCCACCAACCCGGCGCGTTCCTTCGCGCCGCCGGTGTAAGCGGGCATCCCTTCGCCCATATCGGCGGCTGCGTTGAGCATGCTGTTCAGGTCGTCGGCGGATTGGCCCGCAAACGACTTCGATTTGTCGCTCGCCGCGCCGAGGACGTGGCACTTGCCGCATCGCAACGCGTAGGCTTTCCGGCCCAGCTCGACGCCTTGAAGTCCGTAAACTTCATCCAGCGGCCGCTTGTCCATCCGCTGATAAAGGTAATCCGCGATCTTCTCCGCCTCCTCCGGTTTGCCCAGGAACTGCGGCATGTTGCCCCTGAGCAAATGCGCCGAGCGGATGATCGCGGCGATGAACGCGCGATCCGTGCCGTCGAACGCCGGCTTGAGCGCCTTGTAGCCGTCGAGCGTGTGGCAGCTCCGGCAGGCGTGGCGGAACAAATCCGCCCCGTCGTCGCCGGTCTTGAACGCCAGTTGCGCCAGATAGCCTTCCTTCTTGTAACGATCCGCCTTCGCCAGTTCCACGCCGTTGCCATACATGTAGCCAGTGATGACGTAGGGCTTGCGGATGGATTCGCGGAACCACTCGAAGCACCCGAACCACACCAGGCCCAGCACCATTAACAGCGCCGCCGCCGGGGACGAGAGCTTCCTCGGCGCGAGCACGCCGAACACCACCAGCAGCGCGCCGATGCCCATCGCCAGCCAGACCGAGTATTCGATGGAATGAATCGGCGTCGGCATGATTTGCAACGCCTTCTCCACGACCGCCGCCGGGATCGCCTTCCAATACCAATACTCGCACACCGCCGTCACCACGAGGCCCACAATGCCCCAACCCGCCGAGTAGCGCACCATTCGCGCCTTGAAATCGCCCGGCTCGATGCGCGAGGCCACCAGCAGCGCATAGAGGCCTGCCAGCATCCCGCACACGCCCGTGCGCATCACCAGCGACGGCCAATAGGTCGGATTGAAAAAGCCGTCCCAGAAATCCCCCGTCGCCAGCCATTGCCCCGGCGTGAGCATGAACGTGATGATGCCGTTGATGACCACCAGCGACAGCCACGCGAACACGAAATAAATCCACCCGATGATCATGTGGTCGCGCGCCGCCATCCGCTTCCAGCCGTAGAAATAAAGAATGGCCGATGCTATCTCCACCACGAAGAACGTCCACTCCGTCGCCCAGCCCCAGACGTAATTATGAATGAGCGCCTCCGTGGCGGCCGGATTGATCAGGCCGATCACAAACCAGATGCCCACACCCGTCAGCGCGCCGGCCACCAGCGTCACCAGCACGAAGAACTTCGACAGCTTCTCAATAAACTTTAGCCGCTTCGTGTCCCCGGCCTTGCGCGCGATCCGCTCGCTCACCACCATGTACAGCCCGCCGCCGATGGCAAAATGCGACACAAAGACGTGGAAGACGGCGATTACTGCCATCAACACACCGTAACCCATCGGCTCGTCCCAAAACGGATAATTCATCGTCAACCTCCTCCAGCAATTCTGACGGCTAACTTAGACCAGCAGCCCGTCGCGCGCAAGCGGACGGGCGGGATGAAGCCACGAACAAAACCCATCGCAAAGGGGCCGCAACCACAGCCTGCGCGCTGACAGGGTGGTGGCGGCATTGAAAAGGCCGTTGGAAATGCGCGGTCCTTCGACATTGTAGTAATCGGTGAAACACCGATTGGCGGGGCTGAATCATTTGGGTTCGTTTCGTAAAAAACCTTTTTGAGTTGCCCACCCTTGGACATCGAAAAACTCGATTTCCAGCGGAAAATGACGTTTTTCAGTTTTAACCGGGGTCATCATTTGGGTTCGTTTTGAAAAACGAACACATAGGATTGAGGGGGGAAATGATCGCCCCGCCACCGGCGGCCGCCGCCCGCATGGGGGGCGATTTTGCCACTTTCGGCGGCCCGGATACGGCGTGCCCGCCAGACCGGCCACGATCGGTTCCGCCAGCGCCTGGCGTCTGGACGCCGTCTGGGGCGTTTCCGCGCAATCCGTGGATTGTTTCCGGCTGCCCTTTGGGGCCTCCGGCGGGACGGCCTCTGCTCGCATGACGGCGGTCTTCATTGCAGGGCGGAAGATATAGCAAATTTCTCTATTATGTCAAGAGAAAATTGTTGTTGTCGCAGGGCCGGTCCGGCGGAGGGGCCGCTTCACGGGCTTGGGGCCGGAAGGCGGCCCGACGAAGGATGATTCCGCCGGGTCGGCGGCTTCATCTACAGCGAGCAGAGAACCCCCAAAACGATGACCGCGAGAATAATAATGCCCAGAATGATTACAGCCTTTTTACCCCCTGCCGCGTTCCCGGCATGACCATCACCATATTCCGCTGCCATGCGCTCCTTCTCGTATTGACGAATCGTCTCTTCAGGATCGCCTTTCCGCATGTAATCTCTGTCGTAGATTCCCATTGGATCACCGTTTCTCTTAGACGGTATTTACTCGCTAATCGGAAGTTTGCAAGATTATTGGGGCGGTTTCGGCGTGTCGGGGACGCGGCTTGCAAAACCTGTCCAGGCTCGTCGCATGAGCGGCGCAGTCCTGCATCCCGGCTTGGTGGATCGCGCCCTTCGGGCGCGGTGGCTGTTGACCGAAGCATGAGATGGCCCGTTTCCATGGGGCCAACGCCCCATAGTGTCCGTACGGTTTCTGTGGTAGCATATCCCATGAGTTTCTTCCGGAGGCTGTTTGGCCCCAAACAAGGCAACGCGGATTGCGAGTTGGTTGCCGATCTCCGCGCCAAGGCGGAAAACGACAATGCCCAATCCCAGAATGATTTGGGCAAGGCATTCTTTCTGGGCAGCTTTGGCTTGGCGAAGGATGAGGTGGAAGCCGTGAAGTGGTATCGCAAGGCCGCCGAGCAGAATGACGCCACGGCTCAATTCAATCTGGGCTGGTGCTACGCCGAAGGACGAGGTGTGACGAAGGGCGAGGTGGAGGCGGTGAAGTGGTTTCGCAAAGCCGCCGAGCAGAATCATGGCGAAGCTCAGGCTTGTCTGGGCCGCTGCTACTACAATGGCACTGGCGTGACGAAGGATTGGGCGGAAGCCTATAAGTGGGAGAATCTCGCCAGGGCGCAGGGCAGACATGGTCTCAGCGGAACAGTTCTTGACCTGCTGGAAAAAGAGCTGACCCCGGCGCAGGTCGCGCAAGTGCAGAAGCTTTGTCGAGTGTTCAAACCAAGAGGCGGCAGTGATCCCCGGGGAATTTCGTGGCAGGGCGAGAACAATCGGCGAAAGACTGTTCCATAAGTGTAGCGACCCTCTGTTTATAGAGGTGTTTTAGTTGGAAACCGGATGGCATTTTTTTCAACAAGGGGGTGAGTCAGTCATTGTCACGCGGCCTCGGTGTCTGTGCGGCCATGTGATCAGAAGGCGGACGCTGCACCAGCTCTGCTGCATCGGCACCCCCGGGTGTTACTGCACACAGTTCACTGCTTGCGCATCACTTCCGGCGAGCCGCCCGCCGCCGAAGGCCCAGCGCACAGATGGCGCCGCCGAGCAGCAACACGGCCGACGATGGTTCCGGAACAGTTTCAATCGTGATGAACGTCGTCGTCGTATCATACGTCATGCCCAGGGGATTCCCGCTGATGCCTGTGCCGGTGAAGGAGGCGGTATTCGTGCTTTCGATGTGGGTGTAGTTGGCCTGCAACGTATAAACCTCCCCGTTGGTCAATGTCCCCGGGGCGATGGTGAAGGAAGTCAGTGCCGGATCGGTTTTGCCCAGCTCGGGCGCATAGACGGACTGGGGCGATGAACCCAGCGGCGTTGGGTAGGAGTTCATGTCAAACAGGATAAAATTGATTTTTCCGCCCAAGCCTTGGGTATACGTGTTGAAAGCGCTTGTGTTGAAAGTGAGCGTGGCCCCGACGGTCGGATCAATCAGCAGAGTCCCGCTGCTCCACGTCCCGCCGCTGGTGAGCATGGGGGTGGGCGGCAGGACCGGGCTGGCCAGATTCAGGGAAAGCGTTGGCTGCACCGTGGCGTTGCCCAAGGTGAAAGTGTAGGTGCCGCTGCCATACGACGCGTTCAACTGGGATTGGGTCGTGCGCGCGTCGCCATACTGGTATCGGTTGTAGCCGCCGCTGGTGGCCCACGTCGGCGAGAAAGACGGCCCGGTGGGGAATGTGATGGTTCCTGACGGGAAATCGGCCGTGGGGCTGGGAAGGGTCAAAAGGGGTGCTGCGGAAAGGTTGCTGCCCAGCGTGTCTATCTTGGCGACGATGGAAAATTGGTTGTAGGTAAAGGCGCTGTATCCACCGACGACGGTGGAAGCGTCTGTTTCCTGCATCACTTGCTGTTCTTCAAGGCTATATTGAGTGGACTGCGCCGCGTGGGCACTCAAAGCCATGGCCCAAATCACCGTCATCCCCAATAGGCACTTGTATCCAAGTTTCATGTCACCGAAAGCCTAATGATTCCGGTTGTGGCAGTCCATGATTACTTGAGAACGCAAAATCAGGGATGATTTCGCCAGATCGGGGATCCGGGCTACATCATTCATACTCAAAATGCGGTGGCGGCTTTGCTGACTTCGAGGTAACGGGCGTAGGCGTCGTCCCACTGAGTCCGGTCGCTCGACGGCTCGTAAGTCACGACGGGGAACGATTGCCGCACAACCTCGCGGGCTTCGTCGAGGGACTTGATTTCCTTGCGGGCGATGGCCTGCATGAGGATGTTGCCGATGGCAGTGCCTTCGATAGGGCCGGCAATGACCGTGCGGCCGGTGGCGTCAGCAGTGAACTGGTTCAACAGCGCGCTATTGGAACCGCCCCCGACGATGTGAACGACTGGCGCGCGCTGGCCGCGGCATTCCTCGATCCGTTCCAGCGTCCAGCGGTATTTGAGCGCCAGGCTTTGCAACACGCAACGCACGACGACGCCCTTGTCGTCGGGAAGCGTCTGGCCGGTGCGCCGGCAGAATGCCCGGAGCGCCGCCGGCATGTCGGCGGGCGCGAGAAACTCGTGGTGGTCCGGTTCGACGATCGGGGCCGGGGTCGCGACCTTCGCAGCCAACCCGTCCAATTGCGGGTAGCTGAATTCCTCGCCGGCGCGTTTCCACGCTTGGCGGCATTGTTGCAGGAGCCAGAGGCCCATGATGTTCTTAAGGAACCGCACGGTGCCACAGACGCCGCCTTCGTTGGTGAAGTTGTAGCCGGCGGTCTTGTCGTTGATGAGCGGCGCGTCCAGTTCCGCGCCCATGAGGGACCATGTGCCGCTGCTGATATAGACGTGGTCGCGGCCGCGCGCAGGCACGGCGGCGACGGCGCTGGCGGTGTCGTGGCAGCCGGGCGCGATGACGGGCACGGGGCCGAGGCCGGTTTCCTCGCGCACGCTCTTGAGCAGCGGGCCGAGCACGGTGCCGGAGGGAACGATCTTCGGCAGGATGCTCGTGGGAATGCCGAGCTTTTTCAGCAGCGCGGCGTCCCACGTCTTCTTGCGCGCGTCGAGGAACTGCGTGGTGCTGGCGATGCTGTATTCGCAGACCTTCTTGCCGGAGAACCAGTAGTTGAAAAGGTCCGGCATCATCAGGAACGTCGCCGCGCCGTCGAGCTGCGGCGATTTTTTGCGGGCGAGCGCGTAAAGCTGAAAGAGCGTGTTGAACTGCATGAACTGGAGTCCGGTGCTGGCGTAAATCGCCTTGCGCGGCACCTTGCGGAGCGCGGCGGCCATGGCGGGGCCGTTGCGCGGGTCGCGGTAGCAGACCGGCGGGCCGATCAGCTCGCCGTTGCAGTCGAGTAGGCCGAAGTCCACGCCCCACGTGTCAATGCCGATGCCGGCGAGGTTGGGGCCGTGCTGCTTGGCGGCGAGCGTGGCGCCGTGCTTGATCTCCGACCAGAGGCGGAACGTGTTCCAGTAGAGCGTGTCGCCGCAGCGCACGCCGCCGTTGGGGAAGCGGTGCACGTCCTCCAGGCGCAGCTTCGCGCCGTCAAAGTGTCCGATCACGCCGCGGCCGCTCTCGGCGCCGAGGTCGAAGGCGAGGAATTTCAGGGTGGCTGACATGAATTGGTCTCCGGTGTTTGTTGTGTTGATTGCCGCGAAAACAAAACCTCTCTTCCGTCAACAGCGGCCCGCAGTATAGTGACCCGCCGGGAGGATGCAACTCCGGGCCAACTTATGTTATCTTGACGACACGCCGGCACGGACTACACTGCGGCCCGGCTTGGAGGACAGGAGCGCGTGGCTGTTCATCCCATGGCGGAATGAAGCGGCAAAGAGGAGTTAACCGATGAACCACAGACTCTACATCGCACTGTATGCAGCGGCGCTCATCTTTTCGATATCAGACATCGGCCTTGCTGAAGAGAGTGCAGGCACAAAGAATACAGCGCTGAAACACATTGCTGATTTTCAAGGCGGAAAGCTTTTCAAGGCGGGCGAGGTTCGTGTGCTGGTGCTGACGGGTAATTACCGGCAGATGGGGCGGCAATACGGGGCCTTGTTGAAGGACGATTTGCAGGCGATGCATACCACCATTGGAGAGGTCTTTCTGAATAATCCGGACGAAAAACGAAGGATGCACGCAGACGAACTGAAAACGATGGCCCAAGCCTTGTTCAACCGCTACCCCCAGCGCTACAAGCAGATCCTGTATGGAATGGCGGAAACCTCCGGCCTCGGCATGGACAAAATTCTCCTCGTCAACGCGCTCGAATGGTTTCCGAAGATCAACCGGCTGCGTTACGGAAAATGTTCCGGCATAGCGGTCTGGGGTCCTTATACCAACGGCCCGGTCATCTTCGGAAGAAATGACGACGACGATCCGGCCTTCCTGGCTTTCGCCCGCCCGGTCGTCGCCGTTTTCAAGCCGAACGACGGGAGCATCCCCGCGGCCTTGATAAACTATCCCGGCGTGATTTACAACGCAACGGGGATGAATGCCGACGGCTTGTTCATGGAACTGAATGCCGGGAACAGCATGGGATTCTCCATGGACCGCGTTTCCATTTTCACAACGCTGTTCTTGTATCTGCAGGAATATCACAACCTCGCCGAACTGGACCGGGCCATGCGTTCCACACTCGTGGACATAGGCTCCATCATCACCGTGGCCGATCCAACCCGCGGCTATTCCTACGAATGCTCGCTCTGGGACACGAAGCGGAGGGACCAGGACGCCGATGGAATCGTCGCGGCGGCGAATGGCTTTTCGCTTCCGGACTGGAATATCACGCCGTTGGACCCGAAGAAGGATCCCGAAGCGAACGAGATCCGGAAAGGGAACCTGCTCAAACTCGCCTCCCAATACAAGGGCGCCATCACGCCGGACGTGATGATGAAGAAGATCATGGACGTGGACATCAAGGACGGCGGAGCCACCCATGCCGGGACCATTTTCCAAGTCGTAGCCGCGCCGGCGGATCGCAAGGTCTGGGTCAAAGTGCCAGGCCGTGTGGAGTGGACGGAAGTTTCCCTGGAGCCACTGTTTCGCGCGCCCGACCACTCGGCCGCCAAGATCAGCACAGCGACCGCCCAAAGCGCGACTTCCAAGTCTCTCGACACCATCCTCACGCCCTATCTTGCAAAATACAATCTGCCGGCCCTTGCGGCGGCCGTCGTCCGGGATGGCCGGATCGTGGCCGCCGGCGCCGTGGGCACCCGGCGGGCTGGCGCCAACATTCCGGTGACGCTCAACGACCGCTTCCACATCGGCTCGGACACCAAGGCGTTCACCGCGCTCCTGGCGGCGATGATGGTCGAAGAAGGCAAGCTGCGCTGGACCTCCACGATCGCCGAGGTGCTCCCCGATCTGGCGGCGGGGATGGATACCCGGCTCCGCGGCATCACGCTGGAGCAACTCCTCTCACACTCGAGCGGTCTGCCGAGTGACAATGAGCAAATCGGGGCCCTGTATGACAAGGCGTATCTCCAACAGGGGAACCTAGACGAGGTTCGCTGCTGGTTCCTGCGGGAGGCGTTCAAGTTTCCCCTGAAGTCAGAACCTGGCACCCAGTTTGCCTACTCGAACACGGGCTACATCACCGTGGGCGCCATGGTTGAGCGCGTGGCCGGGAAGACATGGGAGGAACTGATCCGCGAGCGCATCTTCAATCCGATGGGTCTCTCGACGGCCGGCTTGTGGGTGCAGGCTTCCGTCGGCAAGGTGGACGCGCCCCTGCCACACGCCATGGTGGACGGGAAGCTGAAGGCTCTCCTCGCGAGCCCATGTGCGGACGGCCCGATGGCCTTGGGCCCTGCCGGCCTTGCGCACATGTCCATTCTCGACTTCGCCCGTTGGGTGGGCTGGAACGCGGGCGAAGGGAAGCGCGGCCCGGCGCTCGTTCGACCCGAGACGCTGAAGAAACTCCACACGCCGGTGATCGAAGCGAGGGTTCCAAATGCCCCGCCCGGCACGCCGAGCCAGGGCAAGTATGCCCTCGGATGGGGCATACCAAACGTCGAGTGGGCCGTGGATCCGCTGGTCCAGCACGCAGGCTCCAACACCCTGAACCTGGCGCAAGCCTGGTTCGACCCCAAGCGGGATGCGGGATTCGTTATCGCCACCAACATCGGCGGCGAGAAGGCGGACGCCGCGTTCAAGGTGCTCGCGAAAGAGCTGTATACGGCCTACATGCTGAAGCGAGGGGAGTAAAGAACCGGAAAAAAAGTGGTGCCACTGTCCGCGCGCCCTGACGGATCCGCCATCACTCCATTTTCAGCAGCTTCCGCTGCCACGGCATCAACAGGTCGCTGACGAGCTTGCGATCATGATCGCGCGCGAGGGCCTCGATAGTGGCGCGGCTGGCGATAAGCGACGCGTCGATGCCGAATTCCTTCGCGCAGGCGTCGCGGACGTTTTTGATTTCGGCGGCGCGGCGCATCGCCTGCCAGTCGGGCTTGGTGCGCGCGTGCTTGGGCATCAATGGGTAGTCCGCCGGCTGCACTTGCTGGCCGAGATGCACCGCGTCCAGCAATCGCTGGCGGCGCGGCGGCGACATGCGCGGCGGGATCAATGGGTGGAAATCTTTTCGATACGAAACGTCATCGGCGATCTGGATGAGGCGCTCGTTGTTGAGGATGTGGAACGGCGGCCGGTCCACCGCTTGCGCTTCCTTCTCGCGCCAATGCCACAGTTCGCGCAGCACGGCCAGGCCCGCGCCGCTCAGGATGGCCCAGCCTTTCACGCGCCACTCCGTCGCCGGGTCGCGCTCGCGCGTGACGGCGCTGCGCTCGATAAGGTCGGCGCAACATTGCTGGAGCCAGTCGAGTCGGCCCAGCCGCACCAGCTCGGCGCGGAGGATGTCGGCGAGCGGTTTGAGGTAGTGCGTGTCGGCGATGGCGTATTTGATCATCTTCTCCGGCAACGGCCGCCGCGCCCAGTCCGCCTTTTGCGACGCCTTCTCGAGGTGGACGCCAAAATGTTTTTCCACCAGCGCGCCGAAGCCGGTCTGTTGCACGCCGAGCAGCCGCGCGGCGATGTCGGTGTCGAACACCGCCGCCGGCACGAAACCGGTCGTCCGCCGCAAGATGCGCAGGTCGAAATCCGCGCCGTGAAAAATCAGTTCCTTGCCGCCGAACGCCGCGAGCAGCGGCGACAACTCCATCCCCGCCAGTGTGTCCACCAGGTAGTCGCCTTGCGGGTGGCTGACCTGCATCAAACAGAGTTTTTCGTAGTAGCAATGCCGGCTGTCGGCTTCGGTGTCCACAGCCACCCACGCCGCGTGCCGCACGCCGTCGGCGAGGTGCTGAAGGTCGGTAGATGTCGTAATCAATTGTGCCTTTGCGTCAATCGGGTTTGTCAATTGGATACCTTTAGCAGAACTTGGCGGAGTTTCCAAGTCCCTCGGTCAATCCGCCGGTTCGTTCACCGGCGGGGCCTCGTAAAGCTCGCGCGGCTCCGGCAGGACCAGCGCGACGGCGATGGCCGGCACGAACAGAAAACTGGCGTAGAGCAGCGCCCGCCGGAAATCGCCGACCTGTGAGAACAGGCCGAAGAACACCGTGCCGAACGCCGCCGCGATGCGGCCGATGTTGTAGGAGAATCCCGCGCCGGTCGTGCGCAGCAGCGTCGGGAACAGCGGTGGCATATACATCGTGAAGAGGCCGAAGACGCCCGAGAAAAACCCCGTCACCGGGAACCAGAACCAGACCAGCGCCTGCCAGTGTGGCGTTTGGAGAAACGTGCTGCACATCGCCACGAAGAAGCCGACGAACATCAGCAGGATGCCGCGCCGGTAGCCCAGCCATTTCACCAGCGCGCCGCCGAAAAAGTTGCCGGCGACCGACGTGAGGATCACGAAGAAAAACGTCCGGCTCACCAACTGGTCGCGCGCCGCCGCGGGCCACGCCGCCAGCTCCGGCAGGTTCCGCAAATGCTGCGGGTGCCAGAACAGAAAGGCCCACCATGCCGTCAACGAAGTGGCGCAGACGATCATCGTCAGCAGCGTCGTCCGCCGCACCTCGCCGCGGAACAAATCCGCCACGCCCGGTCCGGCCTTTGCGGCGTGTTGTCTCGCGGCCTTCCATTCCTCCGGCTCCGGCACCTGGCGCTGGATCCAGGACGTCAGCAACGCCGGCAGGATGCCGACGAGGAACACGTAGCGCGGATTGATGCCGGCCATCAGATAGACCGTCGCGCACGCGCCGAGCACGCCGATGTTCGCGCTGGTTTGCAGCACCGCCGCGATCCACGGCCGCCAGCGCCGCGGCCATGTCTCCGACAGCAGCGACGCGCCGACCGCCCACTCGCCGCCGATGCCCAGCGCCGACAGGAAACGGAAGATCATCAACTGCCACCACGTCTGCGCCACCGCCGACAACCCCGTGAACGCCGCATACGTCAGGATCGTCAGGCATAACGCGCGGCTGCGGCCCATCCGGTCGCCGAGGCGGCCGAAAAATCCGCCGCCCAGCGCCCAGCCGATGAGAAACGCCGCCTGGATCCACGAGCTCTTCTCCCTCACCGCCGCGTCGGTCACCGCGCCGGCCTGGAGCAGTTGCATCACGAACGGCGCGGCCACGAGCGTGTAGAGGTGCATGTCCAGCCCGTCGAAGAGCCAGCCGAGGCACGCCGCGATGCCGGTCTTCCATTGCCGGGGCGTCACGTCGCGAAGGCGGCTTACCTCGTGCGCCGGCGAAGGCGGGGGCGGGGATGCGGGGCGTGGCGCCGTTGGACAATTCACGGCGTTATCTCCTAAACGCTTTCATCAGTTTCAGCCAGCGGATTTTCCGGTCGCTTCAGCGCGAGGGCGCGGCGGCCACGGGCAGATGAAGCTCCTCTTGAATGGCCGCCACGTTCACCCGGCTCACGGGCACGCCGTTCTGGACCGCTTGCGCGGCGGCGAGGCCGGCGGCGTGGCCGAGGGCGATGATCGTTCGCGAGAGCCGGCAGCTCGACGCGGCGATGTGGCTGAAGCTCGCGCCGCGGCACGCGACCAGCAGGTTCACCTTGCCCTTCGGCAGCAGGCAGCGAAACGGAATGCCGTAAGGAGCCTTGACCTGCGTCAGCGCGCTCGCGCCGGCGGCGCCATGGATGTCCATCGCGTGATCGGCGATGGCGATGATGTCCGCGGGTTTCGGCTGGTCCGGCGCGCCGGCCAGATCGCGCTGCGTCAGCACGTATTCGCCCACCACGCGGTAGCTCTCGCGGATGCCCAATGACGGTGCAAAATCGCGGAACTCGTAGAAAGCGAACAGCGGGTTGCCGTGAAGCCATCGCCAGTGGGCCTCCACAATCGGTTTGCACGCTTCGTAGGTCTTCTCGTAGCCGAGGCTCAGGAGCGTCTCGCCCGGCATCACGCCGAGCGGGTTCACGATCAAGTCGTCGCTGCCGGGAACCGCCGTCACGTGGGCGGAGTGGGGGAACCCTTTCACCGGCCCGGCCGGCTCCGGCGGCGTGGCGGGCTTTTCGGTTTTGTGAATCCGGTAGCAGAGTGAGATGGCGTTGAGCGTGCGCCCGGCTTCCTCCGGCGCGGAAGGTTCGTCAAACCGCGCCCTCGGCTCCGCGCCCACCATGATCTCGCAGCCGGCCGCGCGACAGAGATCCACGTTGCCGGTGGAATCAATGAAGACCTTCGCGCGGATGCGGAGTTCCGTTCCGTCCGCCGATTGCGCGGTGATCGTCGCGACGCGGGCGCCGTCGTTCGCAGCGGACACGAATCGCGTGTTTAGCAGCACGCGGCAGCGGCCCGTTCCGGCCAGCATCTCCGCCATGACGCGGCTCATCTTTTCGGGATCGAAGGCGACACCGTGGCACTTTTCATAGTCGGCGTCCGCGCGATGCAACGTCTGCTCGTAATCCACCTCCGGCGTAACCAGCCAGAGCCCGAACGGGCCGCGTTTGTGGCCGGGGTTCTGGTGGCTGGTCACGCCCGCGCCGTTGATCTTGCGCAGCCGTTCGTAGATTTCGCGCGCGTGGGAATCACCAGGCCCCGGCTCCCAACTGCTGACGTAGGCGGACGTGCTCGTGCCGCCGAGCCGGGGCATCCGCTCGACAAGCACGACTTGCGCGCCGGCGCGCGCCGCCGCCAACGCCGCGCTCACGCCGCCGCTGCCACCGCCGACGACGCACACCTGGGTTTCAATCTCGCGCGCTTCCCCGGCCAGGGAAACGATGGCCGCGCAAAACAAAAAAACGATGCATCCTCCCGCGCGATTCATGGCGTCCCGAACCACACCGGGCTGCTCCAGGCGATCTCGCCGTCTTTTTGCGTCACGCGAATATAATAATAGGAACGCCCGGACAGCGGATGCGCGTCGGCGAATGTGAACTGGCTCACCCGCCCCTCGCCGGTCTTGCAGTGGATGAACTCGTTGTTGCGGCAAATCTCGACGCGGTCAATGTCCGCCGGGCAATCGGCCTTCACCTCGATGGTCACCTTCGCGCCGGCGGGCGTCTCGAGTTTCTCGCCCATGAAGTGGCCGTTGACGCGCACATCGAGGAAGATTTTCGCCGCCGTGCTCGCGTAGCATCGCCGCGCGCGCAACGCGTCGAGAATCGCCTCGCGCGACAGCTCCGGCGCGTAGACGCACGCCTTGCCGTAGCCGCCGGTATGGTCGGGGCTGGCCATGGCGCCGATGACGATGCCGCGCTCCCAGGCGTCCTGGATGAAATAGCCTTTCGGCGTGGTGCGCAGGGCTTCGCGCGGCGCGCCCTTGAATTCATAGGAGCCGCGGCCCTGGAATATCTCCGCCACGGGCTGCGCGACCTCGTCGGTGTAGTTCCAATCCGTCGGCACGTTGCCGGTGTCGGCGAGCTGGTGCGGGATCTGGACAAAGTTGGCGTTCATCTTGCGGAGGTCTGCCCAGACCTGCGCGGGCGTCTGTTTGGTCTGCTCGTTCCACCAGCGCGGCAGATACGGGTCGGCGAAGATGAGATTACGGTGCCCGTAATAACCGTAGGGACGCTTCGGGTCGTCGCCAAGCTTGATGTTTGAAGTCCACTCCTCCGCGAGGAACGTCAGGAACCGCGGCGCGTCGTAGTTGGCGCGCGCGAGCTTGGCGAGGAAGTTCCAATGATAGGGATTGATGTTGTAGCCGTGGTCGGTCGCGGCGGCGAAATCGTGCCGGGCGATGTCGCGCATGTTGGCGTAGCTCTCGTCCACCGACTCGTCGCCGCAGCGGTTGCATTGCGAGATGTCGGTGTGATCGTGCAGGTCGCCGAAGTAGAGGTTGAGCTTCTGGCCGTTGTAGGCGATCGAAGGCGTCGGCCGGTCCTCGCCGCGCTCGACGCGGACCGTGCCCGGCGCGAACGGCTCCTTCGGCTCGACGAGCCGCGCCCATTCCGCCTCCGGCACGGAGACGGCGGGCGGTTTGGCCGGCACGCTCGCCAGCGACACCTGGCTGTCGGCGCTCTTCGAGTCCTCCTCGCTGTTATACATGATGCGGCTGCCTTCCGATTGGTAGGCGACGACGACCCGTTCGCCGGCCAGCGCGATGGCGGGCCAGCGGTCCATGCCGGGGCGGTGCGAGACCAGCGCCGGCACGGTCCACGACGCGCCGTCGAAACACGTCAGCGTCACGTTCCACGAACGCGACTTTGCTTTTTTGCCCATCGCCGAGCCGAGCTGGCGGCACGCGAGCCAGAGCCGGCCCGACGAGTCGAAGACCGCCGCCGGCGCCTCCGCGTGCGTGCGGAACACCGGCGAGACCGCCAGTTCGTTTGCCGGCGCGAGCAAACCGTCGTCGCCGACCTTCGCGATAATGAGCCGCCGCATCTGCGCCTGGCCGATGCTGTAGGGCAGCCGCTGCTTGATGCCCTCGTCGCCCGGCCGGTTGCCCATCATCGCGTTTTCATAAATCAACCAAAGCTCGTTGCCGCGCGCCAGCAGCAGCGGATGGCGGTCAATCGTCGGCGCGCGTGTCAGCCGCGTTTCCGCGCCCCATTCGCCGCCGGCTTTGCGACGGCGCAGGAACACGTCGTAGTTGTTCTGCCGGAAACTGTGCCACGCCACCGCGACGTCGCCGCCCGGCAGCACGGCGACCGTCGGATCGTAGTTCGAACACTCGCCCGCGCTGACGCGCTCCGGCTTCGAGACGACGCCGTCGCGCAACGACGCGGCGCAAATCCCGCGCCAGCCGCTCGCGTTGGATTCCCACGCCGCCCAGAGCGTGCCGTCGCGCCACGCGCCCATGGGCTTCACGTTCACCCCGCCGCCGTTGCTGATGCGGACCGGCTGGCCCGGCCCGTCCGCGCCGCACGGCAGCGCGTAGATGTCCCACTTCTTGTCCACCTCCGCGGCGTAGAGGACGAAAATTTTGTCGCTGGCCGCGACCGCCTTGAAGCCGAGCAAATAAAGCCCCTTGCCGCCGAGCGGCTGCCACTGGCCGAGTTTCTTGAACGTCTTGCCCGCGACGGTGTAGCGCGCGATCTGCATCGTGTCGGCGTTGTCGCGGAAACTGTTCCACACGACATAGAGCGAGCCGTCGCCGGCCTGCGCCATCGTCGCCTCATCATTGAAGCCGGCGCCCGCCGATACCAGCTCCGACACGGGCAGCTCGGTTTCGTAGAGCGCGATGTCGTCCACCCAGACGCGTCCCGGCGGCGCGCCGTTCGAGGACGGCGTGATGATGTTCAACTCCATCAGGCCGCTGGTGCTCACCGGCACGTCGCACTCGTATTTGTGCCACTGGTTCGGCAACTCATCCCACGCCGCCACCAACGGCCGCGTCGCCTCGGTCCTCGGAGCCTTCGGGTCGGTGCCGGGATGGATGACGCGGAGCACGATCTTGGTTTCGTTGGTGGCCTTCGCCCAGAACACGAAGTGATAACGGAAACCGACCTTGACCGGCACGCGCTGGCGAAGGATGAGCGCCTGCCGGTCGCGCGTGACTTCGCCGGTGAGACACGCATTGCCGGAGTGGGCGCGCTTCGGGTCGTTGACCAGCTCGTGCTTCGCATCCGGCTCCCAGCCGGTCGTGCCGTCTTCGAAGCCGCCGTTGGTGATGAGGTTGACCGGCGCAGCCGCCCGCGCCGTGGAGACGATGCCGATGGCCGCGAGCCATCCCGCCAGCAGGAAGGAGAAAGTGAGCGAGCGCATGGCCCGAGTTCTATCACCCGGACAGCCGAGGGTCAACGCGCGGCGTGGTCGGTAGTGGGCTAATTGGAGGGTTCTTGGTGTTGTGGAAAAGTCATGGCATAGACAAATGCCGACGGCAGTTTCATGGGTAGGGCGAGGCGTCCCGCCGAGCCGCGCCACTGTTGGCATGAACTGTATCGGCTCGGCGGGACGCCTCGCCCTACCAAGCCTAACATCAAACTGACCCACTACCCGTGAGTCATTCCGCCGTCTTATGAATGGGCCGTTTTGACCCGATTCGTCGGCTCTCATCCCATTTGTCCGGTCGGATTCAGTCGGATTGGGTCGGATCAGGTTGGATTCAGTCGGGTCCAGTTGCATCAGGTCGGATTGAGCCGGATTGAGTCGGATATTTTTAGTGGTCGTATTCAGGTTTGGCTCATTTGGCTTCGTTTTGTCTTTCTCCCCGTCGGGCGTTTTCACAATATCCTGCCACCACGTATTTTGTATTTCTCGATTTGGGTTCGTTTCGTAAAAACATGTTTTCTCACCGGGACCTCTCCAACCCGAGTCGTTCATTTTCCAATGAAAAAACGAGGTTTTCGGGTTTTGGCCGCCATCATCATTTGGGTTCGTTTTGCAACGTCCGGCCAAGGCCTGTTGTTTCATGCGGGAACTGCTGGCGTCAGGATGGGGAAACAGAATCATGGCGACAAAATCATGATGTTGCCCCTCCTCTGCCTTTCTCTTCATGGCTGCCTCCCTGTTTTCCGCCTTCTGGCTTCTGACTTCTGACTTCTGTCCTCTGCCTTCCGCCCTTCGCATTCTCTTTTCATCGTCGGGCAGAGTTATAGAGTAATTCTCTATAAATGTCAAGAGAAATTTGTTTCATGAAGCCGAAGGCTTTGGACTGCTGCGAGAATCGCAGCTTTCCTCACACGATTGCACCGCGGTCGAAGTCCGGGAAGCTGTAGTTCCTACAGCAGTCCAAAGCCTTCGGCTTCATTGGAGTTTCGGTCATCATCCGTTACCGCGCCGATGCCTTGCCAGACGGCTTGAGTCGGAACGCCCGGCTGGCGCATGCAGCCGAGGATGCAGGCGGCTGGCTGGCGGTTTCGTGGCTTTCTATTTGTTGAACTGCTGGGTGATGTCCTTAAACACGTCGAATTCCAGATTCCGGGAGCCGGAGGGATTGACCCACAGTTCGATGTTGACCACGCTGCTGTAATCGTCAGCATCCAACTTCATCCACCCATACTTGGGCGGGTTTCCAAAAACAAAGCACATTTTCTTCGTCACGGCCGTCGCCCAGGTCTGGCCGCTCTTTGGCAGGTTGATGTCAAATTCCGGTGAATAGCCGCCAGCGGGAGCCGTGAAAGGCGTTTCTTTACCCACATCAACCAGACCGCCATCGGGGATTCGAAGAAGCACCCGCCAATCAAACTTGAGTCCATGTTTCCGGTCGTTCCACCACGTTTCGGACCGCCATTTTTGTATTTCCAATTGTCCATCCTGACCGGTCTTTCCGGTTAATAAATTCACATAAACTGGAGATCCGTCGAGCTTCAAGTGAACTTCGCAGTCCCGATGCACCATTGGCTCGGCGATGTTGGCTTTGAGCAAGTGAAACACAACAGGGTGCGCGGGATCGGGACGGTGAAAATCAAAATAGTCGCAGTACTCAAAACCGAAAGGGTTTTCACGCAAAGAGTGGTATCCCTCTTTTTCGACACCAACCGTTAAACCCTTGCCACGCACTCCGGTGAGCGAGAAAAGTCCTTGTGCGCCGCTGAGAACGTGTTTCTTGGACGTGCCATGGCGTGAAATGTCAGTCCAGCAAAACTCTATCTTGGCCCCGCCCACAGGTGCGGCATTTTCGTCCATCACTTTGCCGTAAAATGTGATCGGGGTCTTCCACTCAAAACTAGAGTCTGCTTCTTTTGCCTCTCTCCAGAGTTCATACAGTTGCTTCTTGTCCTTTTCCGGGTCGAGAACAGTTTGGGCGTGATAGTAAGCCCGCGCCTTGGCACCGCTGCCGAGGAGTTGCTGATAGGCAAAGGCCAGCAAGATAATCGCGCCAACAGTCGTTGTGGCAACCAGTGCCTTTCTCGACTGAAACAGCTTTGTCATGGAGTGGTTATCCGGTTGAGTCGCCGGACCTGGGTTTATTTACCTAGCGCCTCGCGCAGCACCGGCTCGAACGCGTCCGACTGGCGCATGAAGCCGAGATCGCTGGGATGCGAGCCGTCGGTCGCGCCTTCGGCGTCGTCGCCGAGCATGTGGTCGCCGGGGATGTAGTAGAGCTTCCCGACGCCTTCCTTCTTGAGCGCCTCAAAACATTCGTGAAGGGCAGCGTGGTTTTCGGTATGGAATTTCTCCCGCTCGGGGCGAATCCATGAGTTGGTCATGCGACGGTCCTCGACGAGCACGATCGGCGTTTGCGGACGCGCGGCGCGCAGCATCTTCACCAGCACCGGGCACTTCTGCCGCACGTCGGCGGGGCCCATGTTGGGCGAGCAGTCAATGACATACACCGCGGCGTCCACCTTGCAGAGGAGCTCGCCGACCGCCGCGTCCATCCGGCCGTTGCCGGAGAAGCCGATGTTCAGCACGGGCCGGTCGAAGCGCCGGCCGAGGATGGCGGTGTGGACCATGCCGGGCCGCGACGCGCATGCGCCGTGGGTGATGGACGTGCCGTAGAAGACGATGGGCTTCTCGCGCGGCGGCAGGCCTTCGAACTTCGCGCCCTTGGACACGCCGATCTCCAGCGACTCGACGCCGTTGTAGAGCGGCAGATACGCAGCGTATTCGCGCAGGCCGGGCAGGAGGTCGGCTTGGATGACCTGGTTGACTTCCTTTTTGTCGGGCTTGGTGACGTTTACCCAGCGCCATTTGCCGTGCTCGTCACGGGCGTAGAGGTCCACGCCGCTGACGCCCGTGGCCGGCATGTGCGGCATGGCGATGCGCTCGCTGCGCAACACGTAATGCGCCCAGATCGCCGATGCGTCGGTCTTGAATTGGACCATCATCCCCGCGCTGTCGTGGCTCAAGTTCCACACCATCGGCGTCACCTTGCCCTCGGCGGCGGCGGGGAAGCGGTCGAACCAGCGCTTCCGCTCCATCTCCGGCCACGCGCGGCCTTCGACGCCCCACTGGGTCACGTCGTGCCATTCGAGCGCGGGCGGCGGTGGCGCGGGCTTGGCGGGCTCGGCGGCTTGGGCATTGAGCGTCGCGAGCATGAACGCCCACGAGAGCGGGATGAGATGACGAGGTTTCATATTTTATCTTTCAGTGTTGGGGTCTGCGAAAATCCTTGAATGGTGGGGCGAGACTCCGTCGAGCCTCCGCTTCCCAAGCAGGCTCGACGGAGTCTCGCCCCACCGGGTTCGGTTGCGGCTTCGCCGCATTGGAATAAATGAGTTTCACTTTTTCGGTTTGGCGGATGTTTCGAGCGCGAGCCGGCTGTCGAACCAGCCGAGCATTTCCTGCCACATCTCCGGCGTATAGACGTGGCCGACGCCGGGATAGATCACGCTGCGAAAATCATCGCCCTTGTCGAAGATCCGCCACGCGGGGCCGGCGGCGCTTTCGATTTTCCGGATGCCCGGCACCGGCGAGCCGGCGTCGTCCCCGCCGGCCAGCGAGAGAAACGCGCGCGGCGCGATGCAAGCGACGACCGCCTCGGTGTCGAAGTGGTTCAACATGCCGGGAACGAAATAATAAATGCCGTGCCCATGCATCCCCTGCGCCTCGATGAGGTCGCGGTAACGCGTGAGACAACAGACGGCGACGGCGGCCTTCGGGCGGTCGTCGAGCGCCATGAGCCACCACGTCCGCGTCGCGCCCATGCTGATGCCGGTGACGCCGATGCGCCGCGCGTCCACCTCCGGCCGCGAGCAGAGATAATCCAGCGCCATGAGATCGTCGCGGACGATCATGCCCCAGAGCGTACGGCCGACCCAGAGGTTGAACTTCGACGCCGACATCTCGCCCGCGCTGCCTTTCAACGCGTCCGCGCCGCGGCCGTTGCGCTCGCCGAAGCAATACGAATCAATCGCCAGCACCACGTAGCCGCGCGCGGCCAACGTCGGGCCAGAGGCGGCGGGCGTGTATTTCGCCTCCATCAACGCGGTCTTGCCGAGGTCGTATGCGCCGCCGTGCCAGTGGTTCCAGAGGATCGCGGGCGCCTTGCCGGAAATGTTTTTCGGGATCAACAGCATGCCGGGCACGGTGGCGCCGGCGCCGTTGTCGAACTCGAACCGCTCCAGCCAATACGCGCCCTGGTCCTCGCGCGAGAGCGTCTTCACCTTCGGCACCCTGGGCCGCGGCGGGAGCTTGCCGAGCAGTTGCCAGAGCGTGGCGCGCACCTCGGCGCGTTGTTTCTCGAAAGCCCTGCGCGTCTTGGCAGCGTGGAAATCGGGCGCGAGCGGGGCGTGTTCGAGCCAGCGTTGCGTGTCGGTCGGTTCCTGCGACATGGCGGCATTTTGGGCGAAGAGCGCGCCGAGGACAAGCAGAGAGCAACAGGCGCGGCGCGCCACAAGTCCATGTTTGCTCATAACGATGTCTTTTTCGCCGTCTCTATCGCGCGAACCGCAGCGCATACAGATCGGCTTCCTTCAACTCGAACCGCAGTCGCACGAGCTTGCCGGCGAACTTGCTCACGTCGGAGCGCGACTTCCACTTCACCACGCGCTCGATGGAATCGCCGGTGATGGGCGCGCAATCCTCGAGCGAAAAGCCGGGCAACGGCTGGCCGTCCGCGTCCTGCAACTCGACGCGCGTCCCGCCCTTGCTCACGATATTGAGCAGGAGCCTCGATCCGGCGAACCGAAACGGCTTGGTGAGGAGCGTGCCGCCGCCTTCGGCGTGCGCGGAGACGAAGCCGTCGGTGCGGAAGGTGAAACGGCGCACGCGGCTGCCGGGGCCGGTGTAATAAGCCTCCGTCGCATAGACCGACAGCTCGCGGTCGTTGCCGGGAAGCTGGAGCAGGCCGCGCGTCATGTAGTTGCTGCGGTTGCCGTCGCGGTCCTTCGGCGCGGTGATCGGGATCAGTTCCTCGCGCCAACGATGGAACAGCACGCCGTCCCGGCTGCTCATGAAGACCGGCTCCACCTGCTGGGTCTTCGGCTGGAAGCGCGTTGGGAAACCGATGAACAAATGCGGCGCGCGGGGGTAGGGGAGGATCGCGTTGGTATAGAGATGCTCTGGCGGCGAATCCACATACCGGAGGTCGGCCTGATTTTCCCAGTGGATGAAGTCCTTCGAGGTCGCCGTGCGGATGGCGCGCACGCCCTCCGGTTTCCAGCCGCGCTCGTCCGTGAAGCCGGCGGTAAAGATGCGCCAATAGGCCCGATACTCGCGGCGCTCGGCGTCCCAGAAGGCGATGTTCTGCGAATCGAACGCGCCCGCCGTGATGACGGCGTCGGCCATCCGCGTCCAGCGAATCCCGTCGGGCGACTTGAGCGCGTTCAGGCAACCCTTGCTCTTGCCATCGACCGGCGTCGTGCCGCCGGCCAGCGCCTTGTAGCGGGCGTCGGTCGCGCAGGCGGGATTGTCGTCCTTGAACGGCGCGAAATTGTGCGTGCCCTCGCCGGTCCAGATGATGTTGTTGCGCTTGGAACCGCCGAACTCGAACAGGCCCAGTTCTGGCTTCTTCCACTTCACGCCGTCGCGGCTCTCGGCGTAACAGGTGAACTCCGGATGCGTCGGTTTCTTCGTCTTTTCGTCGAAGTGCGAGGCGCGGTAATAAACGCGGAACCGGTCCTTGTCGCGAAAGATCGAGTAGTAGGCGGACGTGTTGCCCTCCCACGGCTGGTCGCAGACGAGCACCACCTCGCGCGGTTCCGGCTTGTGCAGCATCAGCTCGACGCCGGGATCGCACGCAATGAGAAAGTCATCCACGAATAACTCACGTTGCGAGCCAATGTCGAGGCCGGCCGCTTCCATCAGTTGCTTCGCGGCCATCGGCAGCGGCAAGGCCAGCGTGATGGAAGCAACGAGTGCAATGATTCTGGCCAACCGAGTCACAGGGTATGGTTTCATTTTTGAGTTCCTTTTTGTTGTCGCTCGCGTCGCAAACCGAAAGCCAAAGGCGAAACTATCAGCAAAACGCCGGCGACGATCCCGAGGTGAGTGAGGCCCAGCCAGGGATCGTCATACTCCAACACGACCTGATAGTTCCCCGTCTGCGGAAGCAACACGGCTTGGAAGGCGTGGTCGGCCCGGAAGACTTTGGAAGCCGCGCCGTTGACCGTGGCTTTCCAGTGGCGGTTGTAATTGTTGCTCACCACGAGCGCGGCTGGCGCCGAGAGGGACAGACGAAACTCCATCCTGTCGGGCGAATAATGCGTGAGCGCGCTGGTGTCGGCGGAGGAGCGATTGGCACGGCCGTCTTCTCCCAGCATCAGGGCGCGAACCTCATCCGGGGACGTGTCGGTTTCCGAGAAACAAACTTTGTCTTTGAGTTCGCCGATGGACGCGCTCGAAAGAGCCGCCAGAACCTCCCGGTCGTTTTTCAGAACGGCGGCTTGATGGACCAGGAAGCCTCTCGGCAGGGTCTCCTTCAGCGTATAGATGTAATAAAATTTCGCGGGCGTCATCCGCCGCAGGGGTTTTTGCAGGATGGGAAGCACGGCGCCCGCCTTGTCGGCCCAGACGCGGAGCGCCGCGCGCGAGTCCAGCGACACCGTCCTCACGCTTTCCGAGGCGTTCCGCAACGAAGGCGACGGTTCGGAAGAGAGCAGGTATTTCACGTTGGCCAGGGCCAGCAACGGCCAGTTGAATTCCAGTTTCCGGTTTCCATTCATCAGGCTGAGGTCATACCAATACGAATCAAAGGATTCCTCGTCCTTTTTTTCCGCCAACTGAGGCTGGACGATCCGCTTGAAGAACTCCTTGTATCGCCCGTTGGAAATCGGCCCGCGTGCGTCCACGGTTTCCCATCCATAATGGATCAGGATTCCCGGCCACATGCTGCCCACGGCGCCGGCACGCCACGGTCCCGTCTCCTGCGTCCTGAGCGTGCGCAGGAACGGGTAGTTCTCCAATGCGACTTTGTAGGGACTGTTTTCCGACTCATCTCCGCCGAACCGGAACATGCGCACCGAGAAAATAACCAGCAATCCCATCGTCGCCAGCACCAAAGTCCTGCGCCGATCCAACCCGGATGAGCCGGCTTGTTCGCTTGCGGAAGTTTTCCAGAACAACCATGCCAGCCAGGCAAAAAGCAGGATGTTGGGCGCTTCGCATGGGCGCAGCCGAAAGAGGCCGAACAGAATGACGAGAACCGTAACGACGGCGAGCCCCGCGCCGATTCTTCGGCAGGAGATTGGGAGAGTTGCAAAGGTTTTCGACATCCGGTCGAATCGGTCACGGCTCGCGGTCAGGAAAAGCGCAGCCAGGCAAAGGTTGACGGCGAGCGTTCGTTTTGAAACTTCTCCCATGAACGTCAGCGCAATCAACAGCGCCACGCCCAGTCCCAGCAGCTTCCGATACCGCGCCTCGTGTTCCGGGTGGCGAAAAACCTCGTCCATGCCTACCGCCGCCACGAGCGTCGCCGCAAAAGGCACCACCCAGATGAAATGGCCCAAGTCCATTTTCTCGATCAGCGTGCCGGCGAAAATCTTCGCCAGTGGCGAATAAAAGAAGGCGGAAAGAACCAACGCCGCCGCCGCAATCCAGAAACATTTTCGCAGCCGAGCCGAAACCGCCAGCAAACCCATCGCGGCAATCAATGGCGCAAGGGTCAGGGATCGCGACAAGATGGATGCGCTCTGCCGGCCCAGCGTGACGAGAAATTCACCGAAGCCATGGAAGTCGGGCCGCTGCCAGGCGTCAAAGTGCCGCGCCACTTCGGGCGCGTAGCCCAGCAGCGCGTAGAAAATCGGCACGCAACTCAAAACAAAACCGAACCACATCACCCCCAGCCACAGGCACGTTCCGATGACCTTGCGCCAGTCCTGCTTGATCTTCTCGTCCAGAAACAGGAGGGCGACCTGTAGCAGCGCGAAGTACGGCAGCGTCAGGATCGGATAGGCCAGCATCAGAATCACCCCGATGCCCGCAAGAGGCCCGAGGATGCGCCCGGGCCGACGCCGGTTTTCCCAGACATCGAGCGACCAGACATGGAAGAGGGGAAAGGCGTAATTGAACGCCATCTCCGGCGCGTTGTTGGCCTGGATCTGGGTGATGAGCTCGAAGAAAGCCGCGCCAAGAAAAGCGTTCCTCGCGGACAAGCCCATGCGCTCTCTCAACAACCGGAACATCCCCCAGCCCGCGGCCGCCATGAGGCCCATGCACGCGGCCCCATAAATCAGCCAAAGCGGCAGAAAGTTGGCCAGCAGGCAGAGGATGAACAACGGTGTGTGGTGCCAAACATAAGCGGGGATGCCTCCGGCATAGTTGGGATACCACCCGACCATGCCCTGACGGAAAACCATGTCCCCCAAAGGCCCGTAACGCGAATAGTCCGAGTCGAACACGTCGTGGACGCGGACGGCCGCCCACGGACCCAGCACCAGTTTGTCCACGTAGAACAACGCCACCAGCGCCACGAGCGCCGCGCCGGCGCCGGCGCCATCCCAATGGGGATTTTGCAGCCTCGAAGGCCAGAGGCTCAATTCATGGATGAATTCTTTAAGTCTTCGCATAAACAGACAGGAGTCTGGGTGCCGTCGTGCTGGTCAGGCAGCCGCGACATCCTGCGCGACCGATGCCCGCAAGCCGGCCAGTTTCACGTGCCCGTTTCCTCCGAGCCGTTCCAAAACGGCGGCATCCTAGGCTGCCGGCCGGTGCCGCTCAAGGCCAAAGCCCGGCCACTGGCTTCCCGACGCGCCGGATTTTTCCGCCGCCGAAGGCGGGGAAGTCGAAAACGAGTGTCCAAAAAAACCGCCGCCCTCGCGACGACATCACGGCGCGCGATACCACGACGGCTTGCGATTCTTCGCGAACCACTCGCGCAGCAGCTTCTCGCGTTCCGTCGGCGTCGCGGCCGGCTGTGTGTTCGCGCGCTCCTCGCCGTGCTCGACGCTCCAGCCGCTCCATTCGCGAAACGCGTGGTAGCTCCAATCCCAGCCGTGTGCCTCGAAGATCTCGATCAGGTCCTTCAAGTAACGATACGCGCTGCCCTCCGGCGCCCAGCGGATGGCGCTAAACTCGCCGATGTAAATATGGGCGCCGTAGCGCCGTTGAAATTCCACGACCGGTTGCAGCGCCGCTTCCAACGCCGCCTTGTCCCAACGCTTGCCGGCGATGTCGCCGGGATAGCGGCACGGTTTCCACTCGCCGTGGACGCCCTGATGTGTGAACGCGTGCGGCAGATACATATGGACGCTATAGACGACGCCCGGCACGTCGAGCGGGCGCAGCTCTTTCAGGCCGCCTGGATTCCCCCCTTGCGCCGGCTCGACGATGATGGCGTGCTGGGGGTCAATCGCCCGCACCGCCCGCGCCGCGCGCCCGGCCAGTTCCTGCCAGTCCGCCGCCGATTCGGCGAGCTCGTCCTCGACCGGCTCGTTGGCAAGGTCGTAACCCCAGACGGCGCGCGGGTCCTTGTAGCGCCGCGCCATCTTCTGCCAGACCTCGACAAATTTTTCCTGGCACGCCTTGTCGACAAACAAACCGCTGTCACTGCCGGCATAGCCGCCGCTGGTGGCGCGTCCGCCCGGCGGCGAGTGAAGGTCCACCACCACCATCAGCCCGTATTTTTCACAGAGCGGCAGCGCGGCGTCGAGCCTCGCCAGTTCGCTCTCCAGCCACGCATCGTAATCAGCCGGCGTGAACGACGTTTCGCTGCGCCGCGCATGGCGGGTGATCTGCCAGCGGATGACGTTCGCGTTCCACTCCTGCCCGAACGTGCGCAGGCTGGCTTCGTCAATGTTTGACCTGATCATCGCGCCGCGCAGCCGCGGCAGGTCGTGGCCTTTGAAGACCGGCCCGTCCGTGACGCGGGCCGGCGCGGGCGGCAACGGCAGCCGGCGCACGACGATGCGGACGTCGTCGAACCACACCTTGCCGGTCACCGCTTCGAGACCGAGGCAGAGCGTAAGCCGTGTCGCGTCAGCAGGCACGCGCACGGTGAACGAGAACCTCTGCCAGTCGAACGAGCCGGTGCCGATCTTTGCCGCCGGCCACTCGCGTCCGTCGGGCGCGACGATCGGCGCCATGAACTTCACGCCGTTATAGGGCTGCGGTTTTTCGGAGACGTTCTCGGCCTTGATCATGGCCGAGAAACCCAGCACGCAGCCGCGCAAGCGCTCCACCGGCAGCGTCCGTTGCACCAGCGCCGCGCGATCCACGCAAAGCGAGTGGTCGCTCTGGCAGCCGGCCGCGAGCGCAGCCGGCCCCGACCATCCGGCGAGCGCGTTGGTTCCCTCGAAGTCCGTCGCGAAGACAATGTCGCCCTTTGCCGGCGCAGGCTCCGCCATCGCGGGCGGCGACAGGACGAGGGCAATCAGAAGAAGGCACCCGGCGTGCACCCACAAGGGTAAACTATGGGCATCTCGACGGCGCATGATTCCGATGAAGCGCCCGAAAGCACCCCAGACAGAATCACGATTATGGTAGTGGGTCATGCCATGGCGCATTCTGTTTCTGCATCATCCTTCAACAAGCCTTGAACGCCGTCTTGATCTGCTTCAACAAACGCGGCACGGCGGTATAGGGATCTTCCTTCGTTTCGTATTCGAGGCCGACGAAGCCCTGGTAATTGGCCTCGCGCAAAATCTTCGCGATGCGCGGGAAGTCGGACGGCTCGCCCAGCTTGGCACCCTTGGGCTTGATCTCGGCCTTGAGGTGGATGTTGATGGCGTAGGGCGCGCACTTCACCATGTCGCCGTATGGGTCCTCGGTGTGGAAGTTGCCGGTGTCGAGGTTGAGGCCAAACCACGGACTCTTGATCGCGCGGACAATCTCCAGCACACCCTCCGGCTCGGCGACAATGCCACCGTGGTTTTCCATCGCGAGGTACACGCGCTTGCCCGCCGCGTAGGCGCAACATTCCTCGAACGCCTCGATGCAGTTCTTGCGCGCCTCGCTTTCGCTCATGCCTTTGGGCAGGCTGCCGGCGAAGCAGCGCACAAACGGCGCGCCGAGCACGACCGCGTGATCAATCCACAGCTTCGTGAGCGCGATGTTCTCGTCGCGCTTCTCGCCCTTGGGGTGCGTGAACGTGTTGCCGACCGACGTGCCGCTGACGGCCACGCCGCGTTTGGCCGCGAGGTCGCGCACTTTCCGCAGATACTCGTCCGTGACGTCCTTCGGAAAATAATAGCTCGTCAGCTCCGCGCCTTCCCATCCCTGGTCGGCGCAATAGTCCACGAACTGGAACATGTCTATCTGTTTGGCCGGGTCCGCCTGCGTCTTGCGCGCGTAGCTGGCTTCTTTGAAGTAGTCGCGGAACGAATACGCCAGCAGGCTGAGCCGCATCTTCGCAGGCCCGCTGCGCTTGATCGGCTCGATGGCCCGCGCGGAACGTCCCGCCAGCGTGGCGACGCCGGCCAGGCCTGCGAGTTCGATGAAATGACGACGAGTGATGGTGTTCATGGGATTCATGGTGCTCATGGTTTGGTTGTGATGACAATGATTTCGTAGGCGCCCAGCGTTGACAGCCGCACAGACGGCGCGCGGTCCCGCCGGTTGACCGCGAGTTCCTCGCCCGACACGAGAGCGCGGGCGCGAAGTTGTTTGGAGTCCGCCAAAGCCGGCAGGGAGACGACGACGTCGCGCAGCGGCAACACGCGCTCGATGGGCCGAGACGCGGCGGTGTGGTTGACCAGATGCAGCAGCCAGTCGCCGTTTGCGGCGCGACGCCACGCCACTTCCACGGCGTCGGACGACACGGAGCCTCCGCCCTGCGCGCAGGCCAGCGCCACCGGCGGCGCGGCGCGCAATAACACCGCGTTGCGCAGGAGCCGGCGGTAATCGGGGAAGTGGTGCTGCCAATACGCCGAGCCGAACGCTCCCGGCAGAAACACGCACGAGCCGCGGTCGAGGCGGTTCAGCAGCACGGCGGGTGGCGCGGCGCTGTCGTGCTCGATGGGTTCGTAGCGCGTCAGGAGTTTTTTCATGTGGACGACGAGCGGCGCGGCGGTGGTGGCGCGAACGGCGACCGCGCTCGGCGGCGCGGGAATGACTTCGTGCTCGATGTCTTTCAACAACAACGCCGCATCTTTGCCGTGCGCGGCATCCGTCTTCGACTGAACCTCCATGTAGTCAATCGGCAGCGGCCCGATGGTGCGGCCCGCGTAGGACGCGCCGAAACAGCGCGCCAGGGCGAAGTCCGCGCGCGGCGCGTCGCCTTCGTCGCACAACGACGACGTGCCGCCGGCAACGAGATGGCCGCCGCGGCGGACGTAATCCTCCAACGCCTTGCAGGTGGCGTCGGAAAGGCATTGCGCCGCCGGCAGGATGATCGCGCGGTAGCGGCCCAGCTTTTCCGCGCCGGTCTCCAGCGCCGCCTCGTCGAGAATGTCGTAGGGAATCGCCTCGCGAAACAGCATCTCGGCCCAACCGTAAAATTCCTCTTCCACCACCGTGCCGCCGGGCGCGGTGGGAGGCGGCGCGCCGGCGGGCCTCGCGTAGATGCTCCGTTGCGTGGTCGCCAGCATCGGCGTTTGCGTGCCGCCGAAATCCGCGGTCGCCTGTGGCCAGAGCAACGCCACGTTCGCCTCCGACCGGCTCTCGCAGAAAACCTCCGGGTGCGCGCGCTGGAGTTGGTTCATCTCGCGCACGACGGTCTGCAACGCCGGGTCGAGGTAGCGCAAGCCGCCCATGATTTGCGGGTGGCCGCCGTTGGCCATCACACCGGCGACGTAGAGCCGGAATTCCTCCGCCGGAAGTCCGTAATAATCCCACGGCAGGTGGCGGAAGCAGCAGTAGTGCAGGATGGACTGGCCGGCGCGCGCCTGGGTTTCGAGAATCTTCACCGCCGCGCCCGGCACCCAGAGCGGCGTCTCCGGCGGCGGCACGCTGAACATCAGCGCGCGCTCGTTGCCGAGCGTGTCGAGCAACGGCGCCAGCATCCGCGTCGCCCGCCCGTCAATCCACGACGGATGCAGACTGGCGTTGTTCATGTAGAGCAGCAGATGCTCGCCGGGCCGCGCCGCGTCCAGGCGCTTGCGGATGTCCGACACGAATCGCGCGAGCGACTCGCTGCGAAACCGCAGAAACGCCCGCCACGCCGGATTTTTCCAGTCGCCCCACTTCGGAAGATCGCCGCCTGTGGCTTCCCGGAACCGCGCGCGGCAATGGTCGCAGTAGCAGCTTCGGTAAAACATCGCCGGTCCGTCGAGGAAGACGCCGTCAATGGCGTAGTCGCGCGCCAGCGCGGTGATCTTGTCGAGGGCGAACTCGCGCCACGGGCTGTTGTAGCACGGCGGCACCCACCGGCCGCTGCCCTGCAACGCCGGCTGGCCGTCGGGCAACCGCTGGCACCAGTCGGGATGCTCTTTCAGCAACTCCGCGTAAAAGCCGTGGACATTGAGATACGGCGTCAGGCGGATCTCCTGCCCGTGGCAGGCGGCGATGAAGTCGCGGTAGTCCTGCGGCCTCCACGGCGCGCGCAGGAACGAGCCTTCGTAGCCGGGCAGCGCCGGAAAGGCCAGCTCCTGCACGTTGAATCCGAGGCCTTTCAGCAGCCGCGCCGCGCCTTCGGGCCGCAGGCGGCGCAATTCGTCCGCCGTCAACTGCACATCCGAGACGCAAAGCGGTCCGCGCCACCAAGCCGCGTCTGCGGCGCGGGGGGGATCAACCGCAATGACGAGACCATGGCCGAGGAACAAACCGGCCAGGCACATGATCGCGGATTTCATCATGGAACTCTGACTACCTTGTCGTTTCGATGGACTCAAGCAAGAATCAGTCCCACCATGGTCGTGCGACCCGGCAGTAGTTTTGCGCCGTCAGCCCCTACGCCATCTCGCGCACACGAATCTACCGGACACCGGGCTGATTGTTGGCGGCGAAATCGACTTTCAATTCCAGTCGCCCGTCCTCTTATTCCGCGACACACCACCGGGCCTTGTAAAGCCGCGCGCCGGGCAATCGCAACGCGGTTTCAAAAGTCAGCCATTGCACGGTGTCGCTCCACCAATGGCGGTCGCTGGCCTGGATGATGGCGGTCTGCCGCGTCTTGGGATGGATGCTCACGCATTTGACGCCCGCCTTGCCTCCCCAGGTCAGGTGGGGAAAAAATGCGCGGCGCTCGCGGTCGAACACGTACACATGCGAGCCGGTGGTCAGCACCAGAAGGTCGGAGTCCGGCGCGGCCTGCAAATCGTGCCCCGACGAATCCGGCAGCGGATAGGAACTCGCCATGTGGAGTTTCGGTTGTGCGCCGGCCCAGTTGGCCAGCCGGTAGCCGTTCAGTTCCTCGAATCCCAGCGCCCACAACACCTGCCGCTTCTCGTCCCACACCACGCCGTGAGCCGCCTGCAACTCCGTGGTGAAGATCGCCTGTTCCGGCTGGTTCAGGTCGAACACCACCAGCCGGTTTCCCTCGGCGTGCGTTGAGGCCGCGACGACCACGCGGTCGCGGGGCAGCATCTCCGCCGAATGCGCGTTGCCGACGAAGGTCGCAAACAGCGCCTTGCCACTCGCGCGCTCCACCAGCGCCACGCCGCCACCGGAGGACGTGATCAGGATTTTCCTGCCACCCTCCACCGGCTTGCACTCGTCCGTGCTGCCGAACTTGTCCCGGAGCTGTTCCGGCAGATTCGGACAATCCCTGGCCCGCCACGACCAGACTTTGTTCGTGGAAATCCTGTCCGACTCGCCGACCTTCAAAGCGAACACCTCGTCCCACCCGCAAAGGATCAGTTCCTCACCCGCGCGCGCCATCGGCGTTGAGATGAGCAGCAACGCGGGCAACAACCGCACCAGCAATCCGGGATGCAACGCAATCATATCGTCACGTCATTCCTTAAGGCTTGCTCACCCGCAGGTAGCCTGATTCCGTCCGCCCCGACGCCAACTCGCGCACGCGGATTTGCCAGTCGCCGGGCTGGTCGTTGGCGGCAAAGTCGAGTTTCAATTCCAACTGCCCGTCTTTGGCACCATAGTAGCCGGTCCGCTCCGCCTCGCGCCCGCTGGGATCACGGATATCCACGCGCAACGGAATGATGGCATCGAGATGTCTCTTATCCTTGTCCACAACCGCAATCTTGACGGTGGCAGCGGCACCAAGTTTCGCATCGGCGAGTGCTTCAATGTTCACATCGGCAATGGGCTGGTCGGTGACCATGAACACGCCGCCTTCGCACGGGCCGAATTGCCGCGTGAAACATGGGTCGCCAATCTCACCCTCATTATCTGCCCAGACGGGCCTGCTGTTCACTAGGTCATAGACGTAACCGCGCTTACGCTTAAGCCAAAGCTGCGCAACCACTGGGAATCCATTTTCCATCACCAAACCATGCTGACCGACGTAGTCGCCGAACTCACGAGCGTCGTTCACCACGAAAAGATAATCCGTAGTACCGTAACTTCGGCAACGCGGGATAACACTCGACGCGCAGGAACCTGCGTAGCTGTCATAACGTCGGTCCAATTCTTTGCACAGCTTGCCAGCCCGATCCACCAACGCGTCCCAATCTTCCTCCGCCTTGCGTGTGCGCGTATAGCTCTCGACAACGAAGTCCGGCTTGATGGCCGGGCAAAGCCGCTCGTCGCCGACGATGATGCCGCCCTTCTTCTGAAACTCCTTCACCTTCTTCGCAACCGTCGCGGTCAGCACGTCGCAGTCGAACATCACCAGCACGCGGAAGCCGTCGAGGCCGCGTTGCGCGATGGTCTCGTCATAGACGATCTCGGGTTGCAAATGCGCCCACATCAACACCTGATACCCGTCGCCGGACCAACCGCTGCCCCAGCCGTAGGTGCCGCGGCGCGCGAACATCTGCGACGCGAAGCTTTCCAGAAACGCCACGTCGCTCTTGCGGTCGGGCACTTGCATCAACGCCGGGCCGAGCGGCTCGACGACCTCCTTTACCAGCCGCCGCAATTCGTGCTGCGTCTGCGGGTTGGTGTAGCGGTAGCTGGTCGCGCCTTCGCACGGCACGAGCGATTGCCAGCCATGATACATGATGCCCTGGACCGGCCGCGCCATCTTCGTCCAGAACGCCTCGCGCAGGTGCATCGGCGCAATGGTCGGGAACGCCGCGTCGGGGTCGGTGTCCTCCCACGGCGATTTCGTCGCCTTGGTCTTCTCGTCGCCCTTCACCATCGGCGCGGTCTGCGAGCGATACCAGATGATCTGCGTCATCTTCATCACGCGCTGCGGATGGTCCGCGCCCCGCGCCATCGCGAAGAGCTCGTCGGTCGCCACGCCGATGCGGATCGGGTCGGGATAGGAATAGGTCCATTGCGAAATCACGTCCGCGGCGCCGCCGCTGCCATAGACGCTCGCGACGCGCACGGCGGGATCGTGAAAGGTCCAGAGGTCGTTGCGGCCGGTGGATTTTAGCCCGCGGTGCAGCGCCGAGTTCAAACCGTTCCAGCCGTCGCCTTCCTTATAAAACCACTGGAGGTAACGGTAGAGCGGATGATCGTCGGGAATGACGCGGTCGGCTGGAAAATCCTTGATCTTGGAATACTCCACGCCCGATTTGCCGCCCACGTCGGCCGGAATATCCATCCCGGTGGCTTTGCGGAACGCCTCCTTGTCGGCGTCGTGGAAACAGAGGTTCGCGCCGTCGCGAAGCTCGGTGTGTAGCAGCGCCGCCTGCCACGCCGGGAACGCGCCGTAGGTTTGCGCCACCGACGCGCCGACATTGTAACAGAAATCCTTCACTGGCGGCAGCAACCCGCAGACATTGGGCTTCGGGTCGGTTTTCCCATTACGGAGCACACGTCGGAGATCCGTTTTGTCATCCGCCAGCCAGTGGGCCGGCGAAAGGCTGATGACGATGCCGAGGTCGTTGGCCAACGCGGCGTCCAGCATCCGTTTGGTCTCGGCCACCATCTCCGGCTTCGACGCGACGGTCGGTTTGCCGGCGTCCCAAATCGCGGGGAAGTCCGCGCCCATGCCAAGGCAGTGCGTGAAGCCGATGTGCTTCAACCGCGGCAACTCCTTGATGACGTTGTCCGTGCCGCCGACGCCCCACATCACCACCGGCATCCGCTGCGGCAGCGGCCGCGGGACGATGACGACCGGGAAACCTTCCTCGCTCACGTAAGGCTTATCGCCGGGGATTTGCAGCCGCGCGCGCAATTGGTAGTCGCCGGGCCGCAACGACGTGTCGAGCGCGTAATCCAGCGTCTGGCTCGCGCCACCGTCGAGTTCCGGGAGCGCGAAATTTTTTTCACCCAGCCCTTCGAGCGACACGCTGGCCGTGGCGCCTTTCAATTTGGCCCGTTGCAGGTTGGTGACGGTGAATCGGATCAGCGGCGCTTTCTCCATGCGCACGAAGCTGGTGCGGTCGGAGGCGACCGCGAACGCCGCGGGCCGGAATTCCAGCGCGCCGTTGCAGAGCCGCACCTGCGCGATGAAACCGGGGAAGCCGTGGTAATAGCTGCCGATGCGGTCGCCGATGGAAAGCGGATGTTTGCCGGGCGCGACCGCCGCGCGTCCCGGCTTTTTGCCGCCGCCGAGCGCCGCGCCGTCGCGCCAGAACCGTCCATCGCCCGCGCCGTCGTAGGTGAAGGCGACGTGGTGCCAGACGCCCGGCTCATAAACCGCCGCGTCGGACATCCAGTGATCCGAATCCTCGCCAAAGCCGAGGTTCGCTATTAACCGCCGTGCGCTACTCTTGCCCACCGCGCTGAGCGTGAGCTGGTAGTCGGTGTGCGCGACGTATTTTTTGTCGAGCAGGAACGCTTCGGGATAGCCGTCGAGTTCCTTTTTTGCCTTGATCCACATCTCAATCGTGAACGCGCTCTTCGGCGAAAGCGCGGGGTTGTTGGCGGCAACGGCGGCGTGGTGTTTGTCCTCCACGGGATGGCCACAGAACGATTCGAGGCAGCCGCCGAACCGCTCATCCCTGGCGGCGGTCGCTCCTTGAAGTTTCAGGTCCAGTTTGTGGCCGGAGGCGTCGCTCGTTTCCGCACCGGCGGCGAATGTCCACAGCGCGATGACATGCTTGCCCGTGGCGTCGTTGCCGGCGTAAGGCTGTTGCCATGGTTCACAGGATCGCGGTGCGGGTTGTTGTGCCAACGCACAAGCGCCCAGAAAAAAACCGGTGAAGCAAAGTACGGTGAGTTTCATGTTCAGTTCCTTGTATCGCTGGATTTCCTGTAAACGATCAACGCCGCATTCGGGCGTTGCGGCAGACTAACGAGCAAGCCGTCGTTCATCAACTCCCGACCGGTCATCTGCTGCGACGCGTGCGAATCCAGATCGGTCACAACATAATGCGCCGCGGGTTGCAGTTCGCGCAACCGAAACCGCGCCGCTGTCCCGCTATTTTCCGCGCGGCGAAACGCCTGGACCACACCGCCGCCGGTTTCAGGCCGGTCAAACTGCCACGCCATCCAGATGTTGTTCGCGCGGCTATATGGCGTCAGCGGATAGAAATCGCCGGTGAGATACGGCTCGATCTGGCGGAAGTCATTCACCATCCGGCGCAGAAATGCGTAGTCGAGGTCGCGCCTCTGCGTGTCCCAAGCGATGCGGAACATCGGGCAGATGGAACTGCGGATCATGTAGAGGTCGTGGGCACCCGTGCCTGACCCGTAGATCGGCATCCACAACGAGAGGCCGTAGGTCTGGCATTGCTGGCCGATCGGCTCGCTGAAGTAATCACTTCGGCAAAGCGGCAAGGAGCGCCGCATCGTTTCCAAATCATTGCGCCGGCCGCCGCTGGCGCAGGTGTCAATCCAGAGATTCGAGTGCCGGCGCAGCAACTCGTCCCAATAAGAGAGGTAGCCGCTGACGTAGGCGTTCTCGGTGATGCCTTGCCGATCTGGCGTGTCGTTGGCCCGCCAGTAGGCCAGCGGGTCCATGTTGAAATCCTGCCGATACACATCAATGCCTTCGTTGGTCAGCATCGTGCTGATGTGGTCGGTCACCCATCGGCGCGCGTCGGGGTTTCCGAGGTTCAGAAGTCTGCACGCCAGCTTTCCCAACTGCGGCGTCTGCCGGGATTCGTCCGGGCAACCCAGCAGCCATTCCGGATGGTTCTCATACAACCATGAGCCGGGAGTCACGCGCTCCGGCTCGAACCACACGACGGTCTTCATGCCGTTGGCGTGCGCCCGATCATTGACCTCGCGCAGCCCGTGTGGGAAACGCTTCGTGTCGGGTTTCCATGTGCCCGTGTAAAACCATTTGCCCGGATGCGGATACCAGCCTGCATCCATGATCCAGTAGTCGAGCTTGATGCCTTCGCGCACATAACCGTCAATCAGCGCCAGCTCGCGCGCCGCATCGCTGAGGTTGCCGCTCGTGGACGCGAAATGCGTGGACACCGGCTTGCTGCCGATGCGCGGCGTGTTGTGGGCGAGCATCCAGCGTCGCCAGATGTTCTGTGAACGAATCCAATCGCCTTTCCAGAATTGCAGCAGGATCAACGGGCTGCGGATTTCCTCGCCGGGACGCAGTTTGAGACGCGTCAGTTCCTGTCCCGCGCGAAGGCGGAGGCCGCGGGATTCGTCGCGCACAAACCGCGCCGCCCACTGGCCGGGCCAACCCACGACGACGATCACGCCCTGGCCGGACCATTCGAGGTTGAAATAGGACAGGTCGCTGTTGGTCGGCCGCCCACCCGCCGCGCTGATGCGTTCTTCCGCCTTCGGGCCAAGTTTCGTTTCGAGCGGCTCAAAATCGTTCTGCTGGCACGGGCTGCCGACGTTGTGGTGCAGAAGAAACTCGCCTGATGGCTCACGCTCCAGCCGCGCGTCCAACGCAAGAATGTCCGCGAGGACCGGCATGTCGGCCGCGCCCGTGTTCTTGAAATGCAGCGTCCACTCGACCGTCGGATAATCCGCGTAGGTGACAACGACGCAACGCAATTCCAGGCCGGTCTTCGCGTCGCTCCAGACAATCGTGTGCTGAGTGCGGTTGGCATCGAGTTGTTCAGAGAAACGCTTTGCCTGCCATGTCGGCAACAGTTCCACCGATCGGCGTCCGTCGTAGCTGAACGAGAACGGCAGGCTTTGCGCCGCCGGGCCAAGGCTGGTCTCGGTCCACGCGCGGGCCATCGCCATCTCATCTGCATTGGGCAAGACGGCCAGGGCAAGGGAATCAACGAGGACAGCGGTACAGAACACGGCGAGTTTCATGGCAAGCTCTTGCGGTCGATTGGACTTGAGACTTAGACCGGCCGGCGGACTTTGACAACTCTCAAATTCATCGCTCCTTCGCGGCCCTTGTCAGCCGCGAACGCCAGCACGCTCCGGATCGCCAACAGCAACCGGTATTTTGAACCGCGGTCGTTACAGTCTCCACCCACCGCGATACGGCGGATGGAGATGCGCGTTGGCTTTTGGGCAATTCGGGAACCGCATTTTCCCGGCATCCCACTCGAGCTTCACGCCGCCCATCTTCGTCGAGATGATCCCCAGCAACGCCAGTTCCGACAACGGACCGCCGTAGGAGAAATCCGAGCCGGCTTTGCGGCCGGTGCGGATGGCGTCGAGCCAGTCCTGATGATGTTCCTTCACTCGCGGGATCGTCTTCTCCGGTCGTTTGAACTCGCGCATCTTCGATTCCGGTATGATCCGCACGCCGCCGGCGCCGTGCGAACCGTAGGTGATCACGCCCTTGTTACCGATCACGACCGCGCCGGTTTCGTCGGCCTTGCGGTCCGGCTCAAGCTCCGGCGGCCGCGGGATGCGCTCGGTGCCGCTATACCAATGCAACGTGACGGGTCCTCGATTGCCTTTCGCCGGAAACTCGAACGTCACCTGCAGGCCGGGCGGGTAAGCGTCGCCTTGTGTTTTGGGATCGTAGTCCTTGAACGTCGCCTCTACGGTCGCGGGCGCGCCGAGGTCGAGCGCCCAGAACACGGGGTCCACCACGTGGCAGGCCCAATCGCCCAGCGTGCCGTTGCCGAACGGCACCCAGGCACGCCAGCGGCCCGGCAGGTAGGCGGGGTTGAAAGGCCGCGTCTGCGCGGGTCCCAGCCAGAGGTCCCAGTCCAGGTCGCGCGGCACGGGCGGCCGTTCCTTCAAGCCCGCCAGCGCGCCGACAGCGGAGTTCAGGGCCGGACAACCGGCGTGGATGGTGTGGACGTTGCCGATGGCGCCGGCCCATATCCATTCGCAGAAGAT